>Ga0233425_10008116_pt1 | contig 14186 bp, 7 predicted proteins | sample Watercolumn_Towu_2_FD_181712 | JGI IMG/M metagenome (GOLD analysis project Ga0233425, IMG submission 181712) | Freshwater microbial communities from Lake Towuti, South Sulawesi, Indonesia - Watercolumn_Towuti2014_140_MG | ecosystem: Environmental > Aquatic > Freshwater > Lake | place: Indonesia...
TGCGAGGTTCGGGGGTGCTGGGGGTTCTCTCTCCGCATTTGGCCCAGATGGAGGCGCTTCTTCCGCCGATTCCTTCTCGTGCTGCGCCAAGCACCCTCCCCGAAGTTACGCCGTGCCCGGGGCGGCGGATTGGCCGCATCGGCCTCCTGGTTGGTTGTGTGCAGCGGTTCCTGCTTCCAGAGATCAATCAGGCAACGGCCCGCGTGTTGGCCGCATCTGGATACGAGGTGGTGGTCCCCCAAGACCAGGGGTGTTGTGGGGCACTGCACCTGCATAGTGGTGATATGGAAACCGGACGCCTCTTGGCGACGAAGATGATCGAAACGTTCGAGCGTGCGCGGGTCGACCTCGTGGTGGCCGATGCCGCCGGCTGCGGTGCGGCCATGAAAGAATACGGCCGTCTCCTCCAGGAGGATGCCGGATGGCGTGACCGAGCGCGGGCGTTCAGCGCGAAGGTTCGGGATGTGTCGGAGATCGTGTCGGATGCCAGATGGGATGGGAAGCTGAACCCCATCCCACTCGCTGTGGCGTACTTTGATGCGTGTCACCTTGCCCATGGCCAAGGCATCCGTAAAGAGCCACGAACCCTCTTGCAACACATCCCAGAGATCACGCTTGTGGAGCTGCCGGAGTCAGATCTCTGCTGTGGTAGCGCTGGGATCTACAACCTGTTACAGCCGAAGATGTCTAGTGAGCTACTGCAACGAAAGGTCGAGCGAATTCGGGAAGCCGGGGTAGGGCACGTTGCCATCGGAAATATCGGATGCCTGCTTCAGGTCACCTTGGGCCTGCGACAGAGGAAGCTTCCTGTCCGGGTGGTTCATCCAGTGGAGCTCTTGGATTGGTCGCTCAACGGAATGCCGGGTGAAGCCCCGAGCGCCTAGTGCCGAGTGCCGAGAGCCGAAAACCGATAGGGACAGGGACAGAGATAGGGAGCCGCGAGCCGAGAACGGACACTGAGTGCCCAGCGCCGAGCGCCGAGCGCCGAGAACGGACACTGAATGGACAGAGCCGAGCGCGCAGTGAGGAGTGCCGAGTGCCGAAAACGGAGACCGAGAGGCCATCACCGAGCGCCAAGCGCCGAGTCCCGAAAAGGCCTTGAACGTTGAACTTTGAACCTCGAACCTTGAACCTCGAACCTTGAACATTGAACCTCGAACCTCGAACGTCGAACATTGAAAAGGAGCCCATCATGTCAGCAGATGTTGGGCAGAAGGCACCGGAGTTTACGTTGGTGGACACCGATTTGAAAGGGGTGAGCCTTTCGGGTTTCGCCGGGAAGAACGTAGTGCTGGCATTCTATCCGGCGGCTTTCACGGGGGTGTGCCAGAAGGAACTCTGCACCTTCAGGGATGCCCTGAACGACTTCGCCGGCGCCAAGACGGCGGTATTGGGTGTCAGCGTGGATTCCCCCTTCGCGAACAAAGAATTTGCGGCGAGAAATGGCCTCAACTTCCCGCTGCTCTCGGACATCACCCGCGACGTGATCAAGCACTACGATGTTGTGTTCAACGACCTTGCCGGTGTGAAAGGCTTCACGGTGGCGAAGCGGGCGGTCTTTGTGATTGACGGCACCGGTGTTATCCGGTACAAGTGGGTCGCCCCCGAGCCCAAGGTCGAGCCGAATTACGACGAGGTCAAAGCTGCGGTGAAGAAGCTGGCCTGACCCCGAAAAGACGGACGTAAACCGCGAAGCGCGCAAAGAACGCAAAGAAGGACCTGCTGATTTCAGGGATTCACGAATCAGCACATCTGAGCAGTTCGGAAGATTTCGCCCCCTGGTCCGAGTCTGGAACCTCAGATCCTGACTCCCTTTGCGATCTCAGCGGGCTTGGCGGTGAAATCTCTGGGTTTACTGGATGAGGAGGGGAGATGTTCACCGAACTGGCCAAAGGATTGGCCACAACATTCAAACATATCTTTCGCAAGCCGGTCACGGTGTCGTACCCGGAGCAGCGACTGCCTCTGTCCCCGCGCTACCGCGGGCGTCACTTCCTGGTCAAGGACGAGGATGGGCTGGAGCGTTGCGTCGGGTGCGAACTGTGTGCAGTCGCCTGTCCAGCGGACGCCATCTACATCGAAGCCGCCGAGAACACCGACGAGCACCGTGTCTCTCACGGAGAGCGGTACGCCAAAGTGTACAAGATCCACATGCTCCGATGCATCTTCTGCGGCTTCTGCGAAGAGGCTTGCCCCGAGGATGCCATCTTCATGGGCAAGGAGTTCGAGCTGGCCTCGTATCACCGCGATGACTTCGTCTACAGCAAGGCCCGGCTGCTCCTGCCACTCCGCGAAGCGGCGAAGCAGCGGCCGGAGTTGCTCCAGCCAGGTACGGGATTGGGGATGGGCCAGCACTACGAGCCGGTGGCTCCCGGGCCCGGTCCACGTCCATAACCGCCCCCAACTATCGGCCGCGTCGAGATTGATCTCGTCGCGGTCATTCTACTTCTTGCGCGGGTTGAAGCCTGGAGTCTTTGAATAGATCTCCCCGTTTCCCCGAAGCTCCGTTTCGCCGTTTCTTCTGGTTCCCGCTATCGCTATCGGATTTCGCTAGCGCCCCGTCCCTGTGTCTTTCGCTACCCCAGTCGGATCTCGCTATCGGCTCCTACACGGTTCTTGCATTCCCGCGGCGTTCCTGATATAAGGACATCCGGTTGCCGGTTCTCCTCGGCATATTGGGAGGCCGGGCGTGGAGATGGTAGGAAGCAAGTGCGGGGTGATATAGGCGCCGATTCTCGGAAGAGGGTCGGCGTTCTTTGTTGCTTGCACTCATGGCAGCTCTTCTTTGAAAAAGCCTTAGCACATTTGCTCTTCATGGTGGGGTTTCCTCTTTGCTGATTGATGAACTGAAGCCTGGCGTGATCGTCCGAGGGCCAATCTTTCCTGAGCCGGTTCAGGTGATCCTCGTCATCGCGATGGGCACATCCGTCAAGCTCATCGGAAAGGGGCTGAACACCGGAAAGCTCCACGATCCGATCTTGACGGCCGAGCAACTCGCCACCCTGAACGCCACCCCTGAGAAGGAGCCGTTTGACGGCGATTCCAAGAGGTTCCGACTGGGCATCGAGGCACTCCGCCTGGCCCTCGCTTACGAGTACGATCCCTATTTCTCCCTCTCCATCGCCCGGGTAGATCCCCTCCCACACCAACTCGAAGCCGTGTACGATTACTTCGTGAAGCTACCCCGCATTCGCTTCCTGCTCGCGGACGACCCCGGTGCCGGCAAGACTATCATGGCCGGCCTCCTGATCAAGGAATTGAAGATCCGGGGCTTGGTCAAACGGACGCTCATCGTCACACCGGCCAACCTTTGCTTTCAGTGGCAGCGCGAGCTGAAGGACAAGTTCCGGGAACACTTCGAGCTGATTCGAAGCGATGTCCTCCGCGCCAACTATGGCGCGAACCCCTGGCAGGAAAGGAACCAGGTTGTGACTTCCGTCTCCTGGGTCTCTCGCATCGAGGATGCAAAGGAGAGCCTCCTCCGGAGCCACTGGGACCTTATCATCGTGGACGAAGCCCACAAGATGAGCGCCTACAGCACCGAGAAGAAGACCCTCGCCTATCAGCTCGGCGAATCCCTCTCCGACATGACCGACCACTACCTCCTCATGACCGCCACCCCGCACAAGGGCGATCCCGACAACTTCTGTCTCTTCTTGGCCTTGCTCGACCGGGATGTATATGGGGACGTGAAGAGCCTGGAAGAAGCCATGCGGCGCCAGACAGCCCCCTTCTACCTCCGCCGCGTCAAAGAAGCCCTGGTCAGCTTCCCGGACCCGGATACCGGCCTGGTGAAGACCCTCTTCACCCGGCGGCACGTCCAGACCACGGAGTTCCAGATTGATGACGCTGAGTGGGATTTCTACGATGCCCTGACCCGCTACGTGGAGGACCAGTCCATCAAGGCGACGACTGACGACTCGGCCCAGGGCCGGGCCCTCGGTTTCACGATGGCCATGCTCCAGCGGCGTTTTGCCTCCAGCCTGTACGCCGTCCGACGGTCCCTGGAACGGATGTGCGAGAAGCGGGAGAAGATCCTGGCGGACCCCGAAAAGTACCGGCGGGAACAGATTCTCAAGAGGGTCCCCGACGACTTCGACGACCTGCCCGAGGAGGAGCAACAGGAGATCCTGGCTGAACTCGAGGATGTGGTCGCCTCCTTTGATCCGGCCGCCTTGCGTGAGGAGATCCTCCAGCTCACGAAGCTCATTGATCAGGCGCGCACCTTGGAGGCACGAGAAGTCGAATCGAAGCTGATAAAGCTCAAGGAGCTGCTCACGCAGCAGGGGGTCTTCGCGGACCCCAAGATGAAGCTGCTCCTCTTCACCGAGCACAAAGAGACCCTGGACTTCCTGGTAGGGAAGCTCCGCGAGTGGGGCCTTTCGGTGACTCAGATTCACGGCAGCATGAAGATCGGAGATCGGGACACACCCGGCTCGCGCATCTACGCCGAGCGGGAGTTCCGTGAGGAGTGTCAGGTCCTGGTGGCCACCGAAGCGGCGGGGGAGGGCATCAACCTCCAGTTCTGTTGGTTCATGATCAACTACGACATTCCATGGAATCCCGTCAGGCTGGAACAGCGGATGGGCCGCATCCACCGCTACGGCCAGGAGAAGGACTGCCTGATCTTCAACTTCGTGTCAACGAACACACGGGAAGGTCGAGTCCTTCAGAAGCTCTTCGACCGGATCCGGCAGATCGAGCTGGACCTCGACCCCCGTCAGACAGGCAAGATCTTCAATGTGCTGGGCGATATCTTCCCGGCTAATCAACTGGAACGAATGGTCCGGGAGATGTACGCACGGAACCTGACCGAGGAAGTCATCAAGAGCCGGATTGTCGATCAGGTGGACACGGATCGGTTCCGCCGGATCACCCACTCCACCCTGGAGGGCCTGGCCAGGCGAGAGTTGAACCTGTCGGCCATCGTGGGCAAATCGGCCGAGGCAAAGGAGCGCCGCCTGGTTCCAGAGGTAATTGAGGATTTCTTCGTGACGGCCGCGCCCATCGCTGGCCTGCAACCCCGGGAGACGACAAAGGACTCGCACACGTACCGGGTCGGCCGGGTTCCCAGGACTCTCCGGCCGATCGGGGAGCAACTCGAACCCCGCTTCGGAAAACTGGGTCAGGAGTATCGCCAGATCGTCTTCGACAAGGCGTTCCTTACGAAGGACCCCACCCTAGAATGGGTGACGCCCGGCCACCCGCTTTTCGAGAGTGTGCGCGAGGACGTGTGGGGCCGCGCTCAGGACGACCTGCGGAAGGGGGCTGTCTTCTTCGACCTGCACCGCAAGGAGCCGGCTCGGCTGGACGTCTTCTCCGTGGCGATCCGCGATGGGCGGGGCAACGTCCTTCACCGCCGCCTGTTTGTGGTTCAGTCGGCCATGGACGGAGTCGCGACAATTCGGCAACCCAGCATCTTCCTCGAATTCTCGCTGGCCCCGGCGGGGACAACCGTCCCGGAGGCTGCGGGTCTCCCCGGCCGGGATCAGGTCGAGCAAGCTCTCGTTGAACAGGCTCTCCAGCCCTTCCTGGAAGAGGTGAGCGCCCAGCGTGCCCGGGAGATCGAGACCATCGCCCGCCACCTGGAGATCAGCCTGAACGAGTTGATCCACCGACAGAACCTGCGGATGGCGGATCTCCTGGAGGCGCAACGTGCCGGGGAAACCTCGCCCCTCCTTGCCGCCAACCTCAAGATCACCGAGGATCGTCTGGACGAGCTGAACGGGCGCCTAGAGCGGCGACGCGAGGAGCTCCAGCAGGAGCGTCGCGCGGTCATCACAGGTATCCAGCACCACGGGTGCGCCTGGGTTCTCCCACATCCAGAACGCACCTCGCCTCGTATCGCCCCCATGGTACGCGACGAGGAGGTCGAGCGGATTGCGGTCCAGGCCGTCATCGCCCATGAAGAGGCCCGCGGCTGGCAAGTTGTCAGCGTGGAGAAGGAGAATCGCGGCTTCGACCTGATCTCCCGGAAACCACACCCAGAGGACCCGGAGACGGCCATCGAGGTCCGGTTCATTGAAGTCAAGGGGCGGGCTGAGATCGGCGAGATCGCCCTGACGACGAACGAGTACAAGACCGCCGAGCGCCTAAAGCATGACTACTGGCTCTATGCAGTCTTCAACTGCCTGCCCGCAAGCCAGGCGGGCCTGTCTTCCGGGCAGGCAGGCCTGTCTGCCGGTCAGGCAGGCGCTTCAGCGCCCCAGCTCCACACCATCCAGGATCCGGTACGGCTAGGTTGGCAGCCCCTGGTAAGAATCGAGCACTACTACGTGTCCGCCGGGAAGATTTTGGAGGTGAGATGATGGGTAAGGGGTGCGCCGATATGCACGGCTTCTCGCCCCGGAACCTGAAGTACATGCGGGCCTTCGCCGCGACCTGGCCGAACCAGGCAATTGTGCAAGCAGTCCTTGCACAATTGCCTGTTCTAATCGACGACCCACTGAAGCACGATCTTTATGTCGAAACGTCCGGAGTCGAAGGCTGGAGCGAACGGTGAAGCAGTCCGATCTCGTCATTCTCCTCCATGAAGGCGAAGGCTCGATGTTGGAGTACAAGGAGGCCCTGTCCTCGTCCATGGCGCGGGAGTTCACCGCCTTTGCCAACACGGTAGGAGGCAAGATTCTCCTTGGGGTTCGGGATGACGGGACCGTGATCGGTGTCGCGGATAGCAACGCGCTGCGGGCTCGGATCCAGGATCTCGCGCGCAATTGCGATCCGCCAGTCGAGATTCGCATCGAGCCGGTCGGCAAGGTGATCGTGGTACACGTCCGGGAGAGCGACTCGAAGCCCATCCAGTGCAGCGACGGCTTCTTCTGGCGGCAGGGATCGACGACACAGAAGCTGCGCCGCGAGGAGATCCGCGACCTCTTTCGTAGCGAGGGGCAGATTCGCTTCGACCTCTCCCTCTGCCCTCGGTTCCGGTACCCACAGGACTTCGACCGGGAGAAATACACCGCCTGGCTGCGCCTCTCCGGCATCACCGGGCGCCCCCGCACAGAGGACGTGCTGGTCAACATCGAGGCCGTCGAGCGCTCCGGTGGCAAACTTGTCTTTCGCAATGTCGGGGCGCTCTTCTTTGCGCGGAACGTGAGGCATTTCTTCAACCAGGCCTACATCACCTGCCTGCTGGCGAAAGGCGCCGACAAGGTGCACATCCTGGATCGCAAGGACTTCGATGGCGGCATCGTGGCCGACATCGAGGACGCCATGCGCTTCATCGAGCGCAACACCCGCACCGCATACCGGATTGAAAGGCTCAGGCGCGAGAATGTGCCCGAGTACCCGATGAGGGCCTTGCGCGAAGCCATCACCAACGCCGTCATGCACCGCGACTGGTTCATCGAGGGGGCCAACGTCTTCGTCGAGATCTACACCGACCGGATCGAGGTGGTGAGCCCTGGCGGCCTGCCCAAGGGGATGACGCTGGCCGACCTCGGACGCAAGAGCGTGCGGCGCAACGCCCTCATTGCCGACCTCTTGCACCGCATTGCCTTCATCGAGAAAGCCGGCACCGGCATCAAGCGGATCCGCGATGAGGTGCGGGAGCAGGGCTGCCCAGAGCCCGAGTTCGAGGCGACCGGTTTCTTCACCGCCATCTTCCGGCCGAATCCGGAGGTGCGGGCCCTGAGCGAGGCCCAGGGGACCGGAAAAGCCACAGGTGAAGTCACAGGTGAAGTCACCCCCCAAGTACCCCGCAAGTACCGGGGAAGCACTGGAGAAGTCGCACCCCAAGTAAACCCCAAGTACACCCCAAGTCGCACCCCAAGTACGCCCCAAGTTCTGCGACTTCTGCAGGCGATGAAGGGTGACGTGGATCGGCAAGCGCTGCAGAGGACATTGCGGCTCAAAGCGCTGAAGAACTTTCGTCTCGTCTACCTCCGGCCGGCCCTCAGCGCTGGCCTCATCGAGATGACCATCCCCGACAAGCCGCATAGCTCGAAGCAGCGCTACCGGATCACGCGGCTGGGGATCAAAACACTCAGAGCTCAGAAGACGAAGGGGGGCGGCGGCAAGTGAGCGAGGGCATATGGTGGTCATGGAGCAAGTATCTTTTGCACCTACGTCCCCTAAGGTGAGAGGCCTGAAATATCGGAGCTGGCCATGACTGGTGAGAGTGTGGCTATGTACCCCAAGCGGCTGATCGAGGTGGACTTGCCGATCAAGGAGATTTCCGCCCACGCAAGGCGGGAAAAATCCATTCGGCACGGGCACATCTCGACGCTCCACATCTGGTGGGCGCGACGACCGCTTGCGGCGTGCCGGGCAGTGATCTGCGCAGCCCTCTGGCCTGACCCGGCCGACGACTTGTGTCCGCCAGCCTTCCGCGGGGCAGCGGCCCGAATTCTCTGCGAGTTCGCCGAGAAGGCGCGGAACGACAAGGTGGTTATGGAGTTGTGTCAGCCACACTGGTCCCGGTGGAGCCGGACGACGAGCGAGGCGCTCGATCCCGCCGATCCGTCCCGCTGGCCGCAGATACGGCAGGGACTCCTCGACTTCATCGCCGACTTCGCCAACTGGGACGCCTCGACGGTACCCCCCTTCCTGGAGGCGTCGCGGGCACTGACCCAGGCGGCGCATGAGGCATTGGGCGGCGCCCCCGGGACCAAGCCACTCGTGGTTGACCCATTTGCCGGCGGCGGCTCCATTCCCCTCGAAGCGCTACGTGTTGGCGCGGATGCCTTTGCCAGCGACCTCAACCCCGTGGCGGTTCTGCTGAACAAGGTCGTACTCGAATACATCCCCAAGTATGGCCAGCGCCTCGCCGATGAAGTCCGCAAGTGGGGCGAGTGGATCAAGAAGGAGGCCGAGAAGGAACTCGCCGAGTTCTACCCGAAAGACCCCGATGGCTCCGTGCCCATCGCCTACCTTTGGGCGCGAACGATCAGGTGCGAAGGCCCCGGCTGTGGCGCAGAAGTGCCGCTCATCCGGTCGCTGTGGCTCGCCAAGAAACCGAACCGCTCCGTGGCGCTGCACCTCTTGCCGCGCCCCAAGGCAAAGCAAGTGACCTTCAAGGTTATCGTAAAGCAACCACGCCTGCCTGACGGCAGTCAGGGCGGTTGGGTGGACCAAGATGACCCCAAGACCAAAATCAAAGACCCGAAGTTCGACGGCACGGTGAAGCGGGGCTCAGCGACCTGCCCTTGCTGCGGCTACACGACCTCGGCGGAGAACACCCGCAAGCAGTTTATTCCTCGTGCGGGCGGGGCGGATGATGCGCGTTTATTGGCAGTCGTGGTGCAAGACCCAGGTAGAGGCAACGTCCGGTTTCGGCTCGGCACCAAGAGTGACATGGAGATCTTGAAGCGTGCCGCGAAGCGCGTGGGTTTGATGGAAAGGACCCGCAAGTCTTCACTCAGTGTGATCCCAGACGAGTCCCTTCCGTACCTCCGAAGCATCTTCAATATAAACCTGCTCGGAGTCGACACGTGGGGGAAGCTTTTCAACAGCAGACAAGCGCTCGCATTGGCGACTTTGGTTGCGAAAACGCGTTCTGTTCCCCCTGAATCTTCAAGGGTGAGCAATGTCGACCTTTCGGTAGCCATTGTTACGTGTCTGGCATGCGCCGTCGACCGGTGCGCAGATTACTGGAGTTCCCTCGCGGTTTGGGCTGGTGATTTCGTGGCACATACGTTCGGAAGGCAGGCATTAGGTATCATTTGGGATTACGCCGAAGTGAACGGCTTCGCGGACGGCAGCGGCAATTACACTGGTGCAGTGGAATGGATTTGCCGGGTCATCGAGCGACTCGATTGTGGTGCTTCGACGACAGCGGGTGTGGAGAAGGCTTCGGCGTGCCAACATCCCCTTCCAGATGACAGCGCCCACGCTTTCGTAACCGACCCACCATACTACGACGCGGTTCCCTATGCAGATCTGGCAGACTTCTTCTACGTTTGGCTTAGACGCTCGATTGGGAACCTCCATCCGAGCCTATTCCAAGGCGCAGCGACACCCAAGGATGGTGAGATTGTGCAGTTGTCCGAGCGGAACCCAATCTATGCGAGAAAGACAAGGGAATATTTCGAGTCGTTGATGAAGGAAGCGATGGCGGAAGGAAGACGCGTGCTCGATCCAACTGGGGTGGGCATCGTAGTTTTTGCCCATAAGACAACGGCCGGCTGGGAAACTCAGCTCCAGGCCATGATTGATGGTGGTTGGGTTGTGACGGCTTCTTGGCCGATTGACACCGAGCGTCCAGGTCGGCTACGGGCCAATGACTCCGCAGCGCTTGCCTCCTCTGTCCATCTGGTTTGCCGGCCGCGCGAAAGTGCCGACGGCTCCGTCCGCACCGATGAAGTCGGCGACTGGCGCGACGTGCTCGGCGAGTTGCCCCGCCGAATCCACGAATGGATGCCACGTTTGGCCGAGGAAGGAGTCGTGGGCGCGGACGCCATTTTCGCCTGCCTTGGCCCGGCCCTGGAAATCTTCTCCCGGTATTCACGTGTGGAGAAAGCGAGTGGCGAGGTCGTCACTCTCAAGGAATACCTGGAACACGTTTGGGCTGCCGTTGCGAAGGAAGCCCTCAACATGATCTTCGAGGGCGCAGACGCCACCGGATTCGAAGAGGATGCGCGCCTGACCGCGATGTGGCTCTGGACCCTTAAGACGGGGGAGAGAAACGGGAACGGGCGGGCGAAAGAGGAAGAAACGGAAGACGATGAGGAAGAGGGCACCGGCACAAAGGGCAAGATGTCTGGATTCGCGCTGGAATATGATGCTGCGCGGAAGATTGCCCAAGGTCTTGGGGCTCACCTGGAGACCCTGACGTCCGTGGTTGAGGTCAAAGGCGAGACGGCTCGGCTTCTGCCGGTAACAGAGCGGACTCGATTCTTGTTCGCGAAGGACGAGGCCGAGGCCCCAGGTGTGAAACGGAAGAAGAAAGAAGCTCAGCTCAAACTAGGCTTTGCTGCGGACCTGGAGAAGGCGGAAGAGTCCGGGGGATGGGGCCAGAAGGGGGCCCCACGACAGGGTGAGACCGTCCTCGACCGTGTTCATCAGGCCATGATCTTGTTCGCCGCCGGGCGTGGCGAGGCCCTCCGGCGTTTCCTGGTAGAGGAGGGGGTCGGCCGTGATGATCGGTTCTGGCGGCTCGCTCAAGCCCTGGCTGCCCTCTATCCTCCGTCAACCGATGAGCGCAGATGGGTAGAGGGTGTGATGGGGAGAAAGAAGGGGCTGGGATTCTGATGGGCAACGTCGGCCGTGAGGAGTGGCTCGCTGCCTTCTTTCGAATCATGCAGTCGCCTGAATTCGCTAAACCCCTCCGAGAGGCAGCGGCCAACGGCCGCCTCAAGGTCTGGACCGAGCATCTGACCCGACTGGTAGTTCAATCATGCGGGGCATTCGGTTGGCGTGCGACGGCCAAAGGTCATCTGGCAGGGGTCCTACCGGTTGCCCGACACGAATACCTCGCTTTGGATGTTGTGGCATTCCCTGGGTCACAAGAGAGCCAGTGGCCCTTTCCAGTTGCGGTGTTCGAACTCGAAAACAGTCCGGAGGACGAGCGGGTTTCGTACTCCCTTTGGAAGGTCCTTTGTGTTCGCACGTTGCTCCGGGTGGTATTTGCCTACCGTCGAGGATCCGCCGAGGGAACGGCTCTGATGGGGTATCTGGCTTCGAGTGTTGTCGGAAGCCTGTCTATTCCCGAGCGGAAGGATCTGTCCGGCGAGACTATGGTGATCGTTGGCAGTCGTGCTGAGCGCGACACGTTCCCATACGGGTATTTCAAGACTTGGATCCTGGACACGAATACTGGTCGGTTCATTCGGGGATAGCAACAGAAGAAGGAGCCCGCAGATGGCCAAGCTGAAGCCCTGGTTCCACGTGGTCACGCCCCGCGAGGACCTGCGCGAGGGGAGACCACTCGACGCCTCGGAGTTCGCAGTGCACTTAGACCACGTGCGCGAGGGCCGGGCGCCGCTTGATTATCAAGAGCCGGAGCGGTTTTTCGACCGCACCTTCCTGACCGGGAATCTTGTTGACTTGGCGGCCCAGGTCGTGCGTCGGCTCTCGGGGGTTCAGGTGGAGACGTCGGCTGTCTTCAATATGGCCACGCAGTTCGGTGGCGGAAAGACACATGCCTTGACCCTGCTGTACCACCTCGCAGAGGTTGGACCGGCCGCGGAGAAATGGCGTGGGGTGCGCAGCATCTTGGATCGTGCCCAGGTGCCCAGTGTGCCAAAGGCACAGACGGCCGTTTTCGTGGGCACCGAGTTCGACTCTGTCGTGGGACGGGGCGGAGTGGGTGATGAGCCCCGGCGATTCACGCCTTGGGGCGAGATCGCCTGGCAGCTTTCCGGGAAGAAGGGATTCGAATCTGTCGCCGAGCATGACAGGACCAGGACCGCCCCGGCCGGAGACGTCATTCGCTCCTTCCTCCCGACCGATCAACCTGCGCTGATCCTGATGGATGAGTTGATGAACTACATCAGTCGGAACAGGCAGTCCGGACTGTCCGCGCAGCTTTACAATTTCATCCACAATCTGTCGGAAGAAGCGCGCGCCCCTCAGCGAAAAGTGGTGCTGGCGGTCTCGATCCCCGCATCGGAGCTTGAAATGAACCCGGACGATCACCGGGACTACGAATCTCTGAAGAAGCTCCTCGATCGTCTGGGAAAGGCGGTTGTCATGGCGGTGGAAACCGAGACCGCAGAGATCATCCGCCGCCGGTTGTTCGATTGGGGTGGCCTGTCCGAGGATGGCCGCCGGACGACATCTGCCTATGCTGATTGGATCGACGAGCACCGGCAGATCGTGGGAGACTTTGACGCCGACACGGCCCGAGAGCGCTTTGAAGCGTCTTATCCGTTCCATCCGGCGCTACTGTCGGTATTCGAACGGAAATGGCAGACACTCCCCCGATTCCAAAAGACCAGAGGAATCCTCCGCCTCCTGGCCCTGTGGGTGTCGAATGCGTATCAATCGGGATTCAAGGGGGCTCATCGGGATCCGCTGATCGGTCTTGGCACCGCACCGATCGCCGATCCGGTGTTCCGAGCAGCCCTCTTCGAGCAACTCGGCAACACCGACTTAGAGGGGGCAGTCACCACGGACATCGCCGGGCGCAAGGATGCCCACGCGGTGCGCCTAGACCGGGAGGCTACGGACGCAGTGAAGCAGGCCCGACTGCATCAGAAGGTTGCTGCAACGATCCTCTTCGAGTCAAACGGGGGACAAACCAGAGCCGAGGCGACCGTCCCGGAGATCCGCCTTGCCGTCGCGGAGCCTGAGTTGGATATTGCCAACGTGGAGACGGCGCTGGAGGCCTTGACCACAAGCTGTTATTACCTCACCGCCGATCGCAACCGCTACCGCTTCAGCCAAGTGGCCGGATTGAACAAGATCCTCACCGACCGACGGGCCAACATAGCAGCCAAGCCGGCATTGATCGAGGATAGGGTACGGAAAGAGGTGCAGACGGTCTTCGGTGCCGGCCCGGAGGGCCTTGACCGGTCGTATTTCCCTAAGACAACTTTGGATGTGAACAATCGGCCGGTCTTGACTCTGGTTATTCTCCCCCCGGATCAGGCGCTTGGTGACCCGGAAACGCGTCCGTGGATCGAGGGAATTGTCCAAAACCACGGCTCATCGGGTCGGACCTTCAAGAGCGCGCTCATCTTCGCCGTGGCGGAGGGACCTACGGCCCTTCAAGAGGAGGCGAAGAAACTGCTGGCATACGAGGATATCGAGGACGATGAGGAAACGGTCAAGCGGCTCGATGAATCTCAGCGCCGGCAATTGAGCACGGGCTTGGGGAGGGCGGGGCGGGACCTCAAAGAAACTGTCTGGCGCACGTATCACTACATTGTGCTGCTGGGCAAAGACAACACCTTGAAGGAAATCAACCTCGGCATGGTTAATTCCAGCATGTCGAAGTCCTTAGTCGAGTTGATTCTCCAGCGCCTGGAGCAGGATGATGAGATTATGCGCGGCGTCAGTCCGCGCAAGCTGGTGAATAATTGGCCGCCGGCTCTGTCCGCCTGGAGCACGAAAGCTGTGAGGGACGCCTTCTATTCCTCACCCATTCTTTCGCGCTTGCTTGATCCCAACAGCCTCCGACGCACGATTGTTGATGGCGTCGCGCAGGGCATACTGGCTTATGCGGGGAAAGACAAGGCAGGCCGGCTTTCGCCCTTGTATTTCGGGCCAGGCACGCCCCTGTCCGAGGCGGATGTGGAGTTCTC
>Ga0233425_10008117_pt1 | contig 14184 bp, 9 predicted proteins | sample Watercolumn_Towu_2_FD_181712 | JGI IMG/M metagenome (GOLD analysis project Ga0233425, IMG submission 181712) | Freshwater microbial communities from Lake Towuti, South Sulawesi, Indonesia - Watercolumn_Towuti2014_140_MG | ecosystem: Environmental > Aquatic > Freshwater > Lake | place: Indonesia...
GCTTTGTGATGCCCGTAGGCGTGGTCTTCATCCGGCGGACGCGAGGCGATGGTGAGCATGGCCAGCGCCATCAGGGCGCCCAGGAGATTGACCAACGACTCGATCGCGTCGGAGAGCAGGCCCACCGAGCCGGTGACGAACCAAGCCAGGGCTTTGAGCGCAATGGTGAGGAGCGCGGCGCCGATCGACAGCCACGCAAACCGGGTGAGGCGCGGCGGGTTCGGAACAGGCATCCTAGTCGGCCTTATGGCCGTAGAGCACGATGCGACCACACTCGGGGCAAATCAGGCCCTTGACGACACCCAGCCGTGGAATCTGCCGCATGAGCGGACTCGGCTTGGCGTCGGCCGCCGCGTAACCGAGCTCGATATGCGCGACGCCGGCGAGGGTGAAGCCCGGCTCCGTAGCGTCAAGCAACTTGATGGGCTGGAGGGGGACGTGGCAGTCCGAGCATTCGGCTTTCGCGGTGGGCATGGATGGGAGGAGGTTGGTGGTTTGCGGCGGCACGGATCGGTCAGAGGCCGAGGAAATCTAGGCCGCGGCCGGGTGGCTGGCAAGCCTCGGGCGCATCTTGGTCGCGGCTGGGAAACGGCCGCTCGTTTGCACGTGTGGGGCCGGGTGCGGCCGAGCGGGAGGGAGAGGGTGCTACCGGCGCAGCAGCCAGAAGGCGCCGGAGCCGACGACGCACCCGGCAGCCGCCCAGAAGGCCAGCCCCAACAACCAGTTCTCGACCCGTGCCCGGGCGTGCGCCACCAAAGCGCCATCGATTTCGAGCCGGTAGGGGAAGGAGAGCAGCCAGCCGCAGCCCCAGGACAGTTCGACGCGGTGCGAGGCTCCGTCGTGAGTGAAGGCCCGCGCGCGGGCGCCCGTGAGCCGCAACGGTCCGCCAGTCGATAACACGCAGGTTCCGTCCACGAAGACGTCGAGGGAGGCCGTGCTCCACAAGAACCGCGGCACCAGGCGCGCCCGGACCACGACGGGCCGGCCCTGCCATTCAACGGTTCCCGGCATGGCAAGGGGGATAGAAGGTTGCGCGCGGCTTCATGGCCTCACCTTAGGGGTGTCGGAGGCACGCGGCAAGTTCCGATGCCTGAGGAGAAGAAGTTCCCGAACCACACGTGAAGTCGATCGACGCGTGGGGCTTACCCGGGCCGCTTACGGTCTGGCTTCAGCGGGGAGTTGGCGGACGACGAAATCGTAAATGGCTTGGGCGTGGCATCGAGCCTCGTCGAATTCCTCGCGCGTGGGCGTTGGTTCCTCTGCACCGCCCGGATAGCGAAACGCCGAGACGTAAGGCGTGAGGATGTCTGCGGGACCTTCAAACGCAGCGAATCCGCGTTCCAGCGCCGCCGCTTGGATCACCAGCGCGCGGAGATTGTGGGTCTTGGCAAACGGCTCATCCTGTGATTGCAGGAAGGCCTTCATTGCCTTTTCTGCGGCCTGCTGGCAGTGGTAGATGGCCACATCCAATGGCGCCTCCTCGGCGGCGGCGAGGATGGTGGCCGCGCGCAAGTCCTGGCGCGCACGGGTCTACCAGTCTTTCACGAGTCGATTGTTCGCATCATCCATAGAGCTTTCGGCCCTGATTCAGGACCTGATGGAACAACGATGCGCGAAGGTGTTTGTAGCGGTTTACTTCACCACGCGTTCGGACCAGGACATCGGCGGAGATGGCCAGCCGGCCCAAACACCTCTGGGCGCGCTGGTCGCGTCGAATTGGCCGTTCGTCGCGGTTGGGGACGATCACCATGAGGTCAACGTCGCTGTCCTCGGTGGGCGTGCCCCAGGCATGCGAGCCAAACAGGTAAATCTCCTCCGGCAGGAATTCAGCCTTCAGCCGCTCAACGGCCTCGTGCAGCAGGTCCGGCTGGCTCGTTTTCACGCCGGGGACACTAGCATCGCCGCGGCGGATTGCAAAGGGCTATGATCGCGGCGTCGCGAGGATGAGCCCGACGCTTGACGCGGATCAGCCCCGCCAGGGGCGGGGACGCTGCGTGATGCTGCCGATGATTTCCCTGGCGGTCTGCGCATCCTCCGCGATTTCGAAGTCGAACATGCCGGCCAGGACGAAATCCGCGCCGTTTTGGAAGACGTAGCGGAAGGCGTCGGGCGGCGGAATGGCGCCCGCGGCCATGACCTTGAAGGCGATCCAGGGCTTGGTGACAGTCTTCATGAACTCGGCGGTCTCCTCAGGGTTCTTGCACCAATAGCCGGGGAACTCGTTGTACGGCGCCTTCAGTTGTTCGGGCTTGGGACCTGTGGGGTAGTTGTGGTGATGGAAAGTCTTGATGTAGAAATCAGCCTTGATCCCTTCGCGCTCGCAGGCCTTGACGACGTCGAGGGAATGGCCGCCCACGCCCGAGGGGACGCCAAACTCATGGGCGGCCTCGACGGCCTTGTTGAGGAGATCGAACCGCTCCTGCATCACCAGCGCGTCGCTGTGCACGCCCCAGAGGTAGATGGCCTCGCAGCCGTCTTTTACCAGCGCTTCGATGTCGCGCCGGTACTTTGACATGTCCGGCTCGACGGGAGCAGTGGGACAGATGATCCACTGGATTTTGCCGCCGCGTTCGCAGCGGTAGCGCTTAAGCACGGAGATCGGGTGCGGCGGGTTGTGCATCGAGACCGTGTTGATGCCGTTGGCCTCGGCGACGGCCAGTGTCTCCATGACCTTCTCGTCGGTGTTGTAGTGGGCCGCGAGGTTATAGACATAACGCAGGTCGCGGCTATGGGTGTAGTGGGTGAGCAGGTTGCCCCCGAGCAGGATGCGGCTGACCTCGAGGTTGCCGATGCGGCCCTTGGGCAGGACGCCCTGCGCGACGGCGGGCGCGGGCGCGGCGTGTCCGCGGCCGCCGTTTTCGAAGTTAAGGCCGAGGGCGGCGGAGGAGAGGAGGGCGCCTTTGATGAAATGGCGGCGGTTGGTGGGGGCGTGCATAAGCTAATGATGTCGTTGTCGGCAACTAATATCAGGCGCCGCCGAGGCGGCTGTGACGGAACGTCACTTAGCGCATCTAATGCGGTTCGTCGAGTACAAAAAATGCGCTGACGCGGGTCTCGCAAGCCCGCAAGCCTCAAGCCTTGCGCCGGGTCTGGGAATAGTGGCCGCGTGGAACGCGCCGGTCAGGAGAGGGTGACGCCGAGGGACTCGCCCGCGCGCAGGCGCACCGGTTGCGCCAGGGTGACAACCGCCTCCTCAGGCGAAACCGACAGTGCAGCGGCGATGGTGCGGTCACCAAGTTTGACGGCGAGCGTCGTGACGGGGGCGGGCGGCGCGGCGAGGGTCAGCCGCGTCAACGCGAATGCGCCCTCGCTGACGGCGATCTCGCTGCGTTGAGTGCGGTCCTGCCGGAGTTGTCGCAGGCTGCCCCATCCTTCGGGGCCGCAGAAGAACGACTTGAAATCGTGCGGGCTGAGCCGCGGGGTGAAGCGGAGCGCCTGGGCCGGACCGTCGTACTCATAGCCGGAGGCGGCCAGGAGCAGGGACCACGACGACATGGCACGGGCGTAATGGCCGCCGCATTCGATCTCGTTCCACGGGTTGCGCGGGATGGGCGGGCGTGGCACGCCGTCGTAGCGGTCGCGGGCGCCTTTGACGATCGCGAGGCTTTCCTCGAGGAGACCTTCGTAGAGCATGTGCGCGGCGACCTGGTATTCGATGCCAGTCCAGACTTCGTCCGAGTACAGCATCACGTTGGCCGGGCGCCCGCCCTTGGGCCAGGTGCAGATGATCAAGCCCTTGTCACGATCGCCAGCAAAGGCGCGCGGCATGTGTTTCCAGCCGGTAAGGTCCGGCCGCCAATTGTAAGCGAACACGGCCTTAAGCGCGGCGCGCACTTTGTCTTTCGGCAGCAGGTAGCCGAGGCCGAGTTGATGGGCCCACCATTGGCCGATGAGTTGGTCAGCCATGCAACCGGGGCCGACCTCGCCGGGGCGGGTGAGATAATCGGGCAGGTGCTGCTGGAAGTACTCGCCGTTCCAGCAGAGGGCGAGCAAGCGCTCCTGACCCTTCTGGAAGACGGTGTGGAACCGGTCGGCGGCGGGTTGGTCGCCAACGCGTCGTGCCCATTCCTCGCCGGCGCGCAGGGCTGCCAGGTAGTATGTGCCAATGAAGGTCGTGACGCCGTGCAAGGCCTCGTCGTAGGTATTCCACTGATCATCGTTGAGGATGCCTGTGGGCTGGCCTCCGCTGGTTGCCGCGTCGCGGGCGATGAGGTACTCGACGCCGCGCTTGGTGTGCGGCCAGTACTCGCGCAACCACGCATCGTCGGGATGATTCAGGGCTTCGCGCCAGGCCTTGAGGATGCAACTGGCGTGGCCGTCGGCGAAGGGTTGCTCACCGGTTGGGCGCGGGGGTGAGGGGACGTCCGTGCGATTGTTGACACCGCCGTCGGGGCGCTGCTGGTGTTTGAAATCGATGCGCCGCATGTCCTTCTCGAGGTCCGGGAAGAGCCGGGCGAGCGTTTGTTCGTAGCCCCAGACGTGAGTGCAGGTGGGTTGGCAACAGCCGTTGGACCCCTCCCAGCCATAGACATCGCCGTTGGCAATCCGGAACACGACTCCGACATGCCGGATGATCGCCGCCTGTGACGTGAGGCCGTCGAGGAGCCAATAGGGCAGGGTGCTGTCGTAGAGGCTGCGGCGGAACCGGGCGGTTCTCTCACGCCAGGAGTCGAAGTGCGCGGCTGCTTCCCGCGCCACGGCCTGGGCATCGGCGCGCCCTTGCGTGTAATGACAACCCATCCACGCGCCGCCTTGGGAGTACTTGTTCGGATAGTGCCAGGCGAGCAGGAACGGGATTTCGACCGACGCTCCGGCGGGAACCGTGACCGAGGAGGCGAGCGCGGCGGTGACCGTACGGCCCGACTCAGTTGGGGGTCCGGGCTTGGCCTCCGACAAAGGGAGGAAACGGCCGTGGGCCGCGAAGTCGGCCCAGGCGGCGTCGCAATCGGGGTGCGCGCAATGGGCGGTGGGATCACCCGCCAGCGTGGCGAGGGCCAGGGTTCCAAAGCCGGCGGCCATGGGGAGCGGTCCGCGGGGCGGCTCGTAGCGCGCGCCCACCAAGCCGCAGAGGGCGGCATAAGCACGTTGGCGCGGATTGACCATGGCCGCCTCGGCCGGGTCCAGGAGCGGGCCGGCGGCGAGGAGCACTCGGCCTTTGCCGACGGTTCGTTCCGCCAGCAGATCGAGGCCTGGCACGGCGCTGTCGGGCGTGCGCGCGCCTTCGCGGATTTGCAGGCCGTCGAACTCGACGCGACGCGGTTGGCCGGCCCCGGCCTGCGCCGGTGGCCGAACTCCGCTAAAGCGCGCGGGTAGAAGCTCCTCGAGCAGGGTGAACACGGCGGTGTTGGCGGGGCGATCCGCGAATTCAATCTGGTCCACGTTGATGTGCCCCCAACCGCCCCGGTTCTGATCCACGATCTCGAGGTGCGCGGTCTGGCCTTGGAACTCGCGCACCTCCCACGAAGCCGGCTCGAGCAACTCGAGGTTGCGGCCCGCGGCACTGCGGACGGTCTTGCCGCCCACCACCAGGCGCACCTGGGTGTCCGGGTGAGCGCCGCCCCCAGCGAGGAAGCGGATGTAGTTACGCTCGATGGTGAACGGTTTGCTGATCAGCCGGCCCGTGGTGCCATCACCCTCGAGATACGTGTTGACCAACCCACGGCCCAGGAAACCGGAGACGTGCTGCTGATTCGGCAGCGTACCGGCGGCGGGCTTGGGGCCGAAGCAGTCGCCTTCGCGCGTCCAGCGATCGTAACCTTGCTCGAAATCTTCGAAGACGATGTCCGGCAGGCCTTGTGTTGGCTGGAACGCTTTGCCGCCGGTAGCGTGGGCGAAGCTCGCGAGCAAGGGCTGGGTTTGACCGGCGAACACCAAGGTCGCTCCGGCCAGGACGGCATCGCGCGCCGCACGCAGGAGCGGTTCGGCGAGGTCGGCCGGGGCGTCCTCGAGCCAAATGACGGTGTGCGGCGGGTCCGGGAGGGCTGTTGGGGCCGTGGGAAGACGATCCAGGAATTCAAGCGCCAGGTTCTTGGGCCGGTCTTGCGGCGGAGTGTGGAGGCCGGCAAAGCTCTCCAGGGCGTAGAGTTGGACTGGTTGGTCCAGGGTAGGCTCGCGTCCCGGCTCGGCCCGCAGGAGCAGCCCCTTGGCCCGGTCAGTCGCGAAACACTCGTTGAGGTTGCCGCCGAAATTCGGGTGGTGCGCGCCCGCCAGCGGACCATGAGCGTCGTAGCCCACTGGATTCTGCATGAAGGCCGCCAGGGAGACGGACTGATTTTCACGGGTGGGATTCGAGACCCGGAACAGAAAAAAGGCGACCGGGAGGGACGAGAGGCGTGCATCGAGGGGAGCGAACGGAGTGAATGCGCTCAACTCGAGCGTGACAGGCAGGTCCGGGTCGCGGAACTTGAGGTCAGCGAACGGGTATTCGCCCGTCATCTCGATTTGGCGCACGCGCGGAGCGTCGGGTCCGCCGGCGGTCTGAAGGAGCTTCGCGACCGTGCCGGCCTTGACGCCGAAATGAAACGGCACATGCCCATCCTGCAGCGTGTTGAAGAGCTGCCAGGTGGTGAACTGGCCATCCACGCCGAGCTCGAAGTTGCCGGTGCCAATACCGCCGAGGTGCAGGCGCGCATCGGTGTGAATGTGCGAGAGGTAACGGCGCGGCGGCGCCGGTTCGTGGAGAGCCCGCTTCCAGGCAGCAAGCTCGGCCGTAGGTTCGACAGCGGTCCAGGCCTGGGGCGCCACCAGCGCCGTGGCGGCGCCCGCCCCGACCAACTCGAGGAACTCCCGACGGGTAAGAGACTGTGGTTGCGGTGTGCAGGTCCCGGAACAATGGCAGGTGCGCTTCATAACGCGATGGAACGCATTCTGCGGCACCCATGCGCCAGGGGCAATGGTTTTGCGCGAACCGCTGCAGGTCGGCACGGCGTCGCGTCACCACGCGTTGAGAGCCGCGCGGCTGCTTACACCTCTTCGAGCGGGGAGGCGGCGTCGCCGAACTTGCCAGGGCGGTGCTCCATCTTGTCCATCATCGACAGATAGAGGCGGCACATCTGGCGACTCGGTTTCTCGCGGTAATCGAGGACGCGCCCGCCTTTGAGCCGCCCGCCGGCTCCGCCGAGCAGCAGGACGGGCAACTGGGTGGCGTCGTGGCTGCCGGTGAGCATGCTCGAGCAGAAGAGCAGCATCGAGTTATCGAGCAGCGTGCGGTCGCCTTCCTGGATCGAGTCGAGTTTGCGGGCGATGTAGGCGACCTGTTCGAGGAAGAAGCGGTTGACCTTGAGCCAGTCAGCGGTGTCGGAATGCGACAACAGGTGATGGATCATGTAATCGACGCCCAGGTTGGGGAACCGGAGCGAGGAATGATCGTTGTTGAGTTTGAGTGTGGTCAGGCGCGTGGTGTCGGTCTGGAAGGCCAGGACGAGCAGGTCGCTCATCAAGCGCATATGCTCGGCGATGTCCTGCGGAATGCCGTCCGGCGGGCGCGGGATATTGGGCTGCGTGAGGGTGGGGCGCCAGCCCTGGAGCTCGCCCTTCTTGCCGGCATTCTCGATGCGTTGCTCGACGTCGCGCACGGAATCCAGATACTCGTCGAGTTTCCGCTGGTCGTTCACGCTGATCTGGCGCCGCAGGCCGTGGGCGTCCGCGAGCACGGCGTCCAGGACGCTCTTGTCACCGCGGCTCACTTCGTCCTTGAAGAGCCGGTCGAAGGCGAGCGCGGGATAGACCTCGAGCGGGGTGGGGGTGGTCGGTGAGCTCCACGAGATGTGGGAGCTGTAGAGCATCGAGTAGTTCTTGTGGACCGAGGGGTTGGATTTCTCGCAGCCCAACACGAGGCTTGGCACTTTGGTCTCGCGACCGTATCGCTGGGCCAACACCTGGTCGATGCTCGTTCCCGAGCGGATTTCGCCGCCGGACGCCAGGGGCGCGCCCGAGAGCAGGTTGCCGGTTTGCGAGCTGTGGATGTTGCCCTTGAGGGCCTCTTCGTTGTACAGGCCGCGGATGACGAGGAGCTTCTGGCGGAAGTCCGCCAACGGCGTGAGCACCTGGCCGAGTTCCATCGCGGGGCCTTCGCCTTTGGCCCACCATTCTTTGGAATGAAAGCCATTGCCGGAAAACAGGACCGCCAACCGCAGCGGCGCCTCGCTGGCAGCGCGGGGCGGGCGTGGTTCATCGCCCCAGACAGTGAGGGATTCCATCCAGGGCAAGGCCATGGTGACGCCCACACCCCGCAGGAAGGTTCGGCGCGAGAAGCGGTGAGTGATCATAGGCATGTGTTCATCGCATCATATCATAAGGCGGTCGGAATGCACGAAAAAGTGGCGCTGCTGGTTCTAAGGACAGGCCGTCAATCCTCATAGGCCACTTCGCGGCCGCGGATCTCGCGGAACTGCCGGCTGCGCACGATCAAGTCCACAGCACGCGCGACGTGGTAATCGCCGGCCTTGAGTTGCGCGCGCATCTCGGCCAGCAACGGGCCGTCGGAGAGTTCGACGGCGCGGCCGAGGGCGTAGCCGAGGAGTTTGCGGCAGAACTGGCGCAGGAAGGCGTCGCGCTTTTCCGTGAGCAGATAGGCTCGCAAGCCCGCCAGACCGTCGAATTCAGCGCCGTCCATGGTCCTGGCATGGGTGTCTATGGGGCGGTCGCCCAGGTCGCGGTCGCGCCGCCGGCCGATTGCGTCAAAGCCTTCGAGGGCGTAGCCGTAGGGGTCCATCCGCTGGTGGCAGCCCGCGCATTTCGGGTCGCTGCTGTGCTTCTCGACGAGTTGCCGCACGGTCAGCCCCTCGGTGGCGGTTTCATCTTCGGGCAGGCGCGGGACTTCCTTGGGCGGGCGCGGCACCTTCTCCCCGAGCAGGACCTCGGTCACCCAGTTGCCGCGCAGGATGGGACTGGTGCGGGACGCACCGGACTGCTTGGCGAGAGTGGTGGCCAGGCCCAGGACGCCGCCGCGGGAATGCTGTTTCACGCCGTCAACCCGGCGCCACTCGTCGCCGGTGACACCGGGAATGCCGTAGTGCTTCGCCAAGGCCTCGTTGAGGAACGTGTGGTCGGCGTCGAGCAACTCGAGCACCGAGCCGTCCCGCTGGAAGAGATCGGTGAAGAAGCGGATTGATTCCTCGTACATCGGTCCGCGCAAGGCGATGAAGGCCGGGAAGTGGCGTTCGCTCTTCTCGCCCAACTCGGCAAAATCATAGATGTGCAGCCAGGCGCAGGCGAACTCGGTGGCCAGTCGGCGGACATTCGGATGGCGGAGCATGCGCCGTGCTTGAGCGGCCAGCACTTCCGGATTCTGGAGCGAGGCCTGGGCGGCCGCCGAGCGCAGTTCGGCGTCGGGCGCCGAGGACCAAAGGAAGTAGCTCAGCCGATTGGCGAGGTCCCAATCACTAACGGGAGTTGCGGCGAGGCCCGGCCCCGGTTTCTCGGCGCGGTAGAGGAAGGCCGGGGCGACCAGCACACGGGCGAGTGTGAGTCGAACGGCGGCGTCATGCGGCAGCTCTTGCTGACGGAGGGCGCGATACAATTCGCGCAGTTCGTCCTTCTCGGGGCTGGTGAGGGGGCGGCGGTAGGCGCTTTCGGCGAAGTCCAGCACGGCCTGGATGTGCTGTGGCTGGGTGTCGGCGAGCAACTGACGGAAGGCAGCGGCCCGCTGTTTGATGGGTTCGCGCAGGGGCTCGAAGACTTTGGGGTCGGCGTCCTGGGTGGCGTATTGCCAAAGCTGCTCGAAGGCATCGACGAGCGTCAACGCGTCCTGGCTCACGAAATGCAGTTCGTCCCAAAGCCGGTCCAGCCTTGCTTTCTGTTGGTCGTCGAGCATGAGCCGAACCAACGGCTGATCCTCGCGGTAGAACAGAGTCAGAGTGACGACCTCATCGACGGGGACGATCTTGGTATAGCAGAGGGCGGCGGGGAAGACTTGGCGGAAGTCGTCGAAGGCCGCCTCGACGCGTCGGCGGGCGGCGCTGCCGTTGTTGACCACGATCGGGGTGGTGTAGGCAGGCGGGCGGTCCCCATCGGTCCAGGTTCCTTTGCCGGCTTGGGCGGTTGCGGCGCTGGCGAGGAGGGCCGGCGCGGCCGCCGGTTTGGTGGTGAGGACCTGCAACTGCACGCTGCCTTCCGCCCCGGCGTTGGGCGCCAGGACGCCGGTCGTGACGAACTCGCAGCCGGCCACTAAGTCAGCGGGCAAGCGGACCTCGATCACGGACGGCGCGCGCACGCAGAGGCTGCCCGCGTCGAGGGCCGACCCATCGGAGAGCACGCCAAAACGGGCCGGGTCCAGCCCCGGCTCGTTATCGCCGTCCGCACTTGCCGGACGGCTGGAAGCAGATTCGGTCCGGGGCGGCGCGCCGTCCTTACGGAGCATCGCTCCGCTCAAGAGGGGACCGCCGAGCGAGGCCAGTTGGCGGTGCAGCTTCGCGTCCGGACTTTCGTCGGATGGTGGGGCGCTCGAGGTGAGCAACCGCTGCACCTCCTCGGCGAGGCGCCCTCTTGCCTCAGGGGTGTCAGCCCCTTGCCACTTCGCGAGCAACGAGCCCGCTGGGATCATCGGTCCGCTCTCGCCGCCGCCTTTGTCAGGCTCGGTGTAGAAGTGCCAGACCCCTTCGGCCCCCGCGCGGTCCGCGTGCGGGTTGCCGGCCAGGACGTCCGGTGAGACATCCCTGGCGAGGTTCCATTCACGGCGGGGTTCGCCGGCGGTGGTCAGCACGAGGTCCACGGCGGTGAGATCGCAGGAGTGGTTGCCATCGCGCGGGCCGATGACCAGGGATACGAGGTCACCAGCGAGGACGGCGAGGTTCTCGATTGGGGGCGCTTTGACCTCTTTCGCGCCTTGCGCGGTGCCAGCGGCGAGGCGCTGGCGGGTTGCGCCGCGGCGCAGCTCGAGGGCCCAGGTGACGCCGTTGCCGCATTCGGGATGGGCGTGTTGGACCACGGCCTCGACACGTACGCTGGCGGGGGCGGGACTGCGCCAGCCGACGACCGCGGCAAGCGTCGGAGAAGGATGCACCGCAACACTGTGGGGCTTCATGTTGCCGGGGACGCGTACATGCTGGTCGGAAGAGTTGGCCAGCAGGAGGGGAGTGTCCGAGCTTCCCCAACCTTTGATGAAGTCGTAGCCGGAAGCGCTGTTGAGCGTGTTGGTGAAATAACCGGTGACGGTTACCTGGCCGGCGGGGCCGATGCCCAGGTAGTCGAGCCAGGCCTCGAGAATCCCAACGTCCAGCCCATGCTTCTGGGCAAGTGCGGCAGGGTCGAAACTCGCGGCCGCAGCCGCTTCCGCCGCCGCCGTGAGGGCCTTGGCGGTGTCCGCGAAGAGGCGGGCGCGGCGTTCGGTCAGGTCCCGAGTGATTTCGCGGACATCGCGCAGCAGAAGCTTGGGCCGGCCCGGGGCGGTGAAGCGCGGCTCGCGCCAAATGACCATGTCATGGTCGCTTCCGTCCCCTGCATCGGAGGCGACGAGGTAGAGGCTGATTGTGGTACTGTTGGTGGCAGGGGCGAGTTTGAGCCGCACCTCTTGCTGGGTGGCCAAGGGGGTGACGGTCTCCATCCAGGCCTTGGGTCCGCCGGCCTTGCCGATGTGTCCCACGCTGGTAAACCGCCAAAGCGCCTTCTGCCACGCCGCGATCTCGTTGGCGAGTGCCGGGACGTCCGCGGCTTGAGCCGTGCGCCAGCGGGCGCGGATTGGATCGAGGAGAAAGGACGGCTCGCCGCCGGAGAGCGTGGCGTTGAGCGTGCTAAGGTACTTGACGCTCAAGCCCGCTGCGGCCGCAACCGCGGACGGTTCCTTGGCACCGCTGCGCAGCTCGAGGGCGGCCTGCAGGTATTTCTCCAGCGGCAGGCGGCCGCCTTCGTTCGTCTCGAACACGATGCCCTGCAGATTCACGGTGTCACCGCCGCGCGGGTCGGTGAACTGGCGGTAAAAGGCACGGATTTCGCCCAGCAGCTCTTCGGTCCAATCGCGGCGCGTGGTCTTGGGAGAGAAGCGAAGGCCGCTCGGCAGCAGCATGGCGTGGCTCGCGATCTCCTTGGCCGCGTCCAGGTACTTCGTGATCAGCGTGGGCGACATGACCAGCGAATGTCCCACGTTCATGAAGCCTTCGCCGGAAGCGCCGTCTACGGGGAATTCCCGGGCAGGATCGAGCGAGGTGACACCTGTGAGGTCGCGGATGGTGTAGGTGTACTCGGCGTTCGAGAGCCGGCGCAGAACCACCGGACCAGGATCACCGGCGCGCTCGAGGGCGACCTCCTCGAGCACGGCGTTGGCCCAGCTCAAGAGGTCCTGCCGTTGCTCCCGCGCCGGCTGCGCCTGATCCTTGGGGGGCATTTCGGCGTTTTCAAGCTGCTCGATCACGCGCAGCCAGACCTTCGGATGCTTCTTCACGGCCTCGAGGTTCGTGAACTGCTCGAGGTCGAGGTCGCCCTTGTGTTTCGCGGACGAGTGGCATTTCAGGCAATACTCCCCCAAGAGCGGACGAACGGTTAGATCGAACGCTGTTCCGGTGGCCGGCGCCGCGCTCGAGCGAACCGTGCCGAGGCTCATGACGACGCCCAGAAGGCCGCCCACGAGCCAGGCCGGGCGGGCGCCCCGACGGAAGGCGGGCGTGGCGTCCGAGCGAATTGGACTGGCTATTGGCATGTGGGGAGTCTTAAAACGGGGCTGCCGACCGTCAACGATAAATAACCACGCATGAGCCTCGCCCATGAGCCACAGCAGAAGCCCGCCGCCATCTGGGCCAGGGGGACGCCGGCGTGACCGCGTTGGCGAGCGTTCCTCCACCGGGGTTGAGTCGGAAGGTGGCCTGGCGGACGCTGCCACTGGTCTTCCTGCTCTACATCGTCGCGTACCTGGATCGGGCGAACGTCGGTTTCGCGAAACTGCGGATGGGCCGGGACCTGGGATTCTCGGAGGAAGTGTTCGGGCTGGGGCTGGGCATTTTCTTTATCGGCTATCTCTTGCTCGAGATTCCCGGGGCCTTGCTGGTCGAGCATTGGAGCGCACGGAAGTGGTTTGCGCGCATCCTGATTTCGTGGGGGCTGGTGTCGGCGGCAACGGGTTTTGTGCGGACACCCGCCGAGTTTTATACGGCGCGCTTTTTGTTGGGGGTGGCGGAGGCGGGCTTTTTCCCGGGGATAATCGTCTATTTCACTCACTGGTTCGCGGGCGCCGAGCGCGCGCGGGCGCTCTCGGGGTTGGTGGTGGCGGTGCCGTTGAGTCTGGCGCTGGGGGCGCCGCTATCGGGCCTCTTGCTGCACGCGGACTGGCTCGGGTTGGCCGGTTGGAAATGGCTGTTCATTCTCGAGGGCTTGCCGGCGGTGGTGTTGGGAGCGGTCACCTTGTTCTGTCTCACGGATCGGCCGCGCGATGCAACCTGGCTTACGCCGGCGGAGCGGGACTACCTCGAGGGCAAGCTCGCGGCGGAGGCGCGGGCAAAGGAGGCCGGCGGCAAGCTGCCGCTGTGGCAGGCGTTGCGACAGGCGAACGTTCGGTGGCTCGCGATTGGGATCTTCGCCGCGAACACCGGCGGCTACGCGCTCGCTTTCTGGCTGCCTACCACTGTGAAGAACGTCTCGGGCGGCTCGGACTCCGCCGCCCTCCTTTTCAGTGGGTTGTTCTATTCCTGCGGGCTGGTTGGGGTGATTGTGTCGGGCCAATCCGCGGACCGGACCGGGGACCGGAAGTGGCATTGCGTGGCTGGCATGGCGGTGGCGGCGCTGTTTCTGGCAGCCAGCACGCTGCCGGGGCAGTCGTTTCGGGTGGTGATGATCTGGCTGTGCCTTGCCGGGTTCGGGGCCTATTTCTGGCCTTCCCCGTTTTGGGCTTTGCCCACGCTCACGCTCACGGAGTCAGCGGCGGCGGTGGCGATTGGGTTCATCAACATGTGCGCCAACCTGGCGGGTTACCTGGGCAACCACGCGACGGGTTGGCTTCGGAGCAAAGGTGTGCCCGAGGGCACGCTGCTGCTGCTGTTGGCGGGGTGCTACTTGATCGGCGGGGTGTTGATCAGTTTCGTAAAGGTTCCTCGAGGGCGGGCTGGTGGCGTGGTGTAGAGCGCCGCGGTGGCGGGGTGCCGTTCGCGGCTTTGGTCTTGCTTGAGGCGCGGACGGGTTTAGGCTGCGCTCGCAGCGGTTTCGGACCCAGAATGGTGTGGGTAACCGCCGGTCCCGAACCACGCGCACCTATGAAAATAG
>Ga0233425_10008118_pt1 | contig 14184 bp, 12 predicted proteins | sample Watercolumn_Towu_2_FD_181712 | JGI IMG/M metagenome (GOLD analysis project Ga0233425, IMG submission 181712) | Freshwater microbial communities from Lake Towuti, South Sulawesi, Indonesia - Watercolumn_Towuti2014_140_MG | ecosystem: Environmental > Aquatic > Freshwater > Lake | place...
TACGAAAGTGGTTTCATCGTCTGTTCGACGAAGTGCCGGAACTGTTCTACTGGATGAATATGAGAGAGAACTTTCTAGTGTTCTATGCCCTGATGATGCAAAGACCAATCAAGGTTGAAGGCGGCACTGTACTGCCCCACTTAATTTTTGGACAGGTCATTTCACGATTTTGACTTTGCATTCTCCATAGCAATCGGCCGCTTCCGAGTCTCTGTGTCTGACGGTACATCTGCGCAAGTCCGTGAGCATCTCCCTCGGCAGGACCAATGCCATGTCCAACTTGGCCGTTCCTGCTGGTTTGAGAGTGACTTCCGTGATCCTTTTGACTCATGCTACCTGTCCACATTTTAAGTGGGGCACAACAGTGAGCGTTCGCGTCGTCGACCACCTCATCGTGTCGGCGCAGGACGCATTCAGCTTCCGGAAGGCCGGTCTCCTGTGACGCTCGCCCCGGCCATCGCCGAGAACTTCCCGCGCCTCAATGACGTCCAGCGAGACATCATCGGGCACCTCGACGGGCCGCTGCTCGTCATCGCCGGCCCGGGCTCGGGCAAGACCTACAGCATCGTCCTCCGCGCCCTGAACCTCCTTTTGCTGGAAAGAGCGCACCCAAGGCAAGTCGTCCTCTGCACCTTCACCGAGAAGGCGGCGTTCGAGATGCGCGATCGCCTCGCTGCCGCCGCGCGTAAGGTCGGGTACGCGGGCGATCTCTCCGAACTCGCGGCCTCGACCATCCACAGCCTCTGCAATCGCATCCTGACGCAGCACCGGCATCGGACGGAGCTCGGCCACAGCTACGACACCCTCGACGAGCTGACCCAGCTCCTCTTCATCTTCGAGCACTTCGACGAGATCGTGGGGCCCGCCGAGAAGGACCTCTTCCTGCAACGCTGGAAGACGCGCTGGACCGCCATCGAGGGCGCACGCGCCTACTTCGACAAGATCACCGAGGAGCTGGTAGACCAGGCACGTCTGAGCGCGTCCGCCGATTCATTTCTGCGCGGCATCGGCGGGGCCTACCGGCGTTACGAGCGCGCGCTCCTCGACGCGAACCGCACGGACTTCGCGCACCTCCAGCGGCTGGTCTTCGACCTGCTCCAGGACCCCGCCACGGCGGACGCCGTGACTCGCGATCTCCGGTACGTTTTCGTCGATGAGTACCAGGACACCAACTACATCCAGGAGGAGCTCCTCCTCAAGCTCACGGAGAAGGGCCGCAATCTCTGCGTGGTCGGCGACGAGGACCAGAGCCTCTACCGGTTCCGGGGCGCGACCGTGCGCAACATCCTCGAGTTCCCGCAGCGGGTGCCCGGCTGCCGCACGCTCAAGCTCACGACCAACTACCGCTCCCACCGCGCCATCGTCGAGCGCTACGACCGCTGGATGGCCTCGGCGGACTGGTCGAACCGCACCGGCGCCTCCTTTCGCTACGACAAGACGATCGAGGCCGACTCCGACGGCGCGCATCCCGACTACCCGGCGGTCATCGCCATCTGGGGCCGGGATCGGCGCGATGAGGCTGCCCGCTTCGCGGACCTGGCCGCATACCTCAAGGCCAACGGCGTCATCGCGGACTACAGCCAGGTGGCGCTCCTGCTGCACAGCGTTCGCGAGGACCACAGCGGGCCCTACCTCGCCGCCCTCGAAGCCAAGGGCATCCCGGCTTTCTGCCCGCGCGCCCGAGCCTACTTCGAGGTCTCTGAAGTGCGCGACCTCGTCGCGTGCTTCGCGGTCATCTTCGGCTGGCACGGCGACGGCCGTGGCCAGGTGGCCGGTGCGGTCGCGGAGCTGGCCACCTACGTGGACAACGCGATCGTGCAGCTCGGTCGCCGATTCGGGGCCCCGCACCCGCTCGCGGCGTCGCTCGCGCGATGGGTTACGGAGATCGCGGGCCTCGAGGAAGGTGAGGCGCTCGACCTGCGGCCGGCCGACTACCTCTACCACCTGCTTGCGCTGGACCCGTTCCGGAGCGCCGTCCGAAACGAAAACACCGCCCGCAACCTGGCGATCTTTTCCCAGCTCCTGAACGTCTTCCAGAGTTACTACCACTACACGGTGGTCACGCACCGGAACCGCGAGTTCCTTCGCCTGCACTTCTTCAACAGCTTCCTGCGCCTGCTCTACGACGGCGGCATCAACGAGTACGAGGACCCGGACCAGCCCTTCCCCAAGGGCCACGTGCAGGTCATGACCATCCACCAGGCCAAGGGACTCGAGTTCCCGGTGGTGGTCGTCGGCTCGCTGAGCAACCAGCTCGGGAGCCCCAAACAGACCGACCGGGACCTGGGCCCCTTCTACCATCGGCCGCCCTTCGAGCCCGAGGACCGGATCACGCTGTTCGACCGCATGCGCCTGCACTACGTCGCCTTCTCGCGGCCGCAGAAGGTGCTCGTGCTCACGGCGCACGAGCCGCCCAAGGACCACTTCGCGCCCATCTGGCAGGGGCTCCCCCAGTGGCCCTACGTGCAGAAGGAGCTGCTCGCCGCCCAGCGCTTCGAGGTGCGCGAGCGGATGCCGGTCAAGCGGACTTACAGCTTCACCGGCGACCTCAAGATCTACGAGACCTGCCCGCGCCAGTACCAGTTCTTCCGCGAGTACGACTTCACGCCGTCCCGCTCGGCGGTGATCTTCTTCGGCCTCCTCGTCCACCAGACCATCGAGGAGATCCACCGCATCGCCCTCGACGGGAAGCTCGACACGCTCGACGAGGCGCGTATCCGAGAGCTCTTCGACCGCACGTTCCGCTTCCTCTGCCTCTCTGACGTCCGACCCATCGGCGGCGCAGCGAAGGAGTCCGCCTTTACGCAGGTAATGAATTACTTCCGCCAGAACCGGGACGAAATGCACCGCGTGATCCAGACCGAGGTGGACGTGTCGCTGGAGAAGGACGGCTACATCCTCACCGGCAAGGTGGACCTGCTGCTCGGCGGCGACGGCAAGCTCGAGTTGCTCGACTTCAAGACCTCGCCGCGGCCGAAGGACAGCCCCCATCTGATTGCCGCCTACGAGCGCCAGCTCTGCACGTATGCCCACATCCTGGAGCGCCGCCACGGCCGGCACGTGGACCGGCTGCTCCTCTACTGGACCTCGGAGCCGCGCAAGGAGGATGCTCTGATGGTCCTCCCGTACGACCCTGCGAGGGTGGAAGAGGCCGGGCGCCACTTCGACGAGACCGTGCGCTGCATCCAGGCACAGGAGTTCGGGGTCACGACGCCGCCCGAGGCGGCGATCTGCAAGGAATGCGACCTGAAGATGCTCTGCCGCAGCGAAGGCATCATCACGGCAACCGACTGACGAGGAGACGCATGGCAAAGATCGACATCACCAGGACCGAGCTGGTCTGGCCCGGCAAGTACAACGAGGACGGCACGCTGAAGGAAGTGCCGCGAGTGAACTTACCTTTTCAAGTCATTGAGACGGTGAACGAAAGTCGGGCCACACGGGAGGTACAGAAGACAAAGGGACTTGAGCTTTTTGACGTTTACGAAGGCAAGGAAGGAGACACGTTCGAAGCAGGCTGGCGGAACAAGCTCATCTGGGGCGATAACCTGCTGGTGATGGGATCCCTGCTGGAGAAGTTCGCCGGAAAGATCGACCTTATTTACATCGACCCACCGTTTGCGACAGGGGCGGATTTTTCGTTCAAGACTCAGATTGGAGAAGCAGGCGAGGAGATCACCAAAGAGCAGTCAGCGATTGAGGAGAAGGCGTATCGCGATACTTGGGGCTTGGGCGCCGCGTCATACCTGGCGATGATGTTTGGCCGATTGGTGCTTATGCGAGATCTTCTGAGCGACAAAGGAACTTTCTACCTCCACTGTAATCAAGCGATGCAACCCGCACTGCGGCATGTCTGCGACGAGATCTTTGGCGCCGAAAACCATCTGAATGACGTTGCATGGCACTTCGAAAATAAGCCCAAATTCAGCTTCTCTAAGGTGCTACCTAGGGATTGGGAAGTAGTTCTTGCCTATGCCAAGAACGCCGGTCTGCATACGCTCAATCATCAACTTGTTCCTGTTAAAGAGGTGCAGCAGCAAGCGATCGTCGCGTGGGATCCAGTTGCAAAGAAGCGTGTTGCGAAGCGAGACGAATCCGGAGACATCATGTACGAAACTCGAACCGAAAAGCTAATGGGCAGCATGTGGACGATTCCTATTGTCCATCCTATCGCGCTCGAGCGTACCGGATACGACACTCAGAAGCCTGAGCCGCTACTTGAACGCCTACTCAAGGTATCATCAAATGAAGGCGATCTTGCCGCCGACTTCTTTTGCGGTTCTGGCACAACCCTTGCGGTTGCCGAGAAACTACGCCGCCGCTGGATTGGCTGCGACCTGGGGCGGTGGGGCATCCACGTCACCCGGAAGCGGCTGCTCGGCATCGAGAACTGCAAGCCTTTTGAGGTACTGAACCTTGGCAAGTACGAGCGGCAGTACTGGCAGGGCGTGACCTTCGGCGAGAGGAAGGATAAGTCCGTTACTGAGCGAGCACTCTACGAATACCTCGCCTTCATCCTCAAACTCTACGGTGCCCAGCCGGTGGCGGGGATGGCGCACCTGCATGGCAAGAAGGGCAAAGCGATGGTCCACATCGGTGCGGTGGATGCGCCGGTGACTATTGCCGAGATTGATGCGGCGGTGGACGAGTGCGCGAAGCTCAAGCAGGGGGAGCTGCACGTCCTCGGCTGGGAGTGGGAGATGGGCCTCTACGACCTGATGGTCGAGGCCGCGAAGAAGAAGGGCGTGAAGTTGCTGCTCCTGCAGATCCCGCGCGAGGTGATGGAGCAGCAGGCGGCCGCCAAGGGCGACGTGCGCTTCTTCGAGCTGGCGTACCTGGAGGCCGAGATCAAGCAGCCGAAGAAGCTCACCGCGCTGGTGGCGCTCAAGGACTTCGTTATCCCCAACACCGAACTGATCCCCGAGGACGTGCGCAGCAAGGTGAAGAAGTGGTCGGACTACATCGACTACTGGGCGGTGGACTGGGACTTCCAGAACGACACCTTCATGCAGGGCTGGGTCGCCTACCGCACGCGCAAGGAGCGCAAGCTGCCGCTCGCCTCGGACGCGCACGCCTACGAGAAGCCGGGCAAGTACCGCATCCTCGTCAAGGTGATCGACATCTTCGGCAACGACACCTCGCAAGCCTTCGATGTGGAGGTGAAGTAGCCATGCCGAAGTCCGTCATCGCCTACGACAAGGACCTGCCGGAGATCCCGGGCCGCCGGCCCTGGGAGAAGCCGACCTCGTACCTGGTCAAGGACGACGCGGCCTCGACGGGCTGGCGGGAGGAGACCTCGGGCCGCCGCCCGAGTCGGCTGCTGCTGGTGCCGAAGATCCGCGCCGCCGTGGATGCGTGGCGCGCGGACGGCTACCAGGGCGCGTCCGACGTCACCCGGCGCCTGTTCGAGTACTGGTTCGAGGAGGAGCACGACGTCCCCGGCTTCGGAGTGCCGTTCCGGTACTACTTCTGCCAGCGCGAGGCGATCGAGACGCTGGTGTGGCTGGTGGAGATCGCCGGACAGCGCGACGCCCAGAAGCTGATCCAGGCGCACGCGACGATCTTCGAGAAGGACCTGTTCACCAAGAACATCACCTTCCAGACCACGATGGACGGCCGCCGCCAGCTCCGCCGCTACGTTCCGGAGCTGGACGCCGAGGGCGTGCAGGACCTCCCGCCGGAGGACCTGCGCCGCTTCGCGTTCAAGATGGCGACCGGCTCGGGCAAGACCTGGGTGGTCGCCATGGCGGTCGTCTGGTCGCACTTCCATAAGAAGATGGTCGCCGGATCGTCACTTTCGAGCAACTTCCTCATTGTCGCGCCCAACGTCATCGTCTATCAGAGGCTGGAGAAGGATTTTGCGAGCAACCGCATCTTCTACGAGCTGCCGCTGATCCCGCCGGAGTGGGGCAAGTTCACCTCGAAGGTCATCCTGCGCGGCGAGGCCGCCGAGCCGGATCCGTCCGGCAACCTCTTCCTCACCAACATCCACCAGCTCTATGAATCGCGCGATCAGGAGTGGACACCGCAGAACGCTATCGAGGCGCTGCTCGGCAAGAAGCCAGCGCAGGACCTGGCCGCCTCGGGGCAGCGCTCGATGCTGGAGCGAGTGAAGTCGCTGAAAGACCTCGTCGTCCTGAACGACGAGGCCCACCACGTCCACGACGAGGATCTCGCCTGGAGCCAGTCGCTGCTGGCGATTCACCGCGCGCTGCCGCAAGGGCTCGCGCTCTGGCTCGACTTCTCGGCCACGCCCAAGGACCAGAAAGGGATGTACTTCCCGTGGACGGTCTGCGACTACCCGCTCGCGCAAGCCGTGGAGGACCGCATCGTCAAGGCCCCGCTCATCGTCACCAAGGAGGACGACCCAAAGCAGCCCAAGGACGATCCGGACGGCGTCACCAAGGACAATATCGGCGAGAAGTACGGCTACTGGCTGCGCGCGGCGGTGCAACGCTGGAAGGACCACCACAAGGTCTACAAGCAGCTCGGTACGCGGCCGGTGCTCTTCATCATGGCCGAGAAGAACGTCTACGCCAACGCGATCGGCGAGTACCTGTGGAAGACCAAGGAGTTCGGCTTCAAGGAATCGGAGGTACAGTTAATTCACACGGACTCTACCGGCGAAATCATCAAAGCTAATTTGGAGGAAGCCCGCAGGTTGGTCCGCGACATCGATATGCCAGACAACAAGATCAAGGCGATCGTCAGCGTCATGATGCTGCGCGAAGGCTGGGACGTGCGAAACGTGACCGTCGTGCTGGGACTTCGCCCGTTCACCGCGAAGGCCGAGATCCTGCCGGAGCAGGTGATCGGCCGCGGGCTGCGGCTGATGGCCCAGGTGAGCCCGGACCGGACGCAGACTCTGGAGGTGCTCGGCACGCGCAACCTGCTGAACGTCCTGCGGACTCAGCTCGAAGCCGAGGGCGTGGGGGTCGCCAGCACCAAGACCGACCCGCCGCCGCCCGTCATCATCGCGCCCGTGCAGGAGCGGCTGAAGTACGACATCGCGATCCCCATCACCAAGCCGAGCCTGGAGCACGACATCCGCAAGCTCTCCGAGCTCGACGTCGCTGCACTGGAGGCGATCTACGACCAGCTGAAGCTGGCTGAGGTATTCCGCATGAAGCTCAAGCAGGAGTTCGCGATTACCCAAAGTGAGATCGGACGGATCGACTTCGCTGCCGGGGAGCTTCCTGCGGCCCAGGAACTGCTGGCTAGCATCACGAACAAGGTCATCGACCGGGCCAAGCTTCCCAACCGCTTCGCCGAGCTGTACCCATCGGTGCGGGACTACGTCGCGACTCGCTGCTTCGGCCGGCCGGTCGATCTGGAGAACGACGCCATCCGCTCACACCTCTCCCGGCTGGAGATCCAAGAAGGCATCGCCAAGTACCTCGCCCGCAAGATCGCCGAGCTGACGATCGAGCGGCGTGCCATCGAGTTCGACAAGGCGGATTTCCGACTCTCCGAGACACGCCCGTTCAGCTGGCGGCGCAACCTGCCGCCGTTGGAAGCCAAGAAGACGGTCTTCAACTACGTCGCCACGTACAACGACTTCGAGCGGCGTTTCGCCGAGTTCCTGGACAAGAAGGCGTCCGATGTCCTGCGCTTCGCGTCGCTCGGCACCACCGAGCAAGGCGAGTCCGGCAGCCAGTTCCGCGTGGACTACCTCAAACCGAGCGGCGCGATCGGCTTCTACCACCCGGACTGGGTTGTCGTGCAGAAGACGAAGGGCGGTGAGGTCAACTGGATCATCGAGACCAAAGGTCGGGTGTGGGAGGGCACGGCGGCGAAGGACGAGGCCCTGAGGACTTGGTGCCAGCGGGTCAGCAAAGCGACGGGATCTGAATGGCGCTACGCGCGAATCAACCAGGTCGCCTTTGACTCTCAGGCGGCCAAGACTCTGGCGGACCTCGTTGATGGCAACTGATCGCAAGTATCGAGAAGGGGCGCCTAACAACAGCATGCAGCGGACGGCGCTTCGCGCCGCCGCTGATGCTGGGCGTTGGGGCTCACATGCTTGATGTTCGCTCAACCATCAACGTCTCAAAAGCGTAAGTTCTTTCGCTCGACGTCAGTGGCGTGAGGCGCATTCTCGATTCTGTGCTGGCAGACCGTGCTGAGCTGGAGCGCAACCGCAACAACGTCGCGATCTACGTACTGGGTTACGACAATGACTCCCGCGAGCTCTACCTGATACCTGAAGTACGAAAGTGGTTTCATCGTCTGTTCGACGAAGTGCCGGAACTGTTCTACTGGATGAATATGAGAGAGAACTTTCTAGTGTTCTATGCCCTGATGATGCAAAGACCAATCAAGGTTGAAGGCGGCACTGTACTGCCCCACTTAATTTTTGGACAGGTCATTTCACGATTTTGACTTTGCATTCTCCATAGCAATCGGCCGCTTCCGAGTCTCTGTGTCTGACGGTACATCTGCGCAAGTCCGTGAGCATCTCCCTCGGCAGGACCAATGCCATGTCCAACTTGGCCGTTCCTGCTGGTTTGAGAGTGACTTCCGTGATCCTTTTGACTCATGCTACCTGTCCACATTTTAAGTGGGGCACAACAGTTTATGTTTGACGAGAACTTCCTCCCGCTTTTAACTCTTGGCATTGGGAGTAACGGAACGCCATCGGTAGTCCTTGGCAACGTAGAACCCAACGAAGGTCTAGTGCTTTTTGATAAAGACCACAAGCTGATCTGGAAGGCACCGTAAGCAAGTCTACAGAAAACTAGACACCTTGAGCCCCGTAGCGTGGCGGCGCGAAGACCCCGACCTGCCGGGGTTGGGGGCTCTCTCCTTCGACAGGTGCACTAGCAGGAGGGAACGGATGCCGAAGAAAAGGCTACGCCCCCCACACGCACTTCCAGCACAGTTAGCTCCGCTTTTCATGGATAGCCTCAGGCCGCTTCTTGAGACTCACGAAGTTCAAAGAGCATACAAATCCCCTGGGCTGGTGCCGCCAAGGGCTGACCTAGAGGAACCGCCTAAAACAATGGACGAACGACTAGGCCTGTTGGGTCGTTACGATCGTTATAGATACGATGGCTTTAAGGCAGCGCATAAATCCTATCGAGAGCTGATAGACAAGATCAATGCCTTCTGTCGCTGGGTTGAGCCTATCCGCAAAACGGACAAAATCCTAGAACAACCATTCGAGGATGAAGTCAGTGGGGCGATTGACCAGATTGAGCGACTTGTCTGTGACCTAGTGTCAAAAAACCGCGGGTTCTTGGAGGACCCAGTCATTCTAGGGTATTACCGAGCGAGTGCGGTCTATCAGAATGACCAGTTTTTCACAAGACTCGGACAGGCACTCAAGATACGCACTGCGCCGCATGCTTCCAACAGACGGGAAGACGCGATGATGCTCGCAGCCTTCCTTGAATGTGGCCGCTCGCTGGATGACTTCAATGCCTGGAAGAACCAAGGATTGAGTCAAGGAGAAGCGGACAAAGCGATTGTTACGCCAGAGGCTCAGCGAAAACTCCTCAAGAGGCATGGCCTGACTTCAAACCAAGCTAAGGGGGACCGGACACAAAATAGATAATTTCTGTCCGCGACAGTCTACATCATTCTGTTTACAAGAGCCGTACGCTGGCTGCGTTCGGCTCTTGTAGTTTCAAGGAGGAACAGGTAGGCGGCTCAGAGAAACGGATCGGCGGAGAGCGTACCACATCGCTCACACTGCCCGACTCCATCCTTCGACGTTCTCGAATGGGCAGGTGCTCGGGGTGCCCGCTAGCGAATTGTTTGAGGAGGATATTTTGAGATGCGGAGGCAAACGGAGGGGGAAGACAAAGCGAAATGACTGCCGAGGCTTTCATTGCGTTACTCGATAACACCCGCCAAACTTCACGTGGCTGGGTGGCCCGCTGTCCCGCCCACGCAGACCGTCATCCCTCTCTGTCGGTCTCAGAGGGTGAGCGGGGCATCTTGGTGAAGTGCTGGGCCGGGTGTCTATTGGAGGACATTACCGTCGCCGTAGGAATCAAAGTCCAAGATTTATTCTACGACAACGAACCAGATTCCTTGGAATGGCGAGACGCTCACAGAAGGCGCTCGGCTGAACGGCAACGAGAGAAAGAGATTAACGTTTTGGTCGGTCTTTCCGTTGATACTGTTCGGGAGGCCGAACGCCTCATTCAATCTGCGCGTGACATCAATATCGATCGCTGGTCTGATGTTCAACTCGATGTGGCCCTGAATCGTCTGGCTGATGCCTATGACCTATTGGAGAAGGGGCTGATGTATGGGGGAGGCTGAGTTTAGGGCGCAAACAGATCGGTTCAACGCCGTACAAGAACGGTTCTTACGCGGGGTAGCATCAGTGTTGGACAGTCCCACGGAAAGTTTCGCCGCAGAGACCAGAACTAAGAGCGGCCTTCAGCCTGATCGATGGCCGCGGCTTGATGACGCCGCCTATCATGGGCTGGCCGGTGAGGTCGTGCGTTTGATCGAGCCTCATACGGAAGCTGATTGTGTTGCTCTCTTGGCCTCTTTCCTGGCTGAGTTCGGGTGCATGCTAGGACGCAGCCCCCATCTGATCCTAGACGGCACCTTTCATCCCCTCCTCTTCTGGCCGGTGCTGGTTGGCCAATCTAGCAAGTCGCGGAAAGGCACAGCCGGAAAGCGTATTTGCACGATATTGAGCATAGCTGATCCAGAATGGACACGGGGGGAATGTAAGGGGACATTATCGAGTGGTGAGGGTCTCGCGTTTGCAGTCCGTGATCCGCAGTATCGGGAAGAACCGCTCAAAGAAAAAGGACAGCCCACTGGTGAAACCGTAACAGTCTGTGTCGATTTTGGTGTAATCGACAAACGACTGTTCCTCGTCCAGGCAGAGTTCGGCGCAGTGCTTCGTGTGATGCAGCGTGAAGGAAATTCCCTTTCCGGCGTACTCCGGGATGCTTGGGATGGGCTGGACCTGGCCCCGATGACCAAGGCAAACCGAGTGCGTGCGACGGCTCCTCATATCGGGATCGTGGGGCATGTGACGAAAGACGAATTGCTGCGGAACCTAACGGACACCGAAACCACCAATGGGTTCGGCAACCGGTTTGTCTGGGTAGTTGTCAGACGATCAAAGGAGTTACCGTTCCCCTCGGAACCTGAGCAGTCGGCCATGCGGCAGTTAGCTGGCAGGATTGGGCAGATCATCGAACGCGGACGAGCCATCAGTCTGATCGAACTGAGCCCTGATGCCCGTGAGGGGTGGAAGGCGGTCTACCACGATCTGTCTGCAGACCATCCGGGACTGGCGCGGGCGCTCCTGGGAAGAGCCGAGGCTCAAGTCATGCGACTGGCGGCCCTCTATGCTGTGCTGGATGGGCAGTCGGTCATGGCTCTGGTGCATCTGCAAGCGGCTCTGGCGCTCTGGGATTACGCAGAGGCGTCAACCCGGCTAATCTTTGGGGACAGTACAGGCGACCCAAAAGCAGACATGATCCTGCGGGCAGTGAGAGCCAGCGGGGAACTGTCCGACTCTCAGGTCTCAGATCTCTTCGGGCGCCATATGACGGCAGCCAAATTGGACCGAGCCAAGGATTCCCTGCTGGCGGCGAACCTGATCCACTGTGAGACCGTGGAGACTTCCGGTAGGCCACGGGTTGTCTGGAGGCCAGGTGAGAAAAAAGCGAATTAAGCGAATGAAGTTGATTCGAGAGAGGCTTATTTCGCTTTCCTCGCTTCTTTCGCAAAGGACTGGCCAATGAATTACTTGAATATGGTGCGGAAGGTTGCCCCTTCAGCAAAGGCAGGATCAAATCAGGAGTGGTTGATGGCTTGGCGGGCAGTGGCCCGGCTGACGGACGGCATCACGAAGGACGATCCCCGATTTGCACCCATGAAGGCGGTGCTCGATCAATGCGAAGCTGCCTTCTCGGCTGGCGATTGGGCGGAATTCCAACAGGCCGCTATTCAGCTCAGGGTTCTCGTAGAGGGCAAGCTAGTTTAGGGGTAAGCATGCGGCACTGCCAAATTTGCTCCCATCCACAACGAGAAGTGATGGAACGCCACCTCAAAATCGGTAAATCCTATCGCGACATAGCGCGACAGTTCCACGTCTCCAAGGACGCGCTTTTCCGGCACAAGGCTCATCGTGCAGGGCGGGAAATGGCTGGACTGGCCACAGGTTATGCCTTCCAAGTCCCTGGCGGAGTGCCCGTGCCGTCTCACCCGTTTCCTGATCGAGAGGCAGACCTACAAAAACTAAAAAAGATCCGGGCTGCCGCCTGGGGCAGCAAGGAAAAAATGGTTCTCGACTCCTTGACGAAAGAAAAAGTGACGCCACTCAAGGGCCGCGATCTGGGAATCCTCGCCGGCATCTGCTCGGATAAACACCGCCAATGGCGCGGCCTCGACAAGGCCGACCACAACGTCGTCCAGGTCCCCATCTCGCTGGCCCTCCAGCACGCGCTCCAAGTCAGCCTCGACCCTCAATTCCAGAACGCCGAGCGCGAAAAACCCGAGGGCAAGAAATGAGCCGACAGGCTGACTCCCTTGCGCGCCGCTTGCTCGACATCCGAGACGTGGCCACTTATACCGGGCTCTCGCTTCACACCCTTTACACGATGGTTTCACAGCGGCGGATTCCGTTTGTGAAGGTAGGGCGGCTGACGAAGTTTGATGTCGGCCTGCTCGACGCCTGGATCAAGCAAAACACTGTGATGCCGATGCCGAAAAGACCTCTTGACAAGTGTTAGCTCATAGGCTAACATCATACTTTGTGAAGCGGCTGAGACAGCTACGCGAGCAACGCGGATATTCCTTGAGAAAGCTGGCTGAGGTGTCCAGGGTGCATTTTGTGTCACTAGCGAGATTGGAAGCAGGCGAGCTTGATCCTCGTCTCTCCACGGTTCGGAAGCTGGCCAAGGCTCTCGGCGTGACGGTTGCTGAATTGATTGGGGAAGCCAAGAAAGGAGGGCGGTAGCATGGGACTCACCAGGCGACGGGAGAGCTACTATGTCGAATTTCCCGTGTTGGATGATGGCAAAATCCTGATGCTGGCGCGGGGAGTGCCAGGGGCTAGGCTCAAGCGGTGGAAGGTCGGCAACGCAAACCGGACCATCGCCAAGCAACAAGAGGCTCTCATCAAGACGGCACTGATGAAGGGCGAGATCAAGAGCGAGAAGCTGCCCGGCCTGATGACCTTCCGCGCGTGGGGAGAAAAGTACCTGGAGCTTCCGGAGATCAAGGGCCTGGCTTCCTACCGGAACCATGTGGAGAAGGTCAATTGTTGGCTTGGCCCGTTCTTTGGGGACAAGCTCCTGACTGAGATTACGCCGGACGATGTGGAAGCCTACCGGGCTCAACGGCGGCTGAGGAACGGCAAGCCTCCCACGACGGCGACCGTTAACGGCGACCATGCGATCCTGAAGCAACTGCTATATCAGGCTGTGAAACGAGGCCTGCTCCTGACTAACCCGGCTTCCAGGGTCACGATGCCTGATCCGCACAACGAGCGGGACCGGGTTCTGACGCCGGAGGAATGGACGCGGCTGTACGCGGAGGCAGCCCCCCACCTCAAGCCGATCCTCAAGGTTGCCTATCACCTGGGGTTGCGCTATGGGGAGATCGTCCGGCTGAGCTGGGACCGGGTGGATTTGAGACGGGGGATCATCACGCTGACGGCCAACGACACCAAGGCGAGAAAGCCCCGGAAAGTGCCGTTGACCCCTGAATTGACAGAGGTCTTCCGCGACCTGTATAAGGTCCGATACCTCGGTCAAGACCGTGTGTTTCTACGAAACGGGGAGTCTATCCAGAGCGTCCGCACGGCCTTTGAGAATGCCAAGGAGCGGGCGCAGATCGCCAATTTCCGGTTCCACGACCTGCGGCATTGCGCGGCGACCAACATGCGGCGGGCAGGGGTGGACGTGATGACGGCCATGGCGATCATCGGGCATCGGTCGGAGAAGATGTACAAGCGTTACAACACCATTGACGAGGCCGATCTGAAGCAAGCGGCTTCCAGAATTAACACCTATATAACACTTGCCCATCAGGAGGCAGAAGCCCAAACACAAAACTCCGCGATATAAAAGGCGGCCCGGGTGGCGGAACTGGCAGACGCGCCAGACTCAAAATCTGGTTCTCGCAAGAGAGTGGGAGTTCGATCCTCCCTCCGGGCACCAGGGTTTATGTAAGGCCTTGATCTGTTGGTAACTTCGCCGT
>Ga0233425_10008119_pt1 | contig 14184 bp, 11 predicted proteins | sample Watercolumn_Towu_2_FD_181712 | JGI IMG/M metagenome (GOLD analysis project Ga0233425, IMG submission 181712) | Freshwater microbial communities from Lake Towuti, South Sulawesi, Indonesia - Watercolumn_Towuti2014_140_MG | ecosystem: Environmental > Aquatic > Freshwater > Lake | place...
ACCGGATTTCCACAAAGGCGTCGCGACGCAGGTTGCGGAGATAGCGCTGGGCCAGCAAGACGACCCGGCGAGACTCCAGGCCTGCCTGGATGTCGGCCCGGGTCGGCGCCTTGGCTTCGGGCGGCGCGACTCGCTCGCAGACCATGACGACGCGAAAGCCGGCGTCGCTCTGCAGCGGCTGCGACCCGCGGCCGAGCGGCAGGGTCGCGACGAGGTTTCGCACGTCGGGCGGCAGATCCCTGAGCGCGAAAGTACCGAGCCGGCCGGAGGCCGGCGCCCGGGCGGCGGCGGCCCGACGATCGAGGTCGTCGCAGCCCGCGGCGACGCTTGCCATGGCGGACGCTTTCTGCCGCGCCTCCTCGATGATCGATGCCGGCGCGCCGCGGTCGAAGGGCGACACGAATTGGCTGAGCGTCACGGTGGTCGCGAGCGGATCGGCCGCCAAGGCGGTCCGACGCTCCTTCACGGTCAGGATGGTGTAGCCGCCGACGCCGCGGATCGGCTCGGAAATCTGTCCGACATTCAAGGCCTGGACGACATCGTCGAGATCGGCCGAAAGCTGGCCCGGCAGCAGCCAACCGATCTCGCCGCCGGTCGAGGCCGTCGCGCCCGCGCTGAACTGCCGAGCCACGGCCGTGAAGCTCGCGCCGGCCTTGATTTGATCGACCAGGCGTTGGGCCGCGCGCAGCGCCTCGTCCTCGTGATCGCGCAGATCGACCGGCAGGAGAATCTCGGCGACCAGGGCCTCGGGTTGGCCGCGCGCCGATTCGAATTTGCTCAGGGCATCGTCGATCTCCTCGTCGCTGACCACGGCGAGCGGACGGAGCCTCAACTGCATGATCCGACCCCAAGCGATATCCGCCGTGATCTGCTGGATCAGCGCATCGATGTCGATGCCGTTCTGCTTGAGCACCTGCTCGAACTGGTCTCGCCCCATGTTGTTCTCGCGGGCCAGGGAGGTCAGTCGGCGGTCGATATCGGCCGGCGCGACGCTGATGCCGAGGCGCTTGGCTTCCGCGAGCTGAAGCCGCTCGTCGACCAGTTGACGGAGCAAGCGGCTGCGCAGGCGGCCGCGGTTGTCCGGCGTGTCCTCGAACCGGGTCGAGGCGATCACCAGGTCGATCCGGAGCGCGAGGTCGCGGATGGTGACGACCTCTTCGTTGACGACGGCGGCGATGCGCTGCACGTCCTGAGCGCGCGCGCCCGCGCCGAGCGCGACGAGCGCCGCCAGCAGCAAAACGAACACCGTGACCGATCGCATCATTCCTATCCCTGCGCGCATCTCGCGCGCGGGCGACACCATAGCCGCAGCCCCGGTCCGGGAAAAGCCTTCCTCATCCGAGATTCTTGAGCTTGATACGGAAACTCACCGTGGTTCCCGGCACGACGTCGCGATCGCGGGTGAAATCGCGGGCCACGCCGAAGCTCAGCGTCACGCATTCGTCGGTGTAGACGAAGCTGACGCCGTTCTTGACCGCCCGGTCGTTTTGCAGGTCCTGGCGGGTCTGCGCCGTGATCTTCCAATATTCGGCGATTCGCGCCTGGGCGCTCGCGAAGAACTCCTCGCGCGCATCGAGCCCCGAGGTGTGCAGATCCTTCTCGAGCGAGACATAGCCGAGATAGACCCGGTAGTCCTTGGGTCCGACCGTGAGATAGGATTCGTTCCGCCGAATCTCGCCGTTGTCGCGATCGACCCGGATGCGATGCGTGAGATGCAGCCGGTCGTCGGGAACCACGCGCAGCGCACCGACGAGATCCGATCGGTTGCGCTCGAGTCCGGTGCCTTGCGCGAATGTGCCGTCGTCCTGCAAGCGATAGGACTGGCCGATCAGGACCGACGAGTAGCCGCCGCTTTCGCCGTAGACCGAGCCTTTCAGGCCGTAATTGGCGCGCGTGCCGCCTTCGATCCGATCGACGCCGGGAAACCGATTGGCGCTGAAGATGCTGGTATCGTCGAATTCGAAACTGACGCTGTCCTCATTCGGGATCTTGCGGGTGTTGCGGCCGTTCGGGCTGGCGATCAGCTGGCCGATCGGCTCGACGACCTGGCGGGTCGAGCCCTCGGCGCGGACCATGGGCAGGCGCCAGTCGTAGTGCAACTCCGGCACCAGGCGACCGATCGCGCCGTCGGGTTCGTTGGCGGTCTGGCCCTTGATGCGCTGACCGCCGGAGACGTGATAGGCATCGCCCCGGAGCGAGGCGCGGAGCGTATGAACCTCGCCGACTTCGGAGATGTAGGGCAGCTGCCAATCCAAGGTCGTGCTCGCCCGCCGAGTATCGCGCCCGTCCATACGCGATAGCGCGACCGCGCCGGCCGAAAGCCCCGTCCGCGCGCCGTAGCGATCGGGATCGCCGACCTTGACGTAGTCGAGCATCGGCGCGACCAAGGGCGAAAGCCCCGGATCGTCGTCGGAGCGCAGGCTCTGGAACGAATAGGCGTTCGCCGCCAGGTAGCTTCGGCCGTCGAGCCGCTCGGCATAGGCGCGCGAAACCAGCGTGCTTTCCGAACTGAAGGCGTAGCGCCGGAGATAAGTGTCGTCGGTCGCGCGTTCAACGCGAAAGCCGACGCGGTCCGTCGCGTTGACGTCGTTGAAACCCTTGCCGATGACGTGGCCGCGCGTCTCTCGCCCGCCGATCGCCTCGTTGCGGTCGTTGCGCTGCGCGACCTCGGTCAGGCTGCCGGCGACCTCCATTTGTCCGCGGTCGAGCACCTGCCGGTACTGCAGATAGCCGACCGGCCCGTCCTTGGTGGTGTAGATCGGCTTGACGGTCACGTCCTTGTCCGGACCGAGTTCGACGAAGTAGGGAATGTCGACCCGATAGCCGAGCACGCTCGAATGGCTGTAGTCGGGCGTCGTGAAGCCGCTCTTGCGACGAACCGTCGGATCGGGATGGGTCAAGAACGGCAGATAGGCGACGGGAACGTCGAAGACCTCGAGGATCGTGTTGCGGTACTCGATCATCCTGTCCTGCTCGTCATGGACGATCGAACCGGCCTTGACCTGCCAGACGAGAGGGCGGCGCGGACTGTCCCGACATATTTCGCAAGGCGAGTAGACGGCGCGTCGCAGCACCAGCCGGTTGCCGTCCTCGCGACGGCCCTCGCGCGCCGCGAACCGCGCATTGTCGCGCATCAGGACGCGGACATGCTCGGTGAAGCCGTTCTTGAGCGCGAGATCAAGATCGAAGAATTCGGCGAACAGCACGTCGCCGGTCGTCTCGAGCAGGCTGACGTTGCCGGTCGCGACGACGCGGTCGGCTTTCTGGTTGTAGGCGACGCTGTCGGCCCGCAGCACGCGTCCGCCCTGGGCGATCTCGACTTGCCCCGCGGCGGTGACGACGCCGAGTTCGCGGTCGTAAACGATTTCGTCGGCCTGAACGAACGTCTCCTCGGCCGTCGTCCGGATCTGCGCCCAGGCCTGTTCGACCGCGAAAAAGGCCAGCAGCGCGAACGCCCAGCGCTTCATCCGTCCTCCAAATGGAGCACGGTCGCGATGCCGACCAGCAACATGACCCCGGCCGGCGTCCAGGCCGCGAGCGGCACCGGCAAGGATCCCGATTGTCCGAGCGCCAGGACGACGTCGGAAAAAAAGAAAAAGACGAAGCCGACGACCGCGCCGCCGGCGATCAGCAGGCCGGTGCCGCCGCGCCGCGTCAAGCGCAGCGAGAACGACGCCGCGATCAAGATCATGGCGATCAGAAGCAGCGGCAACGACAGCAGCGAATGCCAATGCAGGCGGTGGCGCAACGCAGAGAATCCGGCGTTCTCGAGCGTTTCGATGAACCGCGGCAAGGCCCAGAAGGACAGGGTCTGCGGCGAGGCGAAACTGTCCTGGATCTGCGAGAGCGTCAGCGTCGTGTCGAGGCGATGCTCGGCGCGTCGGAGCGGCGGTCGGTCGGGCGCGGTGATCAGGGCATCGCTCAGATGCCAAGCGCCGGCCTCGAGCCTGGCCGAGCGCGCATCGACGCGACCGACGAACTTGTCCTGGCCCTCGTAAAGAAAGACGATGACGTCGTAGAGCTCGACGCCCTGCTGCGACACGCGCAGCGCGTGGATCACGGATTGGCCCTGAGGATCGGCCTGGCGGAGCCAGAACCCGGTCGAGGACACGGCGAGCAGGCTCGCCCGGCCGCGCAGGAACTTGGCTTCCAGGCTTTCGTAGTTCGAGGCCATCGCCGCGGCGAGCGGGTTGAAGGCGCCGAGCGCGAGCATGCCGATCAGCCCGCCGCCGACCAGGGTCGGCAGCAGGAACTGCCAAGCCGAAACGCCGGCCGAGCGCGCCACGACCAGCTCGCTGCTCCGCGTCAGACGCACGAAGGTCGCCATGGCGCCGAACAGCACCGCGAAAGGCAGCATCTTCTGGACCGTCGCCGGCAATTTGAGGACCGCCAATTGCAGGACGAAGGTTATCGGCACCTGGGATTTCGAGGTCGCGCGCCGCAGCAGTTCGACCGCCTCGAAGACGAACACCAGGACCGTCAAGCCGAGCATGATCGCGGCGAAGCTGAGCAGGAACTGCCGCGTCAGATAGAGCGACAGCGTCGGCAAGAGCCTCACGCTGCCGCTCCCGCGCGGATCGGGCGCTGCGCCCGCCGCGGCCCGAAGGCGACATAGGCCGCGGCGGCCAACACCGCTGCGACGCCGACATACATCGCCGGCACCAAGGAGGCGCGAATCGCGGCGAGCGACGGCAAGCCGAGCGCCAGCACCTGGACCCCGATGGCGAGCGCGACGGCGCCGACGATCCGCCGCCAGCGGCCGCGCCGGTTGAATTCGCCGGCGAGCACGGCGCCGAGCGCGATCAGCGCGTAGGCCAAGCCGTAAAGCGGACCGGTGAGCCGCCGATGGGCCTCGGCCCGCATGCGCTGGGCGTTGTTCACGTCGTCGAGCCCGGTTCCGGGATTGAAGAGTTCGTGAAGAAACCGCTCGCCGGGTTCGCGCCAGCGCGGACCGCCCGAGGCTTCGTAGGTAGAGAGGTCGATGGCGTAGCGCTCGAAATCGAGCAGCGACAGCCCGACCTCGCCGAGATCGACTTCCTGGCGATTGCCGTTGAAGAGCACAAAGCGCGGCCCGTCGGCGGTCCGGACCAGCGCGCCGCGTTCCGCCATCATCGTCACCGGACGCTTCTTGTCGCGGTTCTCGTGGACCAGGATGCCGCGCAATTCCCCGGTCGTCTCGCGCGCGCGAATGTAGACGGTCACGCCCTCGGCGAGCGTCGTGAAGGCGCCTTCCTGCAGAAGCACGGCGGCGAAATCGCCGCGAATGTCGAATTGGAGTTCCTTGAAGGCGCGAAATCCCGCCGGCTGGAAATAGATCGCGACCGCATAGCCGATGCCGACGACTGCGGTCGCGAGAATCACCGCCGGCTTGGCGAGCGTCCACTGACTGAGCCCGGCGGAGCGCATGATGACCAGCTCGCTCTCACTTTCGAGCCGCCCGTAGACGTAGAGCACCGAGACGAAGAGCGCGATCGGCAGGATCACCGCCAGAAACGACGGCAGCAGCAGCAGGGTCAGGTAGAAAAAGCCGCCGGCCGAAAGGCCTCGGTTGACGATCAATTCAACCAGACGAAGCGACTGCGTCAGCCAGACCACGCCGGTGAGCACCAGGGTGATGAAGATCATCGGCCCGAGGAGCTGGCGCAGGATGTAGCGGGTCATGCCGAACATGGCCGCAGTATAGTCGCGTGTCGCGTATGGGCATACCCGAATTGGACTGGCGGCGCGTTCGGTGCGAGGCTATCGTGCCGGCCCTGTCGGGGAGCCGCGGGCAATCGGGGAGAGCGATGCAGATCGAGTTTGGCCGTTTCGAATTTCCGGAGTCGGGCGCCTTGGTCGTGGGCGTCCTGGACGAGCGCAAGCTGACGCCGCAGGCCGAAGCGGCCGACAAGAAAACCAAGGGCGCGCTCGCGCGGGCCATGGCCGCGAGCCGCTTCACCGGCGCGCGCGAGCAATCGCTCGAGATCATGGCGCCGGCGGGAATCGACGCGAGCCGCGTCGTCCTGGTCGGCCTCGGCAAGGCGGAAGGCTTCGGCGCGCTCGAGGCCGAGGCGATCGGCGGCGGGATCGCGGCGCGGCTCGGCGCCTCGGGCGAACGCGACGTCGCGGTGGCGATCGACGCGCCCAAGGGCGCGAAGATCGGCAACGCCGAGACGGCGGCGCGGATCGCCTATGGCGCGCAGCTCCGGTCCTATCGCTTCGACAAGTACCGCACCAAGGAAAAACCGGAAAAGAAACCCTCGCTCAAGCGCCTTCGCGTGCTGACCTCGGACGCCAAGGCGGCCGAGGCGTTGTACGATCGCTTCGACAAGGTCGCGGAGTCAGTCTGCTTCGCGCGCGACCTCGTCTCCGAGCCCGCGAACGTCATTCATCCCGAAACGCTGGCCGAGGAGTGCAAACGCCTGCGCAAGCTCGGCGTCGAAGTCGAGATCTTCGGCGAAAAGGCCATGAAGAAGCTCGGCATGGGTTCGCTCCTCGGCGTCGGCCAAGGCAGCGCGCGCGAAAGCCAGATGGTCGTGATGCGCTGGAACGGCGCGCCCAAGAGCTCGAAAGCCGCGCCGGTCGCCTTTTGCGGCAAGGGCGTGACCTTCGACACCGGCGGCATCTCGATCAAGCCCGCCGGCGGCATGGAAGACATGAAGTGGGACATGGGCGGCGCGGCAGCCGTGATCGGCGTCATGCATGCCCTGGCCTCGCGGCGCGCCAAGGTGGACGCTGTCGGCGCGGTCGGTCTGGTCGAGAACATGCCCTCGGGCACGGCACAGCGCCCCGGCGACGTCGTGACCTCGATGTCGGGCCAAACCATCGAAGTCATCAACACCGACGCCGAAGGCCGGCTGGTGCTCGCCGACGTGCTCTGGTACGTCCAGGACCGCTTCAAGCCGACCTGCATGGTCGATCTCGCTACCTTGACCGGCGCGATCGTGATTTCGCTCGGTCACGAGCATGCCGGGCTCTTCGCCAACAACGACGACCTCGCGATCAAGCTGGTCGCCGCCGGCCAGAAGGAGGGCGAACTCCTCTGGCGCCTGCCGCTCGCCGACGCCTACGACAAGGACATCAATTCCGACATCGCCGACATGAAGAACGTCGGGTCGGGGCGCGGCGCCGGCAGCATCACGGCGGCGCAGTTCCTCCAGCGTTTCGTCAACAAGGTGCAATGGGCGCATCTCGACATCGCGGGGACGGCCTGGACCTCGAAGGACAAGCCGACCGTGCCGAAGGGCGCCGCAGCCTACGGCGTGCGTCTGCTCGACCGCTTCGTCGCCGACAATTACGAGGCGAAGTAGCGACGCGGCCGTGGCCGAGATCGGCTTCTATCACCTCCAGTCGACGTCGCTCGATCGGGCGTTGCCCGGGCTGCTCGCCAAGGCGGTGAAGAGCGGCCTGCGCGCCGTCGTGCTCGCCGGCTCGCCCGAGCGCGTCGAGGCGCTCGACGCCGCGCTTTGGACCTACGATCCGGACTCGTTCCTGCCGCACGGCACCAAGACGACGGGCAGCGCGACCGAGCAGCCGATTTGGCTGACCGAGACCGACGAGAACCCGAACGGCGCCGCGTTTCTGGTCCTGCTCGACGACATGGAGTCGGGCAGGCTCGCCGACTATCGCCGCATCGCCTACATGTTCGACGGCAACGACGGCGCCGCGGTCGAGGCCGCCCGTGCGCGCTGGACGCTTTACAAGTCGCAGGGCCACGCCCTGGTCTATTGGCAGCAGGGCGACGCCGGCGGCTGGCAGCAGAAGAGCTAGAAAATCGCGTAGCCGCCGTCGATCAGGAACTTGTCGCCGGTGTGAAACGACGAGGCGTCGGACACGAGGTACACCGCGAGCCCGCCGAAATCAGCGGGTTTGCCCCAGCGCCGCATCGGCACGCGCGGCATCACGGCGTTCTTGAACTTGTCCCAGGCGAATTTCTTGGCCGTCATCTCGGTCTCGATCCAGCCGGGCAGGATGGCGTTGGCGCGAATGCCATAGCGCGCATGCTCGACCGCGAGCGAGCGCATCATCGAAATCACGGCGCCCTTGGTCGCGGCATAGTGCTCGGCCTTGGCCGGCCCCGAAATCGCCGCGAGGCTGGCGATCCCGACCAGCGAGCCGCCGCCTGGACGCGCGATCATGTGGCGCGCCGCGGCGCGAAAGGTGAAGAACACGCCGTCGAGATTGACGGCCATGATGCGCCGCCATTCTTCGGTCTTGGCGGTCGCGAAGCTCTCGAAGCCGCCCGAGACGCCGGCATTGGCGAAGCAGGCATCGACCCGGCCGAGGCGCTTGACCGTTTCGTCGAAGGCCGCGTCCACCGCTTTCTCGTCGGTCACGCCGCATTCGACGGCTTCGACACGCCGACCGTAGGACGCGAGTTTGGCCTTGGCCGCCGCGTTCTTGTCCGCCTTGGTGCCCCAGACGCAGATGTCGGCGCCGGCATGGGCCAAGGCCTCGGCCATGCCGAGGCCGATGCCGCCATTGCCGCCGGTGATCAGGACGACCTTGCCGGTCAGATCGAAGGGTTTGTAGGCCATGTCCGCTCCTCGAATGAACTTCCGCCGCGCCGAACGCCCGATTAGGCCATCTTTGCCAGCCGGTCGGCAAGCAAAGCGAGCCAGCGATCGATGCGCCGCCGATTCACGCCGAAATCGCGAATGCCGAATTTGGCGCGGCTATAGACCAGGATCGTCGAACCCTGGCCCTCGGCGGGCACGACCTCGATCGAAACGAAATCCGGAAAGCGGACGATCGGCGTGCGCTGAACGAGTTCCAGTTTGCGCCGCGTCGGATCGTCGGACAGGAGTTGGACCCGGGGTTGGTCGAGCGCGACCGCCTTGATCGCGGCGTAGACCGCCGCCGGGTCGCGCCCGAAGACCGGGCTTTCGCGGTGCGGGCGATCCTGGCCCCAACCCGTCGGCGTGACCAGATATTGATTGGGCTTCCAACTCAATTTGAGCGTCTTGAAATCGGTCATGGCCTCTCCCCGGTCTCGCTCCCGACGGTTTCCGCCTCCAGCGCCTCGCTCGCGGCGAGCCATTCGGCTTCGGCCGCCTCGAGGCGCTTTTCGACGTCGCCGCGTCGGCGCCCCAATTCGATCGCGCGCGAGGGCGCGCCATCATAGGTCGCCGGATCGGCCAATGCCTCCGCGATTTCGGCCTGTTCGCGCGACAGCCGGTCGACGGCCGCTTCCGCGGCCTGGGCGCGTTTGCGCAGCGGCGCAAGGCGCCGACGCAATTCGGCCGCATCGCGTCGGGCTTCGCGCCGCCCGGCGGCGTTCGGCCGATCCGGCCTCGTCCGGTCGTCGGCAGCGGGGGCGAGCACGCGCTTGCGATAGGCCTCCATGTCGCCGTCGAAGGGCAGAACCCGCCCGCCCTCGACCAGCCACAACCGGTCGGCGATCAAATCGACCAGACTGGGGTCGTGGCTGACCAGGATGACGGCGCCTTCGAATTCGGCCAGCGCCTCGGCCAGCGCCCGGCGCATGTCGATGTCGAGGTGGTTGGTCGGCTCGTCCAGGATCAGGAGCTGCGGCGCTTGGCGCGCGATCAAGGCGAGCGCAAGGCGCGCCTTTTCGCCGCCCGAGAGCTGGGCGCAAGGCACCTCGGCGGCATCGCCCGAGAAGCCGAACCGTCCGAGAAAGGCGCGGACCTTTTCCGGCGGGGCCTTGGGCATCGCTTCGCTCATATGCGCCAAGGCGTCGCGCGCGGGATCCAATTCCTCGAGCTGGTGCTGGGCGAAATAGCCGACGACCAATTTCTTCGACTTGGCCAGCACGCCGCCTTGCGGCTCGAGGCGCCCGGCCAAGAGCCGCGCGAGCGTCGTCTTGCCGTTGCCGTTCGCACCGAGCAGCGCGATGCGGTCGTCGGCCTGAAGCGACAGATCGATGCCCTGCAAGACCGCTTTTCCGTCATAGCCGACCGCGACGCCCTCGCAGGCCAGGATGGGCGAGGCGAGTTCGTCGATGTCCGGCAGATGGATTTCGATCGTCGCGCGGGCCGCGATCTCGGGCAGCGGTTCGAGGCGCGCCAGCGCCTTGAGCCGGCTTTGCGCCTGACGTGCCTTGGTCGCCTTGGCGCGAAACCGATCGACGAAACCCTGGATGCGCTTGCGCTCGGACTCCTGCTTCGCGCGCTGCTTTTCGAGCAGCACCAGCGCCTCGTTTCGCGTGCGCTCGAACCGGTCGTAGTTGCCGGCATAAAGCCTCAGCGCGGTCGCATCGAGATGCAGGATGTGGTCCGGCACGGCGTTGAGCAGTCCCCGATCGTGGCTGACCATCAGGATGGTCGCCGGGTAGCGCTTGAGATAGTCCTCGAGCCAGATCGCCGCCTCGAGATCGAGATGGTTGGTCGGCTCGTCGAGCAGCAGAAGATCGGGCCGCGCGAAAAGCACGCCGGCCAGCGCGACGCGCATGCGCCACCCACCCGAATAGGTCGACAAGGGGCGGCGCTGCGCCGCGTCGTCGAAGCCGAGGCCGTGCAGGATCGATCCGGCGCGCGCCGGCGCCGCATCGGCGCCGATCGCGATCAGCCGATCGTGGATCTCGGCGATGCGTTCGCCGTCGGTCGAGGTTTCGACCTCGTCCAGAAGCGCGCTGCGCTCGGTGTCGGCGGCGAGCACGGTTTCGATCGGCGTCGCCTCGCCGCCCGGCGCTTCCTGCGCGACGGTGCCGATGCGCCAGGCCTTGGGCACGGAAATCTCGCCCGCATCGGCGTGGAGCATGCCGAGAACGAGGCGCAGCAGCGTCGTCTTGCCCGCGCCGTTCGGTCCGACCAAGCCGACGCGCCAGCCCCGGCCGATGGCCGCGGACACGTCCTCCAGGATCGGCCGTCCAGCGATCCGATAGCTCAGACCCTCGATGCTCAGCATGGCGCGGGCCTATAGCACGGCCCGCGCGCCCGGCGCGAGGGTCTAGCGCCCGATCGCGATGCCCATCTTGTCCATCTGCTCGACGGCCTGCGGGCTGAAACGTCCGAGATTCATGCCGCCATCCGCGGCCAGCACGACGCCGGTGATGTACGCCGCCATCGGCGAGGAGAGGAATTGGGCGATCCCGGCGATCTCGTCCTTCTGGCCCCAGCGCCCGAGCGGCACCGAGCGTTCCGAGGCCTTGCGCGCCTCGGGCGTCGGCGCGAGGCGCGTCATGCCTTCGGTATCGGCGATCGGCCCCGGCGCGATCGAATTGACGCGAATGCCGTCCCGCGCCCATTCGAGCGCCAGCGTCCGCGTCATCATGTCGACGCCCGCCTTGGCGGCGCAGACATGGCTTTGCAGCATCATCGGCACATAGGCCTGCGGCGCCGAGATGTTGATGACCGAGGCGCCCGGCTTGCGCAGGAACTGATGCGCCGCGCGCATGACGTGGAACGTGCCGACGAGGTCGATGTCGACGACGGCGCGAAAGCCGTTGGACGACATGCCGAGCGCGGGCGCGACGAAATTTCCCGCCGCGCCCGAGATCAGCACGTCGATGGTGCCGAGCTTGGCATGCGCGCCCTTGAAGGCGGCCTCGACGGCGCCGTATTCGCGCACGTCGGCCGAAAAGCCGCAGGCGTCCGGCGCCTTGGTCTTGAGAAGCGCGACGGCCGCATCGACCTTGTCCTGCTTGCGGCTCATCACCGCGACCTTCGCGCCGGCTTCGGCGAAGCCGAGCGCGATGCCGAGGTTGATGCCGCTCGTGCCGCCGGACACGAACACCGTCTTGCCGTCGAAGCGGAAGGGAGACATCGGGCTCTCCTGTCGAGGTAGGCAACGAAGGCCGCAAGCCTAGACCATGATCGGGCCGAATTGAACCAATCCGGCCCGCGAATCATGGCCCCAATATCGGCGGTGCGCAGGATTCGCGCCTCGCGCCATATCAGTGCGAGGCGATCGCAATCCAGGGATACGCCGGGTCATGGTCGATCCGGAAGTTGGCTCGGACATTTCGCTCCGCCTGTTCCGGGAGCGCCGATTTCTTGCTAATCAGTCGGAACGACCTTCTCGTTCTCCCAAGAGACGTAAATTCGGATGTGGCGATCTTTGGAAGTCAGCGGCTGGGGCCGGACGAAACGCGGCGCCTGCTTGGCCGCGAGGCCCGAGAAGACCCGCGACCTGGCGGCGGCGCTGGCCGGCCCCGGAGCCGACACCGTTCTGGTCCGCGGACTGGGTCGAAGCTACGGCGACGCTGCCGTCAACGACGGCGGCCGGGTCGTCCTCACCGAGCGGTTGCGGCGTCTTCTGTCTTTCGATCCGACGACCGGCAAGATCTCGGCCGAGGCCGGCGTGAGCATCGCCGATCTGTGCCGGTGCTTCCTGCCGCGCGGCTTTGTCCCGCCGGTCGTGCCGGGCACGGGCGATGTCTCGCTCGGCGGCGCCGTCGCCATGGATATCCACGGCAAGAACCATGCGAGCGCGGGCAGTTTCGGTCGGCATGTCGACTGGATCGACCTGCTGACGCCCGACGGCCAGAAGCGTCGCTTGCAGGAAGGCGACGCGTTGTTCGCGGCAACCGTCGGCGGCCTTGGCCTAACCGGCGCCATCGTCTCGATCGGCATGACGCTCGCGCGCGTTCCGTCGGCGCAGCTGCGCGTCCAGGAGCGGCGCGTAAAAGACCTGGACGCGTTCTTGGGTGCCTTCGCGCAACCGGGTCCCGAGCCCTACGTCGTCGGGTGGATCGATGCCTTCGCCGAAGGCAGCACCCTCGGCCGCGGGCTGCTTCAGACCGCGGACTTCGCGGCGACCGGCGCCTACGGCGAGCCGCGCCCCGGGCCCAACGTGCCCTTCGACTTCCCGCCCGGGATATTGAACGCCGCAACGATGCGGTTGTTCAACGAATACTACTTTCGGAGGGTTCCGGCGCTCGGCCGTGACAGCGCGATGAGTTTCGACGCATTTTCGTTTCCACTCGACCGGATTTCGAACTGGAACCGGATCTACGGCCGGCGCGGTTTTCACCAGATTCAATGCGTGTTGCCGGAAGCCGAGGCCGCAAAAGGGTATCGAAAGATGCTCCACGCCATCTCGCGCTCGCGCCGCGCCTCGTTCCTTGCGGTCATCAAATCCCTCGCCGGCGACGGGAACGGCACCCTGTCCTTTGCCATGAAGGGGATCACTCTTGCCTTGGACTTTCCGGCTGTCGCAGGGATAGACGAATTCCTTCGCGACATGATCCGGCTGGTACGCGATCACGGAGGTCGGGTCTACATGGCCAAGGACAGCATCTTGTCGGCCGAGGACTTCGCGGCGATGTACCCGCGAAAGTCGACGTTTCAGGATGTCCGCGCGGCCCACGCCTCCGTCTGGCGCCTGTCGTCCGACATGGCGCGACGCATCGGATTGGCGGCACCGCCATGACCGAGACCTGGATCGTCGTCGGCGCTTCCTCGGCCATTGCGCGGGCCTTCGCATTGAGCGTCGCGCGAGGCGGCGCCGATGTCGTCCTTTGCGGCCGAGACGTCGATGACTTGAAGGCCGACGCGGCAAACATTGGCGTTCGCACCGGCGCCAAGGCCGAGGTCGTCCGTTTCGACGCCGAGGCATTCGCGACCCATGACGAATTCCTGCGCGGCGTTTTCGATCGACCGGGTGCCGTCAGCATCTTCGTCGCCGTGGGCAACATGCCGGGTCAAATCGAAATGCAAAAAGATCCGGACCTGGCGCTCTCTTGCGTGAACGCGAATTACGTCGCGATGGTCTCCTTGCTGCAACGGATTGCGACGCATATGGAGGCGCGAAAGGCCGGAAGCATCGTCATCCTCGGATCGGTCGCGGGCGATCGCGGCCGACGCAGCAATTACGTCTACGGTTCGGCCAAGGCGGGGCTCCATGCCTTCGCGCAGGGCCTTCGCGCCAGGCTCTTTCACGCTGGCGTCCATGTCGTGACGGCAAAGCCGGGCTTCATCGACACCGCCATGACCTGGGGCCTCAAGGGTCTTTTCCTGGTCGCCAGCCCCGAGGCGTGCGCGGAAGCCTGCATTCGCGCTTTGGCGAACAAGAAGGACGTGATCTACTTTCCTTGGTTCTGGTTTCCCATCATGACCATCATTCGATTGCTGCCCGAGACGATCGCCAAGAGGCTGTCATTCTGATGCGACATCGCGCCGGCTTCCCGTCACCCGAGAGAGCTCGTCGGGCATGAAAGACTTCGTCGCGCTCGCCCGTCCCGCGCATTGGGTCAAGAACGTCTTTGTCTTGGCACCCGCCTTTTTCGTGCCTCGAATCTGG
>Ga0233425_10008120_pt1 | contig 14181 bp, 14 predicted proteins | sample Watercolumn_Towu_2_FD_181712 | JGI IMG/M metagenome (GOLD analysis project Ga0233425, IMG submission 181712) | Freshwater microbial communities from Lake Towuti, South Sulawesi, Indonesia - Watercolumn_Towuti2014_140_MG | ecosystem: Environmental > Aquatic > Freshwater > Lake | place...
ATGCTCGTCTATATCCCCGTCGCCTATCTGGCCGACCGGACGACCAAGAAGCCATTCGTCGTGATCACCTTTGTAAATTTCACCCTCTTTCCGCTCTTTCTGCTTTTTTCCCACAGCTTCTGGATGATGGTCGTCGCCTTCGTCATCCGGGGCCTCAAGGAATTCGGTGAACCGACACGCAAGGCCCTGATCATGGACCTCGCCCCCGAGGACCAGAAGGCGGGGATGTTCGGTCTCTACTACCTGATACGCGATGTCGTCGTCTCCGGAGCGGCCTTCGCCGGCGGCTTCCTCTGGCAGCTCTCCCCCGCGCTCAACCTGCTCGCCGCCACCGTCTGCGGCCTCACCGGCACAATCTATTTCGCCCTCCGGGGCCGCGACCTGAAAGGATAGGGTCGGAAATCACGGGTAGACATTCCGGTGCCGATCGGGTACAAAAGGGCTAAGGAGAGGATATCCCCCTATGAAACCCGTTATCGCCATCGTCGGCCGGCCGAATGTGGGCAAATCGACCCTCTTCAACCGCCTGGCCGGGAGGAACAAGGCGATCGTCATCGACGAGCCGGGCGCCACGCGCGACCGGAACTACGCCGAATGCACCTGGAACGACCGTCCGTTCACGCTGATCGACACCGGCGGGTTCGAACCCGCGTCCGAGGTCGAGATCCTCGTCCAGATGCGCGAGCAGACGAAGCTCGCCATCGAAGAGGCGGAGATCATCCTGTTTATGATGGACGGACGCGACGGCCTCACCCCCGCGGACCAGGAGATCGCCGGGATGCTCCGCATGGCCCAAAAGACGGTCTTTTACACCGTCAACAAGGTCGACGGCCCCCGACACGAGGGGCTGGTGACCGAGTTCTACCGTCTCGGAATCGACAAGATCTACCCCATCTCCGCCCAGCATGGCCCGGGCCTCGAGGAGCTGATGGACGATGTGGCGCTCTGCCTCCCCGAGGCCGAAGAGGTAAAGGACGGTGAAGGCGAGCGCATCCGGATCGCCGTCATCGGGAGGCCCAATGTGGGCAAATCCTCGCTCGTCAACCGGATCCTCGGTTACGAGCGGACGATCGCCAACCCGGCCCCGGGGACGACCCGGGACGCCATCGACACCCCCGTCACCCGCGATAAAAAGAAGTACCTCCTAATCGACACGGCGGGAATCCGCCGCAAGAGCCGGATCAGCCTGACGATGGAGAAATACAGCACCGTCCAGGCATTGAAGGCGATCGGCCGCGCCGACGTCGCGCTCGTCCTGATCGACGCCGTCGAGGGGATCAGCGAGCAGGACGTCAAGATCGCCGGCCTCGCCCTCGAAAGGGGCACGGCCTGCATCCTTGTGGTCAACAAATGGGACCTGGTCGAGAAGGACAACAGCACCATCGGCGCTTACGTGGAGAATATCCGCTACAATGCAAAGTTCCTCGAGTTCGCGCCGATCCTCTTCGTCTCGGCGCGCTCCGGCCAGCGGGTCGCGAAGATCTTCGCCCTTGTCGACCGGGTTTATGCCCAGTACACCCGCCGCGTCGAGACCGGCGAGCTGAACCGGAAGATCCGGGAGATCGTCGAGGCCAATCCCCCTCCCGGCCGCGCGAGCCGCCCGCATATCTTCAATTACATCACCCAGGTGGCGATCAAGCCCCCCGCTTTTGCCCTCTTTGTCCGGAATCCCGCGGACATCCATTTTTCCTACGAGCGCTATCTGATCAACCGTATCCGGGAGACCTTCGGTTTCACCGAGGTCCCGATCCGTTTATTCTTCCGTAAGAAAGGAGCAAGTTTATGAAGCACGCATACGTACGTACAGCAAGACCGTTGCACCAATCGGCAATCGGGATCACGATTTTCAAGCGGCGCATAACGCTTGGGCCGGTCCTTCTGGCCGCATTTCTGATCGCGCTTTCGCCGGGTTCTCCCTTAGCCGCGGACCCCATCAAGCTGGGGGTGGCCGGGGCGCACAGCGGGGACCTCGCCTCCTACGGCCTTCCGACGGTCAAGGCCGCGGAGATGGTCGTCAAGGAGATCAACGCCAAGGGGGGTGTCCTGGGCAGGCAGGTGGCGCTCCTGGTCGAAGATGACGTCTGCAAACCGGAGGTCGCCGCGAACACGGCCGCCAAGCTGGTTTCCCAAAACGTGAACGCCGTCATCGGCCATATCTGCAGCGGAGCGACCAAAGCGGCTCTCGGTATTTACCGGGATGCTAAGATCGTTGTGGTTTCGCCTTCCGCAACGAATCCCGATCTGACCCAGAGCGGCCAGTATCCCAACTTCTACCGGACAATCGCCTCCGATGACGCCCAAGCCCGCCTGGAAGTGGATTTCGCCATCGGCAGGCTCAAGGTCAAGAAGATAGCGGTTCTCCACGACAAGGGGGATTATGGAAAAGGGCTTGCCGAGTTCGCAAAGAAATTCTTGGACGAGTCAAAGCAGGCCAAGGTCGTCCTCTACGAGGGGGTCACCCCCGGCGCCGTCGATTACTCGGCCGTTGTCCAGAAGATCAAGCGGGCCGACGCCGAGGCGGTCATCTACGGCGGCTACCATCCGGAGGCCTCGCTGATCGTCACGCAGATGCGCAAGAAGGATATGAAGATCCCTTTCATCTCCGACGACGGGGTGAAGGACGACACCTTCATCAAGGTGGCCCAGAAGTACGCCGAAGGCGTCTACGCCACCGGCCCCAAGGACACGACGAAAAATCCCCTTGCCATCGCAGCCATCGAGGCGCATAAGAAGGCCCACGGCGCCGATCCCGGTGCCTTCTTTCTCAACGCCGTCGCCGCGACCCAGTCGATCCTCAACGCCGTCGAGAAGGCCGGATCGACAAATTACGACGCGCTCGGGAAGGCGCTGCAGACCCAGTTCGTCGAAACACCCCTCGGCAAGATCCGATTCGATAAGCGCGGCGATGCGATCGGCGTCGGCTTTTCGGTCTACCAGGTGCGCAAAGGGGTATACGTCGAGGTGAAATGAAACTTACCACCTATGGAGGATCACAATGAAGATCGGAATGGTTCGACAAAATCGGATCCATCATCCCCAGGGTCGGGCTGCAGCCGTATATGCCCTGATGCTGATCGTCGCGCTCATATTCCCGGCGCTTCCCGCAAGCGGCGGAGCCAAGGATTGGCCCACCAAGACGATTTCCCTCATCGTCCCCTGGCCCGCCGGCGGCGCCGTCGATCTCTCGGCGCGGGTTTTGGCCCCCCAGCTTTCCAGGATACTGGAAGTGCCCGTTCAGGTGGTCAACAAACCGGGCGGCAGCGGGATGGCCGGCACCCTGGAGGCCGTCAAGGCGCCCCCCGACGGGTACACGCTCCTGATGGACTGCAACGGCACCAGTTCGATCCAGGAGGCCTGGGTCGAGAAGCTGCCGTACAAGGTCGAGGAGCGAACCTACATCGCACGCTCCACCGCCGCCATCGTGGTGTTGCTCGTCCCCGGCACCTCTCCCTTCAAAACCATGGAAGAGATCGTAAAGGCGATCAGGGAAAACCCGGCCAGCCTCAATTTCGGCAATATCGGGGGAACGGGGGTTCCCGATGCGGCGACCGCCCAGTTCCGCGCCGCCCTGACGGCCAAAGGGATAGATTTCTCGAAAATACGCATCGTCACCTACAAGGGCAGCGGCGAAACCCTCATTGCCGTGGCGGGCGGTCATTTGTCGGCGAGCATGACCACGGTGGGCGGAACCCAGCCGTTCCTCGACGCCGGTAAGATCCGCGCCCTGGGCGTCACCTCAGCCCGACGTTACAAGCACTGGCCGACGGTCCCCACCATGACTGAACTGGGCTACCCCTCGGTCGACATGTTTTTCTGGGCCGGCCTGTCCGGCCCTCCCGGCATACCCGCCCACATCGTCAAGATTGTGGAGAATGCCGCCAGGCAGGTGGACGCCGTCTCCGATGTCGTCGAAAAACTGGACAAAACCGGGCTTGAATCCTTCTATCTGCCCGGGGATGCCTACAGGAAGTTCGTGTTTAACGAGGCGGCAACCCTCAAGGCCCTGAAACTCAGATAGGCGGTTTGCTCGGAAGACGGTATGGAATCACCCGCTCTTCGCAAGGCGACACGCAGGCCAAATGCCGCTACAAGGAGGGGAAAATGAAGACCATCCTGCGCATGTTGATTCCTTTTCTCATTCTTTGGGGTTGTGCAACAACAAGCAGGCACTCGATAGCCCTTCAAAAGTGGGTCGGCCGCGACGTCAATACCTTGATCCAAGCCTGGGGGACTCCGACCAACATCTATAAGCGGCCCGATGGAAGCGCGCTTTACACCTGGTGGAACGACAGCGGAAAAGACCCGCAGCCCGGCAGAATAACCTATGCAATGCACTACTATTGCAAGACCAGCTTTACGGTCGATCCGCAGGGAATCATCAAGACGGGGGAATGGGAAGGCAACAACTGTGATTGAACAGGGGAACATCCAAAAGGAATCTTTTTGAGGCCTGGACCTGAGACTGGTGTTTTGCAGATATGGACTATTTTCTGGAACTCTTGATCGGCGGATTGACAAGGGGCAGCATCTACGCCTTGATCGCCCTGGGCTATACGATGGTCTATGGCATCCTTGAGTTGATCAATTTCGCCCACGGCGAGATTTACATGCTCGGCGCCTTCACCGCGCTCATCGTCGCCTCGGTCCTGACCATGAACGGGATGACGGGGGTGTCGGTCCTGATCCTGGCGTCCGTCGTGGCGGTCATCTATGCCTCCGCATACGGCTTCACCGTCGAGAAGATCGCCTATCAACCCCTGCGCCGGGCGCCGCGCCTCTCCCCGCTGATCAGCGCCATCGGGATGTCGATCTTTTTGCAGAACTACGTCCTTCTCGCCCAGACCTCCGACTTTCTTCCCTTCCCGAGCCTGATCCCTTCGCTACCCTTCATGGAACCCTACTCTCACATCATCGGGTCTGCCGAGTTCATCATCATCGTCACCACCGCCGCGGCGACGGCCGCCCTGACCCTTCTTATCAAATTCACAAAGCTCGGCAAGGCGATGCGGGCCACGGCCCAGGACCGCAGCATGGCGATGCTCGTGGGGGTGAATGTGAACCGCGTCATCTCCAATACCTTCATCATAGGCTCGGCCCTGGCCGCGATCGGCGGCGTCCTGATCGCCTCGCATGTGGGCAGGATCAATTTCTCGATCGGCTTCATCGCCGGAATCAAGGCCTTCACCGCCGCGGTCCTCGGGGGAATCGGAAGCATCCCCGGCGCGGTCCTCGGCGGCCTGGTTCTCGGCTGGACGGAGAGCTTCGCGACGGGTTACGTATCGAGCGACTACGAGGATGTGTTCGCCTTCTGCCTGCTGGTCCTGATCCTGATCTTCCGGCCGGCGGGACTCCTCGGGCGGTCGGCCGCCCAGAAGGTGTGAGGGGGAGTCCGCCGTCCCATGAAAACCTTATCGGAGTTCAAAAAATCATTCTTTATCGCGCTCTGGTTCATGCTGCTCACTTTCCCGATTATGGTGATCCGCGTCAACCCGATCGAGAAGGTCATCGAGTGGCGCTGGTGGAACATGGCGCTGGTCGGGATCGGAGGTTTCCTTCTCTCCTTCGTCTGGCGGGCGCTCCTGAACCGGAAGGAGCGCGGCCGGAAACCCGCCCCCCCCACAATAAGTCCTGAGCCCTCTCCCTGTCGAGAGGAGAGAACCGGGGCGGGTGCGAGCGGGACCGGTAACGAGGGCCTCAAACCTGTCGCAGTAAAAAATCCCGGGCCCCGTGCAATCGTCGGGCAACCCTTCGAGGAGTCCCGGCTTTACCGTCCGGCGCTGGCCGCGGCGGCCCTGTTCATACTCGCCTTTCCCTTTGTCTTCTCCAGCTATCAGACGAATATCATGACGACCGCTCTGATCTACGTCGTGCTCGGGCTGGGATTGAACATCGTGGTGGGCCTCGCGGGCCTCCTGAATCTCGGATACGTCGCCTTTTACGCCGTCGGCGCGTACAGCTACGCCCTTCTCAACCATCACTTCGGCCTGGGATTCTGGACGGCACTGCCGGTGGGCGCCCTGCTCAGCGCCCTCTTCGCGATCCTCCTGGGCTTCCCGGTCCTGCGCCTCAGGGGCGACTACCTGGCCATCGTCACACTCGGATTCGGCGAGATCATCCGCCTCATTCTCGAGAACTGGAACGCCTTTTCCTTCGGGCCGAGCGGCATCTCGAACATCCCCCGGCCGGGACTGTTCGGCATCGCCCTGTCGATCCACGCGGCGACCGTCTATCTCTATTTCCTCATGATCGCCCTGTGCCTCTTTACGATCTTCGTAGTGAGCCGCCTGCGGGATTCGCGGATCGGGAGGGCCTGGATCGCGCTTCGGGAAGACGAGGTCGCCTGCGAGGCGATGGGGATCGACAAGACCCGGGCGAAACTCACCGCCTTCGTCCTCGGGGCGATCTGGGCGGGAATGGGCGGCGTCATCTTTGCCGCGAAGACCACCTTCATCAATCCCGCGAGCTTCACCTTCCTGGAGTCGGCGATGATCCTCTCGATCGTGGTCCTGGGCGGCATGGGCTCTATCCTGGGCGTGATTTTTGGGGCCTTCCTCCTGATCCTGTCGCCCGAGTACCTCCGGGCCTTCAGCGCCTACCGAATGCTCCTGTTCGGAACGACGATGGTCGTGATGATGGTCTTTCGTCCCCAGGGGATCGTGACGAGCGTCCGACGCGTCTACCGGTTCACCGCGAAGGGAAAGGGGGACGCGCCGGCGCAGGCGTGATATGGATTCCGTCCTTACCGTGGAAAAGCTGACGATGGATTTCGGAGGGCTCCGGGCGCTAAGCACCGTCGATCTCCGGGTCGGGCATGGTGAGATCGTCGCCCTCATCGGCCCCAACGGCGCGGGGAAAACCACCCTCTTCAACTGCATCACCGGTATCCACAGGCCGACGCGAGGGGGTATCTCTCTCGCATCGCCGGAAGGGAAAATCCGCCGGATCGAAGGCGTTAAAATCCACAGGGTCACGGAGATGGGGATAGCCCGGACCTTTCAGAACATCCGGCTATTCCCCGACATGACCGTCCTGGAGAACGTCATGATCGGGCGGCACTGCCGGGCGACGGCCGGCGTCCTGGGGGCGGTCCTCAGAGACCGGCGGACCAGACAGGAAGAGGAGGAGATCGTCGAGAACAGCCACGCGATCCTCGTCAAGATCGGGCTCGCCGGCCAGGCGGACGACCTGGCGAAAAACCTCCCCTACGGCGCCCAGCGCAGGCTCGAGATCGCCCGGGCCCTGGCCACCGACCCATTTCTGCTGCTTCTGGACGAACCGGCGGCCGGGATGAACCCCCGGGAAACCGACGAGCTCGAAGCGCTGATCGTCCGGATCCGCGACGAGGAGGGGATTTCGATCCTGATGATCGAACACGACATGCGGATCGTGATGAGCATCTCCGACCGGATCGTCGTCCTGGACCACGGTGAAAAGATCGCCGAGGGGACGGCAGCGCGGATCCGGGAGAACCCGGTCGTCATCAGGGCTTATCTCGGAGAGGACTTCAATGCTTGAGCTTCGAGACGTCGAGACCTTCTACGGAAACATCATGGCCCTCAAGGGGGTCAGCCTGTCGGTTTCCGAGGGGGAGATCATCACCCTGATCGGCGCCAACGGCGCCGGCAAGTCGACGACCCTGATGACGGTCTGCGGGATCGTCCCCCCGCGAAACGGCGAGATCCTCTTCAGAGGCGATCCCCTCCAGCGGCTGGAGCCGCACGCGATCGTGGCGCTGGGCGTCTCGCAGGTCCCCGAAGGCCGTCGGATCTTCCCGCAGCTCTCGGTTACCGAGAACCTCGACATGGGCGCCTATCTGAGAAAGGACAAGGCCGGGATCGCGAAAGACCGGGACTACGTCTTTTCGCTCTTTCCGATCCTCAAGGAGCGCCGTCATCAGCAGGGCGGTACGCTGAGCGGCGGGGAACAGCAGATGCTCGCCATCTCCCGCGCCCTGATGGCCCGGCCCCATCTGCTTCTGCTTGACGAACCTTCGCTCGGCCTGGCCCCGCTCGTCGCCCGGTTGATCTTCCAGGTGATCGGGCAGATCAACGAGGAGCGAGGCACAACAATCCTCCTGGTCGAGCAGAACGCGAACATGGCGCTCCATGTCGCCCACCGCGGCTACGTGATGGAAAACGGCCTGATCGCCGGGGAAGGGAGCGCGGCGAGCCTCCTGAGCAACGAAGAGGTCAAGCGAGCCTATCTGGGTTTATAATCATGCCTCCGCAAGCTTAAAATCCTTTTCTCAAAATAACCTCCTCGTCCGTGCATTCGGCGATACCGATGCCGCCAATGTCAAGGAAGGCGGGTGAAAAGGTCATTTAATAATGGAAGCCAACCGGCTCACCGGCAAGGCTTTTACCCCGCTCTTCAAGGCCGTGGTCGGAAAATTATCCTTACTTTCCCGATGGACAAGAACCCTGGCGATCGAGTATCGCGTATTGGCTCGTGCAAGATGTTCGAGGGGTTTCGCCATTGCGGGAATGACCGTTCGGGATACCTTTGCTTCGATGAACAGCAGTCGATGACCGCCCGCGGGTACAATGAAATCGACCTCCAATCCCTGTTGATCCCGGAAGCAGTAAAGGGCCTTTGACTGTCCCGATCCCATCTGCCGTTTGATAATTTCGGCAGCCACAAACCCCTCAAAAATGGGTCCGAGAAAGGGGGATTGGTTCAACATCCTCTCCGATTCGATACCCAACAGGTGACAGACGAGACCGGAATCAGCGAAGTACAGCTTTGGCGACTTGATCAGCCTCTTCCCAAAGTTCTCGAAAAAAGGCGGAACAAGGATGATCTGGCCGGTTATCTCCAGGATGTTCAGCCATTCCGAAATCGTCGGCACCGAGACCCCAAGCGGAGCAGCCAGATCTGTGCGGTTCAGGATCTGTCCGCATCTGCTCGCCGTCAAGGAAAGGAAGCGGCGGAAAGTCGCCAGATCGCGGATGGCGCTTACGGACCGGACATCCCGTTCGAGATAGGTCTGCACATAAGAACGAAACCAGATCGAACCGGCGGAAGGGCGCGCCAGGACCTCCGGGAATCCTCCTTTGAGCAACGATACCTTCGGGGTCTCCTGCTGGGAAAGAGGCAGCAGGTTAAACAGGGCGGCCCGGCCCGCCAATGATTCCGTAACGCCTCTCATCAGCGGCGCCTCCTGGGAGCCTGTCAGAAACCAAAGCCCCTTTTTGTCGGGAGTCCGGTCAATGCGCGTCCGCACATAGCCCAGGAGTTCGGGAACATTCTGGATCTCATCGAGAATTGCCGGGTAGCGCACCTCTTCCAGAAATGAGCGCGGGTCGGCCCGAAGCCGGGATATGATATCGGGATCTTCGAGGAGATAATATTCCGCCGTCGGGAGAAGTTTTCTGAGAAGCGTCGTCTTTCCCGCCCGGCGAGGTCCGGTAAGAATGACGGCGGGAAAGCTTCTGAAAGCCTTTTTCAGCTCTGCTTCGATCAATCGAGGGATGTATTTCATATTGAGAATTATAAATCGTTACTTTAAAATACTCAAGACAAAAAAATGATTACAAAATATTCATCTTCATCTTTTTATCGAAATCCTGGACGTCAGCTTCTTGACCCGTCTTTACGTCCGCCGTTCAGGTCCGTTAGATCGCGGCTATCGGTATGGCCCAGGCGGAAGGGGTGAGAGGCAACGGCTTCTCGGCAAGGCAAATCACGCCGCCCGTTCCGATGGGCAAACCCAGCTTTTCCAGCCCCCGTAAATTCCGGACATCTCCCTTCCCGGGCGAGGCTGATTTTTTAAATTCCAGGGGATAAAGAGTCCCGTCTTGAACGATGAGAAGGTCGATTTCCTTCCGGTCCCGATCACGATAGTAATAGAAGGGCGCCCGGCGGCCGTTATGCCAATAGCCTTTCAACAGTTCGATGAATGTCCAGGTTTCAAAAATCGCCCCTGACATGGCCCCCGCTTCGAGGGTTTCCGGAGACGACCATTCCGTCAGATAAGCGCACAGGCCGGTATCGAGAATATAGAGTTTCGGCGTCTTAACCATGCGCTTGGTCATAGTGGTGTGATAAGGCTCCAGCAGGCAAGCGATCCCCGAGGCCTGCAAGATCGATAGCCAGTTTTTGGCCGTGTTGACGGCAACGTCGGCGTCTCGCGCCAATTCCGTTATATTCAACAACTGCCCTGTCCGTGCCGCCGCTCCCCGTAGAAAACGCAGGAACGCCATTTCGTCGCCCACCCGGGCCAGGTCATGGATGTCGCGCCGCAGGTAGGTCTGGACGTAGGAGCCGTAGAATAAATCACGATCCATTCCTTTGTCCAGTGCGATGGCCGGGAACGATCCCCGCCAGATCATCCTATATACATCTTTCAGCGAGAGTCGCCCGCCCGTTTCCGAAAGGGCAAGGATATCCGCGGGGATGGGCAGAAATGGACGCGAATCTCCACTCTTTCCCATCGACTCTCTTCGGGAAAATCCCAGAAGCTGAACGATGCCGACACGACCGGCCAGTGTTTCGGAAACGCCCTTCATCAGATGAAACGGCTGAGATCCCGTAAGCCAGAATAACCCCGGCCTGCGATCGCCGTCTACCTGCATTTTAATGTAGGGGAGCAATTCCGGCGCATACTGGATCTCGTCTATCAGAAGGGGCGCCGTAAACCGCTGAAAGAAGAGGGCCGGATCGTCTTTTGCCAGGCCCAGAACGAGGGGGTCATCGAGGGTGACATAGGTCATGTCGGCATCGAGCAAGTGTTTAAGAAACGTCGTCTTCCCTACCTGCATGGCGCCGATCAGGAGGATGACGGGGAATTGCTTTGTCGCCGTGCCCATGAACGATTCAAGGGTGCGTGGAATATGCCTCTGGGTCATACCCGATAACCTCGTCTATTTTGCATTTGAATTGCATTATAGCCGAATTATTGTGCTCGGTCAATACCTATGGGGCAGACGCATGCACCCTCATGCATCAGTCTCCTCCAGGTAAAAAGTTGGTTCGGGTGTAGACCATACTTACGGGCTACCGACGAGATGCTCATTCCCGGCTGCTCTGTTTACTCGACAATGGCCTTCTTCTCACTGGGCGTCCAGCGCCGTCGACGCTGGACGGATGTAATGATTTCAACCGTTCCCATGGACATCTGCTCCCTAGTGGTAGTTGTATGACTATATCTATTACTACAACTTATTTCCACTTCTCAGATGTCCGGTCAAATTGGGGGCTACTCCAATGGGCGGGAGCGTTCTTCGCAGCCATCGATTTCCCTTCCCCCTTTACGTAAGGAGAGTTATCCTTGATATCCTCGGGCTGGATAAGTCCTTTAGGTTACGCCATGATACGCGTTTTTATGTCAACTGTCAAAGGATTATCGGTGATCTGGTCGGCCCGAGGTTGCTCTTCGGGCCATGGCAGCGGGCGAGAAAAGGCGCGTGAGCGATATCGGTTTTATCCGCCGGAAACCCGAATGCCTGTCCCGGTTTCCGGCGGACGTTTTTCTGCGGTGGGTCAGGGGATCATTTCTTCGCCTTGGCCGGTTTCTTGGTCGTTGCTTTTTTGGCGACTGCTTTTTTGGCGACCGCTTTTATGGCGACCGCTCTTGCCTTAGCCGGTGCCTTCGCCTTGGCTTTGGCGGGCGCCTTTGCCTTCGCTTTCACGGGCGCCTTCGCGGCCGCTTTTGCTTTGGTTTTGGCCGGTTTCGCCGCCGTTTTTGCCTTGGCCTTCACAGGGGTCTTTGTTTTGGCCGGGGCCTTTGCAGCGGCCTTCGCCGATTTTACCGGAACCTTCTTTGCTGTCGCCACACGTGCTTTCTCCCTTTCAAGTTTGCGATTCCGCCTCACCAAGTCTCGGCCCGACCTTGCCCTCCTGCGTGCGGAATCGTGAACCTCACCAGGACCGCGAACACCTTTTATCGTCTTCTTTACACCGGCAACATTTCCGGAAATCTTGCCGCCGGCCGCAGAAAGATTCTTCCCCTGTTTGGCAAGGCGCGTGTCACGTTTCTGTTTTTCTTGGGCTTTTCTTTGCTGTTTGATGATCTTCCGACGCTCGGTCCGTTCCAACGCGCGGATTTGCTGGGGAGATAAAACTTCCACACGCAGGCCTGAAAAGGGACATATGGAACCGGGTCCCAAATTGTATTTCAGGGCGATGGAATCTTCAATTTGGTAACCATCGACGAGTTCCTTATTGCCTAACACATCAAGGAATAATTTGCCCATAATGAGTCACCGATCCCTTTCTGGTTCATTCCGGATTCTTTTCTCTTTTACCAAACGCATCGGGAGTTCCGGCTACGGCCAATTATAAAATCCCCATTGTCGGCCGGCGCATCGCATCAGCATATGCAGTCGCCCCTGTTTCTCCCTTTGGGAATATAATCGGTCTGATTCTTGTGTTGCGAGTAACTATGGGGGTAATATTTTTTAAAATCAAGGAAAATCTTAGTTATATCACTCCGTACGGTCATTCCTTACGGGACCAAAACCTTGCGCAGCCCGTAAAGCATGTCTCCAATTTCATTATCCCCAAATTCCAGGCGGGGTCGGATCGCGGTGATCGGTAGAGGCAACCTGACCCCGCTTCGGTTTTAATAATTCTCAGCCAGGATTTCGTAGTAAGACTGAGGGTGCAGGCATGCCGGGCAGAGCTTCGGAGGCTTCGCCCCCTCCAGAATGTAGCCGCAGTTGATGCAGTGCCATTTCACGGCCTTTCCCTTTTTGAAGACCGTTTTCTTAGCCACATTTTCGATCAGTTTCCGGTAGCGGGCTTCATGAAACTTCTCCACTTTGGAAATCTGCTCGAAGGAGCGCGCCACCTCGGCAAAACCCTCATCCCTGGCCGTCTTGGCAAAGTCCGCGTAAATGGTCGTCCACTCCATCTTCTCGCCTGCCGCCGCGGCCTCGAGGTTCGCCTTGGTTTTCCCGATCACGCCGGCGGGGTAGGCAGCCGTGATCTCCACATCGCCCCCCTGGAGGTGCTTGAAAAACACCTTGGCATGCTCCTTCTCGTTTTCCGCCGTCTCGGCAAAGATGTTCGCGATCTGCTCATACCCTTCCTTCCGGGCCGCACCCGCGAAATAGGTGTAACGGTTTCGCGCCTGCGACTCCCCGGCAAAGGCGGTCAGCAGATTCTTCTCCGTCTTGGATCCCTTGAATGCCTTTCCCATTATCCTTCTTCCTCCTTGGTCGAGTTTTGTTTGTTTCCCGGCCGTATTATACACAAGATACCCCTTCGGATGCAAAAGTTATTTGGGCAACTGCCATCCTGGAGACCCCCGAGAGCGAACTATGGACGGAGGAGATGACCTTTCTCTGCGGGCCCATTCAAAAGCCTCAGCCGATCCTTTTCATCAGCCAGGCCATGTTCTGACCCAGGGTCTTCATGATTCGGATGCCTTCGTCGTCCCTCTCCACCTCCCCCGGTTCGCGGCCGATGCCGATATTCCAATAGTTCGATCCTACAACGATCATCTCGCCGATCAGGAAAAAAAGGTTGAGCGAGGTGAAGGCGTGCATCGCGCCCGCCCTTCGAACGGCCACCACCCCCGCGCCGACCTTTCGCCTCAGAATTCCCGGGTTGGCCCGGGCCGTCATCCCGGCGCGCTCGATCAGCGCCTTCATCCCGGCGGTAACGTCCGAAAAGTAGGTTGGCGAACCCAAAAGGATACCGTCGGCGGCGCTCATCTTATCGATGCAATCGTTAACGATATCGCCGGTCACCGCACAGTGGCCGTCTGCGTTTTTGAAACACTTATAACAGGCGCAGCAGCCGGGAACGGCCTTCCCCGCGAGCGGGACGAGTTCGGTCTCGATCCCCTCGCCGGCAAGTTCGGCGAGAACCAGGTTTAACAGGATGGCGGTGTTGCTCTTCGCCCGGGCGCTGCCGTTGAATGCGACGACTTTCATGATCTGCCTCCTCAAAAATTAGAAAAACCGGGATGACCGGTAACCGTTGGAGCGAGTATATCACAATTCACGTTGCCGCTTAATAAAAAACGAACACCAACCTTCCTCAAATCTTCTTGACTCGCAGCCTTTGTCTTCGATATAGTCGCCCATCCGTAAGCTCAGATACAAAACAGATAAAATCGACGCGAGGTCAAATCATGTCCAGCCACGGGCACATCGATCCATCGAACAAAAAGATTGCGCTTCTTATTGCGATACTGGCGCTCATCCTTGCCTTCAGCGAGACGTTGGCAAAGGG
>Ga0233425_10008121_pt1 | contig 14181 bp, 10 predicted proteins | sample Watercolumn_Towu_2_FD_181712 | JGI IMG/M metagenome (GOLD analysis project Ga0233425, IMG submission 181712) | Freshwater microbial communities from Lake Towuti, South Sulawesi, Indonesia - Watercolumn_Towuti2014_140_MG | ecosystem: Environmental > Aquatic > Freshwater > Lake | place...
TCCTCGTCCTCGGCGTAGACGTGTTCCGCCAACTGGTATTTCGACAGCGGGCGCCCGGGATGCAGCATGAAGTAGCGCAGCAGCCGGAACTCGGTGGCGGTCAGGGCCACGGGCTCGCCGCCGGACTGGGAGACGGTCTGACGTTCCTCGTCCAGTTCCAGCGGGCCGGCACGCAGGACGGCCGCGGCCTGACCATGCCCACGGCGCAGGACCGCCTTCAGGCGTTCGAGCAGCTCGGCCATGTGGAAGGGCTTGGCCAGGTAATCGTCGGCGCCGGCCTTGAATCCCTGCACCTTCTCGTGCCAGGCATCGCGGGCGGTGAGGATGATGACCGGCGTGGCCAGACGCCGTTGCCGCCAGTTGCGCAGCACCTCGAGGCCGGGGCGCTCGGGCAGTCCGAGATCGAGGATCACCGCGTCGTAGGGCTCGACGATCCCGGCCGCCTCGGCGTCGCGGCCATTGGCCACCCAGTCGACCGCATAGCCGGCGGCGGTCAATTCCTCCCGCAGTTCGGCGGCGAGGTCGGCATCGTCTTCGACGACCAGGACACGCATGGCCGTCAGTCGTCCTTGCCCGTTCGCGGTTCGCCGGTGCGGGCGTCGTAATAACGCTTCAGGGTGTGGCCGCGTTCATCGACGAATTCGAGCTCGTAGACCCAGTCGCCGTCCTCGTCTTCGAGCTCGGCCTCGATCAGGCGGCCGGTGTTGTCCCGTTCCGCCCGCTCGACGATGACCTGCAGGCTCAGGATGTCCCCGGAATCCTTGAGGCGCAGCGCCTGTTCGTAGTCGTCTTCCTCGCCGCCGAAGGCCGGAACGGGGGTCGCCAGTGCCACTGCCACGAGCATCGAAAACAGGATGGGCGACGGCATGGCGGCTGCCACTCCCGGTCAGGCGCGCTTGCGGCCGGTGATCATGGACAGCACCAGGCTTTCCTTGTGCAGGCGACTCTCGACGATGACGCCGAGTACGTGGATGCCGATCAGGACCAGGGTGAAGTTGGCCAGGATTTCGTGGACCTCTTCCAGCATTTCTTCCAGCTCCTCGCCCTCGCCGGTGTCGGCGAAGAGCCCGGCCAGCGGCCCCAGATGCTGATCGGCGCCGTAGAGGGCGACCCCGGATATGGTGAGCAGCAGCAGGCAGACGAGCAGCAGGACGATCATCGCGCCGCCGGCCGGATTGTGGCCGAGGTAGCGCCTGGCCGTGCCGCGCAAGGCATCGAAGGCGTAACAGACGGCGGTGACCGGCGAACGCACGAAATCGCGGAACAGCGCATGCTCGGTGCCGATGAAGCCCCAGACGACGCGAACCAGCACCAGTCCGAGCACCGTGTAACCGGCCAGCACGTGCACGTCCATCATTTCCTCGTCGTCGAGGAAATAGGCGGTGAAGAAGGCCGCCACCAGTGTCCAGTGAAATACCCGCACCAGCGGGTCCCACACCTTGACTTCAGTCTGCGCGTTCATGATGACACCTCCCGGTTTGGTTGCCGAAAAAAAGCCTGAACAGAGCCTAGGCCGTGGAACTGAAATCAACCTTAACACGGCATCCGCCCCGGCGGCCGATGCGTATGATAAGCGCATGGACGAGCATCGCCTGACCCTGCCGGAGATCTATGCGCGGCTCGCGAGCGGCGCCGACGGCCTCGGCGAGGCGGAGGCCCGCCGCCGGCTGGCCCGCCACGGTTACAACGACCTCACGGCCCGCCCCGGCCCCGCCGCGGTCGTCAAGTTCCTCCGCCAGTTCCGCAACCTGTTCGCGGGCCTGCTGCTGGTCGGCGCCGTGCTCGCCTTCGCCGCGGAGCAGATGGCACCCGGGCAGGATCAGCTGTTCGTCGCCGTCGCCCTGCTGGCGGTCGTGTTCCTCAACGCCGTCTTCACCTACGTGCAGGAACACGAGAGCGAGAAGATCATGGAGAGCTTCCGCAAGATGCTGCCGGCGATGATGACGGTGCTGCGTGACGGCCAGCCGCGGCGCGTCGAGACGCGGCGGATCGTCCCGGGTGACGTGATCTTCCTGGCCGAGGGCGATCGGGTCCCGGCCGATGCCCGCCTCATCGAGGTCAATCAGCTCAAGATCGATCTTTCAAGCCTGACCGGGGAGAGCGAGCCGCAGCTCCGCACCCTCGATCGCACCCACGACAACATCCTGGAGAGCCGCAACATGGCCTTCTCCGGAACGCTGATCCAGTGCGGCGACGGCAAGGCGATCGTCTACGGCACCGGCATGGATACGCAGATCGGCCGCATCGTCCAGCTGACGCACGCCACCGGCGAAGCGGAAACCCCATTGCGCCGCGAGATCCGGCGCTTCGTCCGGCTCATCAGCCTGATCGCCGTGATCCTCGGTGCGGTGTTTTTCGCCGCCGGCCTGCTGCGCGGCCAGGACCTCATCGGCAGCCTGCTGTTCGCCATCGGCATCATCGTCGCCAACGTGCCGGAGGGGCTGCTGCCGACCGTCACCCTGGCGTTGTCGATGGCCAGCCGGCGCATGGCCCGGCGCAACGCCCTGGTGAAGAACCTGGAGAGCATCGAGGCGCTGGGCGCCACCACCGTCATCTGCACCGACAAGACCGGGACCATCACCCAGAACCGGATGAGCGTGCATACGGTGGTGCTCGGTGAGCAGGAACATCCCGCCCACGATGCGCGGGTATTCGAGCCGCTGGCGGCGGAACTGGCGATGCAGGTCATGGGCCTGTGCAACAACGCCCAGCGCGTGGGGACGGGCTACGGCGGCGATCCCACCGACATCGCCCTGCGGCGATACGTCGATCACCTGCGCCATGACGATGGCCGCTCGCCACTCGCCGGCGCCAGCCGCGAACACGAGATCCCGTTCGATTCGGCCAACCGCCGGATGACGGTGCGCTGCCGCCTCCCCGATGGCACGACGCGGACTTACATGAAGGGCGCGCCGGAGCAGGTGCTCGCGGTCTGCGCGACGCTGCTGCGTGGCGGCACTCGGGTCGCCATGACGCGGCGCTGGCGGCAGCGCCTGCTCGGTGTCTGCGATCGCCTGGCCCGTCGCGGCGAGCGGGTTCTGGCGCTGGCCTGTCGCGAGGGCGCGACCGCCGACGATGCGACCGACTTTGTGTTCGTCGGCATGGTCGGCATGCTCGATCCCCCGCACCCCGAGGTGCGCGACGCGGTCGCCATGTGCCGGCGGGCCGGCATCCGCGTGCTCATGATCACCGGCGATCACGGCATCACCGCCGAAGCGGTGGCGCGCCAGGTCGGTCTGCTGCACGGTCCGGGCCGCGTCGTCCGTGGCGACGAGCTCGAGGCCATGAGCGACGAGGCATTGGCCGAGGTGCTGCGCCAGCGAGAGCTGGTCTTCGCCCGCACCTCGCCGCTGCAGAAACTGCGCATCGTTCGGAACCTGCAACGTGGCGGCGAGGTGGTGACGGTGACCGGCGACGGCGTTAACGACGCGCCGGCGCTCAAACACGCCGACATGGGGGTGGCGATGGGCAAGACCGGCACCGACGTCGCCAAGGAGTCGTCGCGCATGGCGCTGCTCGACGACAATTTCGCGACCATCGTCGCGGCGGTGGAGGAGGGCAGGCGGATCTTCGACAACCTGCGGAAGTTTATCGGTTACGTCCTGTCGCATACCACGCCCGAGATCCTGCCATTCATTGCCACGCTGCTGTTCGGTATCCCGTTGCCGCTGACGGTGGTGCTGATCCTGTGCATCGACCTCGGCACCGACGTGCTGCCGGCGCTGGGTCTGGGGGTGGAGCCCGCCGAACGCGACGTCATGGCGCGACCGCCGCGGCCGCGCGGCGAACGACTGCTGACCCACCGCATGCTGTTCGACAGCTACGTCGTCAGCGGATTGTTCCTGTCAGCCGCGGCCTTCGCCGTGTTCTTCCTCACCTTGACGCTCGGCGGCTGGCATTGGGGCGAGGCGCCGGCGGTCACCGATCCCCTGTACCGGCAGGCGGTGACGGCCTACTTCGTCACCATCGTGATCGGCCAGGCCGCCAATGTGCTCAATCGCCGCTCCCGGCACGAGTCGCTGCTGGCCATCGGGCCTTTCAGCAACCGGCTCATCGGTCTCGGGATCGCGACCAGTCTGGCGATGGCGGCGCTGATCGTCCACGTCCCGGCGCTCAACCGCCTGCTCGGTACGGCGCCAATCGACCCGTGGCAGTGGGGGCTGGCGCTCCTGTTCGCCCTGCTCATGATCGCCGGTGTCGAGATCGGCAAGCTCCGAATTCGCGGATCGGGATAAGCGGACGGCATCCACCATGCCGGGCCCGTGGGCTTCCATGCCCCGCCGCGGTTTGATTGCCGTGGATCCTTTCTGGATAATCACGCCCTTGCACGCGGCGGGGACGGGCGGTGAATGCGCAAATCCGGGTAGGCATCATCATGGGCAGCCGGTCCGACTGGGACACGCTGAAGCACGCGGCCGAAATGCTCGCCGAGTTCGGCGTCCCTCACGAGCGAAAAGTGGTGTCCGCGCACCGGACGCCCGACTGGATGAGTGAATATGCCCGCACCGCCGAGTCCCGCGGGATCGAGGTCATCATTGCCGGTGCCGGTGGCGCCGCGCATCTGCCGGGCATGGTGGCCGCCCAGACCCTGCTGCCGGTCATCGGCGTGCCGGTGCAGGGCAGGGCCCTGAACGGCCTCGACTCGCTGCTTTCCATCGTCCAGATGCCTGCCGGCATCCCGGTGGCGACGGTGGCCATCGGCGAGGCCGGGGCCAAGAATGCCGGCCTGCTCGCCACTGCCATCCTGTCCATTCACGACCCTGATCTGCGCGAACGGCTGCGCGCCTTCCGCCGGGCGCAGACGGAGCGGGTGCTGGGCGAAGAACTGCCGTGAGTCGTGTGGACCGGCGGGTCATCCAGCCGGGTAGCGTCCTCGGCGTACTCGGCAGCGGCCAGCTAGGCCGCATGTTCGCCATCGCCGCCCGGCGCCTGGGTTACCGCGTGCATGTCTATTCGCCGGATTACGACACGCCCACCGGCCAGGTTGCCGATGTCGAGGTCAAGGCGGCCTACGAGGACCTCGACGCGGTGGCGAAGTTCGCGGCCGGCGTCGCGGCGCTGACCTTCGAATTCGAGAACGTCCCGGCCGCGACCGCCGAGACGGCCGCCCGCCACACGCTGGTGCGCCCGGCCGGCAGCGTCCTCTACACCACCCAGAATCGCCGGCGCGAGAAGACCTGGCTGCGCGATCACGGCATCCCGGTCACGCCGTTCGCTCCGGTGAACAGCCGCGACGACCTGCTGGCGGCCCTGGCAGTGCTCGGCACACCGGCGGTGCTGAAGACGGCCGCCTGGGGTTACGACGGCAAGGGGCAGGCGGTGATCCGCGCGGCCGGCGAGGCCGAGGCGGCTTGGGCATCCCTCAGGAACCAGGAGTGCGTGCTCGAGGCCTACATCGATTTCGGTCACGAGGTGTCGGTGGTGGCGGCGCGCGGGCTCGACGGCGAGATGGCCTTCTACGGGCCGATCGTCAACACCCACGCCAACCACATCCTCGACACCTCGATCCTGCCCGGTGACCTGCCGCAAGCCGTTGGCCGCGAGGCGACGGCCATCGCCCGGGCGGTGCTGGAAGGGCTCGACGTCATCGGCGTCCTGTGCGTGGAATTCTTCCTCACCCGCGATCACCGCCTGATGGTCAACGAACTGGCGCCGCGCCCGCACAACTCCGGCCACCTGACCATCGACGGTTGCGTCTCCTGCCAGTTTGAACAGCAGGTGCGCGCCATCTGCGGCCTGCCGCTGGGATCGACCGGGATGCTGCGACCGGCGGCGATGGCGAATCTGCTGGGCGATCTCTGGACGGCGGGCGACCCCGACTGGTCACGGGTCTGCGCCCATCCGTCGGTCAAGCTGCACCTCTACGGCAAGGCCGAGGCCAGGCCGGGGCGCAAGATGGGACATCTGACGGCGCTGGGCTCGACCGCCGGCGAGGCGCTCCGGGATGCCCTGGCGGCGCGTGCCGCGCTCAGCGGACCGGGAACGGGAAATCGCTAAAACCGGTCCCCGGGTGCGTTACAAGCGGTATGCTAATGGCCATGGTTGACGATACCCGCAGGCCGCCCGCCGCACTGGATCACCCCATCTTCAGGCGGATCGCGCTCATCTTCGGGCTGGTGTTCATTGCCCATGTCCTGGCAGTGACCGTCCTGCCACAAGCGTGGCGGGCGCTGGCCTCGGATTTCGTCGATATCGCCGCCAATCTCGTCGCCGTCCCCGCCTATCTGTGGGCGGCACGGGTGACCACTCCCTGCCATCGGCGCAGTGGTCAGGCGTGGATGCTGTTCGCCCTCGGACAGACGAGCCTGTTGCTGGCCACCACCACCTGGTTCTTTCTCGAACAGGTGGTTGGCACCGCGCCGTTCCCGTCGATCGCCGACGCGTTCTATCTCGCTTACTACCCGCTGATGCTGACCGGATTGCTGATGTTGCCGCTGAGGACTCTCACCGCGCAGGAATGGCTGCGGGTCTTTCTCGACCTCAACATCGTCATGATCTCGGCGGCACTCATCTACTGGGGTTACCTGGTCGGCCCGCTCCTGCATGACGCCGAAGTCGGCGAATTCGGTGCCGTGTTGCTGGCGCTGTATCCCGTCTTCGATCTGGCGTTGATTACCGTGATCCTGTTCCTGCTGTTCCGGCAGTCGCTGATCGGCTTGCGCGTGCCGCTGCTGCTGCTGATGGCAAGCCTCGTCGCCTATGCCATCCTCGATACCATCTATCAATTCACGGCCCTGACGGGTAGCTACCAGAGCGGGCACCTGCTCGATCCGGGCTGGTCGGGCGCCGTCCTCGTCGGCGCCCTGGCGGCGGTGAACCAGGCGCTGAATCCGTCAATGCCCGCAACCCTGATGCGGCAGGGGCCGCCGGTCGTGCGGGTCGGCGGCATCCAGTATCTGCCGTTCGTCGCGCTGCTGGCCGTTTTCGCGATGCATCAGCATTCGCACAGTTATCCGACGGCGGTGACGGACATCCTGGGCGACAACATCCTGGGCGTGGTGCTGATCCTGACTATCGTGCGACAGATCTCGACCTATCTGGACAACGACCGGTTGAACCGGCAGTTGCGCCTGGAACTCACGTCGCGAATCCGGGCCGAGGCGGCGCTCAAGGATGCCCATGAACACCTCCGCAAGTACGTGATGGATTTCCAGGACGAGGTCGAGACCGAGCGGGCGAATCTGGCACGGGAACTCCACGATCAGATGGGCCATGTGCTGACCCTGGCGAAGATGGACCTGGCCTGGGTCGGCGAGCGATTGGACCGCAGTCCCGTGGCAGAATCCGCGGCGCTCACGGAGCGGATGGATCGCTGCATCGAATCGATCGAGCAGTGCATAGACACGGTGCGGGGCATTGCCGCAAACCTCCGGCCGTCGATCATCGATCACCTGGGGCTGGTGGGGGCGATCGGCAACGACGCCCGCAAGGTGACCGAGAGCAGCGGCATCGCCCTGGACCTGGAACTCGCGGAGGGGCTGGCAATACCGGAACGGCAGGCCATGGGCATCTACCGCGTCTTCCAGGAGGCAATGACCAATGTCGTCCGTCACAGTGGTGCCGGGCGGGCCGCCGTGCGCCTGGTGAGCCGCGGGGCTATGCTGATCCTGGAGGTGGAGGACAACGGCCGTGGCATCGACGAAGGCACGACGGCAGACGAGGCCGGCAAGCATTTCGGCGTCCGCAACATGCAGGAGCGGGCCGATCTGCTCGGCGGCAGGTTCGAAATCAAGCGGTTGCAGGCCGGAGGGACGCTCATGCGCCTGACGGTACCGGAGCGGAATACGCCATGAAAATCCTGATTGCCGACGACCATCCCATCTTCCGCAGCGGCATCCGCCACATCCTGCGCGAGGCCTGGGCGACCGCCGAGATCGACGAGGTGGCGGGCCTGCGCGACCTGATCGAGCGGCTGCAACGGCAGCGCTACGACCTGGTGATTACCGACCTGACCCTTCCCGATGGCAGCGGCTTCGAGGCGTTGCGGCGCGTGCAGGCCCAGGATTCCCCGACGCCGGTCCTGGTGGTCAGCATGCACGCCGAGTCGGAGTTCGCCTTGCAGGCGCTCAAGGCCGGCGCCAAGGGATACCTCGCCAAGGACCGGGCTGGTACCGATCTGATGGACGCCGTGCACACGATCCTGGCGGGGCGTTTCTACATCGGCTCGAACCTGGCCCACAAGCTCGCCGAGGTCACTGTCGGCAATCAGGACCTCGCCCCGCACGAGCTCCTGTCGCAGCGCGAATTCTCGGTCATGCAGGCGCTGGCGAACGGGTCATCGATCGTCGACATCGCCCAGACCATGAACCTGAGCCCGAAGACCGTGAGCACCTACCGGCTGCGCCTGCTGAAGAAGCTCGGCATGGACAACAACGCGGACATGATCCGCTACTGCCTCGCTCGCGGACTGGTCGCCTAGATCCCGTGGTGCGCGACCGACAACCATAGGAACTGTAGGCCACGGCTTACACGAGAATCAGCCATCGCCCGTCTTTCCTATCCGTTATCGCTTATATCGGATAGATTTCGACCCTGCCAAGCTCTGCGTAGCGATATCAGAACGCAGAGGGCAGTGCATGCAGCGCAAGGGTCTCGTTGGATTTTTCGCCAGCCTTTTTCTCACCCTGCTGACCGGGTTAAGGCCGGCCATCGCCGACGATACGGACATCTACCTCAACCCAAGCGTCCCCTCGGGCTCCGAGCCGCTGGTGATGTTCAGCCTGGACTATCGGCCCAATCTGACCTCCACCGCCTCGGCGGAATCGGAGCAGTATTTCCGCGACCACGGCATGAGTGCGGACGTCGATGAACTGAGAACCATCGGTGGCGACAAGTGGACCTTCTTCGATGTCCTGATCCTGTCGCTCAAGCTGGTGCTGAGCGACATCCACGGGGTCAAGATCGGCCTCATGTTCAACCACGCCGATGTCGGCAGTACGGGTGGTCCGGCCCCGGAGCCGCCGCCGACCACCAAGGGATTCGGCGACGCGCTGGTCAATGCCGATTGCATCGCCAACGGCCTGACCGCCGCCACCAAGGACTGCGACGGTGACGGTATCAAGAACAACGCCGACTACTGCCCGACGGTCGTCAGTGCCGCCAACCTGCACACCGACGACGACAAATGGGGCGACGTCTGTGACAACTGTCCGCTCGTGACCCAGACCGATCAGGTCGATGCCGATGGCGATGGCGTCGGCGATGTCTGCGACCTCACGCCCACCGGCGACCCGTCTTCGGGGGACAGCGGCTTCGTGGCGGACCCGACCTCGAGCAATGGCGGCGTCATCCTCCGCGGCTTCGAGTCGCTCGATGCCGACTCGCTGGACGAATTCATCGACAAGCTCATCGCCCTCAAGAGGCTGAAGCCGCAAGCGAACAGTCCCGACCATCCGTATCAGGGCTCGGAGCTCTTCTTCGAGTTCTTCCGTTATCTCACCGGTCAGGGCATCTACAACGGCCACAACGGCATCTTCGACTTCGAGGCGGGGGGCGGCAAGGACGCAACCACCAACATGCGCTGTACCAGTGCCGACGCCGACATCAATCCGGCCTGCTGGGATTCTGGCATCGAGAGCGGCGCCAATTACGTCACCCCGATCACCGAGGACACCGCCTGCACCAAGGTTTTCACGGTCAATTTCCTGTTCCAGGTGTCGCAGGCAGAATCCGACAGCACCATCTTTACTTCCGCCAAGGCCAGCGGCGGCCTCGGTACCTCGGCGCCGGCCTCGCAAAACAACTTCTTCCCGGCGGTGCTGGAATACCTCAACGATGCCGACCTGGCCGATGGCAGCTACGGCACGGTGGACGAGATCGACGGCCTGCAGAATGTGACCTCCTACTTCCTGGTCGATGAGACCAAGATCAACGTCACGACCAACGGCTATGCGACCGCCGGCGGCACCGGCAATGCCCTGCCGTTGAGCGACGATCCGGAGCAGTTGGTCGAGAACCTCACCAACATCTTCAAGAGCATCCTGAGTGTCAGCACCACCTTCGTCGCCCCGTCGGTGCCGGTCAACGTGTTCAACCGCTCGGAGATCGTCAACGAGGTGTTTTTCGCCCTGTTCGAGGCCGACGAGGATGGCTTCCCGTTCTGGCCCGGCAATCTGAAGAAGCTGGTGCTCGGCCGGAACTCGACCACCGGCGATGTGGAATTGCAGGACGCCAACAGCGTGCAGGCCATCGACATCGACGGTCGCATCAAGCGCGAGGCGGTGACCGTGTGGACCGATCCGGGCACGTTGCCGGCGCCGGGGACCGACGAGGTTGCGGGGGCGGACGGGCGCGCCATCCAGCGCGGCGGCGCCGGCCAGAAGATCCCCGGTTACGCCAGTGGCAGCCCGGGTCTGGCCAACAGCGACGCCGGTGCCCGCAAGATCTTCACCGACGACGCCAGTGACAACGTCGATGGTCTGCTGCCGCTCGCTGCCGATGCCGATACCGCCGACGCGGTGTGGACGGCGCTGACCGCCAAGTGGCCGGTATCCCCGGGGGCCACCTTCGACGCGGCGTCCGACGCCGACAAGAACCAGGCCATAGCCGAGCTCTGCTTCGCTCGCGGTTTTGCCAGCACCAGCAGCGCCGCTGGTGTCAACTGCGACACCAAGCGTGCCTGGTTCCTCGCCGACCCGCTGCATTCGCGGCCGCGCCCGATCAATTACGGCGCCCGCGGCGGCTACACCGACGAGAACCCGGACATCCGCATCCTGATGGGCACCAACGACGGCCAGATGCACATGTTCACCGACAAGTCGCCGGATGGCGCCGATTCGGGGGCCGAGACCTGGGCCTTCATGCCGCGGGCGACGCTGTCGATCCTGAATCGCCTGCACGAGAACATCGCCACCGCGCCGGTACACCCGATCGCGGTGGACGGTTCACCGGCGGTCATCGTCCACGATCAGGACAGCGACGGGACCATCGAGCCCGATGACGGCGATACGGTCTGGGCGTTCTTCGGCCTGCGCCGCGGCGGCAAGGCCTCCTATGCCCTCGATATCACCGACCCCGACAATCCCAGGTTCATGTGGTCAATCGACAAGACCACGGTGGGTTTCGAGGAGCTGGCGCAGACCTGGTCGACCCCGCAGACAGGTCAGGTGCAGGTCGGTCCGACCCTGGTCGATGCCAACGTCGTCGATGTCCTGGTCTTCGGCGGCGGTTACAACGGCGACGATGACGGTGACAATGCCGGTGACCTCGGCAAGGACGCGGCCAACCGGGACAGCAGCAGCGGCGTCGGCACCGACGACGATGAGGGCAACGCCCTGTTCGTGGTCAACGCCGAGACCGGCGAGTTGATCTGGAAGGCGGCACAGACGCTGGGCGCCGAGGATGCCGACGATGCGGTTACCGAGGTCAACGGCGACATGGCCGACAGCATCGCGGCTGACGTCACCGCCGTCGATACCGATGGTGATGGCCTGCTCGATCGCGTCTACGCCGGCGACACCGGCGGCGTGATCTGGCGTGCCGATCTGGCCGGCCGCGCCGATCCCTTGCTGCCGGTCAGCGCCGACAACCCGGTACTCAATCATAATGTCACCACGTGGACCATCGTGCCGTTCGCCAGCGTCGGCCGGCATTTCAGCAATACGCTCGCCGACGACCGGCGCTTCTTCACCCGCGTCGATGTCGTCCAGACCCTCGATGACTCGGGCAAGTTCGACGCCATCCTCGCCGGCACCGGCGACCGCGAGGCACCGCTCACCAGCTCGATATTGAATCCGGACGTCACCAATCACTTCTACATGTTCAAGGATCGCAAGGTTTCGAGCGGCGATCCGCCGACCGAGACGCTGAACCCCGACGACCTGGCCGATTTCACGGCCGACGCCTGTGTCGCCGATGTCACCGCCGATGGCTGCGACGACACCAACATCGGCAACGGCTGGTTCTTCGAACTGCTGGCCGACGGCGAGAAGAATCTGGCGGCGCCAATCACCATCGGTGGCTTGGTGTTCTTCACCACCTTCGTTCCGGGCGGTACCGCCGGCAGCGCCTGCGGTCTGAGCGAGGGCTCGGGCAAGGTCTATGCGGTGTCGTTGTTCGATGCCACGGCCTTCTACAATTACGACACGACCAATGACGAGGGCGGCACCACCAAGGAGCGCTCGGACGAGCTGGCGAGCGGCGGCATCCCGGTCGAGGTGGTGCCTCTCGGCCAGGACCTGCTGCTGGTCCAGGGCCAGGAGGCCGGCGAGAACATCGTCGAGGCCGGTGTGCGCACCAACTGGAAGACCTTCTGGTACGAACACACCACGTGGGATGATGACGAATGATCACCCCGGTGACGGCGATCCGCGATCCGTTTCGTCACTGGCGCGGATTCACGGTGATCGAACTCATGATCGTGGTGGCGCTGGCCGGTATCCTGGCAACGCTGGCGGCGCCGAGCATGTCGGCGATCATCCAGAACGGCCGTCTGCGGTCCACCGCCTACGATCTGATCGGCGTGATCAATGCCGCCCGCAGCGAGGCCGTGAAGCGCAAGGTGTCCGTGACCTTGTGCCGGAGCGCTGACCCCGACGTCGACGAACCCGAGTGCGGCGGCTCGGAGAATGACTGGTCCACCGGCTGGCTGGTGCTGGTCGACGACGAGGTCTTTCGCAAGGGCAAGCCGCCCGGCACCGGGGTCGCGGTGTTTGCCGACGAGGATGGCGACGAGAAGATCGTCTATCGCAACGACGGCACGCTGGATGGCGCGGCGGCGACCTTCGCGATCTGCGACGGCCGCGGCGGCAATTTCGGTCGCGAGGTCTCCGTGGCCCGGGCTGGTCGCGCCACACTGCGGGCCGGCAACGGTGACGACCCCGTGGATTGCGAGCCCTGACCGCATGCGCATGACGAGAAAGATCGCCGGCTTCTCGTTGCTGGAGGTGCTGCTGGCCGTGTTCATCCTCTCGGTCGGCCTGCTCGGCGTTGCCGGGCTGCAGTTGACCTCCAAGCGTTCCAATCAGGAGGCGGTGCAGCGCACCACGGCCACGATGCTGGCCCGCGATCTGGCGGAACGCATGCGCGCCAATCCCGGCCAGCGCGCCGTCTACACCGATGGCGGCACCCGGGTGATGGTCAGTGACGTCGCGCCCATGGCCGCGGTCGACTGCGAAGGAGCGGAGTGCACCCCGGACAACATGGCGCTCTACGACCTCTATCAGTGGGAACAGCAGTTGCTGGGCGTGGCGGAACTGAAGGGCGGCAACAATGCCGGCGGCCTGACCTCGCCGGTCGCCTGCATCGTCCAGGATGCCGGTGACCCCATGCATGTCGTGGTCGCCATCGCCTGGCGCGGCATGCAGGAACTGGAAAATCCGGGCATCAACGACTGCGGTTCCGATACCGGCCTGTATGACAAGGCCGACGGCGACAACCTCTACCGCCGCGTGCTGGTCGTCGACACCTATCTGGAGCTGTGAGCATGAGAACGATGCGCGAGCGCGGCCGACAGGGTGGTTTCAGCATCATCGAGCTGATGGTCGCGGTGCTGCTGACCCTGATCATCACTGCCGCGGTCGTCACCCTGTTCACGCAGTCGATACGCAGCAGTCAGGAGGACGACCGCTACGCCCGCATGCAGGAAAACGGTCGTTTCGCGATCGCCGGCATCGCCGAGGAATTGTCCATGGCCCATTTCTGGGGCAGCCTCGTCAGCATGGCCTCGCTGACCCTGGTGCCGAATAACTTGAGCGCGGGCGAGGACTGCGATCTCGATCTGCTCTCGACCGCCGAACCGATCCGCTTCAACGGCAATCATGCGGGCGCCACGGTCGAAACCTTCGATCCGGCAGATGGAACCTGTCCGGACAAGATCGGCGACCTGCAACCGGGGACAGACGTGATTGCAATCAAGCGCGTTGCCGGCACCGAGACCGCGGCGGCCGATCGCGAGGCCAATAGAATTTACCTCCGGACCAACGGCACGGTCGGCTTCCTCGAGAAGGGCAGCGAGGCCGAGGTCGCCGGGTACAAGTACTGGGCTTTCCAGCCGCAGATATTCTACATCGCGAGCGACGTCGACCCGGGTCCGAACGAGGTGCCGGGCCTCTGCCGCCTGACACTCGACGACAGCGGCGCCTTCCCCGATTTCGACGCCGACGACTGCATCGCCGAGGGGATCGAGGACCTGCATGTGCAGTTCGGCATCGACACCGACGCCGACGGCGTAGCCAACCAGTA
>Ga0233425_10008122_pt1 | contig 14177 bp, 13 predicted proteins | sample Watercolumn_Towu_2_FD_181712 | JGI IMG/M metagenome (GOLD analysis project Ga0233425, IMG submission 181712) | Freshwater microbial communities from Lake Towuti, South Sulawesi, Indonesia - Watercolumn_Towuti2014_140_MG | ecosystem: Environmental > Aquatic > Freshwater > Lake | place...
GACGGAAAATCCATAGGCCATGCCGATGCAGGGATGAATGGCGAGCGCGGCCGGCGGAACCAGCCAGCGATTGAAGACGGGGGAGGCGACGGTGCGCGCGCGAGACAGGAAATCGGCGCTGCCAGCGAATGCGATCGACATCAAATTTCCAATGCTGGTTGATTTCTAGAATGCCGCGCGTCGGACGCCGGACGCGCCCGCATTGTCGATTCGCGGTTTGTCGCAAATCCAATGCCATTACCCAATGAAGGTGGAACTCTTGCGACACGAAAACTTCCCGGGGCGTTCGGCTGCGAAGATGGCGGCGGACGTGAAACTTTCGGGCGCATGCGAGGACCAATTACTGCGCATCCATGGCGCCCGGCTTCAATGCGGTCACCAAAGTGTCCACGCCGTCGCGGAATTCGACCGTAACCGGGGCGAAACCTGCCGCGCGCAGCTGTTCGAGCGCCGGCTCGAAATACATGATGCGGCGAGGCGATTCGTCGCTCAGCAAATGCACGACCCAGTCTTCGAGCAGATCGAGCCGGTTCATCTCGGTGAAGATTTTGAACCACCCGCGCACAATCGCTTGCGTATCGGCGAGATGCGCCGCCGGGTCGTCCATGGCGTAGCGGTCGCCGTTGACGAAGAGGCCGCAAGGCTTCAGCGCGCGGAATATCTCCGATACGACAGCGTTACGATAATCGTCAGCAAAGTTGTGGATCGCGTAATTCGAAATGACGACGTCGATGCTAGCGTCGCGCAAGGCGCGCAATGACGCGAGGGCATCGGCTTCGATGAATCGCACCCGGCCCGCGGCGGCGTAATCGGCGAGGTTCGCGCGCGCCTGAGCGAGCATTTCACCGGCGCTGTCGACCGCGGTGAGCTTGAGGCCGTCGCACGCCGTAAGCGCCGCCAGCGTGCTGATCCCGGTGCCGCAGCCGATCTCGAATCCGACAATCGGCCCAGCGCCGCGACGCCATTGCGCAACCTCTTCTCCGACCATCTTGGCGAGCACGGCCGCGTTTGGACACAGGCGCCGCAGCACGTCATATTCGGCGCCGATCGGCCCGGTGAAAGGATTATCTTGCAAGGCGGGCATGACGGCCGTTCTTCCATATCGCGCAAGGGCCTGCAAGGCCGCTTCTTTCCTTGCCGGCGACGCCATGATAGCCAGACGCGAGCACTTGCCGAGAGATGGCTATGACGCAGGCGTTACGCAGCGAGTCGGGAGCGAGCGCAGACGTGGCGTTGAGCGACTCGTTCAGCGCGCTGGGACGCGCCGCGCGCTCGGCGGCGCGAGCCGTCGCGCTTGCGTCGAGCGACGCCAAGAACAAGGCGCTGCGGGAAGCGGCCGGCGAGATAAGGCGTCAAAGCGGCGCGATATTCGCCGCCAATGCGCTTGACGTCGCCGACGCCAAGGCGCGCGGAACGTCGTCGTCGTTCCTTGATCGGCTGACCCTCGATCCCGCGCGCGTCGAGGCGATCGCCCGCGGGCTGGAGGAGATCGCCGATCTGCCCGATCCGGTCGGGCGCGTTCTGGCCAGCTTCGAGCGGCCGAACGGCTTGAAGATCGAGCGCGTCTCGACGCCGCTCGGCGTCATCGGCGTGATTTACGAAAGCCGGCCCAATGTCACCGCCGACGCTGGCGGTCTGTGTCTCAAGGCCGGCAACGCCGCGATCCTGCGTGGCGGCTCCGAAAGCCTGCGGTCGTCTTCGGCCATTCACGCCTGTCTTGTCGCGGGACTGAAGGCGGCGGCCCTGCCCGAGGCGGCGATTTCGCTTGTCGCGACGCCGGATCGCGCTGCAGTGGGCGCGATGCTTGCTGGCCTCGACGGCAATATTGACGTGATCGTGCCGCGCGGCGGCAAAAGCCTCGTCGCGCGCGTGCAGCATGAGGCGCGCGTGCCGGTCTTCGCGCATCTCGAAGGGATCGTGCATGTCTTCGTGCACAGGGACGCCGATCTCGACATGGCGCAGCGCGTGCTGATAAACGCCAAGATGCGGCGCACCGGCATTTGCGGCGCGGCGGAGACGCTGCTTGTCGACAAGGCCTGCGCCGCGACGCATCTTGCGCCGCTGGTCTCGATGCTGATCGATTCGGGCTGCGAAGTGCGCGGCGACGAAGCGGCTCAAGCCGCCGACGCGCGGGTGAAGCCGGCGAGCGAAGATGATTGGCGCGCCGAATATCTCGATGCGATCATCGCGGCGCGGGTCGTCGACGGGCTCGAGGGCGCGATCGATCACATCGAAACCTATGGCTCGCATCACACCGATTGCATCATCACCCGCGATGAAGACGCGGCGGCGCGCTTCATGAACGAAGTCGACTCGGCGATCGTGCTGCACAACGCCTCGACGCAATTCGCCGACGGCGGCGAATTCGGCTTCGGCGCCGAGATCGGCATCGCCACGGGCCGCATGCATGCGCGCGGACCGGTCGGCGTCGAGCAGCTGACCTCGTTCAAATATCGTGTCCATGGCGACGGCCAGGTGCGGGGGTGAGCGGCCTATTTTCGTGCAGGGCGGGTCAGGGATGTTATTCCCGGCAGGCCGAAGGCCTGACCGAGAATACGAAGCCGGTTCACGAATGTTGCTCTTGCTCTGGATTCCCGATCGCGCGCGTTGCGCGCGTCGGGAATGACGTCGGAGCCGCTAAACCGGACTTGGCATGACGCAGCGCCTCCCGCGCCTCCCGCCTTACGCCCCCGGCATGCGCATCGGCCTCTTCGGCGGCTCGTTCGATCCGCCGCACGAGGGCCATGCGCTTGTGTCGCGCATCGCGCTTGCAAGGCTAAGGCTCGATCGGCTGTGGTGGGTGGTCTCGCCGGGCAATCCGCTCAAGGACCCGCGCGCGCTACCGTCGATAAACGAGCGAATTGCGGCGGCGAAAAAAATCCTGCGCGATCCGCGGGTCGCCTTCACAGGAGTCGAAGCGGACATCAACGCGCGCTACACTTGCGACACGATCGACTATCTTCACGCGCATTGTCCGGGCGTGCGCTTCGTCTGGATCATGGGCGCCGACAATCTCCTGCAGTTCCATCGCTGGCGGCGATGGCGGGAGATTGCGCTGACGACGCCGATCGCCGTGATCGACCGCCCGGGCGCGACGCTCAAGGCGGCGAACGCCAAAGCGTCAGTCTATTTTAAGAACGCGCGGCTTCCCGAAAGCGACGCGGCGTTGCTCGCCGCGACGTCGCCGCCGGCGATCGCCTATCTCCACGGGCCGAGACTTGAGCGCTCGTCGACCGAATTGCGGGAGCGCTACTTACGTTCGAACAGCGGCAGTATCCAGCGCTTGTAGGCCCACAAGCTCGCCGGTATGCCGATGAAGATCGCGACCCAGAGCAGCAATGAACTGTCCGAGCCGCGTTCGTAAAAGCCCGTGCCTTCGGAGACCGACTGCGTATAGGGATTGCGCACGAAGAGCGTGATCGCGAATGAGCCGACGATGATCAGCGCCGTGCCGATATAGAGGCTGCGCGGAATCACGATCTGCGGCAGATGCGGCCGCGCCGGCGCATCTTCAGTCCTGGGCGGCGGGGTTTCCTGCGGCTCGTCCTGAGGCCTGCCCTCGTCCTGCGGTTCGTCGGTCATCGGCGTCTCTCCCGATATTTTGCGCTTGGCCCCAATATAGGGCTGCTTTAGGTGGCCGCGCCATAGACGTCATATGCCTCGGCGCGATCGATTTTCGTCGTGACTATGTCACCTGCGCGCAGTGGGCGCCGCGATGCGACAAAGGCCGCGCCATCGATCTGCGGCGCATCGGCCTTGGTGCGGCCCTTAGCCGGCGCGCCGGAGGGGCCGCCGCCCGGCTCGTCGATGATGACCGAAAGACGCTTGCCGACCTTGCGCGTCATCAGCCGCGCGCTGATCGCTTGCTGCTTCTCCATGAAGCGACGCCAGCGCGTTTCCTTCGCCTCGTCCGGCACGGCGGGAAGGCCAAGCGCCTCGGCCGGCGCGCCGGCGACGGGCTCATATTTAAAGGCGCCGGCGCGGTCGATCTCGGCTTCCTCCAGCCAATCCAGCAGATAGCCGAAATCTTCTTCAGTCTCGCCGGGAAAGCCGACGATGAAGGTCGAACGCAACGCCAGATCAGGACAGGCTTCGCGCCAGGCGCGAATGCGCGCCAATGTTTTCTCCTCATTCGCCGGACGCTTCATCGCCTTCAGCACGCTCGGCGCGGCGTGCTGAAAGGGAATGTCGAGATAGGGAAGGATTTTTCCTTCCGCCATCAAAGGCACGACGTCGTCGACATGGGGATAGGGATAAACGTAATGCAGGCGCACCCAGAGGCCTAGCCCGCCAAGTTCACGCGCGAGATCGATGAACTTCGCGCGCAAGCTGCGGTCGCCGAACATACTCTCGGCATAGCTAATGTCGCGCCCATAGGCGCTCGTGTCCTGCGAAATGACCAGCAGTTCTTTCACCCCGGCGCGCGCGAGCTTTTCCGCTTCGCGAAGCACATCGGCCGCAGGCCGCGAAACGAGCGGCCCGCGCAGATGCGGAATGATGCAGAACGAACAGCTGTTGTCGCAGCCTTCCGAAATTTTCAGATAGGCGTAATGGCGCGGCGTGAGCTTCACGCCCTGTTCGGGGAGAAGGTCCAAAAACGGGTCATGCGCCGGCGCGGCGGCGCGGTGCACCGCCTCGACGACGCTCTCATATTGCTGCGGGCCGGTGATCGCCAGAACTTGCGGAAAGCGCTCGGCGATCGCGTCCGGCTCGGCGCCCATGCAGCCGGTGACGATGACCTTGCCGTTTTCATTGAGCGCAGCGCTGATTGCTTCGAGCGACTCGGCCTTGGCGCTATCGAGAAAGCCGCAGGTGTTGACGACGACCACATCGGCGCCGGCGTGGCTGCGCGAAAGTTCATAACCTTCGGCGCGCAGCCGCGTGACGATGCGTTCGCTGTCGACGAGCGCCTTGGGGCAGCCGAGCGAAACGAAGGAGACGCGCGGGGCGGCGTTCGGCCTCTGTTGTTCCTGCATGGCGCCCATTGCCACGCGGCCGCCGTCTTTGCAATCGCGGGCGCGACGTTAGGCCGTCAGCGCGCCAAGCAGAGCCAAAAGCGTAACTGCGACAAAGACGATGGCGTCGAACATGAACGCAACTCCGAGGAGCCCCCGACAGGGTCTAGCGGCGCGCGCTTTAAGAAAGAGTTGACGGCTGATCATAGCGGTCCTCGCGACCTGGCTTGAAAAAGCCAACAAGTCCGTGACGATGCAGGCGATTTCGATGATCGAAAAAGAAAATTTGCGCTTGGCCCAGGCGGCACTTAGGAATAGCGCTTCGCTGGCGAGCTTTAGCGACGCCGCTTAGAAGGAACCGCCACGTCTTGACGAATTCGATAGTTCTCGGAACAGGGTCCTATGCGCCGCAGCGTGTCATTTCCAACGCCGACCTTGAGAAAATCGTCAGGACGAACGACGAATGGATCGTCAGCCGCACTGGGATCAAGGAGCGCCGGATGGCGGCGGACGACGAGGCGACATCCGATCTTGCCTCCGCCGCGGCTGACGAGGCGCTGAAATTCGCGGGCGTCAAGCCTGACGATGTCGACATGCTCATTGTCTGCACGGTGACCGGCGATACGCCGACGCCGTCCTGCGCGTCTTTCGTTCAGGCTCGGCTTGGCGCGCGGAACGCTTTCGCCTTTGACGTCGGCGCCGCCTGCGCCGGCTCGCTTTATGGTCTGTCCATCGCCGATCAATTTATCAAGAGCGGCAAGGCGAAGCACGCGCTGGTGGTCGGCGCCGAGACCTTGAGCCGTTTTGTCGACTGGACCAATCGCGAAACCTGCGTGCTGTTCGGCGACGCCGCCGGCGCGATTCTGCTCGGCGCCAGCGAAGAGCAGGGGCGCGGCGTGCTCGCTGCAAGTCTGCGCACCGATGGCTCCATGACCGGAATCTTGGGCATCTACGGGGGCGGCAGCCGACGACCGCCGTCGCCCGAAATGCTGGACGACAAGGCCGGAAAAATCAAAATGCGGGGCCGCGAGGTCTATAAGGTCGCGACGCGACTGTTGCCCGAAGTGGTCGGCGAGACGCTCAAAGCGGCCGGTCTCACGGCGAAAGACATCAATCACGTCATCGCCCATCAGGCCAATAAGCGGATTATCGAATCGGCGATGCAGCATCTCGGCGTGCCTATAGAGAAATGCTGGATCAACATAGACCGTTACGGCAACACGTCGAGCGCGTCGATGCCGATCACGCTCGACGAGGCGAACCGCGCCGGGCGGCTGAAAAAGGGCGACGTGATCGCGATGATGGCGATCGGCGCTGGAATGACCTGGGGCGGCGCGGTCCTGCGCTGGTAACGCTTAGCGCTCCGCAGCGAACCCCGTCTGAGCGCGCCATAACCATTTGAAATTAATCGAATTATCAGCGATTTAGCGATTCCGTCCGAGCGCCGGCTCCTGCGGCTTGCCGAGATCATATATGTATACTATAGATTTTATAGACAATAGGAGAGCCAGATGCACATTGAGCGTCGTTTCGAAAAGCGCGTGGGCGTGGGAATTGTTGTGGGGTTGCTCTCGCTCGCCTTGTTGGCGAGCGCACACTCGCAGGCCGGCCAGACATTCTTAAATGTCTCCTACGATCCCACACGCGAACTCTATAAGTCGATCAATCCGGCCTTTGCCGCCGATTGGAAGGCCAAGACCGGTGAAACCATCGAAATCTTGGCGTCGCATGGCGGGTCCGGCGCACAGGCGCGCGCCGTGATCGAGGGGCTCGACGCCGATGTCGTGACGCTGGCGCTCGCCGCCGACGTTGACGCCATCGCCAACAAGAGCGGCAAGATTCCCGTCGATTGGCAGAAGCGCCGACCCAATAATTCCTCGCCCTATACGTCGACGATCGTTTTCCTTGTCCGCAAGGGCAATCCGAAATCGGTCAAGGACTGGGACGATCTGGCGAAGCCCGGAGTCGGCGTCATCACGCCCAATCCCAAGACGTCGGGCGGCGCGCGCTGGAATTATCTCGCGGCCTGGGGCTATGGGCTGAAAAAATTCGACGGCGACGAAGCGAAAACCAAAGCCTTCGTGAAGGCCATTTACAAGAACGCGCCGGTGCTGGACACCGGCGCGCGAGGCTCGACGATCACTTTCGCCCAACGCGGCATCGGCGACGTGCTGCTTGCATGGGAGAATGAGGCCTTCCTCGCGCTCAAGGAATTTGGCGCCGACAGATTTGAGATCGTGACGCCGCAGCAATCAATATTAGCGGAGCCGCCGGTCGCCGTCGTCGACGCCAATGCCGACGCGAAAGGCAACCGCCAGCTTGCGGAGGCCTATCTTGATTTCCTCTACTCGCCTCCGGCGCAGGCGATTATCGCGCGCAACTTCTATCGTCCCGTCCACCCCGAATATGCGGCGAAGGACGATGTCAAGAAATTCGCCAAAATCGATTTCATCACCGTGGACAAAACCTTCGGCGGCTGGACCGCGGCGCAAAAGAAGCATTTCTCCGACGGCGGCGTCTTTGACGAAATCCAGAAACAAGAGCTGACAAGGTGACCTCCCCGATCCTTATCGGCAAAAACGCTCGGCGCTTTACCGCGCCGAGCGTGATTCCGGGCTTCGGCCTGGCCTTCGGCTATACGCTGATCTATCTCGGCCTGATTGTCCTTTTTCCGCTCGCCACGCTCGTCTGGTGGTCATCGGAATTGGGCTTCTCCGGACTTTACGCGATCGCCTCGGAGCCGCGCGTCGCGGCGGCGTTGCGCGTGACTTTCTTCATCTCGTTCGCGGCGGCGGTCGTCGATCTTTTCTTTGGCCTCATCGTCGCCTGGGCGCTCATGCGATATGATTTCCCGGGTCGCCGACTGCTCGACGCATTCGTCGACCTCCCCTTCGCGCTGCCGACCGCCGTCGCCGGCATCTCGCTTGCGGCGCTTTATTCGCCCAATGGTTGGTTCGGCGCGCCGCTTGCCGACTATGACATCAAGATCGCCTTCACGCGCTGGGGCATTCTGGTCGCGCTCGTCTTCATCGGCCTGCCGTTCGTCGTGCGCACCGTACAGCCGATTATTTCGGAGCTCGACGTCGAACTGGAGGAGGCCTCCGCCACGCTCGGCGCAGGCCGGCTGCAAACTGTTCTGCGCGTGATGCTGCCGCCTTTGGCGCCGGCGTTATTGACCGGTTTCGCGCTCGCCTTCGCGAGATCCATCGGCGAATACGGCTCCGTCATCTTCATCGCCGGAAACATCGCTTACGTGTCCGAGATCGCGCCGCTGCTGGTCGTCGTCAAGCTCGAACAATATGACGTCGCCGGCGCCGCCGGCATCGCGACGATCATGCTGGCGATTTCTTTCGCTGCGCTTCTTCTCATCAATCTGGCGCAGGCCTGGAGCCGCAGAAGGTTTGGCCATGTCTGAAATTGCGATTAAGCCTGCAGGTCGCCGCGCGAAATATCGGCCGGTCACGGAAGATTCGCCGCTCGCGCGCTACGCGCTCATTGCGACCGCGGCGCTGTTTCTCGCTCTCTTCCTTTTCGCCCCGCTTGCCATCGTGTTCTTCGAAGCCTTCAGCAAGGGGATCGAACCCTTTCTCGTCGCATTCCACGATCCAGACGCGCTCGCCGCGATCCGTCTGACGCTTCTGGTCGCCGCGCTCGCGGTTCCGGCCAATCTAATATTTGGCCTCGCCGCCTCTTGGTCGATCGCCAAATTTTCCTTTCCGGGCAAGAGTATTCTCGTCACGCTGATCGATCTTCCTTTTTCCGTGTCGCCCGTCGTCGCCGGCCTCGTCTATGTGCTGGTGTTTGGGGGGCAGGGCCTCTTCGGCCATTGGCTCGCCGAGCATGGCGTGCGGATCATCTTTGCCGTGCCGGGCATCGTTCTGGCCACAATATTCGTTACCTTTCCTTTCGTCGCGCGCGAACTCATCCCGCTGATGCAAGAGCAAGGAAAGGTGGAAGAGGAGGCGGCGCTCACGCTCGGCGCCTCTGGCTTCAAGACTTTCCTCACGGTGACGCTGCCCAACATCAAATGGGGCCTGCTCTATGGGGTGTTGCTCTGTAACGCCCGCGCCATGGGAGAGTTCGGCGCCGTTTCCGTGGTTTCCGGCCACGTCCGCGGCTTGACCAACACAATTCCGCTTCAGGTGGAGATACTCTACAATGAGTACAACAATGTCGCCGCTTTCGCTCTCGCGGTTCTTCTTGCAGGGTTGGCGCTCGTCACGCTCGGGCTCAAGACCTTCCTCGAATGGCGTCACGCTGACGAACTCTCAGGACGCCGCCGACACTAAAAGGCGTAAGCGCGGCGCTGCAATTCGCATCGAGGGCGTCGAGCAGGACTTCGGCGCCTTTCCGGCGTTGCGCGACGTCAGCCTCGACATCCGGCCGGGAGAACTCGTCGCCCTGCTCGGGCCTTCAGGCTCAGGCAAGACCACGCTGCTGCGGGTGATCGCCGGCCTCAATTCTCCCGACCGGGGGCGCGTCCTGTTCGACGGCGAGAACGCGACCAATCTCCCGGTGCAAGACCGCCATGTCGGCATGGTCTTTCAGAACTATGCGCTCTTTAAACATATGACCGTCGCCGACAATATCGCCTATGGCTTGCGCGTGCGGCCCCGACGCACGCGTCCGTCTCGTTCGGCGATCAAGGCGCGCGTCGCGGAGCTTCTGCAATTCGTTCAGCTCGACGGGCTCGGCGATCGCTATCCGGCGCAGCTTTCGGGCGGCCAGCGCCAGCGCGTGGCGCTGGCGCGCGCGCTGGCGATTGAGCCGCGCGTGTTGCTGCTCGACGAACCCTTCGGCGCGCTCGACGCGCGCGTGCGCAAGGATTTGCGTCGCTGGCTGCGCGACATTCATAAGCAGACGGGGTTGACGACAGTTTTCGTCACGCATGATCAAGACGAGGCGATGGAGCTGGCCGATCGCGTCGTCGTGCTGAACGAAGGCCGCATCGAGCAGATCGGCACGCCCGAAGAGCTTTACGATCGGCCGGCCTCGCCTTTCGTCATTTCCTTCGTCGGCGAAGCGGTCGCGCTGCCGGTCACCATCGCCGACGGCCATGTCAAGTTCGGCGGCCGTGAGTTGCACATCGACACCAATGGCTTGCGCAGCGGGCCGGCAAGGGTTTTCTTCCGCCCGGCGGATATCGCGGTCGCGGCCGACGGAGACGGCGATCTCGAAGGCCGCGTCGAAAGCCTGAGGCGCACGCCCGCCGGCGTTCGCGCCACGATCGCCATCGACGGCTATGATCAAACGCTCGAAATCGACTCGCCGCTCGAACGTTCGGCTTCGCTCGGCGGCCGCGTGCCGCTGTCGCTCGCGAAAGCCCGCATCTTTCCCGCCGATGAAAAAGACGCATATCTCAACGCCGGAGACGGCATTTGAGCGCGGCGCCTGCTGACGCGATCGATGAGAAGAACGCCGCCAATGATTGGAATTCGGCGCTCTATCTGAAATTCGAAGCCGAACGCACGCGCGCCGCCCGCGATCTGCTCGCCCGCGTCCCTTATTGCGATACGCGACTGGCTTTCGATCTCGGCTGCGGACCGGGAAACAGCACCCAGCTTCTCGCGATGAGCTTTCCCGGCGCCGACATCATCGGCATCGACAGGTCGGACAATATGCTGTCGGTCGCCCGCGCGCGCACGCCGACGGCGACCTTCATCAAGGAGGACATCGCGCATTGGCGGCCATCGGAACCGGCTGATCTGATATTCGCCAATGCGGCGCTGCATTTCCTGCCGGACCATCGCAGGTTGATGACCAGGCTGTTGAGCTATTTGCGGCCCGGCGGGCGTCTCGCCGTTCAAATGCCGAACAATACCCATGAGCTTTCGCATGCCGCGATGCGCATGGTCGCGGCGGACGGGCCGTGGGCGCCTCGTCTATTGCCGGTCGCCAAGTCGATCATGGTGCTGGGTCCGCTTGAGGAATATTACAATCTTCTGGCGCCGCTCTGCGGCACGATCGACATTTGGCAGACGGTCTATGTTCACCCGCTCGACGGTCCTGAAGGGGTGGTCGACTGGTTCGAAGGATCAGGCCTTCGCCCATTTCTCGATTTGCTCGACGAACATGAGCGCATCGAATTTCTCGCACGCTACCGAGAGAGGCTCGCGCAGGCCTATCCCCGTCAGTCGGATGGCAAAGTGCTTTTGCGCTACCCGCGCCTTTTCTTCGCTTTGCAGAAACAATAGCGAGTCGGCGCTTGCGGGAGCGCGCATTGCGCCACGCCGTTCGATCCCGAAAAGTGTGACATTGCAGCAACGGTTCCGCCCGATTTGGCTATTTGTCTATAAACTCGATAGACAATATGCCACATATTCGATTGACTGGCCCTTGCGGCGTAGGCGCAAATAGTTCGCAGAGGAAATCCCTCAGCGACCAAAGGTCGAGAGTTGGGATGTCAAAGCGGAATTTAAGACTGAGCTCTGCAGTGGCGGCGATCGTTCTTGCCCTCGCGCCGAATGGGTCCTTCGCCGAAGATGCGGCCCAGGCGTCGAGCGGGAAAGCTGACGCGCCGCAAAAAGCCTCGGTGAAGGAAAAGACCGACGGTAAGAAGGCTGCTGGTGCGGCGGGCGCGCCTGGCGCGCCGGCGGAGAAGAAGAGCTATTATGTGCCGACGCGCGGCTATCGTCTGGAGCCGCAGCCGGACATCCCGCCCTATGTGCGCAATCTCGCCAAGACCTATAAGCAATTCGAAGGAATCGACTGGCTGAACGTCGGCCTTGATTCGCGCGTTCGCTTTGAATATCGCAAGGACGATTATCGGCCGTGGACGAGCACGTCGACCAATCCGCCGAGCTCGCAGCGAAAGTTTTTTCCCAATTCGCTATGGCTGTCGCGCACGCGCGCTTATCTGGGCGTGCAGAACATCCTCGATCCCTTTCGTTTCGTCCTCGAACTTCAGGATTCGCGCGCCTATAACAGCATCTATGAATATCAGGGCCAGGAGATCAATCAGACCGAATTGATCTCGGGCTATGGCGAACTCTTCTTCAAGGACGCTTTCGGCAAGGACGATCGCGGCAACGATCGGCCGTTGACGCTTCGAGCCGGGCGCTTCCACCTCGAACTGCTCGACCGCCGTCTGATCGCCGAGAACGAGTTCCGCAACACCACCAATAATTTTGACGGTTTCCGCGTCAAGATCGGCAAGAAGGACAATGACTGGGACATCGACGGTTTTTTGATGCGGCCGGTCATTCGCTATCCCTATCAGTTCGATCGGCCCGACTGGCAGACCTGGATTTACGGCAGCGTGTTTAGTATTCGCCGCTGGTCGGAATATGCGACGATCCAGCCCTATTTCCTTGGCCGCAAGCAATATGGGGACCCGTTCAACGTCTCGAATGCGTTGAAGGTTCATCGAGACACTTATGCGCCCGGCCTTCGCATCTATGGCGTGATCAACGACTTCGACTATGACTTCGACGTCAACAAGCAGTTCGGCGAGATCGGAGAATTCCGTCAGCTCAGGAATGTCCAAAACGCGGTGCAGACGACGGTGCAGCATGACGCCATCGCCTATGCGTTCGAGGCGGGCTACACATTTTCAGATCATCCTTGGAAGCCGCGGATCAGCGCCAATTACGCCTATGGCTCGGGCAATAAGAGTCCCTTCGACAGCGTCAATCAGACCTTCGACATTTTCTACGGCTTCAACCAGCCCTTCTCGCGCAATGATTATTTCGCTTGGAACAACGTCAAGGCGCCCAAGGCGCGCATCGAGTTCACGCCGTTTAAGAATCTTCAGGTCGACACGGCGTTCGGGGCTTTTTGGCTGGCGAGCGCCGCGGCCGCTTGGGATCGCGCCAATCTCGTCGCGCCGCTCGGCAACAGAGGCACGTTCCTTGGCACGGAATATGATCTGCGCATCCGCTACAAGCTCAATCAGTTCATCAATCTGACGGCGAGCTATGCGCGCTTCTGGCCCGGCTCTTTCACCTCGAGCTTCGCGCCGCCGGTCGCGCTGCAGCCGTTCTTCCCGCAATCCTTTTCCGGACAGACGGGGACGACGAACGGGCTGACCGCGCGGCCGACCGACTTCTTCTATCTCGAAGTCTCCGCCAACGCCTTTGGCGACGGCAATCCGATCGCCAAGCCGCCGGGCGCGGATTTTCTTGCTCTCTTTTCGCCTGGGGGTCCGCCGGCCCCGCCTGCGACGCCGCCGAGCTGGTCGGACGTTTACGTCGGCCTCAACGGAGGCGGCGCCTGGTCGAGCCCGCGGTCGATCGTGCAGCCTTGGCCTTTCGGCGCCGCCATCGCCAGTCCGGGCATCGCCGTCGCCGCGACGCCGATCGACCAGACCAATCATCTCGCCGGCTTCATCGGCGGGTTTCAGAGCGGCGTCAATTGGAAATGGGCCGATAGTTTCCTGACCGGCGTCGAAGCGGATCTTCATGCCGTCTCGGGCAACACCGACACCAGATGGCAGGCTTCGGCGACGTCAGCCGGCGGCAATAGTTTCGTGACCTATGCGCAGCGCACCGCGACGCTCAATTATCTTGGAACGATCCGCGGCCGGTTGGGCTATCTCGTCACGCCGACGCTCGCCGTCTATGGCACGGGCGGCATGGCCTATGGCGGCGTCACGTCCAACGCCGCGATCCTCACCCGCCGCATCGGCGGAACCAACCAAACGCAGGTCAATCCCGTCTATCAGGACAGTCTCGTCGGCTGGACGGCTGGCGCGGGCGCCGAATGGATGTTTACGCCCGAGTGGAGCGTCAAGGTCGATTATCTGCGTTACGATCTCGGCGCCGCTCAAGCATCGCCCAGTTTCGCGATCCAGCCGAACGGCTTTTACGCCACTGGAGCGTCAAGTTCGACGCGGTTTAATGGCAACCTCATTCACGCCGGCGTCAACCGCCACTTCGATCTCAGCAGCCTCGTCTCGGCAAAATAGGTCAAGTCAAGCGCAAGATCGGCTCGGCCCTTGGGTCCTCGGCCAAAGCTAATCAGAATGGTCGGAATGGGCGCCCTGCGCAGATGCGTGAGCTATTGGCTGTTCTGACTTCGATACAGAGCGCCTGCGCCGTGACGGCGCCGGCAAACTTCTTGCGCTTTAGCCTTTGGCGGCCGATAGATCAAAAACGCCGGCCTGGCGGACCAGCCAGATGCAGGAGTTTGCTTATGTTCGTTGCGATGAACCGGTTCAAAATCGTTAAAGGAAAGGAGCAGGCTTTCGAAGACGTCTGGCGGTCGCGTCAGTCTCGCCTTCAG
>Ga0233425_10008123_pt1 | contig 14174 bp, 10 predicted proteins | sample Watercolumn_Towu_2_FD_181712 | JGI IMG/M metagenome (GOLD analysis project Ga0233425, IMG submission 181712) | Freshwater microbial communities from Lake Towuti, South Sulawesi, Indonesia - Watercolumn_Towuti2014_140_MG | ecosystem: Environmental > Aquatic > Freshwater > Lake | place...
TTGCTCGTTCCCACCCTCACCCTCCTCGCTCTGGCCGCCTGCCACAACGTCGGCGGTCTCAAGCTCACCGAGACCGGCGACCCCACCGAGGGCGACACCGACACCGACACCGACACCGACACCGACGCCGACACGGACGCGGACACCGACGTGTTCCAGCCCGGGGACTACATCGGGACCATGGAGGGAACCTTCCAGAACGCCCACCGCCCCTCGACCTGCACGGGTGAGGCCGCCTTGCAGGTTGCGGCCGACGGCAGCGTCACCGGCGACGCAAACTGCAACTGGGACGGCCACTGGGACTGGGCGGGCGACATCAGCGGCAGCGTGACCGAGACCGCCTTCACCGGGGTCTGGGCCGTGGAAGCCGGCTGGGATCCCATGTACTTCGATCTCTCCGGCACCGTCGTCGCCGGTGCCTTCGAGGCGACGCTGCACGACGAATCGGACTGGGGCACCACCGACATCGCCCTCGAGGCCTACTTGATCGACTGAGGCCAGCCGAGGTCGAACGCACGCGTGACGGGGTAGCCGTCCGTCCTCCGGCCAGGCCTCACCCCACCCGCGCCACCTCGGCCAGGTAGGCGTCGAGCGCGTCGAGGTCGGCGGCCAGCAGCGGGGCCAGGGCCTGGGCCTCGGCGCACAGCAGCGTAATCTGCCGCGCGTCGAGTTCGACGGCGTAGGCATGGCTGAGGAAGTGCCGGAAGGCGAGGAGCCGGCGCAGGCCGACGAGCGTGGCGGGAGCCAGGATCGCCGGTCGGACACCCTCGATCGGGCGCGCCATCTCCTCGATCAGCTCCTGATGCCAAGCCGGTCCTTCCGGCAAGCTGCCCTCCAGCGCCCGCGCGAGCCGCGAGAGCGCCATCTCGACCGCGCCGTAGGCGTGGTGCAGGGCGAGGGCTGCCTGGGCCGCAAGCGCGGGGCTGACCGGTCCGGTCAGATCGAGCGCCGCCAGCTCCGCGAGCCGCACCCCGAAAGCCGCCCGATCCGCCACGATCGCCGCACGCAAGCGCTGGATGGCCAGGTTCACAGCGCGACCCCCTCACCGAAGACCCGAGCGCGCAGCTCAGCCGGCGCCGCCTCGATCCTCACGAGGTCCACCGGGCAGCCGAACAGGGCCATGAGCGCGGCCAACGCGTCGAAATACCTCGGCGCATCCAGCCCTTCGACGGCCAGGTCGACATCGCTGGCGGCGTGGACAGAGCCCACCGCGAGGGACCCGAACAGCAGGATCCGCCGCACGCCGAACTGTGTACGCAGCAGCCAGGCGGCCTGGGGCAGCCGTTCCCGTAGCGCCATGGCGCGCTCTGCCGTCCGCCGCGCGGCGGCGTCCGTGCGGGCGCGCAGCAGGTGGGCCGTCTCGGCGGGGGTGACAGGCATGACGGGATCGTAGCACAGGCCCCAGGGGCGCGGCACCCGCGCTTCCGGGCGGGTGATAGGCTCGTCTCCCCCGGAGCGAACCCATGTCCCCGCGCCTGCTCCAGCTCACGGTGTTCACCTGCGGCCTGGCGGTGATGGCCGTCGAGATGACGGGCCTGCGCCTGCTCGCGCCGTACTTCGGCACTTCCCTGCTGGTCACCACCGCCCTGATCGGCACCCTGATGACCTTCCTGGCCCTGGGCTACACGCTGGGCGGACGCCTCGCGGACCGCCACCCGACGCTTGGGGCGCTGGGCCGCATCCCCCTGCTCGCCGCCGGCCTCATCCTGCTGATCCCCACCGTCGGCCAACCCATCCTGCGCGCGGCGAGCGCCGCCCTGCGACCGCTGCTGGAGGGCAGCGAGCTGACCGAGCCGACGGCCGCCTTCGCCGTTCTCGGCGGCGGAATGTTGGGCACGCTGGCCCTGCTGGCCGCACCCGTGGCGCTCCTGGGCATGGTGAGCCCCTGGGCCGTGCGGCTGGCGGTGGACGACGTCGCGAACGCGGGACGCGCGGCTGGACGGCTGTACGCCCTGTCCACCGCTGGCAGCATCGTCGGCTCCTTCCTGCCGGCCCTGGTGCTGGTGCCGCTGCTGGGGGTGCGGGACACCTTCTTCGCGGTCGCCATCGCGCTGGCGGCGGTCGGTGCGGCGACCGCCCTGACGGGGGCTCGGCGCCTGCTGCCCCCGACGGGCGCCGCCCTGATGCTGCTCCTGCCCGCCAGCCTGGTGCGGCCCATGGAGGGGCTCGTGGAGGAGCGCGAGAGCCTCTACCACTTCATCCAGGTGGTGCGGGAGCCCTTCGGCCGCTGCCCCGACGCCTACCACCTGTACCTCAACGAGGGCGTGGGGGTGCACTCCGTCAAGTGCCGCACACCGGGCCAGGAGACCACCGGCTACTGGTCCTGGATGGCCACCAGCCCGCTGTGGCTGGACGACCCGGATTCCATGCGCGAGGTGCTGGTAATCGGGCTGGCGGGCGGCACCATCGCCCGGCACCTGCTGGAGGCCTTCCCCGACGCGCGGGTGGACGGCGTGGAGATCGACGGAGAGGTGGTGGACGTGGGCCGCCGCTGGTTCGATGACGCCGACCCGCGGATCCGCCCGGTGGTCATGGACGGCCGGGTCTTCCTCCGGACCACCGATCGGCGCTACGACCTGGTGCTGATCGACGCCTACCGCCAGCCCTACATCCCCTTCCACCTCGTCACGCAAGAGTTCTTCGAGGAAGTGCGGGGGCACATGGCCGACGACGCGGTGCTGGCGGTCAACGTGGCGGGTGTACGGGGCGTGGGCGTGGATCTGCCGGGTATGATCACCCGCACCCTGGCGGAGGTCTTCCCGTCGGTCGTGCGGGTCGACATGGCGCGTTCCAACGACATGATCCTGGCCACCACCCGCGCTAAGCCGCGCGACTTCGCCCTGCGCCATCTCGACCTGATGCGGCGGTCGGCCGGCCTGCGGCGCATCCGCAAGACCTTTCCCTCCCGGATCGTGGGCCCCGTGGAGGGCTGGGAGCAAGCCCGCGTGCTCACCGACGATCAGGCGCCGGTGGAGCTGGCCTGGGACCTGGAGGCGCTGGCCTGGGCGCGGTGACGACTCGGCGCGCATTCGCCGCCCGGCCGTCGGGCCCAATGTCCTCGACGTGCACGCGGGCGGCGCCGAGGGTGAGGAGGAGGCAGGTCGTGGCGTCCCTAGAGGTGCCCCGCGCTGTCCACGACGGTCACGACCCCTTCGCCCATGGAGACGACCACCACCCGCCTGCCGTCCTCGGAGACGGCGAGGCCGAAGGGCTGCGCGCCGACCTCCAGCTCGGTGACCGTCTCACCCGTGGCGAGGTCCAGCAGGGCCAGCAGCCCGGCCTGTGTGCAGGCCACCCAGGCCTCGCGGCCCGAGGGCGTGAAGGCGGCCTGGACCGGCCCCGCGCAGGTCGCGATCTCGCCGAGGGCGGCCTCGTCGGCGGTGGAGAAGAGCGAGACCGCCGCGGCGTCCCGCGAGGCCACCAGCAGGCGCTCGCCCGCGCCGTCCAGCGCGACACCCACGGGCCAGGTGGGCACGGGCACCGTCCCGATCGCCGTGCCGCTCGCGGGATCGAAGACGGTGAGGGCGCTGTCCGAGGCGTTGGTGACCCAGGCGCGGCCGCCATCGGGCCGCTCGGCCACCTGGACCGGCTCGGAGCCCACGGGGACCACCAGGTCGAGGGCAGCGCCGGGATCCGTCCGGGCCAGCGCCGGATCGATGCCGATCACCTCGGCGGCGTAGTGGCGCGTGGCCCAGACCCGGCTGGCACCCGCCGTCACCATCCGGCCGTCCGGGACATCGGGCACGGAGGCGAGGGCGGCGCCGTCCTGTGGGTCCAGGATCTCGATGGTCCCGGCCGAGGCGGCGGCCACGAAGAGGGAGCCCTGCGCCAGGGCCAGCCCGAACGGGCCAGCGCCCGTGGTAAAGCGGGCTTCCTCCTGCAGGGGCTCGATGGTCAGGCGCGCGACCTGGCCCGCGGAGGAGAGGGTCACCCACGCCACACCGCCGTCCAGGACCACCGCGCGGGCGCCACCGCCGAGCACGAGCGAGCCGAGGACGGCGGGATCGCCGGGGGGCTCTGCGGTGTCCGCGGTATCCGCGGTGTCATCGGTGCCGGAATCGTCGGCGGGAAGCTCGCTGTCGTCGGGTGCCGGGGTGCAGGCGGCGAGCGGGAGCGCGAGGAACGTGGCGAGCGTGGGAATGCGTGCTTCCATGGAGACCTCCAGCGAGGGGCCTATCCCGGCTCGTGGTGGCCGCCTGCTCCTGCACCTGCGGCGTGGCGCGGAGCACGAGGCGGAAGCCCGCCACCTCGATCCCGGTTCGGTGCACGGTTTCTGCACACCGTTCCCTGGCCATGCGGGGCTATCCTGGGGCCATGCCAGAACCCCCGACCACCCGAGCCCCCCTCCTGCGCGCACGCCTGATGATTGGCCTCGTGGCGCTGGGCCTGCTGCTCTCCGGGGTGACCATCTGGCCGATGGAGTGGGAGCTCTCCACCGCGATCAGGCTGCTCTGGGGGAGCGCGCCCGCGTCAGACGGCACCGTGCACGCCTTTCTGCTGCGGGTGCTCGACGCCTGGCGCACCACCGCGCGCGACACACCCTTCCTGCTCTACGGCTTCGACTGGCTGGCCTACGCCCACCTGATGCTGGCGGTGCTGTTCGCCATGGTCCTCAAGGACCCGGTGCGCAACGTCCTCGTGCTGCGCTTCGGGCTCGTCTGCTGTGCCTGCGTGCCGATCCTGGCGGGGGCCTGCATCCCGCTGCGGGGGATCCCGCTGCCGTGGTTCCTGCTGGACGCCTCCTTCGCGCCGGCCTGCGCTCTGCCCCTCTGGATCGCGCTGCGTGACGTGCGGAGGCTGGAGCCCCCGCAATGAGGCTCGCTGTGCGCGCAAACCCGCCGCGAAGTTGCCAGGAAGCGCTCGAACCCCCTGGCAGGTTGCCACCCGGCCAGCCTCGGCCCCCCTCGGCCTCCGAAAATGGACGTTCTACCGTCCACGGCCCGCATGGAGGCGACCACGCGCGGCCGGAATGGCAACTTCGGGGGCACTTTCATCAGAAAGTGGCAACTTCACGGGAACTACGCTGCCCGCGGACCGTCAGCGCCCTGGCAAAGGAGCGGGAGGCGTGCAGGTGCCCGCCGTGAGGGAGACCTCGTCCACGAGCACGTGGACGTCGTAGCGGTCGATCGAGGTGCCTACCTGGAAGGTCAGCCAGGGGAACGGGACCGCCGCGCTGACCTCCCAGGTCGTGGTCTGCCAGGTCCACGGCGTGCTGTAGGTGCTGCCATCGGTGGTGGTGGCCGCCGAGTACCAGTCGGAGGGGCGCAGCACGAACCAGATCTCGCCCCCCGAGGGCAGGTCGGTCCAGGGGCCCGGATCGGCCCGCACCACGAACCAGGGATAGCTGCCCGTGGGGCTCACCACGGGCGCTTCGGCCACCACCCGGTACCAGAAGGAGAGGTCGTAGCAGCCGGGGGTGAGCGCATCGAGCTCGAGGTCGTGGGTGGCGTAGGCGTAGGCCTGGGTCGTGCGCCAGTCCATCTCCAGGTTCGCCATCCAGGTACCGGCGTGCGGCGCCCAGGTGCCGTGGACGGTCCTGCTCCGCTCGCCGTCGCCGCCGAAAAGCCAGCGCGCCGAGTCCTCCTCGAAGGACCCGTCCTCCACGAGGTTGCCCAGCGTCGGGGCGTCGTGCGCGGCGGTGACCGCCGGGTAGGCCGAGGCCTCCGAGGGGTCGACCTCCCAGCCTTCGGCCACGGCCCACTCCGTGCTGCCGAGCCGGCCCAGGTCCTCCCAGGCGCCGTTCCAGGCGGCGGCGAGCCCGTCGTCGGTCAGCCAGCGGCCGAGCAGGGCCGTGAAGAAGGCATCTGAGTACGCGACATAGGTGGCCCCCGTGAAGCCCGAGTAGACCGCGGCGCCCTTGTCGAGCAGCACGTCGGCCAGGGCGCCGTCGTCGGCCGAGTGGCAGGAGCCGAACAGGACCACAGCGTCGTGGAGATCGCCGGCCAGCAGGTGGTCGTCGGCGAAGCCCGGCAGGATGTAGACCGCCTGGTAGTACCCGGGCGCGGAACGGACCGTGCCCGACCCGTCGGCGGCGCGCACCAGGATCACCCGGCCGAGCGCGAGGTTCGCGGCGAGTAGATCCGCCTCCCAGGTCTGGGCCCAGGCGACGTTCGTCACGTCGTTCAGCCGGAAGGCGAACGGCCCCTGGCCCGCGCCGCAGGGCCACCAGGCGGGGAAGGCGAAGGTGGCACCATAGCGCGCGCAGCCGTCCGGGTAGGCCACCTTTCCGTGGGCCGAGACGTGTGTGATGCCGGGCCCGAGGCCGAGGAAGGCGGACACCGTGGCCTGTTCCCCGCTGTACCGATCCAGCGTGACCGGCGGCGATGCGGACGCCGCCAGCCAGGCTTCGAGCCAGTCTCCCACCGGCGCCGGCGCGCCGTCGATGGCCTCGATGTCCAGCACGGTCCTGGCCGGCAGGTCCCCGGCGGCCAGCTCCGGGAAGCCCGTGGCGAAGACCGCGGGCGGGGGCGGTGCCCGGCGGACCCGCGCGCCGCGCTCCGCACCCCGCGCGCGCGGCGGGACCCCGGCCCGGTCCTCGTCCTCCACCCACAATCCGAGCAGGAAGCCCTCGGTGGTGCGCCACCACAGGCCGTCGTCGCCCCAGACCACGAGGCTCACGTCGGCGCGGGCGGCCAGCTCGGCCACGCCCGCCGCCCGGGCCGCGTCCCACCCCTCCTGCTCGGCCTGGACCGCAAGGCGGCCGCCCAGATCGAGCGTCAGCGCGTCCAGCTCCTCGAGCCGGGCCGCGCCGGGCAGCGCCAGGATCCGGATGGGCACCGAGAGCGACATGCGCTCGACACCGCCCACCAGGGCCCGCGCGCGCGCCACGCACTCGTCCTCGCGATCCGGCGCGGTGAAGGTGCCCTCCCAGGTCCCATCCCCGGTCACGGCCAGCGTCGTCTCGAGATCGCCTCCCGGGCAGGCCAGGGCCACGCGGGCCTCCGTGACCTCCAGCGCGGTCTCGATCCGGACCGTCACCGGGGTGGAGGCGCCCGGCTCCACGACGCGTGCCCCGAAGCGCGGCGGGCCGCCGAAGCGCACCTGCGGCTGCCAGAGCAGGTCGAGGCGCGCCTCGCCCTCGTCGCCGTCGGCTTCGGCGGCGGTGAAGGTGCAGCGTGAGAGTCCTTCTGGAAGCTCCAGGGCGACGGACCAGGCCGCGGTGCCGTCCGCTGTGCCGGCGCCGCCCGTGTCGCAGGCCCAGCGCACGGCCACGACGTCCGCGGAGGCACTCCCCGCGACGGTGAGAGCGGAGTCCAGGGCCTCCCAGGCCTGCGCCGAGGTGGGGACCTGCACGGCGATCGCGGGCCCCTCGGGCGGTCCCAGGACCGGCGTGCCACCGCCGCCGGTGTCGTCGGCCGGCCCGGTGTCGTCGGCCGGCCCGCTGTCGTCGGCCGGGCCGGAGTCCGGGGCGCTGTCCGGGACGCTGTCCGCGCCAGGGCCGGCGGAGTCACCGGGCGGCCTGCAGGTGCAGGCGGGCAGCGAGAGGAGCAGGGCGGTGCAAGCCGGTAACAGCGACGGATGACGGCATAGGAAGGGCGAGATGGAAACCATGCTCCCGAGCCTACACCCGGGCGCCCGGGGGCTCAAGCGGCGGGGGCGGCCACCCGACCGGAGCCTGCCCCGGCGCGCCCGGCGCTCGTGGTGATCTGCAAGGAGGGGTCCCAGAACGATCTGGACGATCCGCGCGACGCGGGGCGCTCGCTGGGTTGGAAGCTCGTGACCACGGATGCCGCCGGGTACTTCGAGGTCGAGGGGCTCGCCTTCGGGTCGCACTGGGCCCTGGTGGACGGCCACGTGGTGCATTTCCAGGCCCAGCAGGGGCGGTTCGCGCGGCTGGAGGTGCGATAGATCCGCTGACCACCTGGAATTCACCACGCCTGTTCCCAGATGGCATGAGCGCAGTTCGCCAGGATGGTCCTGTCGGCAGATACAAGACGGCACCCGTCGGCAACCGCATTGGAGGCGATCAGTCGGTCGAAGGGATCTCTGGTCCAGGTGCATTTCCTGGCGTACGTGACCACGTTCTCGAAGCTGGTCTTTGAAATCCGGAGCCCGATCCGAGCCGCCAGATCCTCTACGATGACCGACCCAGGTATCTTGATCCTGCCAACTTCATGGAGATACTCGAGCTCGAGCAGAACCATCGGCGACACGAACAGATCGTGCTCTTCGATAGCTTCACGAGCTACCGTCGGGAACAACTCGCGCTTGTTGTCGTAGAGCCAGAGCACCACGTGGGTGTCGAGATGGATCATGGCCGCCACTCTTCGCTCCAGTCGATGCTCACGTAGTCCTCAGGTGGCGCGGACATGGCGTCGTGATCGACGAGACAGTCGAACTTCGAGGGGGTATCGCTCGGTACGATGCGGAGAATCCGCCCCTTTCGCTCGATCTCGACTGGAACACCCGTGGCAAGAACTCCATCGAGAATCCGATAGACATCCTGGCGGAGTTTCGAAGCTGTGAGGGGCATGGCTTCTCCAGTTCGTACGTTCGTATAGAGGCTATACGTACGAACAGATGGCGTCAATCCCTCTCTGCTCCCCCGATCCTGCGGTTGTCCTCCGGCGGGGCGCTTGGATTCCAGGGAGGGTCTGGGCTGGGTTCTTCGACGGGGGGAAGCGCGCCGTGGGGGTCCAGGATGGACCGAGGGACCTGTAGGAGGCCCGGAACGCGGGGACGGCGGGCGCACAGTGCCGGATTCGTGCTGTCGAAGCGAAAGCACGCGCGCAGCGGGCAGACTCGTGCCTGCCCGGAGCTTCGGATGAGCCGCGCTGGGCGAGGAGGCCGCTACCAGCTCCGGCTGGAGTGGGTCTCGTGGCAGTAGCCGGTGCAGCGGGAGCCTGACCAGGTCATGCTCGTCTGGAAGACGATCTCGCGCGTGCCGTCCACGTGCAGGGTCGGGTCCTTGATGGTCGAGGAGCCGGTCATCACCGAGTAGTGGCACTGGTCGCAGGCGTAGCTGCGGTGGAGGCTGTGCTCGCCGGTGCTCGGGGGCGAGCCGTGGCAGGAGGTGCAGCCGTAGGTGGCGCCGGTGGTGGCGGTGCCGACCGAGGTGCTGCGCCCGGCGCCGTGGCAGTACAGGTTGGTGCAGGTGGTGGCCCCGATGGTGTGGGCACCCGCGGCCGAGAGCCCGCCGGTGAAGTTCACCTCGGCCGCGCCAGCGGTGCTGTCGGACACGAAGATGTGGCCGGCGGTGGTCACGCTGGTGGGCAGGACGTGGCAGGAGTCGCAGTCCCAGGCGTCGTGGGTGGAGGTGTCCTCCACGTGCTCGCTGTGGTCGCGGAAGGGCGTGCCGGTGGTGGTGCCGTCGATGTCCACCGGCGGTGCGCCAGTAGAGTTGTCGGTGCCGCCGTGGCAGAAGGTGCAGTCGGTCCGCCAGCCCGAGGGGTGGCAGGTGTCGCAGGAGATGCCCGAGGTGCCGCCGGTGAGGCTGGCACCGTGGCAGTCGGCGCATTCCAGCGTCTGCATCTTGGCCGCCAGCCCGTGCACCGAGGCCGAGGACCAGCCCGAGGCGTGCCCACCCTCGAACGGGGTGCTGCTGTGGGAATGGCCGTGGCAGGTGCCGGTGCAGGTCCCGGCGCTGCTGCTCCAGCTCATCCCGGTGGCGAGCGAGACGTCGATCTCGCCGTCCACGTGCTGGGCCACGTCCGCGATGGCGGTGCTGCCCGAGGCGGTGAGCGCGTGGCACTCGGCGCAGGTCGCACCCGCCGTGACGTGGGTGTCGTGGGTGCCCGAGAGCGTGCTCGCGGTGGCCGCGATGCCGTGGCAGTCGCCGCAGGCGACGGTGTCGCTGCTGTCGATCGTGCCGAGCACGCTCGCACCGTCGCCGTGGCAGTACAGGCTCTGGCAGGTCGTCGTGGTGCTCGAGTAGCTGCCCGCGGAGGAGAGCCCGGCGGCCAGAGTGACTTCGGCGGCGCCGGCCGTGGTGTCGGCGACGTGGGCGTGGCCGGGGGTGAAGAGGGTCGTCGGGTCCACGTGGCACTCGTCGCAGTCCCAGGCCGCATGCAGGCTGGTGGTCTCGACGTGTGCGGAGTGCGGTGGGAACGTGAGGCCGGTGGTGGCGTCGTCGAGGTCTTCGGGCGGAGCACCAGTCGTGTTGTCGGTGCCGCCGTGGCAGAACGTACAGTCGCTGCGCCAGCCGGTCGCGTGGCAGGTGTCGCAGGAGATCCCTGACGTCCCGCCGGTCAGGCTGGTGCCGTGGCAGGTGGTGCAGTCCTGGGTCTGGAACTTGTACTCGAGCCCGTGGACGCCACCTGCGGACCACCCGGAGGTGTGCGTGCTGGTGAACGAGGAGCCGCTGTGGCTGTGACCGTGGCAGGTGCCGCTGCAGCTCCCGGAGGAGTCCCGGGTCATGCCGGAGACCAGGGACACGTCGACCTCGCCGTCCACGTGCTGGGCCACGTCCGCGATGGCGGTGCTTCCCGAGGCGGTGAGCGCGTGGCACTCGGCGCAGGTGGCGCCGGCCGTGACGTGGGTGCCGTGGGTGCCCGAGAGCGTGCTGGCCGTGCTGGCGCTGCCGTGGCAGCCGCCGCAGGCCACCGTGGCGCTGCTGGCGACCGTGCCGAGGGTGCCGGCGCCGTCGCCGTGGCAGTACAGGTTGCGGCAGGTCCCGCTGGCATAGGTGGCGGAGGAGGAGAGCCCGGCCGCCAGTGTGACCTCGGCCTGGCCCGGCGTGCTGTCGCCGACGTAGGCATGCCCGGAGGTGGAGACGTCCGTGGGCACGACGTGGCACTGCTCGCAGTCCCAGGCGGCGTGCCAGGAGGTCGTCTCCACGTGGTCGCTGTGGGGCGGGTAGGTGAGACCGGTGGTGGCGTCGTCGAGGTCTTCGGGCGGCGCGCCGGTGGTGTTGTCGGTGCCGCCGTGGCAGAAGGTGCAGTCGGTCCGCCAGCCTGCGGTGTGGCAGGTGTCGCAGGAGGTACCCGAGGTCCCGCCGGTCAGGCTCGCGCCGTGGCAGGTGGTGCAGTCGGTGGCCTGGGTCTTGAAGGCCAACCCGTGGACCGCGCCGGAGGCATAGCTCGCGCCGTGGAACTGCCCGTCCCAGGTGGAGCCCGGATGCGTGGTGCCGTGGCAGGTGCCGGTGCAGGACTCCGCGCTGCTGTCCCAGGCCACGCCCGTGTGCAGCGCGACATCGACCGCGCCATCCACGTGCAGGGCCGGATCGGCGATGGCATCGCTGCCCGAGGCCGTGTCGGCGTGGCAGTCCTCGCAGTCGTAGCCGGCGGCGAGGTGCTCGGCGTGGACACCCGACAGCGTGCCGGGGTCCACGTCGTCGCCGTGGCAGCCGGCGCAGTCGAGCGTGGTGCCGGTGCGGGCCGAGCCGAGGACGGAGGCGCCGTCGCCGTGGCAGTAGAGCGAACCGCAGGAGCCCAGGCCGGCGTAGGAGCCTCGCGGCGAGAGCCCGCCGGCCATGCTCACCTCGGCGACCCCGGCGGTGGTGTCGCCCACCAGGACGTGGCCCGACGAGGTCGCGGAGGTGGGCTGGACGTGGCACTGGTCGCAGTCCCAGGCGGCGTGATCCCACTCCTCGACGTGCGCGCCGTGCTCCGGGAAGGAGATCCCCGTGGCCGCCCCGTCGATGTCCACGGGCGGAGCCCCGGTGATGTTCTCGGTGCCGCCGTGGCAGAAGGTGCAGTTGGTGCGCCAGCCGGTGGTGTGGCAGGAATCGCAGGAGATCCCCGAGGTCCCGCCGGTCAGGTCGCTGCCGTGGCAGTCGGTGCAGACCTGGGTCTGCAGGTTGGCGGCCAGCCCGTGGACCGCCCCCGCGGACCAGCCCGCGGTGTGCAACCCGTCGAAGGTGAATGCGCCGTGGCTTTGGCCGTGGCAGGAGCCGGTGCAGCCGCCTGCCCCGTCCCAGGTCATGCCGTAGGCCAGGGAGACGTCGACCTCGCCGTCCACGTGCTCGGCGACGTCCGCGATGGCGCTGCTGCCCGAGGCGGTGAGCGCGTGGCACTCGGCGCAGGTGGCGCCGGCCGCGACGTGCTCGGCGTGGGTGTCGGAGAGCGCGCTGGCCGTGGCCGCGATGCCGTGGCAGTCGCCGCAGGCGACCGTGCCGCTGCTGGCGAGGGAGCCGAGCGTGCCGGCGCCGTCGCCGTGGCAGTAGAGGTTGCGGCAGGTGCCGGTCGAGCTGGTGTAGGCCCCCCCGGGAGAGAGGCCCGCCGAGAGGTGGACCTCCGCCACCCCAGGGGTGGCGTCGCTGACGTAGACGTGCCCGGTGCTCGCCATGTCGGCCGGCACGGTGTGGCACTGCTCGCAGTCCCAGGCGGCGTGCCAGGCGGTGGTCTGGACGTGGGCGGAATGCGGCGGGAAGGACAGGCCGGTGGCCGACCCATCGACGTCCACCGGTGGCGCACCCGTGGTGTTGTCGGTGCCGCCATGGCAGAAGGTGCAGTCGCTGCGCCAGCCGGCGGTGTGGCAGGTGTCGCAGCTCCCACCGGTGGCCCCGCCCGTGAGGTCGGACCCGTGGCAGAGGGTGCAGTCGGTCGCCTGGGTGTTGAAGTCGTAGCCGTGCACGGCGCCCGCGCCGTAGCCGACGCCGTGGAAGTCGCCGGTCCAGGTGGACGCGGTGTGCGCCGTGCCGTGGCAGGACCCGGTGCAGGTGTCGCCGCCGTCCCAGGTCATGCCGGAGAGGAGGGCGACGTCCACGGCGCCGTCCACGTGCAGGGTCGGGTCGGCGATGCCGAGGCTGCCGAGCGCGGTGTCGGCGTGGCAGTCTTCGCACTCCCAGCCCGCACCGAGGTGCTCGGCATGCACGCCGGAGAGCGTGCCGGTATCGACGGAGTCGCCGTGGCAGCCGTCGCATGCGAGGGTTTCGCCGCTGGTGACCGAGCCCGGCGTCGCGGCGCCGTCCCCGTGGCAGTAGAGGTTGTCGCAGGAGCCCGCCCCGGCGTAGGTGCCGTCGGGGGAGAGGCCGGCTTCCAGGCCCACCTCGGCTGCGGCCGGGGTGGTGTCGCCGATGAAGAGGTGACCGGAGGTGAGGACGTCCGCCGGGACCTCGTGGCACTGCTCGCAGTCCCAGGCGGCGTGGATGGTCTCCTGGACGTGGACGGTGTGCTCCGGGAAGGACAGCCCGCTCTCGGAACCGTCGATGTCCAGCGGCGGCGCGCCGCTCTCGTCCTCGATCCCGCCGTGGCAGAAGGTGCAGTCGGAGCGCCAGCCCTTCTCGTGGCAGGTGTCGCAGGAGATGCCCGCCGAGCCGCCGGAGAGATCCTCGCCGTGGCAGGACGTGCAGTCCTCGGACAGCAGCTTCGCTGCCAGCCCGTGCGCGTCCGCCTCGGCCCACCCGTCCGGGTGGTAGTCGGTGTCGGCGTCGGTGTCGGCGTCGGCGTCGGTGTCGGTGTCGGCATCCGTGTCGGCGTCCGTGTCGGCGTCCGTGTCGGTCGAGGTGTCGTCCGAATGCGGCTTCTCGGGGAAGCAGGCCGGCAGTGCCAGGCTGACCGCGAGCAGGGCGAGGATCGGGGCGGCGGAGAGGAACAGGCGCACGGGGACCTCCTGGGCGCAATGTCATGTGTTTATCACAAGGCCAGACCTGGAACAAGCGGTTTCAAGACGACCGGGAGGCGACGGCCGGGCACGACGGGTGCCCGCCTGGCCTGGGCGGCCGAGAGGGTGAGGAGGAGCACGAGAAGCGCACCCCCCCCCGTTCACCCCACCAGCCCCGCCGCCACCTCCAGCACCGCGTCGAACAGCACGCTCTCCCCGCGCACGATGCGCACATCCAGCACCCGACCCTCCGCGCGCACCCCCACCCGCACCTCCAGCCGGTCCGCGAAGCGCGCCGCCTCCAGGTAGCGCAGGTCGGCGCGCAGGATGCGCCAGGGCTTGCCGCCGGCCAGCCCCTCCACCGCCTGCTGGCACCACCGCAGGTAGGTCACGTGGTACGCGATGCCCTGCGCGTCCGTGTCCTCGTAGTACACCCGCACCGGCTGGCTGGTTCGGTGGTGGGTCTTGTCGCCGCGGGACACGGGCGCGGGCACCGCCGCCCCGGGCGCCCAGGGGGAGGGGCGGTCGTGAAAGCCCGGGGGGACGGGCACCAGGCCCACCCCGGGGTCCAGGAAGGTCACCTCCACCCCGGCCTCAGCCACCACCAGGCCCGTCCGCGCATCGGCGATGCGCTGGTCGAAGCTGGCCCGGTGCGATGAGACCCGCCGCAGGCCCGTGGCCACGGTGAGGCT
>Ga0233425_10008124_pt1 | contig 14173 bp, 13 predicted proteins | sample Watercolumn_Towu_2_FD_181712 | JGI IMG/M metagenome (GOLD analysis project Ga0233425, IMG submission 181712) | Freshwater microbial communities from Lake Towuti, South Sulawesi, Indonesia - Watercolumn_Towuti2014_140_MG | ecosystem: Environmental > Aquatic > Freshwater > Lake | place...
TACCTGAAGGGAACCGACTGCCTCTCGGAGATGCTGATCAATCCGGGAATCGAACGGCTGGTGGTACTGCCTGGCATCGTCTCGCAATGGAACAAGCCCGAATTGCTGTCGTCCCCCCAGATGACCGAACTGGTGGTGGACATTAAGAACCGCTACGACTCGCGAGTCATCCTGTTCGACATTCCGCCCCTGTTCATCGCCGACGAGGCCATGGTGCTGCTGGAGTACGTGGATGCCGCCATCCTCGTGCTGGAAGACGGCAAGCATAGCGCCGACGAGGTCCAGCACTCCCTGCGCATGCTGGAAAACACCAATTTGCTGGGGGTGGTGCTGAACAAGGCGCGGGTGGCGCCGCCCCGCTACCAGTACAACTACGGCCCGAAACCGGCAGAAGATTGATCGATGGCGCGGCAACAGGGCCCCGGGGTCCATGCTGCCCACCGGACCACGACCGCAAGGCCGTCCGTAGCCAGTGAATCGCCGCGATTTCGTATCGTAGCGATACGGTATTGACGCGCTACCTAAATCTGCTTAGTATCCTCCCCGAGCGTCCCGCTCCGGCCTGCGGGCGGGCGCGAATTCCTGCTCCTGTTCCACCGATCGCAAGGGGATACCACCATGAAAACAGAACAAGCCCAAGAAAACGACCATTTCTGGCTCTATGTCGCCATCCTGTCGACCGTGCTGATCAGCATCGTCGGCATGGTGAAGCTGAGCGAAAACGAAAAATACGACCCCATCGCCAAGCAGCAGCGGGCGGAAACCAGCAACCTCAACATCCGGGTCGTCCGGGAATACTGAGCGGCTGCCGTCCCTCTTCCTGGAGAAGCCAAATGATCAACAGACGATTTCCGTTTTCCCGGGCCCTCGCCGCCCTTGCCTTTGCCTTGTCCGTTACCGGTGTGGCCAACGCCACCGAATACGTCTTCCGCGACGTTCTCGGCAATTCTCCGCCGAATGCGCGCTGCATCGCCAAGGAACAGGCCGCCGAACGGGCGGCCGAGCCCTATGCCGTGGATCGGGCCGCCAGGCTGTTCTGCGAGGTGCAGGGCTACGGCTGGCACGTCGCCGCCCTCAACCAATCCGGAACCCTGGTGTGCGAGGAATGCAAGAGCAACACCGCGTCGGGCCAGTTCCAGTGCCACCTGCAGGACATCGCAGTGAAGTGCCAGCGCATCAAGCCCGGGTCGGTGGGCTTGATACCCGGCAAGAGCTGACGGGAAACCGCCGTCACACCGCCAGCGCCTGGCGCTCCCCCTGGTCGCGGTCGGCCCGTTCGGCGGCCGCCGCCGGGGCCAGCAGACCGGGTAAGCCGGCCGGAACCGTCTTGACGCCGGCGAGCCCGGCCACCACATCCTCGTCCACCACGCAGCGGGAGATATCCGCCAGGGACGGAATCTCGAACATCGGTTTGCGCAGCAACTGTTCCAGGATGCTGCGCAGGCCGCGGGCGCCGGTTTCCCGCTCGATGGCCTTGCGGGCGATGGCACGGAGAGCTCCGTCGGTGAATTCCAGGTCCACGCCCTCGTAGGAGAACAGCTTCTGATACTGGCGCACGAGGGCGTTCTTGGGCTCCGTCAGGATCCGGATCAGCGCCTCTTCGTCCAGAGGCTCGAGGGGGGCGATCACGGGAAAGCGGCCGATGAATTCCGGAATCAGCCCGAACTGGCGGAGATCGCTGGGCTGAGTTTCGTTGAGCAATTCCTCCAGATCCGGCTTGCGTTCGCTGTCCACCGGCTCCGCGTGGAACCCGATGCCGGCCCTGGACGGCGCCAGCCGCTTGGCCACGTGCTTCTCCAGTCCGGGAAAGGCGCCGCCGGCGATGAACAGGATGTTGCGGGTGTCCACCACCGCCTCCTCGCCATGACCGTCGCGCCGCTTGCCCTTCAACGAGACCTTGACCTGTGCCCCCTCCACCAGGCGCAGCAAGGCCTGCTGCACGCCTTCACCGGAGATGTCGCGGGTGTTGGTGGCCATCTCCGGGCTGCGCGCCAGCTTGTCCACCTCGTCCAGATAGACGATGCCCCACTCGGCCCGGCCGACATTGCCTTCCGCCACGTCCAGCAGGCGCACCAGGATGTTCTCCACGTCGTCCCCCACGTAGCCGGCCTGGGTGAGGGTCGTCGCGTCGGCGACCACGAACGGCACCCCGACGATCCGGGCCAGGGTGGAAGCCAGCAGGGTCTTGCCGGTACCGGTCGGCCCCACCAGCAGGATGTTGGATTTGCCCAGCTCCACCTCGTTGTGCATGTGGCTGAATCCGGAGTCGCTGCTTTCATGCTTGAGCCGCTTGTAGTGGTTGTAGACCGCCACCGCCAGAATCTCCTTGGCGAGCTGCTGGCCGACCACGTAGCCGTCGAGGATTTCCTTGATCTTGGCGGGCTTGGGGATGGGGCCGTGGAGTTCGGTGAGGATCCGCTTGCGCCCCCAATTGGTGACCACCTGATCCGCCAGACGCACACAGGCCTCGCAGATGGCGCCCTCGGCGCCGGCGATCAGGGGGGTGCCGGCGCTCTGCTCGACCCCGCAGAAGGAACAGCGGTTGGGCACGGATGCTTCGGGAGATTTTTCACTCATGGACGGCAGCTCCGGGGTGAGGGACGGGGACGGTGTTGAGGCTGGCGATCCATGCCCGGCGCCGGTTTTCCCGGAGCCGTTCCCGCAACACCTTGCGGATGTGGGGGGTCGCCTTCTTCAGGGAGAGGGTCTCCGGCTTGTGGATGCTCTTGCAAAAGACCAGGTGGAAGCCCACCTCCGACTCCACCGGCGGGCCGATTGCGCCCGCTTCCAGCTGGAACAGCGCAGTCTCCACCGGGGCGAACAGCTGGCCGCGCCGCACCAGGCCGATGCGGCCACCCCGCATGGCGGTGGGGCATTCCGAATGGCGCTGAGCCAACTCCTCGAATAGCTGGGGCTTTTGCTGCAGACGCTCGGCCAGCCGCCGAATGCGCTGCAGGGCCTGGTCGCGGCGATTTTCCGGGAAATCCTCGTTGATGCTGATCAGGATGTGGAAGGCCTCGCGCCGCTCGGGCTGCTGGAAGCTGTGGAAATGGCTGTGGTAGTAGATGCCGACCTCGGTCTCGCTGATTTCCTCCTGATCGGCCGCCACCGACACCCGCTCCAGCACCGTATTGACCCGGCACTGCCGGCTCAGCGCCTGGCGCAGGACGGCTTCGTCCAGATCGTTGGCGGCCAGGGCCGCCGCCAGTGCGTCGCGGTTCGGGTAGCGCTGGGCGATCTCGCCGTAGGCGCGCTCCACCTCCGCCTCCCCAGCCACCACACCCGCGGCCTCCGGCGCGCCGAGGATGCGGCTTTCCAAGGCGTATTCCCGCCACGCCTGGCGCTCCGCCCGGTCTGCCTGCGCAGCGTCGAGCTCGGAGGGCGGCTTGCCGAACAGCTCCAGCGCCGCCCGCAGGCGGACGAAGGGCATTTCCGCAGCAGCGGCCTCAGCAATGGAGCTCATCGAACTCCTCCGCGCCCGCCGCCGGCAGCAGCGAGCGTTCCGGCACCAGCAGGGTGCGGCCGGGAAAACGCACGTGGTAGTGGACCTGCTCCGGGTCGTGGTCGCGCAGTACCTTGAGGATCTCCCCCTCGTCGCCGATATCCGCGACGATCTCCCCCTGCACCGCCAGCTTGAGGCGGCTCCTGACCTTGTCGCGGAACTCGTAGCGGCTCGGCTGCCAGGGCTCGTCGGCGCGGATCAGCTCCTCCTGGCGGCAGCCCACCAGCTTCTGTTCATTGAGGAAATGTACCGAATATATGACCTGATCCTGCAGGAAGGTGCCGACGTTCATGACATAACCGGTGCTGCCGCGCCGCACCAGGAATGCGCCCACGTCCAGCCCCGGATAGGTGCCGTCGTTGCGCAGGTTGCGGATGACCCGCACTTCGTCGCCGTATTCGAAGCGTTGCGGCTCGTCCATATCGATCAGCGCCCGCAGCCGTGGCTACCACTACCGCTGCCGCCACAGCAGGACGACGCGGCAGGCTGCCCGGACTCGGCGGACGGCGCGCCGCCCAACAATCCGTCGATGGATACGAAGGTGGTTTGGGGCTCGTGCATGTGGAACACCTTGAATACCTTCTCGGTCAGGGCGTCGGATTCCACGAAGTCCTGGTAGGCCTGCACCAGCAGGGTCTTGTAAACCGCTCGCCTGGCCTCCTCGTCCTCCGGCATGGCCTCGGCGCCCTTGCTGAGGTAATCGTGGAAACGCTGCAGGATGTGGAGCCGGTTCACCTGCACCACCGACGGCTCGTACTGCAGCCCGAAATAGTCGAGGAATTCCTCGGCGGACTCGAGGGATTCCAGGTCTTCGGCAAAGCTCATCGTAATTTCTCCGCGTGTTGGGATAACTCGTAGGTTGGGTTGGCGGCTCTATCGCGTAATCCAACGGAATGGAATGCCCCGTAGGTCGGGTTGGCGGCCCTATGGCGTAATCCGAGGTTGCCGCCGTTGGGTTAAGGCGCGAAGAGCCGCGCCTAACCCAACCTACATGCTCAGGCGGCATCCTCGTCCCGCCGCTCCGGATCCACCACCTCGAGCAGCTGGCGTGCCCCCAGTCGATTGCCGGTGTCCAGTTCCAGCAGTTTGCGCAGCATCGCCCTGCCCTCGTCCTGCCGGCCCAGGCGCAACAGCAAGTAGGCCAGGGCCTTGAGGCACAACAGATGAAACCGCAGCAGCCCCATCGCCACCAGGGCCGCCCTCGCCACGTGCAATTCGGTAAGCAGCCGCCAGTCGCGCGGCAGCGCCAGATCGCGGGCGGTCAGGTCGAGGGCCCGCTCGGCGACGGCCAGCGCCTCCGGCAGCCGATGCTGGTAGTAATAGAAGCGGTACAGCGCCACCAGCACCGTCAGCGACTCCGGCGCCAGAACCTGCGCCTGCAGAAGGGGACCCTCCGCGCTACCGGCGCCGTAGCCCTCCGCCGCCGCGGCGACCAGTGCCTCGGCGCGGCCGTCCAGGGGCTGGTCGAAATAGAGCTCCTGGCCGTCGAAATCCATCAGATCCATCAGGCCCCCAGCCGGCTCTGCAGCGGCCGCTCGCCGTGCTCGTGGCACAGCGCCCCGGCTTCGCACCGGACACAATCGGAACCATCGGCACCGACCGCCGCCACCTGCTCCTCCAGCCGGTCGAGCCGGTCCAGCAGACAGGACAAGGCCTTGCCGACCGGATCGGGGATCAGGTGATGGTCCAGGTCGATGCCATGAGGATCCTGCAGTTTCACCCCCTTGCGCTGGACGATGCGGCCGGGGATGCCCACCACCGTGCAGCAGGGCGGGACGTCCTTGATCACCACCGAGTTGGCCCCCACCCGCACCTGGTCCCCCAGCACGATGGGGCCCAGGATCTTGGCGCCGGCACCGATCAGCACGCCGTTGCCGAGGGTGGGATGGCGCTTCTCCCGATTCCAGGAGGTGCCGCCGAGGGTGACGCCATGGTAGAGGGTGACGTCGTCCCCCACCTCCGCGGTCTCGCCGATCACCACCCCGGCACCGTGGTCGATGAAGAAGCGGCGGCCGATGCGGGCACCCGGGTGGATGTCCACGTGGGTCAGCCAGCGGGCAACGAAGGCAAACCAGCGCGCCGGCAGCTTCCAGCCGGCCAGCCACATCCGGTGGCTGATGCGGTGGAACAGCAGCGCGTGAACGCCGGGGTAGGTCAGCAGCACCTCGGTCACGCCACGCGCCGCCGGGTCTCGGGCGAACACGCAGCCCACGTCTTCCCGCATCTGCTCCAGCAGTGTGAGGCGCGGCGGCGGGATGAAGATGCTCACCATGGCACGCCACTCCCTGCGGTTGCGCCGCCGGGTACTGCTGCGCCCGCGACGACTGCGTCGGTCCGGTGCCGGTTCATGCCGCCTCCGCCCGCCGTCTTTCACCGGCGGGAAGTCCGCGGTAGAACTCCAGCAATTCGCTTGCCTCCGGCGCGCGCTTGTGGCGCGCCGCGAAACCGCGGATGGCCGGCAGCACGGCCTCGGCCTGGCCCCGGTCCAGCTCGACGCCAAGCCGGCGGTAGGCTTCCCGCACCGCGCTGGCGCCCGAGTGCTTGCCGAGGATGAACTGGTGGCGGCGGCCGACGATGGCCGGGTCCACCCCCTGGTAATTGGCCGGGTCCTTGATCAGTCCGTCCACGTGGATGCCCGCCTCGTGGCTGAACACCCGCTTGCCCACCAGGCTCTTGCGCCAGCCCACGGGCTCGCCGGAAGCGGATTCCACCCGCTCCGACAGTGCCGGGAAATCGCGCAGGGCGACCCCTGTCTCGATGCCGTAGAGCTGGCGCAAACCCACCACTACCTCTTCCAGGGCGGCGTTGCCGGCCCGTTCGCCGAGGCCGTTGACGGTGGTGTTCAGGTGGGTCGCTCCCCCCATGGCCGCCGCCAGGGTGTTGGCGGTGGCCAGACCGAGGTCGTCGTGGGCGTGCATCTCGATGTCCAGGTCGGTGGCGGCGCGGATGGTGCGGATGCACTCCATCACCCCGAAGGGCTCCATGATGCCGACGGTATCGGCATAGCGCACCCGCACCGCTCCGGCGCGCTGGGCCGTCTCCACCACCCGCAGCAGGAAATCCCGGTCGGCGCGCGAGGCATCCTCCATTCCGACACAGACCGACAAGCCCAGATCACGGGCGCCGCCGACGCTGCGCCCGATGTTGTCCAGCACCCAGGCCGGATCACGCCCGAGCTTGCGGCGGATCTGCTGGAAAGACACCGGAATGGACAGATCGGCGGTGGCGATGCCCAGCCCCAGGCACTGGCGGATGTCTTCCCGCCGCATGCGCGCCCATACCAGCAGCCGCGCCTTCAACCCCAGCCCGGCGAGCACCCGGATCTCCTCGCGCTCCTTCTCGCCCATGGCGGGAATGCCGATCTCCAGCTCCGGCACACCCAGAGCATCCAGGCGGCGAGCGATGTCGACCTTCTCCTCCAGGGAAAACGCCACCCCGGCGGACTGCTCGCCGTCCCGCAGGGTGGTGTCGTCGATGATGATGGATGTGGGCGCCATGGGTTGTCTCGTGTCGAACTCGTAAACCGTAGGTTGGCTTAGGTGCACATTCCGGGCTGCCTTGCCGATTGGGAGAGAAGCAGGCGTGCGCCGTAACCCATCGATCACGCGTAAACCGGCGCGAACGCCTTCTCCGGCTCCGCCACCGGCCCGTCCTCGCCCCAGTAAGGCGACAGCTTGCGCAGCTGGGCGACGATGGGCGGCACCGCCTCGATGACCCGGTCGATCTCGGCCTGGGTGTTGTAGCGCGACAGGGAGAAGCGGATGGTGCCGTGGGCCGCGGTGTAGGGGATGTCCATGGCCCGCATCACGTGGGACGGTTCCAGCGAACCCGAGGTGCAGGCCGAGCCGGAGGAGGCCGCGATGCCCTTCTTGTTGAGCAGCATCAGGATGGCCTCGCCCTCGATGTATTCGAAGGCGATGTTGGCGGTGTTGGGTAGCCGATTGACCGGATCGCCGGTGACGAAGCAGTGCGGAACCTGGCTCAGGATGTTCTGCTCCAGCCGGTCGCGCAGGGCCTTGACCTGGACGTTCTCGAACGCGATGTGCTCCAGCGCCAGCTCGCAGGCCTTGCCCAGGCCCACCACCGAAGCGGCGTTCTCGGTGCCGGCGCGGCGCCCGCGCTCCTGGTGGCCGCCGCGCAGCAACGGCCGGAAGCGCACCCCGCGGCGCAGGTAGAGCACGCCAATGCCCTTGGGCGCATGCAGCTTGTGCCCGGACACCGACAGCATGTCGATCTTGGTGGACTTGAGGTCGATGGCCACCTTGCCCACCGCCTGCACCGCGTCGGTGTGGAACTGGATACCCGCGGCGTGGGCCATCTCCACCATCTCTTCCACCGGAAACAGGGTGCCGGTCTCATTGTTGGCCCACATCACCGAGACGATGGCGACGTTGGGGCTCAAGAGCTTGCGGTATTCCTCCAGGTCCAGCCGGCCCTTGCCGTCCACCTTGAGCCGGTGGATGGTGTAGCCCTCCTTCTCCAGCTGGGCACACAGCGCCAGGATGGCCGGATGCTCCACCGCCGTGGTGATGATCTCCTTGCGGTTGGGGAAGCACTTCAGCGCCGACAGGATGGCGGTGTTGTCGGACTCGGTGCCGCAGGAGGTGAAGATGATCTCGGAGTCGTGCTCGGCCCCCAGCAGTTCCTGGACCTGCTTGCGGGCCTTGCTCACCGCACGGCCAACGCCGGAGCCGAAGCTGTGGATCGACGAAGGATTGCCGAACTGTTCCAGGAAATAGGGCAGCATGGCCTCCACCACTTTGGGATCGCAGGCGGTGGTGGCGTTGTTGTCGAGATAGATGTCGGACATGGGATTCTCCAATCAAAATGTCGGGTGGATTCGCCGTGCGCCGAACCCGCCTTACGCGCCGGCCGCAGCGGAAGTGCGCGGTTCCCGCACGGCCACCGCCTTGTCGGCGGGGATCACCTTGATGAATTCGCCCAAGTCCTCCATCAGCCGCTGTTGGATGCCGCCGATGGTCATGGCGGCCATGGAGCAGCCGGAGCAGGCGCCGGTCATCTTGACGTAGACGGTGTTGCCGTCCACATCCACCAGCTCGGCATCGCCGCCGTCCATGCGCAGATTGGGGCGGATCGACTCGATCACCGCCTCGATGCGGCGGATACGCTGCACCAGGGTGAGGGGCGCCTTGCCCGGCTTGGCGCTGGCGGCGATGGGCAAAGGCTCCGGCTCGGCGGCCTTGCCGGCTTCCGGGTCGAAGGCGATGCCCTGTGCCGCCAGCACCTTGGCAAGAATCTCCTCGATACCTTCGTGGCAGGCGCAACAGCCGCCGCCGGCCTTGGTGTAGTTGGTGACGTCCTGTACCGTGCGCAGGCCGTTGGCGCGGATCGTGTCCTCGATCATCACGGCGTCGACCGCAAAGCACTTGCACACCAGGGCGCCTTCCTCGTGGTCGTCCTTCCACTCCACCCCGCGGTAGTTGGCGACGGCGGCCTGCAGCGCCTCGCGCCCCATCACCGAGCAGTGCATCTTTTCCGGCGGGAGGCCATCCAGATAATCGGCGATGTCCTGGTTGGTCACCTTGAGGGCTTCCTCGATGGTGAGGCCCTTGATGATCTCGGTCAGTGCCGACGAGGAGGCGATGGCGGACCCGCAGCCGAAGGTCTGGAAGGTCGCGTTCTCGATCACTTCGCTGTCCGGATTCACCTGGATGCTGAGCCGCAGCGCATCTCCGCAGGAGATGGAGCCCACGTCGCCGACCCCGTTGGCGCCTTCCAGGACGCCCACGTTGCGGGGCTGGTAAAAGTGTTCTTTGACTTTCTCGGAGTATTCCCACATGGCTGTAACCTCGGGCGATCAGGCGGAAAAGGAGCTGCCGCAGGAGCAGGCGCTCTTGGCGTTGGGGTTGGTGAACTTGAAACCGGAGCCCTCCAGGCTGTCGACGAAGTCCATGGTGGCGCCGCTGATCATGGGCAGGCTGGCCGGGTCGATGAAGACCTTGACGTCGCCGTACTCGATGACGGTATCGTCGGGAGCCGCGGCGGGCTCCAGCTTGAGGCCGTACTGAAAGCCGGAACAGCCGCCGCCGCTGATCTGGATGCGCAGACCCTGGGCCGAACCGTCGGAGCCGCTGATGAATCGGTTGACCGCCTGGATGGCGCTTTGGGTCAGGGTAACCATGATGTTTCTCCGTGAGCAGGGTGGAATGGCATTGTCTTTGTAATCATTACTGGCAACCCCTGTGCCAGCCCCCAAGCTGATCGGCAAGCCATTGATCGATCAGGGAGCCACCAGGATTCCCCTGTGTGTTATCCGGGTAACATGCTTACAAATGGGGCATTTCTTGTGCGCTTTGCAACAAACCTGCGAGAGGTGATGAAGATGGTGAGTGTCGACAATCTGGAAGAAGGCGATGCGGTGTATGCCGCCATCGATTTCCGCAACGACGGCAGCCTCGACGGACTGCCGGACCAGGCCCTGCTGGCGCCGGCGGGTTCCCGCGGCGTGATCGTGCGCAAGGGACATCTGGAGGAGAATCCCGACCGCACCGTATTCCTGGTGCGGTTCGAGGACGCCGGCGGCAACCTGGGGATCCCCGTCGGCTGCTGGGCGGAGGAATTGCGGCCCGGGAGTGGGGACTGACCCCCGCTGCGGATCGGGCCGGTCGCGGAGCGCCGGCCGCCTTCCCGGTTTCCGGAAGGTTTAGGAGCCCGGCGACTTACCGCTGGACATTGCGGTTGGCGGAGGGCAAAACATCCCTCGTTTCCCCGCCGGCCAGGGCCTGGAGTTCGGCCACCACCCCGACCAGACGCTGTTCCAAGGCTTCGATTTCCCGGCCCAGTTCCGCCTCGCCGGATCCGGTCCGGATCTTGTCCTCGAGATCAGCGGCAAGCCCACTCAGAGTGCCTGCTCCCAGCAGTGCCGAGCTGCTCTTCAAGGAATGCACGATGCGTTCGGCGGTGTTCCGATCAGCCGCCCTCAGCGCCGCCCGCAACTTGTCGGCATCGTCGGCGTGGGACTCGACGAAGAGGTTCTGGGCGCGGCGATAGCTGGCCCGGTTGCCGGAGAAATAGCGCAGGCCGATTTCCTCGTCGAGCTGGCGCAGGAGGTCGCCGGTGGCTGCCCCCGTCGCCGCCTCGGGCGCCGGCTCCAGCGGCGGCAGCCAGCGCAGCAGGGCCGCGAACAGCCGGTCCGGCTCCACCGGCTTGGAGACGTGCTCGTTCATCCCCGCCGCCAGGCAGCGCTCGCGGTCTTCGCGGAACACGTTGGCGGTCATGGCCAGGATCGGGATGGATCGACCCGCGGGCAGCTGACGAATGCGGCGGGTCGCCTCGATGCCGTCCATCAGCGGCATCTGCATGTCCATCAGGATCAGCTGGTAGCAGCCGGTGGCCGCCATCTCCACTGCCTCCCGGCCGTTGGCGGCAACGTCCACCTGGAGGCCGGCATCCTGCAGCAGACCCTGGATCACCTCCTGGTTCATGGGATTGTCCTCCGCCAGCAGGATCCGGATTCCGGCCAGCAGCGGCAGGGCGACCGGGTCGTGCGCCGGTACCGGAGCCAGCGCGGCACGGCGGAGGCGGGCGCTGAACCAGAACGTACTGCCCTGGCCGGGCCGGCTGGTCAAACCGACCTCACCGTCCATCAGACGCGCCAGCCAACGGCTGATGGCAAGCCCCAGGCCGGTACCGCCGTACTGCCGGGTGGTGGCGCTCTCGGCCTGTTCGAACACCCCGAAGATGCGCTCCTGGTCCGATTCCGCCACCCCGATTCCGGTATCCTCCACCTCGAAGCGGAGCAGGACCGCCTCGGCCGCTTCCTCGGCCACACCGGCCCGCAGGGTGACACTGCCATAGTCGGTAAATTTCACCGCGTTGCTGAGAAAGTTGAGGAGGACCTGGCCGAGGCGAAGGGGATCGCCGGTCAGTTGCAGCCGGTACAGCTGCGGGTCGACCTGTTCGATCAGGCGCAGCTGCTTGTGCTCGGCCTGAATCGCCACCATGCCGATGGCCCGCCGGATCACGGAATCGAGATCCACGGCGGTAGCCTCCAGCGTGAAGCGCCCGGCCTCGATCTTGGACAGATCCAGCACGTCGTTGAGGAGATTCAGCAAATGCTGGGCCGACGCCCCGATCTTGTCGAGCTTTTCGATCTGCTCGGGTGCGGTCAGCCGCGCGCGCAGCAAATGGGTGAAGCCGAGGATGGCATTCATCGGCGTGCGGATCTCGTGGCTCATGTTGGCGAGGAACGCGCTCTTGGCGCGGCTCGCCGCCTCCGCTTCCCGTTTCGCCGCCGCCAGCGCCTCCTCGTAGCGCTTGCGGTCGGTGATGTCGACGTGGGTTCCCACCGCCCGGGTCGGCACGCCGCTGGGGTCGCGCTCCACCACCCGGCCGCGGCTGAGGATCCAGCGGTAGCCGCCGTCCTTGGCGCGCATGCGGAACTCGACTTCGTACAAGCCGGACCCGGCCAGCTGGCGGCTGGCGGTTTCCAGGGCACCGCCGCGGTCCGCCGGATGCAGCAGGTCGAGCCAGACCCCCGAGACATTGGACACCAGTTCCTCCGGGGTGTAGCCGAGCATGTGGTAATAGGCCGGATTGCAATAGGTCTCGCCGGTATCGATGCGCCAGTCCCACAGGCCGTCGCTGGTGGCTTCCATGGCGAAGCGCAGCCTTTCCTCGGCCTGGCCGAGTTCCACGGTGCGCGCCGCCACCCGCTGTTCCAGATCGGCGTTGAGGCGGCGCATCTCCCGCTCGGTCCGCTTGCGCCCGGTGATGTCCCGGGTGAACGCCAGCACCTTGCGACCGTCCCCATCCGCCATGCAGCTCACTTCCACATCAAGGATGGCACCATTCTTGGTCCAATGGCGGGCCTCGAACACCTTGCGCCCCGCCGTCATGACCTCGACGCCGATGGCGGCCGCAGAAGCCTGGGTGTGGTCGCGGTCGATGTCGTGGACTTGCATCGTCAGCATTTCCTCCCGGCTGTAACCACTCATCTGCACCGCCGCTTCGTTTACTTCCAGCAGCCGCCCGTTGCTGGAGTCGATAATCCAGAACCCGTCGTGGGTGGTCTGCAGGATGCGGGCGTATCGGTCCGCCGCGCGGGCCAGGCTGTCTTCGACCTGGCGCCGCTGCGCCTCGCGCTCGATGCTGTCGAAAGCGAAGGATACGTTGTCCGCCGCCTGCCCCAGCAATGCCACCTCCGCGTCGCCGAAGGCGCCGGGCTGGCGCGCGTACAGGGTCAGGGCACCGGCGCGGACCCCGGCGCAATGGATCGGCAGCGCCGCCGAGCACACCCAGCCGGCGCGCAGCGCCGCCGCCCGCCATCGAACGGTGGCGGCGGCGTTCAGAAAGTCGTTGCAGAGAAACACGCAGCCTTCGCGGATGGCGGTACCGGTCGGGCCGCGGCCTTCCGGCACGGCGTCGCTGACGGAGACGCGGATGCCGTCCAGATAGCCGGTGTCGTCGCCAAAGGAGGCGACCGGCAGCACCCGCTGGCTGGCGGGATCCACCCAGCCGATCCAGGCCATGGCGATGAGACCGGACTCCACCAGGAGGCGGCAGATACCTTCGCTGACCTCGGCCCGCGTCCGGCTCCGCAGGAGTAACTGATTGACCAGGGTCAGCGCGGAATAGAGCGTGGTGAGACGGGCCAGGTCGAGTTCCCGGCGGCGGCGGGTTTCCACCTCGCCGCGCAGCAGATCCGCCGCCGCCTTGCTTTCGCTGATGTCCTGCATCGTGCCGACGACGCGGACCGCCGTCCCGCTGCCGTCGCGCAGGATCTCGCCGCTGGACCGCACCGTGCGAATCGCACCGTCCGGCCGCAGAATGCGGAACTCGCGATCGTAGCTGGTCTCCCCCCGCTCCAGCGCCTCCTGCTGGGCCTGCAGCAGGGCCGGCCGGTCGTCCGGGTGGAGGAATTGCTGAAAGCCGCCGAAGCCGTCCCCCAAGTCCGAGCGCCGCACCCCGAACAGCCGCCGCAGGCCCTCCGACCAATACACGCGGTCCTCGGCCATGCGCCAGTCCCAGTTGCCCATGCCGGCGACCCGCTGGGCACGGTCGAACCCGGTCTGCAGTTCCGTCAGCCGCGCGGCGGCGGCGCGCAGCTGGCGATTCTTGCGGGACGCCAGCGCCAGTCCGACGGCCAATCCGGCCACCGACAGCGCGATCACGCCATAGAGGAGACCCGCCAGCAGTTGATGGTGGGTCTCGAAGAAATCGGGCTGCGCGTTGCGATGGATCGCCGCGGCGTCGATCTCCGGCGGCAGTTCGAGTCCGAAACGCGCCAGTTCGCGGTCGTCCACCAGATAGAGGTTGGGACTCGCCTCCACCGGCCTCAGGTCGGCCAGCGGGCTGCCAGCAACAAACCGGCGCAGCAAGCCGGCAGCCACCGCTCCCTGGCGCGGCCCGCTGGTGACGTAGCCGCCCAGCACTCCGGGAAAGAGATAGGCATCCTCCATGCTGAACACGACGAAGTCGCCGGCCCGGACGATGCCGGCCACCGCCTCCCGCAGGGTCAGGGTCGTGCCCCGATCATCTTTGAGCTTGCCGAGAGTGGTGAGGAACAGGAAGCGCGCATGCAGGGCCTGCAGGCGGCCGGTCACTTCGCGGAGGCTGGAGGCCGCCACGAATTCCGCGTGCAAACCGGGAAAGCTCCCCAGCTCCGCCCGGATTTCCGGCTCGATCGCCCGGTAGGTCTCGCTGTCGTCC
>Ga0233425_10008125_pt1 | contig 14170 bp, 8 predicted proteins | sample Watercolumn_Towu_2_FD_181712 | JGI IMG/M metagenome (GOLD analysis project Ga0233425, IMG submission 181712) | Freshwater microbial communities from Lake Towuti, South Sulawesi, Indonesia - Watercolumn_Towuti2014_140_MG | ecosystem: Environmental > Aquatic > Freshwater > Lake | place: Indonesia...
CAACCTTGGAAGGTAGTATCGGGCGATCGACTGCCATGAATCTTGGGGTGCGAAGCCCCGGAGGCAGCGTCTGCGTAACCCGGCCGTGTTGCTTGAGGCGAAGTCGTCCGCTTCGCAGCGAGTCGTTCTTGGGCCGGGTGAGATCTCGAGCGGTTGCGGGCTGACAGCCGGAAGCGGCCTGCAGAGGTTCTTTCGCCCAGCACTGACTTGAACTTGAAACGGCAGGTGAGATCATGGCGCGACTACTTGTTGTCTTGGGCGTAACCTGGGGGTGGGCATTGCTCCACTGCACGGTCGGCCGATCGGCGGACGAAGTCTGGCGATTGCAGTACCCTTCCTCGTCGGAGGGCATAGGGGTGGCCGTTGGGTCCGACGGCGTATACCTGTCCGGCTGCACGTTGGCGACGGGTAGCAAGAAACCTCTGTTGGCCAAGTACGATTTCGCCGGCAAGTTGATCTATGACTACGCGTTTCCCTGGGACGGATCGGCGAATGCCGTGGGCGTGGACAAGGACGGCAACGTCTATATCGCGGGCGTCAAGGGTGGATCCTCGGGCAATCAAGACGCCTTCCTCGCGAAATTCAATTCCAGCGGCGGGTCGCTCTGGGAGACAATCTGGGGCGGCGTCAACACCGACACGGTCACGAATATCGCCGTTGCCGCCGGCGGGGTGTACGTCTGCGGCGCCGCCACGCCCCCCGGCGCGTACGCAACGGATGCCTTCATCAAGAAGTTCAACTTCGCCGGTGGCGAAGTTGCATCGGCCACGATCATCGCTACCAACAACTACGACCATGCTCGCGGGATCGCGACGGACGCGAGCGAGAACGTCTATGTGGCGGGCAGCACCTACGTCGGGAGCCAGGGCGCCGGCTTTGTGGCCAAGTACAACGCCGGTCTCGGTCAGTCGTGGCTGCAAACGGAAGTCGGCGAGTCGGCCGAACGCGTCGCCTGCGACGATCTGCTGGAAACCGTGTACGCGTGCGGATATGCGTCCCGAACGGGTGGAATGGACGGCTACGTCGCCCAGTGCAATGCGATCAGCGGTGTCCGGGATTGGCGGCAGACGTTCAGCGGCGGCCGCGCCACGTATGCCACCGGCGTTGGGGCGGGCGACTCTGGTCCGGTTGTCGCGGGGTGGAGTCAGTCCGGTGAGGGCTTTCTCCACTCGTTCGATGATCGAGGGGTGTTGGTGGACAGCCATTCCTTTGGCAGTGGGGTGTGGCCCAATGCCCTGGATATGAGTAGCGGCCAAACGGCGTACGTTGCGGGCACGCTGCGAGTCGGCGGCGGTACGAACCGCGCATTTGTGGCCAAACTGGGCGGGCGAAAGGTGCTGCAGGACGTGCCAGATTACCGGTACAACTACGGCTGCGCTCCCACGGTCGCCGGCATGCTCATGGCCTACTGGGACTACCGGGGCTACGACTTAGTCGGTAACGGAACGTTGCCAGCCCCGCTTACCAGCAGTCCGCAAACCGTGGATCGCCCGCGTGAAGGGCATCGTGAAGCGACCACCTACGAGACCGGTTCACCCAACAGTAGTCTGCTCATTGACCAACTAATTGCCTCCGTGGGACATCATCGGGATTACTGGGCCCACGGGTTGGATTCGGAGGAAGGTGCGAACATCGATCCGATGCTGGCCCATCACACGAAGGATTGCCTGGCCGATTACCTGGGCACCTCTAAAGGGCAATGGAGGAACGGCGAGACCGCGGGGTCGGCAATCGCTCCAGGCTTACGCGACTGGGTCCGCTACCGAGACGGACAATGGACCGTTGGGGCCAATGACACGCGGCCGGACTTCGAAAAGGTGAAAAGTCAGATTGACGGCGGATCGCCCGTAATCCTCCTGTACTTGCTGGACGGCTTGGGCAGCAACGGCCACTTCGTGCTCGCCTACGGCTACTGCGATTTTGGTCCCAACGACCAATGGGTCGCCGTGAGAGACACGTGGCAGGACGGCGACAGTAACGGAGACGACCGGGTCCGGGCCTTCCTCGATTCGCAGAACGTGGAGTGGTGGAAATGGAGTACGCGGGTCAACCTCGCGGATCCCCTTGCCTACGTGTACCAAATGAACACATTCTCGCTACGCGGAGAGTGGCGCGTGACCAGCCTCAGCGATTCCTTCGACCGACTTTTCCCCATGGACTTAGGTTACACGGTTCGTGATTCCAGCGTGTCTGGGAGCGGCACGGTATCCATCGCTTCCGCGCCCTCCGATCCGAACAACAAGGTGCTGCAGTTGACTAGTTCCACCGGCGAGCCAATTGCCGTCGTCACGGAAGTCGACGTGACCGGGCAGGTCGAACTGTCGTTCAAATACCTCTTCGGCGATGCGGGCACGATCGAGATGTATGTGGGGCAGACAAGACTGGATTCGTTCGACAGTCCCACATCGGGTGCAGGTGCTCCCGGCTCGCAGGAATTCGCGACGTACGATCGGTCGTTCGACTTATCATCGTTGGGAATTGACCTTTTGTCCACGCAAGAGTTTCGATTAGTGCTCAAAGGGGTGGGCGATCCGACGTTGTATGTCGACGATCTGACAATGATCTCTGTCCCCGAACCCTCCACCATCGTCCTGCTGAGCATCGGCGCCGTCGGCCTGCTTGGCTTCGTGTGGCGACGACGGAGGCGGACGGCGTAGCACGCCAACAGCAACCCGAGCGAACCCAAGGGCCATCCATCGCAGGTGGCCCTTCTCGTTGGTTGTCACCGCCCTCACGCCACACCCAACCCCATCCTCTCCCACATCCCCCTCTGCTCCGCCCAATCCAACTGCCCGACGACCTTGCGAACCCGTCGCTCCCACGCGACTCCACGGCCTTCCTGAACGAGCGGCGGGAACAGCAGCTCTTCCTGAATGTCCGGCGCCAAACAGAGTAAGTTCATGATCTGGGTCATTCTTGCCGGCGTCACGTGCCCCAGGCGAGCCAACTCGGCTTGGTCGCGGACTTGGCCCGAGCGAATCAAACCGTCGAACCGAATGGCCAGGGCCATCAGCCGAGAAATCCGTGGCACACGCCCCGGCGACGCCGGCTTCTCCTCGCCCTTACGCAGTTCCTTCCGGCTCTCTCGGCCGCTGTGGAAATGCACCTTGTACTGCACCTTCATGCCGTTGCTCATGCCACTCGCTCCTCACCTTGGTGTGCCCCGGCCAAATCACGAATCCCGGTCGACCGGAACGTGATCGCCACGTTGCCTTCCTTTCCGTCGTAGTCCACCCACGGTCTCGATCTGTTCCATCACGAACCGCTCGATCTCGCCGGCCGGGACCGACGGACTGGGGCATGCTTTCCAGCCCTGCTTCTGGCGGCCTGTCGAGAACTGCCGTAGCTCTTCGCACAATAGGCAGTTGCGTCACGGCTGTCGTCGCCTGTCTCATCTAGTCGCATTACGTGATAGAATACGCCTATCCGGTGCTGCATCTCGATTGTCTGCCTATCGCCGTATTGACCCCGGACAAAGGATTGTGCGATGCCTTCAACAGCAATGTCCCGCCTTGAAGCCGCTTACGGCACATTGTGCCGCGAACTGGAGGACTCCCGCCGCTTTTACGAGTCCAACGGCTACTCCTACCTCAGCCCACCGTTATGTGAAGCGGTTGCAGGTTTTCAGCGAGAGTTGGCGAGTGTCGGTAAAGCGGACGAAATCCAACGGCGGGTCGACACTACCGCGTCGTTGACCGGCGAAGGAACACCCTATGCCAGGGCCATCGCCAGGGTTATGAAGGCCGGGTTGGAAGATTGGGTGCCGCTGGAAGTTCGGAGCGGACGCGTGCGAAAATTCGCTAGTGTTGACGGCGTCGAACGTTACTTGGAGGCAGTCCGTCGCTGGCTCGGGCCGTTCGAAGGACAGGCTGAACTGACGCCACAACAGGCAAGCGCGCTGAGGGGGCTAGAACGTGAATTGACCTTTGTAGCGCAACAGGCAGAGGAAGTCCGTCAGCGAGGCTGCAATTGGCTTCAGTTAGCTCTTGAGGAGAACCTCGGAATCCAACAGAACACACCGTGCCTATCGAAGAAGCCGGTAGTCAAGTACGACGGCTATCGACCAGTGCAGTTTCAGGAAGGCTGTCGCATCGATGAAGATGCGCCCAGGCAAATGGCAGCGGCGGTACAGTCGATCAAGGAATCGGTGACGGCCGGCATACAACCGCCAATCAGCCCTGCTCACGCGGGCAGTGCTGTCGGTGGTCAACCAGGCGTGAACGCAGGGCAAGGTGATGAACCTAAGGGCGGTGACGTTAATTGGGAGGCCGCCTTTCGCCGATTGCGACCGGCCGATCGGAAAGCCTACCTGGCGTATCAATATGCCTATAGGAAAATCGGACGAACGCCGGAATACCGGGAAGCCTACGATTGGTTGAAGGAGTACGGTATCGACCAGGAAGAAGACGGGCTTGGCGAATTGACGGATTACAAACTTCCCGGCTGTTTCGAGACATTCAAACGGTACGTGGTGCGCGCGTGCAGCGCTCTTGGCGAGCAGAAAAACAGCAAGCGCCGGGGACGGAAGAACGGCAAATGCGTCGTCTCAAAGCACGAAATCGAGTAGCCCCTTCTGGGTAATAGGGACCAAAAGGGATTTTTCGGGAAATCCCTTCTATCTCGTCCGATTTCGGAACCTCTTTTCCGACAATGACTTGCGATGCAAGCCGTCGTGGTCCCTTTTGGTCCCTTTTGGTCCCTTCTGTGGACTACGTTAGGCGCGTTGCGGCTGGCGTAGGGTACGCCGGGCAATTCGCCGCAGACCACGAAAGGAATTGCGATGTCCGCTGTTCTCACGCCGGCCGACGCTTCGGCCAAGCTTTTGGACGTTCAGGCCGTTGCCGAGCTGCTCGGCTGCTCGACCCGCCACGTGTACCGCCTCTCCGATGCGGGGCGTATGCCCGCTCCTGTCAAACTCGGCGCACTGGTTCGCTGGTCCGCTTCTGCGATCCGGCAGTGGATTGACGCTGGCTGCCCCGCAGTCCGCAGCATGAAGGGGGCCCACCGATGAGCCTCTCACCCTTAAAAGCCATTCGCGCTCACTGCGTCGATTGTTCCGGGCACCTTCGCGCCGAGGTGCGGCGCTGCCCGGTCGCCAACTGTCCTCTGTTTCCCTTTCGCATGGGCCGCAATCCCAACCGGCGACGTGCAGAGAAATCGAACGGGTCGGTTGACGGATCGGATGGACAGCCCAGTCCACCGGGAAATGGACCGGAGTGACACGTCACGACCCCACCGACGAGGAACCACGCGGCGGCCCAAGAGGCGACTGCCTGGCGTGATCGACCAACAATTTTAGGTGCAATATGAGCGACAAGTTTGGCTGGATAAAGGCCGCGCGTAAAGACGCCGCGAGACGAGGTCGTGCGGCGCAGCGGCACGGGCCCCGACCTAAACGGCGGAAGAAGAAGCAGCGACGCCGAACTTCCGCCAGGAATCGAGAACGGCTTCCCGGAGTGAAGGCCGTCAATGTGTCGCTCGTGGACCACGTCAACCGAATGCTGGACGAAGCCGCCATGCGCAGGAGGGGATAAAAAGCCAGACGTGCCGGGCTTCCGCGGCCCGGCTTCCACCTCACGCAACAAACGAACCGACCCCGACGGTTGCCGCCGCCGGGGCCGAGTAACTTCGGGCACATTGGTGCCCAACACTGATTCCCATGTATCGTACACCGCAACCACTTGGCGGCCAAGCCGGGGACGTGTCGGTCTGGTGTCCGCGCGACCTCGACGTTGACCGGCTGCTGAAGGCGCACGACAGGCGGATCGCCGAGGGCGTGCTGTGGCTCGGGCACTGCGTGTACACGGGCCTGGCCGACGACGCCCGCTGCCGAGAGTCGGGGTGCGTGCCGCTGAAGGCCGAGTATCTGCGGAACGCAGTGGGGCGGCACTCCCTCGACCTTGTGCGGGAGGCGGCGCAGAGCATCGGCTACGTGGAGCGCGACCGGTCGTACTGTGCCGGGCGCCAGAGCCAGACCTACCGGATTCTGCCGCCGTTCGACTCCGCGGTGCTGATCCGGCGGCCGATCACCGACGCCGGGCTGCGGTACAACATGTGCCACTGGCACGAGACGCGTCGGCGGGAAATGTGGCAGCGAATCCGACGCAACGAGACGCTCGTGGACTGGGCGGTCTGTCTCCACTTATGGCAGAACCTCCAGCGGGTGCAGATCGACGCGGAGATCGACTTCGGCGAGAACTTCCACCCGGCGTACCAGATCGCCGTCGAGGGTATCCGGCGCGGGGAGTGGCGATTCAAGGTTGACGACTACGGGCGGGTTCACACAAACCTGACGAACCTGGCGAAAACGCTGCGGCAATGCCTATCGGTTGGCGGCCGGCGGTTGGCCAACATTGACATCAGCGAATCGCAGCCGCTGTTCATCGGGCTAGCAATAGCGAAGGCGGGCAACGGCAAGCAGGCGGACGGGAAGGCAGGGAAGCGGCAGGCAGCACGGCAGCGGACGGACGGGCACGGCCCTTCTCCCTTTATGATGGACGATATTATGATGGACACTCGCCCCCAACTTGAAGGAGGATTCGACCGCAAACGGCTCTCGGGCGACCTGCGGCATTATCTGAAACTGTGCGAGTCGCGCCGACTGTACCAGACCCTTGCCGACCGGTTGGGCAAGACGCGGGACGAGGCCAAGCACGACATCATGGTCGTCTTCTACGATGAGCCGTGGCACCGCAATAAGGCTGCGGCCGCGCTCGACGAGTTGTTTCCTGCCGTCATGCGCGACATCCGGCAACTGAAGCGGGGAGACTACCGCCGGTTGGCACACTTTGCCCAGCGGATCGAAAGCCGGTTCATGTTCGGGCGGGTCGTGCCGCGGCTGATGGAGTTGCGTCCCGACCTATTCGTTGCGACGATTCACGATTCCATCTTGACCACGGCCGGCGACGCGGAGTTTGTCCGGCAGGTCATGCTCGACGAGTTCGCGCGGCTGGGACTGAAGCCGCAGGTGAAGGTAGAGATGCTCGGGTGAGGCCGGGGGGAGGCCGCAGAAAAAATCGGGGACCGGCTGCAAACCGCTTGACAGAACCGCCGATACTTGCTAAAAAGACAGAATGAGCAAGGGCAAGTCGAAGCCGACGATGACCGAAGTGCTGAAGGCCGCAGTCGAGCAGAGTGAGGTGTCGCGCTACAAGATCGCGCAGGATACCGGGATTCTGGAAACGTCCCTGTCGCGCTTTATGCGGGGCGAGACTTCCTTACGGCTCGACAAGGCCGACCTGCTGGCTGCCTACCTGGGGCTGCGGCTGGTGGCCGATCCCGACGCGAAGCCGCCGGAACCGACGCCGGAGAACCTGGCACGGCCGATGCTGGCGAAGGGCAAGAAGAGGCGAAAGGCGAACTGACTGGCGCGACGCCGGAGAAAGCGAAGGGCGAAGCATGGGCACCATTTTCCGCAAGATCGTAACGAAGCCGCTGCCGGAAGGCGCGAAGACCATCACCCGCAAGGGCGAACAACTGGCCGAGTGGCTCGACGCCAAGGGGAAGCGCCGGACGGCGCCGCTGACCACCGGCCGGGACGGCTCGCCGCGGATCGTCATTACCGCGAAGACGTACACCGCAAAGTACCGCGACGGCGGGGGCGTGGTGCAGGAAGTGGCCACCGGCTGCCGGGACGAATCGGCCGCCCGCTCGATGCTGACCGAACTGGAGAAGCGGGCCGAGAAGGTGAGGGGTGGGATTCTGACCGCCGCCGAAGACGCCACAATCGACCACCGGGGCACGCCGCTGGCCGACCATATCGCTGCCTTTATCGACCACCAGAGGGCAAGAGGGCTTTCCCGCCGCGTGAACGATACCCGCTCGCAACTGCGTCGGGTCGCCAATGAGTGCGGCTTTGTTCGGCTGGCCGACTTGGACGCTACCATTTTGGAGCGATGGCTTCTTGACCGCAAGGCCGACGGCATGAGTGCCGGGACCATGAATCAATACCGCTCGGCTTGGGTGGCTTTCGGTAGTTGGTGCGTTCGCAACGGCCGGCTATCGGGCAATCCGCTGATAGTGCTGCCGAAGGCCGACGAATCGGCCGATCGCCGCCGGACCCGCCGGGCACTGACCGAATCTGAATTGATGCGGCTTTTGGACGTGGCGCAACGCCGACCACTGGAAGACCGGCTGACCGTCCATAAGGGGCCGCGAAAGGGGCAGAAGTACGCCAAGCTCCGCCCGGAAGTGGAACGCCGGCTCGAACGGCTCGGGCGGGAACGGGCACTGATCTACAAGACGCTGGTGCTGACTGGGCTCCGCAAGGGCGAACTGGCGTCGCTCACTGCGGGGCAACTGGACCTCGACGCGCCCATGCCGTGCTTGGTACTCAGGGCGGCCGACGAGAAGAACCGCGAAGGCTCGACAATGCCGCTGCGGGCCGATCTTGCCGCCGACCTTCGCCAATGGCTCGCCGAGAAGGCTGAGGTCGTGCAGGAAGCTGCTAGAGAAGCGCCGGCCGTGCCGTTTGACTCGGAAGTCCAGAAACGCGACCAACGCATCCTGGGCAACGCTGCGGGGCGAGAGGGGCAATCTTGTCTCCCGTTGACTCGGTTCCCGTTCGGACTGCCGGCCGATACGCGGCTCTTCACCGTGCCGACCGGGCTAGTCCGTATACTTGACCGGGACTTGCGGCTTGCGGGCATTCCGAAGATGGACGAACGCGGCCGAACGGTGGACGTTCATGCTATTCGCCATACCTTCGGCACGCTGTTGAGCAAAGGCGGGGTGGCCCCCCGGACGGCACAGGCCGCAATGCGCCATTCTACTATCGACCTCACCATGAACGTCTACACCGATCCGAAACTCCTGGACGTGGCCGGGGCGATGGACGCCTTGCCTGCGCTGCCCCTGGGGGATGGTGGGCAACAGAGCACAAACGTCCTAAGTGCAACTGGCACCGACGACTCGACCCCTTGCCAGTTTGCACCAGGGTTTGCACCAACTACTGGCAAATCGAGCGTATTGCAGTCAATTCTCGACAAAGTGACAAGCGAAGTGGCAGAAATCCGGCAAGGCGATGCCATCGCCGCAAGTGCTTGCTCTGTCAAAAGAAAAGACTCGCTGACAACTGCTGTCAACGAGTCTCGGAAGTGGGCGGCATTGGACTCGAACCAACGACTTCCACCGTGTGAGATTGGGACCATAGGCGCCGCCGAAAAGCAAAGATGTTCTTGTCTGGCAGCATCTTACGGCGAAGAACGACGATGGTCAAGTTGTCGCAAACCGTCGCAAACTGTCGCAATCTGTCGCGGTACAAACGCGGTACACGGGGCCAAAACGGTACAAAACGGTACAGGCTTCGTCGGCGGTGAAGGACGCGGTCGGTGAGCTCTTCCGCTACGTGGGTTCGGCGTCGGGGCAGTTGGACAGGGCATCGACACCCGCCGCCCGCCGTGCTACAACAACCCTGCGGCCGGGAAGTGCGGAACCTCACCGTTCTGAAGGCACCACGTGCTTACCTTCCCGGCCGTTGCCTTCTTGAGTCGCGGCGTACTCGGGCGGAGCCGGATCCTGATCATATAATCAAACTTGCCGTAACACAATGTACCTGCTGCTGCCCGTCCTCGGCCATTCGAGCAGAAGTCATACGTCTGCCTCGGTTGGGGTAATCGCCGCCCTGACGGCCTCAGTTCTCATCCTCGCCGGTTAAGAAAGCTTCGTACTGGTCCGCACGAAGCGCCACGGCACGAACGACATCCTGAAAATCGCTATCAGGAAGCTTATCGACGAACAGACGTTCGCATAGGTTCAACTCGCAGTCTTCGTTGACGTGGAGAAACCCGAGTGTCAACTGCCGGTTCTGGTCGAGGCACCAGTCTCGGACGCGTTGAGGTCGGTCCTGGTCATGGCCAAATCTCTCCGCATCCAGGTCATCAAGACCTGCCACCCTTGACACAATGAGCAGCATATTACGATACACGTAAAGGTTGGCCCGCTGTTTTGTCCGATCGAAAACAAACCGTAACTCGGCCTTATGCGGTTTTTCCCAGATCGTCTTCTTGAGCGAGCGCGTTCGCCCCAGCAATTGTTGTATGGCGGCGAGCCGCTTTGGATCGTCCTCGATGGACACTCGCTCCTGCGCAAGATAGGACATCACCGGAGAGAACATATCACGAATGTCGCTAGGAGAGGGCTCCCGGGAAGTGATGACTCGGTGGGTGCGATAGTATCCGTACCCGCCTTTTTCCTCGTGGCGCTCGTACGCAAAGCTGAATTGGTCGGCCCAGACGGCTTCTTCTGGAACCGGTTCCATTATCCGCAGAGCGTACCTGCCCTGGTCGTGCAGAAACAGGTCGTGGACGAACTGCCATTCGATCCTGTGGCGAATCTCGTCTCCGTTGCGACGGATTTGGGTGTAGAACACAGAGTCTTCGGCCAACTCCCCTTCGATTGCTACGCCCTGTGTTCGCAAGTACCCCGCAATTAGCGAACTCCCCTCGCGAAGAGACTGCGCCAGTCGCTCACCTTCCTTCCGACCGTGTCGGACTACCGTCATTCCTTTATCGGGAAGGTGACATCCCACGTCTGCGAATGGATGGCCGTTGGAAGGTGGTTTCTGTGCTTCTGCCCGGACTACCAGGTCATCCCCGATCACCATTTCCTTGGATTCGCCGGGTTTTGAGAGGTCAAAGTTGTCCAGGATTTTGTCAGCGTCCTGCACGCGTGCATGGACGAGATCGATTTGCTGTCTTTCAAGCGTATTGTCGAGGTAGGGATAGTAAATGCCGAGCTTTACATCCGCTGCCCCTCTCTGTTGACATAGTCGTCTCTCAATTTGCGAGAAGAAGCGATCCACGCGGCCAATACGCTGTTCGAGATCCCCGGAAGTCCATGCCACGCCGTAGTGAACTACCTGGTCACAGAAGGTGTGCAAGTCCTCGCCTTCTTTGAGCACGTCTGTGCAGACGATGATTTGCGGATAGAAGGGCATCCTGAACTGACGGATTGCCGTTTCGTTCACCGCGGCGCTTCCGGTCACACCGACAACGGCGGTCTGGTTGTTCAATTCCGTAAACGCGCCCTTCGCTGCCATGCTTCCCAGATCGAAACGATCCCGCTCTGTGCGGAAGCAATTGAGTAAGATGAGATAGAAGTGCTGGATCCATCCTGCCGTTCGCTCGCGTAGGATTTGGGCGCATACGGAATTGCCCGTCAGGTAATCCAGGAAGCGCGATACGAACTGCCCTTGGTCGCCTTGTGACTTCTGCTGTGCGAAGTACAGGTCCAGGAGCACATCCGTAAGCCGATACGATTGGCCGATCAAGCTCTTGATTATCTCCCGGTGAAACAACTCGTCGGGGGTGGCATCCAAGCGGATTCCAAGGTGCAGTGGGTGGGATGGATCAGGAAAGGTCTCGCGCCACACGTCCCAAAGGCCGATACTAGACAGGAGATTCCGGTCCGTTCGCACGGGGCGCCTAATCAGCCGTTGGTTGAGGAGTGGCGCGTTAATCGTTGCAAGGAACTTAGCCCATGTTTGTGCCTGACCGTCATCCAAACCGAGAAGCCTCGGTTCTCGCTGAACCAATATGGTCGCAAGCTGTGCCAAGCAATCTGCGGGATAAAGGCGAGACCTTCCGGAGTACTCGCGCGTCGCAACCGACAAGGCTTCTTGGAACATCTCCTCCGGAATCCGTTCGACAAGACGAGTGAGATCCTGGCCGGTAAGTTTGCAGATTGCGGCTAGCCAGTTCTCCTGAAAGACGAGTGCATTGCGACCAGCATCGCGAAAGGTCATGCGGTAGTTGGAAAGCCACCCACCCTTTCTGGAAGCGTTGCGAAATCCGGCATCTTCCGGGAGTTCGTCTGAGGTTTCCACGCCTTCCCCCACCACTTCGCCTTCCACTCCTTCCGCGGTTGACGTCGGCCCCCTCCAATCCAAAGGTTCTCCCCACACCTCACGAACGCGTCGCTCAATCCATTCGTGCCACCGCCGGTCCAGGCGGCGCCGCAACTCTTCCACCGCGCGAATGCGACGACAGAATACGAGAAACTTCTGGTTCTCTTCAAAGGCCGCTCTCGCAAGCAAGTCCACCGTGTAATCAAGCTTAGGATGAGGGAGGTACTTGTCGTCGCCAAACTTCTTCTTGAAACGGCGATCGAGCGAAGTCACAAAATCCCAGTCTGCAGGAAGGCGGTCATTCTCAACCCGAAGGATCTCGTCTTTACCAATATAGAAGTCGGTCGGGTTCTCCTTGTCTTCTTCAGTCTTCTTCCCGCTGCGCCGAACAGACTCTTGAAGACTCTCGAAGGAACTCAAGAAGCCGATTCGAAATCGATTGTTGCGTCCGTCCAGCAATGTCACAAGCTTCTTTTGGACCAGTGCCATCGAAAGCACTCCGAGAGGATTCTCTGACTTAATCGGTTCCTTCCGGTGGTCGCGGTACTGGTGCTTTACACGCTCTTCGTTGTGCAAAGGGTCAATGACAAACTTGCGAGGTCGCCGAACTAGAAAACGCCGCATCTTCTTTGTCAACTGAGCCGCGTCGGCAACGTCGTCGTCGGTAATGAAGTCTTCTGTCACATACTTGTTTATCTGGGCTTGCACATCCTGGCGACTGGTATGGATTGGGGTGGCGCTCAAGAATAGCCATTTGCGGACGTTTCCATCGAACGCCTCGCGTAGCACCGTGTTGCTCTGGTTGTCCGGATGTCGGAGACACTGCGCCTCGTCAACAATAAGCAGATCAATGGCGGGCTCGCCGTCTGCCCCCAATTCCCGAAGACGATTCTTGAGTGCTTGCGCGAAGCGGACGTTAAATGACCATGAGGCATTTTCCGCGCTATGGCAAGGAAGGTGCGGCTCATAGTCCCAAAGGCCGCAAGACTCTAACCGACGACGGCACCCATGCCAAATCTCTGCTAGGTCACCGTCATTCGGGGCGGAGAAATGCAGCGGACGCTGGAACGATGTATGCCGGATGAAGCAGACCTTCCGTCCTGGCATTGAAAGCGAGGTGGCAAACTCGCGCAGGTTGTCACAGAATTCCGGCTGGATGAGCGGCTCTCCTTGAAGTACGCACTTGAGGATGGCATCGCCCGTGTTGCTCTGCGGTCGGCGATAGTTATTTCGGACGAAGTTCGTATAGTCGCGAATCCACTTCGTCTGGAGGTTGCGACGCGGGCTTACGAATACGATTCGGGCATTAGGCTTAAGGTTCCAAAGCACGGCTGCCACACCGAGAGCTTGGTAAGTCTTGCCCATGCCGACTTCGTCGGCGAGGTAGGCAAAGTCCAGCCGGCAGAGAATGCTGTAGATTGCGGCTACCCCTTCGGCTTGCAACGTCGCCATGGATGCGTAACGACTGTGTGCCTTCTCATCCGGCAGGCCAAAGTCGATCAACTCCCGCACATCTTCGGGCCGAATAGGCTTCTGAAACGGTTTTATGATCGCCATGCTCGCCTCAACTCAGCCTCGAACCACGGAAGTGCTTCGCCAATAGGCGGGTCAGTCTGAACTATGGACGGTGTCGACCGTACAGCCCGCCGAACCCGATTGCACCACTCCCGTACGTCGCATCGGAACTTCTTGTCTAGTCCCGGCACTGACTTGCAGTACTTGTCCATGATCTCGCGACACTCCAGCAGCACAACAAATCTCAGTATTGCGTGTCCGTCAGAATCGTCGGTCGTCTGTTTGGCCACGCGGTATACGCTATCTGGACGAGTTACCAACCATCCGCACAAACGGTCGAAGTCTTTTTCCTGTTTCGCCTCGTTCATCCGAGCCCGTAGGGCGTGGAAACTACGGTACATTTCATAAAAGTTGAGTACGTCAAACTGAGCTACAGCGGACGAAGTATTCGCGTCGCTTTCTGCCAAATCAGGATCCGCATCCGGGTCGGTATCGTCCTCCAGGGAATCGCCTTTCGGTATCGGTGGCGAGTCCACAGGTAAGCGCCAGCTTTCCAAAATCTCAAGGAGCGACAATGGGCGAAAATAGGGTTTGTCGCCGAACTCGACGTTGATCTCGTTGATCAACCCCTCGAACGCCATCGTTGTTCCAGCCTGATTGTAGCGCAAACAGAAGGCGGATCCGTTCACCGGACCTTTGGCGTCCGAAATCGTCTGGAGTCCCTCCTTTTGTTCGAGGGACAGGGGTTCGCGGCCAGGCAGAATCAGGCGGTAATCTCCCGAGGTGGAATCTTCTGCCTGGCCGCGAACC
>Ga0233425_10008126_pt1 | contig 14169 bp, 7 predicted proteins | sample Watercolumn_Towu_2_FD_181712 | JGI IMG/M metagenome (GOLD analysis project Ga0233425, IMG submission 181712) | Freshwater microbial communities from Lake Towuti, South Sulawesi, Indonesia - Watercolumn_Towuti2014_140_MG | ecosystem: Environmental > Aquatic > Freshwater > Lake | place: Indonesia...
AAGCGGCCCTGCTCGAGCCGTCCCGTGAGGCCGAAGTCGAAGCCGTGTTCGAGAAACACGGGGTGCTTGGATGCAACGGACGCGTCCGCCCCTGGAAGGACACAGTGCCCGGGAACTACCCCGAGTTCGTGCCGGGCGTCCAGTCCACGGGGTACGGGCAGTTTGCCAACGGGGCCCCCGGATACCTGCAGCATGAAATCGAAGTTACGGAGGGAACCGGCAACATTCACCTGGAGGTGCTGGCCAACGCATCGGGAGAGATGGCACTGCTCGGCGGATTCCTGGGGATGTCGACCGCGATCAAGCTTTCCGTGGCGCTGCGGCGAGGCGAGCCGGTCTCCTACCAGTTCGACCCGAAGTACGTGCAGTCGGCCGACATGGTGATCCCCATGAAAAAGAAAGGGGAAGGCTGGTTCGCACTGGACATCAGCGGGAACTGCCTCGAGCCGGGAAAGCTCTATCTCCAGTTCATCAACGCCTCCGTCGATGTCGTAACGCTCAACGAAACGAAGCTCACGACATCACCGGACCCGGCAGTCAAACCCACGTTCGACTGCATAGCACCGGACCCGTGTGAGGGGGCTCCCTGCCAGGCCACCTGCGCTACTGACCAGGACTGCACGCAGGGCGGACAGTGCGTGTCCTACGCAGACGGCTGCTGCAGCGCGTGTCTGCTCGAATGTGCGGTCTGCCACCTCGAGCCGGGACAGCTCTGCAGCGCCGCCGAGGCCCCGCCCTGCGGCAAGGGCATGATCGAGCTGACCGAGATCTGGAGCTGCACCTACGCCCTCACCCACACCATGGAGGGAGGTGCAACGGCAGCGGAACCGATGGTCAGTGCCTGCCTGCCGTTCGATGTGAAGCTGGAGGGGACCCTCTGCACCGTGATCCTCGGCAACGAGCCGGGGAAACTCACCGTCCAATGCCCCGAGTGCGGAGATGTCGTGTACTCCAAGGAGGGATGCGGGCCCTGAGCAGGATCTTCCCATCCTCTTTGCTGACCATGTTCAGTGCTCGATGGAAAACCAGTACTCGCCCGAAGCGGTCACCTCGACCGGGCCAAAGGGCGTTTCAACGACCTCCCGTTGGACCCGACGGATGAAGGAAAGCCACTGGAACAGGCCAATGCCGCCGGCCGGAGGATAGCCCTCGATCATCTTCTGGGGAATCACGATCTGGCCGTCGGAATCCGGGGCCGTGCACCAGATGGTCGCAACGGGAGGGGAGCCGTGCCAGCCGGTGAGAATGGCCAGCTCGACGGTCGTGCCGTCCCCCTGAGGGACCCAGGTCACGACATTGTCCGACCCGTTCTTCAGTACGAGCGGCTGGTTCCACTTCACCTCCATCGCACCAGGGCCGGGCAGGGAAACATCGAAGGCGGAGATGTCCGCCCCGGCCGCCTTCACCGTGATCATCTTGCCCTGCTCGAACAGGTTCCCTGAAGGGTTCGGAGTCACCACATACCATGCACTGTCACCGGGCGTGGCGGAAAACGGTTCCACCGTGCCCTCGATGCTCACCTCTCCGGCCGAGACGCGGTGCGGGTGGTCGTGGCATTTCTTGTCCGGTCCGCAGTACTGCGTGTACGTGTCGCAAACCGGGTCGCACTTCATCTCGGCGGCCGCAATCAGGAACTGGCAGGAGCTCTCCTCGTGCATCAACGTGGAAGTGGGAGGAAGCGCTCCACTCTGAAAAAGCACATCGATCCCGCTGGACATCAGCTTGCCATCGGGCTCGTACAGTTCCGCCATGAGCACCTTGCCGGCGAAGTCGTAGAGCGGGTCGTATCTGGCCGGAGGATCGACCGCGTCGGGGTGGGCATCGCCAGCGTCCGGCAAGGTATCGAGCAGCGCATCCTGGATTGTGTCGGCTGCCGTGTCCACCGCCACTTCCTGGGGGCCGTCACCTCCCAGGTCGGGCAGGAGGTGCCCCTCCGTCCCGTCTCCGGGGGCAATGTCCGGAGCCGTCGCATCGTCCGACAGGTCCTCGCCCCGCTGGACGTCCTGGGGCTGACCGCCACCAGAGCTGCACGCCACCGGCACCGCCACTCCGCCGACGACCAGGATCAGAATCGATACCAGAACGTCTCTCATGTTGCTCCCTCCGGGTTCTTCGTTCCCCGTTTCCGTTCCCGCTGCCCGGGCCTCCGGTCCTGATGCGAATAGCCTTCTAGGCCCCGACGTACTGAGCATGCAGCGCCCGAGCCTTTGCCAGGTCCGAGGTGCCGCACACGAGCGTCCTGCCGTCAGCAAACACCACCATCTCGATCCCGTCTTCCGGAACGAACCGCACGAGAAATCCGTTGTTCTCGACCTCGCCGAGCGGGGCGAGCCGGGTTGCCAGCTCGTCGAGCCGGACCGGCTGCGCATCCGGCTGACAAATCTGGACGGTGTTCCCGCACAGCAGCAGCTCGGCCCGGGTTCCGTGTTTCCCATCGAGGAACTGGTACTCGCCCCTGCAAGTGGGACAATCACGAGACCTGACCCTGTCCACGTCGATCTGGGCAGCGCTCCCCTTCCAGCCGTCGAGACTGACGAGCCGTCCCCCGACGGCTGAATCGCCCACCAGGATCCGAAGGACTTCAACCGCCTGCATGCCGCCCACGGCCATGGGCAGACCGCCGACCACTCCGGCGGTTTCGCAGGTCTGCCCGACTCCTGCACCGGTGCGATGGGGAAAGAGGCAACGGAAGCAGGGGCCCTTGCCGGGCAGGAAGGTCATCCACATGCCGCTGGCAGCGATGGCACCGCCGTAGACCCAGGGAATGCGTAGCTTAGCGGCCGCGTCGTTGAGCAGGTAACGGGCATCGAGATTGTCCGTGCCGTCCACCACGACATCGGCCCCGTCGATGATGGACAGGATGTTGCCGTGGTGCACATCGGCCACCACCGGCTCCAGGCGGATGCCGCTGTTGATCTGCGCCAGCCTGCGGGCCGCGGCAACGGCCTTTGGAATCCGTGCGGCCACGTCGGCCTCGTCGAACAGGATCTGCCGGTTGAGATTGTGCAGCTCGGGGAAATCCCGGTCCACCAGGGTCAGCCGCCCCACCCCCGCCCTGGCCAGAGCCATGGACGAGGAGCTCCCCAGCGCACCGCACCCGAGCACGACCACGTGGGCAGCCAGGATCTTGTCCTGCCCCTCACGTCCGATACCCGGAAACACCCACTGGCGTACGTAGCGGTCCATGCAGCCTCCAGCTCACTGCCGATGCGAAGAGGGCCCCTCCCGCGTGGTCGGGGCTGTGTTGCTCAGATGCACAAGCAGAGAATCGGATTGTACAGGCAAGCCAGCGCACACCCGAGGTCCCCGCTGTTGAACACGGCCGTGCATGCCCCGTTCGAGCAGCCGAACGAGCAGCACGGATTGGCCCCAACGCAATTCTGCGCCAGTGCCCCCGGCGCATCGCACGAACCGCCGGCGCTGCACAGCTTGTTCTGGTACACGGCCGCTCCGAAGCACACTTTGCCGTTGTAACAGGTAGCCCCGGCGCACGCGGCCGGGTTCGACACCTGCGTCGGCTTGCACACGTGGGCCGCGTTGCAGGTTCCCACGGTGTGATGCCCCGTGCAGGCTGCAGGGGAATCGCACACCGGCGGCCCGGCCAGCGCCCCGCAGTTCCCGTCCGAAGCGCAGCAGAGCTCCCCGACCGCACCGCAGCAGAAGCCGTTGGCGCAGTACCCCTCGGAGCACTCCGCAGAGGCTGTGCAGGACGACCCGCCGGCCTTCTTCGGAAGGCATTCCGCTGCATCGCCGTTGCCGTTCCCGTCGTTGACGTCACAGTAGTAGCCCGTTGCGCAGGGCTTGTCGGCAGCGCAGCCCTGGAAGCATCCGGCCACCCCGCCGCAGCCGAACGGGAGGCATTCGGCGTCGGTCCCCTCGTCGGTCAGGCTGTTGCAGTTGTCGTCCACGCCGTTGCAGGTTTCCTTGGCCCCGGGGAAAATGGAGGCATCACACGGACCGCAATCCACGGCATCGCCTTCGCCGTCGTTGTCGTCGTCGGGATCGCACACGTCCCCGAGCTTGTCGCCGTCGCAGTTCTCCTGGGTCGCGTTGGCCTGGAACGGGCAGTTGTCCGCTTCGTCGACCACCCCGTCGTTGTCATCGTCCGCGTCGCACGGGTCCCCTACCCCGTCCATTTCATTGTCCACCTGCTGAGCGTTGGGGACCGTCGGGCAGTTGTCCGTCCCATCCGGCACGCCGTCGTTGTCGTCATCCTCGTCGCAGGCATCCCCCTTCCCGTCGAAGTCCGCGTCGAGCTGCTCCGGATTGGGGATGAACGGGCAGTTGTCCTCCACGTCGAGGATCGAGTCCGCGTCAAGGTCCGGGTCGCAGGCATCACCCGTGCCGTCCAGGTCGAAATCCTCCTGGCCCGCGTTGGGGATCATGGGGCAGTTGTCCTCGCCGTCCGGATGGCCGTCACCGTCGTCATCCTCGTCCACGCAGTCCTTCATGCCGTCGGTATCGGTGTCGGGGTAGCCTTCGTCCACCAGGCCGTTGCAGTTGTTGTCCACGAGGTCGCACGGCTCGTCAGCCCCGGGGTAGATGGTCGCGTCGTTCTCCTCGCAGTCGATGGAGTTGTCGAACCCGTCACCGTCGATGTCGTCGTCGCAGTAGTCGCCGATTCCGTCCTCGTCGAAGTCCTTCTGGTTGGGGTTCTCGCCCGTCGGGCAGTTGTCATCGACGTCAGGGATGCCGTCGTCGTCATCGTCGTCGTCCACGCAGTCGGCGATGCCATCGTCGTCCGTGTCCACCTCCCCCTCGTCAACCTGATCGTCGCAGTCGTTGTCGAGGCCGTCGCAGCTCTCCTCTGCGGGCTCCGGGACCGGGCATTCGTCCCATCCGGAGTCGCCCCCGCAGGTCTGCTTGCCAGTGCAGGTGCCAAACTCGTTCTTGCGGCTGCATTCCCGGGTCTTCCCTTCGTCGCCGGCCCGGCAGAGGCAGCTTCCCGACGTGGGAGCACAATGGAATCCGCCCCCGTCGCCGATGTCGGGAACACATTCGAATCCAGCGGGGCAATCCGTGGGCATAAGGCAGCCTACCGAGCAGAACTCCCCGTCGTCCCCCATGTCCGAACACACGCCCCCTTCGGTCTTGCAGTCCTGGTTCCCGTCGCACTCCTTGCAGATGAGCCAGTAGAGGGGAATACAGACAAAGTAGTAGTCCGGTGCGAACTGCTCGATCTGCTGGCATCTCCAGTCGTCCGGGCACTCCTCGAAGCACGAGGTGGTGCAAAGCGACCCGGCACCGGTATCGAGGCAGAGCCCGCTGGGGCAGTCCTTGCCGTCGTTGCACGGGATTCCGAAGCCGACCCACTGGTCCGTCTCCATGTCGAGCAGATGCTCCCCGCCCAGCCCGTCCGGAAGCTCCGCCTGATCGGGCAGGTCTGCGTCAGGCCCGACCTCCCCGATACGAACGTCCCCGGCGCCGACCTCCGCAGCCGCGTCGCCAGCCGCATCCCCCTGCGTCGTGGTTCCGCCCGAGCAGGCCGTCCACGCTGCAAGCGACAGCAGGGATACTGCCGCGCACACGGTCATTCTCGTCGACATGGTGTTCCTCCCCGACCAACGGACCCATTATCGTCAAGTGAGGGGCTGTGCGCAACGAACTGCGGAGGGAAGTCCTCCGACGCCCTAGTCGACGGACTTGATCCGCATCGAGTAGAACGACCGGTAGACGAAGATCGTGCTGATCACGAAGAAGGCCCCTGCCAGGTAAAGGCGGCTGGTCGGCAGGTTCTCGGCCAGCTCGACGGCCAGAAGACCGAACAGGGTGGTGAACTTGATGACCGGGTTCATGGCCACCGACGAGGTATCCTTGAAGGGATCGCCGACGGTGTCACCGACCACGCAGGCAGCGTGAAGCTCGGTTCCCTTGGCCTTCAGCTCGGTTTCCACGATCTTCTTGGCATTGTCCCAGGCGCCGCCGGCATCGGCCATGAAGATGGCCTGGTAGAGGCCGAACATGGCGATGGAGGCGAGGTAGCCGATGAAGAAGTAGGAGTCGAGGCAGGCAAACGCCAGGGTGCTGAAGAACACCGTCAGGAAGATGTTGAACATGCCCTTCTGCGCGTACTGGGTGCAGATCTCGACGACCTTCTTGCTGTCCTGGACAGAGGCCTTCTCGCCGCCGCCCTCGAGCTTGATGTTCTTCTTGATGAACTCGACTGCGCGGTGGGCGCCGGTTGCAACGGCCTGGGTGGCAGCACCCGAGAACCAGAAGATCACGGCACCGCCGGTGATGAGCCCGAGGAGGAAGAGCGGGTTGAGGATCGACAGCTTCTCGATGTTCGCGGTGAGCTTCTCGGTAAGCAGCATGACGGTCGAGAAGATCAGGGTGGTGGCACCGACCACGGCGGTCCCGATGAGCACCGGCTTGGCAGTGGCCTTGAAGGTGTTGCCCGCTCCGTCGGCCTCTTCGAGGAAATCCTTGGCCTTCTCGAAGTCCACGTCGAAGCCGAAGTCCTTCTTGATCTCGGCCTTGACGTTCGGGAGGGTTTCGATGGTGGACAGCTCGTAGACCGACTGAGCATTGTCCGACACCGGGCCGTAGGAATCGACTGCGATCGTGACCGGGCCCATGCCGAGGAATCCGAAGGCCACCAGGCCGAACGCAAACACGCTCGGGGCGATCATGAGCGTGCCGAGGCCCATCGTGCTGACGTAGTATGCGATGGCCATGAGGCCGACGATTGCAAGGCCCATCCAGTAGGCCGAGAAGTAGCCGGCAACGATGCCCGACAGGATGTTGAGCGACGAGCCGCCTTCTTTCGACGCGGCCAGCACTTCGCGCACGTGACGGGAAGAGGTCGACGTGAACACCTTCACCAGCTCCGGAATCAGCGCACCGGCGATGGTTCCGCAGGTAATGATGGTCGACAGCTTCCACCAGAGCGACTTGTCCCCGGCCAGGTCGGGTACCAGCAGCGCAGAGGTGATGTAGGTCACGACGATGGAGATGATCGAGGTCAGCCACACCAGCGAGGTGAGCGGCCCTTCGAAGTTCATCTTGTCCGCGTTCCCGTATTTCGCCTTGGCCATCGCTTCGTTGATGAAGTAGGAAACGCCCGAGGTCACGATCATCATGACGCGCATGACGAAGATCCACACCAGGAGCTGGATCTGCACCATCGGGTCGGTCACGGCCAGCAGGATGAAGGTGATGAGTGCCACGCCCGTGACGCCGTAAGTCTCGAAACCGTCCGCAGTGGGGCCGACCGAGTCGCCGGCGTTGTCGCCGGTGCAGTCTGCAATCACGCCCGGGTTACGCGCATCGTCTTCCTTGATCTTGAACACGATCTTCATCAGGTCGGAGCCGATGTCGGCAATCTTCGTGAAGATGCCGCCCGCGATTCGCAGCGCGGCCGCACCCAGCGACTCGCCGATGGCAAACCCGATGAAGCACGGGCCGGCCAGGTTGCCCGGGACGAACAGGAGGATCGCCAGCATGATCACCAGCTCGACCGAGATCAGCAGCATGCCGATGCTCATTCCGGCGCCCGTGGGAATCGCGTACACCGGGAACGGCTTTCCCTTGAGGCTCGAGAATGCAGCCCGGGAATTGGCGAACGTGTTCATCCGGATGCCGAACCAGGCCACCGCATAGCTGCCAAGGATGCCGACGATCGAGAAGAAGACGATGATCGCGACGCTGGCACCGACCGGAATGCCGGTCTTCTCCGGCTCGAGCGGGCGCAGCACGCCGAAGTAGACGACCATGATCACGGCGATGAACGCCCACAGGATCGCGAGGAACTTGCCCTGCGTCGTGAGGTAGGTCTTGCAGGTCTCGTAGATAAGGCTCGAAATCTCGCCCATTGCCTTGTGAACGGGCAAATCCCGGACCTTGATGTACATGGCCAGTCCGAACAGCATCCCGAGCACGCACACCGCCAGGCCGATCAACAGCAGCGTGTGGCCGTTGACCGCTCCGCCCAGAAATGTCACCTGCCGAAGATCCGGGAGGACCAGTTCGGCCTCTCCCGCACGGGCTGCCCCGGCCACCAGAATCGTGGCCAGCAGCGAGCCGAGGGACGCCATGAAGCGCCCCGCCCACGACACCTGCCGTCTCTCCTCACCTGCGCGTCGCATCCGCTCCTCCTTCCCCAGAAACAATCCGTGCCGGGCACCATGCCCGGATCTCGGATGACGCGGCGTGTATAGAACGGCCCGCCCGAAAACGCAAGGAAAAGGCCTGCGGATCGGTCGGCGAACACACAACCAGGCCAGTGGCCCGTTCCGACAGCGGTCAGTACCGAGAGTGAACGGTTACTCCTGCCGGTCCTCGTCCCTGGCCCGCGTAAGCGCACCGAGCACCTGCTCCTCGTCCAGGCGGGGGGAATGGGCACCGCACGAATCCTGCTCGCTCACCTCGCTGGCACGGGACGCATAGAAGCCGTGCTTCCGGAGGATCTCGAACTTGGGCAGGATGTTGCTCTCCAGATCAATGTGGAAGAACCCGGGGAACAGGTCGGGGTGCTGCCGGATGAAATCGAAGATGAACTCGTGACGCGGGGAGGTCTGCAGATGACCGTCATCGCAGATCTCGTGCCCGGTCAGCATGTACTCGGGGAGCAACCCCGGGTAGAAGGTCAGCCTGGCCTTGTCCCTGTATTCGCGGTAGATATCGGTCTGCGGCAGGAGGCAGAGCAGCGATGGCAGGATGCGTGCCCCGATGAGCCGGAATCCGATCATCTGGAACACGGTCTGGTGGAAGTCCTCCATGGTCTCGAACGGGAAGCCCCAGATGAAGAACGTATCCACCCGCGGGAAGATCAGCACCGCCTCGGAAACGACCCTTGTGGCATCCTCGATGGTGAATCCCTTGTTGGTCATCTTCAGGATGCGGTTGGAGCCGGACTCGATGCCGAAGCGGATCTCGACGCAGCCTGCATCGGCCATGTGCTCCATCACCTCGCGATCACAGAGGTTGATTCGGGCAAAGGCCTTCCAGCGGACCGGCAACGCCAGCTTCTCGAGCTCGCTGCAGAACTCGTGGACACGCTCCTTCGAGGACACGAAGAACTCGTCCTGGAAGAGGAACAGGGACACGCCGAACTTCTCGTGCAGATCCTTCATCTCCGCGACGATTCCTGACGCGGTGCGAAAATGGGGTTTGCGCCCCCACACCGGGGCCACGGAGCAGAACGTGCACTCGTACGGGCAGCCCCGCGACGTGATCACGTTGTGGCCCGCGTACCGGCTGTAGTCGATGTACTCCAGGGCCGGACGCCCCAGCCCTTCGAGATCCTCGATTCTCGGCGGCGGAGCGTTCTCGACCACGGCTCCGTCCCTCCGAAAGAAAATCCCGGGAACAGTTTCGAGCGGATCACCGTTCTTCAGCGCGCTCATGAGGAGCGGAGCGGAGACCTCCCCTTCCCCGTGCGCAACGATGTCCACCCACGGAAAGCGTTCCAGGATGGCCTTCTCGACCGACTTGGGCCCCACCCCGCCCAGCACGATGACGCGGTCCGGATAGCGGTCCTTGATCTCTCTTGCTGCCAGCAGCGTGAACGGAAGCAGGTTCGCCATGCACGACAGCCCCACAATCGGTGCCGGATCCTTGCAGAAGTCGGCCAGGCTTTGGGGGACCAGCGGCTCGGCAGCGTCGCAAAGCTGGAAGTCCCGGTAGTCGACGACGATGCCGGCCTTCTCCAGCGCTGCGACGAGGTACAACGGCCCGAGCGTGACGTGCAGCTCCCGTTCGATGCTGTCCAGGTAGCGGATCAGCAGCATGTTGAGGTTGACCAGGGTCAGGTCGGGACGGCCGGTTGAAGCTCGCAGGTTGGGTGATGTCATCGGACGGCCTCGAAGAATGGTCGATTGTCGAGAAGAAGCTGGGCTACCTGGCATCCGGGTCGGGGAGGATGCCCTTGGTGGCCATGGTATCCTCGACCGTGATCACGTCCGGCTCCACGAAATCGTCGGAAACGGAGTCCGGCTGGATCCCGTGGGAATCCGTGCTTTCGCCCACCTCCACGACGGCATCGTCGCCACCGAGATCGCTGCCGACATCATCGGGCTCGGCACCGGTGCAGAAACAGCCGGTTTCCACCATGGCGGTGGACACGAGCATGGCAGCGGCAAGCACGCCGCGCATGAGGCGGCTCTTTCCATGCTGCTTGACATCGATCCGCCCTACCATTTCCTGGAGCATGGGCCCCGGGATCCCGCTCAGCACCTCACGCTCGGTATCGGACAACTCGGCACCGTATGCCTGGATTGCACGGGGCCTGTCCTCAAACAGCGTCCGCCGGAACAGCGTGTCCGTTGCAGCACGGCACAAGACCTTCTCGATCCCGATTGGGATCTTGATCTTGTGGGTCCGTCGGGACCTGGGCCTTCCGCCGACGATGGTCTTGCGCACGACTTCCCGCCCTTCTTCGACCTCGAATTCCTTGTCGCTCATGTTCGGCCTCCGTCTGGCGACAGAATACTCCCATGCGTTGGCCGAAACAACAGTCAAATCGTCCCGAAGAAGGGACAAGACCTAGTGGCATTCCTGGATCTTGGAGGAATCATCGAAGTAGCAGCCGACCTTGCCGCCGAACGGGTCGAACACCCAGTGACAGTTCTGGCGCCAGGTGCCGCCGCTTCCGCAGGCCGGTGCAGAGCCTGACCAGCCCGCCGTTCCGGAGCACACCTCCAGCGAGAGGGTGCAGGAGGACGCCACCTGGGGCCAGTGCTTGTCGCTCGACCCGTTGCAGTCGTAGTCGAAGCTGCCGTCCCCGCGGTGACCGGTGAACCACCCGGCCTGGTATGGGTGGGCATTGCCGTTGCCATCGTAGCAGTCGGTCTTGTCCGTGACCTTGTAGGCCCCTGTCTTGCTGCACAGGCACTTGCCGGCCATGGTCGAAGAGCCGTAGCCGTCGCTGTCTCCATCGTGATAGTAGGTGGTGCAGCCTCCGGAGTTCTCGGGGTCGATGGAGCCGTTGCAGTCGTTGTCCTGGCCGTCGCAGACCTCCGGGATGTTGACCGGCATCTCGTTGACGCACTCGGTTCCGGTCCCGTCGCCCTTGCAGGTGATCGTCCCGTTCTTGCACAGGTCGGAGTCGTTGCCGTCGCATGCCTGGCCGAGCTGACCGTTCCAACCTTCATCGGTCTGGCCGTTGCAGTCGTTGTCCTTGTAGTCGCAGATCTCCTTGACGTTCGCAGGGTTCTCGTTGACGCACTCTACGCCCGTCCCGTCCCCCCTGCACGTGAGGGTCCCGTACTTGCACAGGTCGGAGTCACCGCTGTCGCATGCCTGCCCCTTGGTCGGGAAGTCCTCGTCGACGTCACCGTCGCAGTCGTTGTCCTTGCCGTCGCACTTCTCGACTACGCCGGCGGGGTTCTCGTTGACGCACTCCACGCCGGTCCCGTCGCCCTTGCAGGTGTAGAACCCGAACTTGCAGAAGTCGGAATCATCGCCGTCGCATGCCTGCCCCTTCTGGGCAAACGTCTCGTCCACGTCACCGTCGCAGTCGTTGTCCTGGCCGTCGCACGTCTCGACGATGCCGGCGGGATCTTCGTTGACGCATTCGAGCTTCGTGCCATCGCCCGAGCAGGTCCACGTCCCGTTCTTGCACAGGTCGCCATCGTCGCCGTCGCAGGGCTGTCCTTTGAGCGGGAAGTCCTCGTCCTTGTCGCCATCGCAGTCGTTGTCCTGGCCGTCGCACACGTCCTCGATGTTCACCTGGGTCTCGTTGACGCACTCGACCCCCAGCCCCTCCTGCGTGCAGGTCCAGGTTCCGTACTGGCAGTTGTCCGAGTCGACTCCGTCGCAGGCCTGGCCGAGCGACGCAAACCCTTCGTCCACCTCTCCGTCGCAGTCATCGTCCAGGTAGTTGCAGATCTCGATGATGTCGAGCTTGGCTTCGTTGATGCACTCGAGTTCGAGCCCATCCGGCGTGCAGGTCCACGTCCCGTTCTCGCACAGGTCCAGATCCCCGCTGTCGCAGGCCAACCCCTTGAGCGGGAAGTCCTGGTCGGCCTGCCCGTCGCAGTCGTTGTCGATGCTGTCGCAGACGTCGACCAGGTCGGTTGCGGTCTCGTTGACGCACTCCACTCCGCTGCCGTCCGCGGTGCACGTCCACGTCCCGTTCTCGCACAGGTCGGAATCGTCGCTGTCGCACGGCTGCCCCTTGGTCGGGAAGTCCTCGTCCTTGTCACCATCACAGTCGTTGTCCAGCCCGTCGCACAGGTCCACGAGGCCGGTCTCCGTCTCGTTGACGCACTCCACTCCGCTGCCGTCCGCGGTACAGGTCCACGACCCGTTTTCGCACACGTCGGAATCGTCGCTGTCACAGGGGAAACTCTTGAGCGGGAAGTCCTCGTCCTTGTCGCCATCGCAGTCGTTGTCCTGCCCGTCGCACACGTCCACGATGTCGGTTTCCTCCTCGTTGACGCACTCCACCGCAAGACCGTCCGCTGTGCACGTCCAGGTCCCCTTGGCGCACAGGTCGGAATCGTCGCTGTCGCAGGGGGCGGCAAGGGTCGGGAAGTCCTCGTCCACGTTTCCGTCGCAGTCATTGTCCTGGCCGTCGCACACATCCGAGGCCGGCGTCGCAGCGCTGCAGTCCGACCAGCCGGTCGCCTCGCACATGCTCTCTCCCGAGCAGGTTCCAAGGTCGTTTGAGTTGACGCACGGCTTCGTCTTCCCTGCGTCTTCGGGCAGGCACGAGCAACTCACCGTCGGCGGCTGGCAGACCATGTCCGGGGCCTGGCAGGTGTACCCGTCCCAGATCGGGCAGTCATCCGCCTTGGCACACCCCACCGTGCACGATGCCGCTTCGTCGCCAGCAAACTTGTGGCACACCGATTCCGGAGTCCCGCAGTCCTCGTCGGTCTCGCACGGCTTGCAGATGTTCAGGTACTGCGGCACGCACACGAAGACCGTGTCCGAGCCATACAGGGTCAGCCCCTTGCAGACCCAGCCCAGCGGGCATTCCTCGACGCAGGTCATGGTGCAGACCGACCCCGCCCCCGTCTCGATGCACAGGCCGCTGGCGCAATCCTCGGGCTGCTGACACGGAGCGTTCATCTGCCCGGCCAGATCCTCCTGCGCATCCCCGGCGTCCGGATGCCACGCCGTGTCGATGCCCCGCTGGTCGAACACGAGGCCGTCGCCCGGAAAGGCCCCGTCCCCCACGGTGCGACCATCCTGCGAGATCGTTTCGCCGTCCGCGCCAGCGTCCCACGCGCCCGAGTCCGCATTCATCCCGGGCTTCTTCGGATCGCTGCTGCAGGCCGCGCTGAGCACGGCCAATCCCACGACCACGAGCCATCGGCTCGACAATACCCGCTTCATCGGTACCTCCCCGTGAGCTGCGCTGCTGAGCGTCGCAGCAAGACACAGCATTCCATGTTCCGCTCCCGATTTCAACGGGGTGCAGAGGCCATGGCCTGACGGGGAGGATCCCAAATCGTCGGCTCGGGAGGGGGCCTCCGGGTGGTCCCTCAGCGCCGAAGCCCCATGTACAAGCTCGCGGGAATGTCGGCATACCCGTCTTTCCCGCTGAGCCCACGGAAGATACGGACACGGCCGTCCGGGGATACGACCACGTCGGACAGCCTCCCTGCGTACTGGCGATTGCCGTTCAGGGCATACGTGTTGAGGTCCTCGATGACCCAGCGGTCCTTCTCCCAGTGGCCGTACCGCAGCCCCCAGAGCGTCGGATCGTGCCAGGTGATGTGAGGAGCATCGTTCGGGCCGAAGGTGAGCGATGCAAACTCGCCGGTCTCGGCCCGGCCATCGACCGTTTCCTTGGTCCACGTGCCGTCGATCCGCCGTGCAAGCCGGAGCGAGTCGGGGCTGCCGCAGTAGCCCGGCTCCGGATGCACGCACGGGCTGTACACGATGCCCGGACGGCCCTTTGGATCCAGAGCGAGGTCGGTCGTGCCTGCGAACCGCTCCACGTCCGGTCGGTCCACGGTTTCCTGCTTCCAGCCCGCCCCGGGGTTCTTCGACGCATAGAAGATCCCGTCGCCGTCCAGCCCGATCCAGGCCACGTGCAGCGAGCCGTCGGGGGCAGCGACGATGCTTCCCGAGCCGCCCGGCGTGTCGCTGACCGCTTCATGCTCCAGCTCCAGGATCACAGGTTGCCAGGCATGGCGGGGACGATTGTTCGAGTCGAAATAGAACACGTGAGGCATGCCGTCGGGGCCGCTGTCCACGACCCATCCGCCGCCACCG
>Ga0233425_10008127_pt1 | contig 14168 bp, 14 predicted proteins | sample Watercolumn_Towu_2_FD_181712 | JGI IMG/M metagenome (GOLD analysis project Ga0233425, IMG submission 181712) | Freshwater microbial communities from Lake Towuti, South Sulawesi, Indonesia - Watercolumn_Towuti2014_140_MG | ecosystem: Environmental > Aquatic > Freshwater > Lake | place...
CACATCCCCGATTTCGGCCGCGATGGCGTCAACTTCTTCAAACTTTCTTTTAGAAGCGCGCAAAACAGCGCGACGCAGCAATTCACCGGTGTAGTCTGATAAGCCACCCAAATATTCACCCGGTTCAATCTTCATATCCGGAATTTCTCCGACCGGCATCCCCTTCACAAAAAACCAAAACAATTTCGCTTCAACAAACTCTTCGCGCGCCGCGGTCCAGGCGCCCTCATAATGCAATTCCGGAATGTTGGAAAACTTAGTTTCCAGCTCTCCGAAAATCTTTTCCGCTTCCGCCAACTTCACTTCCGCTTCCTCGACATTATCCCGATGCATGGCGAATATCGCTTGTTTCGACAAATGCAAAGCATTGCTGGCCTGACCGATAATTTGCCGACGCGACTGGTCATACTTCGCCTGCGCCTCATTCGTTTGTTTCCAAAATTCTTTGTTCAACATAAAGTTATTAATTACCAAATTCCAAGCACCCACCGCTTAGCGGGGTCTCGTATCGGGACAATTTACAAACACACTAAGCTTGTTTGATAATTGATTATTGGTCATTGGAATTTATTTCAAATATTTATACTTATTCGCCACATGTTCTTCATGAGTCTTGCTGAAAATAATTTTTCCATCCGGTGTCGTTAAAAAATAATAATAGGGTGAATCGGTTGGTAAAATCGTGGCCTGGATCGATTCAATACTGGGATTGCAAATCGGTGTCGGTGGCAAACCCTGATATTTATAGGTATTGTACGGATTGTCTATTTTTGTTTCATCCAAAGAAGCGCTGGCCGATTTGTTCTTCGTAAAATAGCTGATCGTCGCATCCGACTGCAACGCCATCCCATCACGCAATCGTGACCAGAAGATATCAGCCACGATCCGACGATTGTCATAACCAAACATTTCCTTCTCGACAATACTGGCCATTATTGCTATATCATAAACTTTCTTTTTCTGTTTGACGATCTCCACTCGCAAATCATTGGTCAATTTATTGTCAAAATTGTTCAACATCTTGATCACCACCTCTTCCGGCGTGGCATCTTCATAAACATTATACGTATCCGGATACAGGAAACCTTCCAATGACACTCCAGCCGGCGCGTCCTGGAGAAATTCATAATCATATGACGAGGCTTTTCCAGTAGCCTTCATGAAGTCAGCCGCTGGAAACAAACCTTCCCTCTCCAGATAAGCAGCCATATTCTCCCGCGTCCACCCTTCTATGAAAGTCAATTTCTTTTGCGCGCGATTCCAGTCTTTTCTAGTCAATTGATTAACTATTTCTTTGACGCTTAACGTGGTATTCAATTTATATTCTCCTACTTGCCAATGCGAATCTAAACCTTTTAATCGAGAATATAATGAAAAGAAATTTCGACTACTGATAAACCCTTCAGCTTTTAATTTTTTTCCAATCACCGCGGTCGTGTCACCTGCATTTACCACAAATTTTTTATCACCATAAGGATTCTTGTTATCCTTCTCAGCCATAATTCCCAACCAAATCCAACCACCGATCATGACAATCAATATCAGGACAATTATTTTTAATAAAAATTTCATAATTATAACAAGTCAACCCTCATCTTTGTTAATATCTGGCCCAGCATAAACAGTGGCAAGCCAACGACATTGTTGTAGCAACCACCAATTCTCTCCACCAGCAATGCGCCTTTTTCCTGAATTTTAAAAGCGCCGGCATTGTCCAATGGATTATCAGCTGCTATATAATGATCAATTTCTTGTTTTGACAATTTCTTCATATACAACTTGGTAATAGCCACATCAGTTATTTCCTGATTATTATCAACGTCAATTACCGTTAACCCTGAATAAATTTTAACCACTTTGCCGCTGATCTTTTTCAAGGTTTGTCGCGCTTTGGCCACGGTATGCGGTTTACCCAAAAAACCCTCATGCCAAACAAAAGTGTCACAACCAATCACGATGCCACTCTTCAGTTTTTCGGCCGCGGCCCGGGCTTTGCCACGACTGTTGATCACCGCCAATCTCGAAGGAGACACTTTTAATTCATTATCTTCCTCAAAATCACTGCTGATAATAGAAAAATTATTACCAACAATTTGTTTTAATAATTCCTTGCGACGAGGCGAAGTGGAAGCTAAATATAATTTTTTCATAAAATTAACTTATTTATCATAATCAATTTTATCACATATTTAATTATAATTCCATGACTCTTGACAACACATTTATTATTTGCTATTATATGGCAAGACTATGAAATATTTACCGACAAAACCGAAGACACGATTCAAACAACCCAACCGCTACAATTTCACATATAGCGCCAAGCACCTCATTTAAGGGGTGCTTTTTTGTACCTTACAACTTAATCCCGAGCCACCAACCAACCTCCACCCCTGTCCATGGCTGGGTCGGCCTGGATGGCGGTGGATCACAAGGAGGGCGATGTCATGATGATCGGAGGCGCGACAATTGATGAACTTGATGAAGAAGTAGTCAAATTATTGAGGAAAGATGGAGTAATCAAAGATATTGATGAGTACGGGGATAGATTTAAACACTCTATTCGTTCCTGGGTACGTTTGGGAGATTATATTCTGGCTGAACTGATTATTTGTAATAAAAGAATTCGTACAGTGGAATATTATCCTCACGGACATAATTGTCACTGTTCGTGCCACGTTGAAAAACGCGACATTACTGAAAAAATGTTTATTACCCGACTTGTTCTAATCTCATTAAGCCCCAACAAACTGTGTTATCCAGAACACAGACATACTGTTGTTGACGAATACGATGAACGATATGATGAAGCCAACAATGACGATTGCTATTCCGGACTAGCCATTGAATTTGATGAACCATTTATCACAGTTAAATTCTGTAAAAACAGTAGCAATAAATATCCTCTGACCAAACACTTCCGCTGGCGAAAAAATATTTTTGAGGCAGTATCCATCATTAATCGTGATGTAAAAGAAGTTCTAGTTACTAATGAATTCAGCAGAGAAACAACTGTAGCTGAATACCTTGAAGGAATGGTGGAATATACGGAGCAAATGAGAACTAACGAGAATATTTGTTTTCAATGTACTGCACGAATACAACGCACCGACACCTTCATCAAGCTGAGAGAATATCCACAAGTAATCAAAATCAAGGACATTGATTTTATTCTGCCAGCCGGATCAAAGGTCAGAATCTTTCTGGACAACGATTGGAAGAAAAAAGGGAACTGGAATGGCGTGGCACTCATGATTATCAATAGCGCTGGCAAGGCAACTTTTAAAACTGTGACAGACGATTTTCATTATTATCAAGATTACGTGAAACAAGACTGGTGGAAAAAAATGTAAACAAAAGAGCTCTAAACAGAGCTCTTTTCAATTACAATTTTTCTTAAAGTAAATTTTGGAATTTCGACGATTTCAATTGTTCAATAATTTTCTTCACATCGTGCGCGCGATCTTTGGGGCACATAAACAGCACATCATCGGTTTGAATCACAATCATATTATTTATCCCAACCGTGCACACAATTTTGTCCGTATAATTGTAAATCAAATTTCCAACGCAATCTTCGTGACAATAATTTCCTTTCACCAAATTATCTTCTTCATTGCTTAACACATCCTTCACCGTCCGCCAATGGCCGATGTCCGCCCAGCCGAAATCCGCCGGAATCACAAGCATATCAGTCAACTTTTCCATAATGCCATAATCAATGGAAATCGGATCCATGTCCAAAAAACGCTTACTCACGTACTCCTGATTCGAATAATTCATCGCCAAATCACGCAAAACAGTGTGATGCTGGGGTAAATGCGTGGCAAACAAGTTCATCAAATTTTTCGCATTCCAGACAAACACCGCCGGATTCCACAAATACTGCCATTTGCTGACATAGGATTTCGCGGTCTCCAAATTTGGTTTTTCCACAAACCTCTCCACCTCAAAAATTTCATCAAACCCATTATTATTCTTTATCTTATCAAATTGTCCGCTCATTTTTATATAGCCATAACCGGTTTCCGGATAAGTCGGTTTAAGACCGAGCAACAATGTTTTTTGCGGATGTTTCCGAATTATTTGTTCCGCCAGTTTCAACAATCGCAAATATTCATCCTCATCCTTTACATAGGCATCAGAATTGATAGTCACAAAGTCCACTTCCGGATCACGTTGCATCAAAGACACCGCGACCAAACCGATCGCCGGCGCGGTGTCGCGCTTTTCCGGTTCCAGAATGAGTTGATCAACCGGAAACTCCGGCAACTGTTGCAAAATCGCCTCTTTTTGATTTACATTGGTGGAAATATAAATATCTTCCTGATTAAAACCATTGGCTAATCGCTCATAGGTCGCCTGCAACAGAGTCTTATCACCGATGAACGGCAATAATTGTTTAGGCTTTGATTGTCTCGATACCGGCCAGAGTCGAGTTCCCCCACCTCCGGCCATTATGACCAACTTCATATTAAATTCATTTTAACTTATAACTTTCAAAACAACTAAACTCAACAATATAGCGCCAACGATTATCCGATACCAAGCAAAAACTTTCAAAGAATGACTCTCAATATATTTCAAAAATCCTTTGATAACCAAGTAGCCCGTAATAAACGTCGCCATGGCGCCAAAGATCAGCAAATATACTTCTCGATTGGAAAGCGTCATCAGCTGAACATCAAACAACTTCTTAATACCGGCGGCCAGCACCACGGGAATACTCAACAAAAATGAAAATCGCGCGGCCTCTACCCGCTTCAAATTCAAAGCCATTCCTGCTATAATGGTAGCACCGGAACGAGAAACACCAGGAATCAGCGCTATGGCTTGCGCCAAACCGATCAAAATCGCTTCCGGTAGCGACAGACCCTCAAAAGGAATCCGCCGCTTTGAATAATGTTCAACTATCAATATTATAACGCCACCAACGAACAGCGCTATAGCCACGACCAACACGCTGCGTAAATATTTCTCAATCGCATTATCAAAAATTAAACCAACCAAAATCGCCGGAATGGTCGCTAAAATAATATTCACCACCGTCTTCTGATCATCCTGCGCGATGTTGAACCCGCGAAACATCGTCAGAAAGGCCTTCCAATAGCGAGCAATGTCTGTCCGGAAATAAACCAACAACGCCAAAGCCGTGCCAATGTGCAATGCCACGTCAAAGGTCATGTTGTCCACCAGATCAACACGAAAAACATCATGCAACAGTACCAAGTGCCCGGAACTGGAAATCGGCCAGAACTCTGTCAGGGCTTGGACTAGAGAAAAAATTAAAGCGTAGAGTATTATCATATATTTAGTAACTAGTAATAATTTTGGTGTGAGCTATCAGGTGTGAGCTCTTAGGTAAAACTTATACCTCATACCTAACAGCTAATACCTTCTCAACAAAATATTATGTATCAAATGATTCTCATCCCCATTGTCGCGGCCATCGTCGCGCAAATCATCAAGTTGATTGTCGATGCGACAAAAAAACAATTCTCCTGGACTGATCTCAATAGCTATGGTGGCATGCCATCCTCTCATAGCGCCGCGGTCGTCTCTTTGGCGGCAGCAGTCGGCTATTACGATGGCTGGGATCGCGCGGCTTTTGCGATCGCTGTCGTACTGGCACTAATTATCATCCGTGATGCGGTCGGTTATCGCCGTCAACTCGGCCTGCACGCGCAAATTCTCAATCAACATTTAGAGCAGCTGCCGGCGGAGAAAAATTTCATGTTTCCCCATCTCCGCCAACGTCTAGGCCACACCCCACTGGAGATTCTCGCTGGTGTCGCCGTCGGTCTCCTGGTGACCGCTCTATATATCATCTTAATATAAACATTACTTCTGACAAATAGGACAATACGACGTTCCTCGTCCGGCCACTCTCGTTTTGACGATAGTGGCTTTTTTGCATTTTAAACATCTTTCACCGGCGCGATGATATACTTTCAAGAAACGAACATAATTGCCCTTTTTCCCACTACCATCGACATAAGTATTTACAGACGTACCCCGTTCCACAATGGCCTTTTTCAGAATACGGACAATCGATTGATAAAGTTTTTTCTTTTCAAATAGCGTTATAGTCTTGATCTTTCGATCAGGTAAAATACCGGCCGCAAAACAACTTTCATCAGCATAAATATTGCCAATACCGGATATCAATTCTTGCATTAATAATACTTTTTTTATCTCTAAATTCGGTTTGCGCTCCAAGATTGACATGAACAATTTAACTGTAAACCTCTTCTCAACCGGTTCCGGACCAAACTTCTTTCGAGCCAGATCAACTTGGTCTCGCGTGACCAACTGAAAATACCCGAACTTACGCATATCATTATAATACAATCGTCCATAACGACCAAAATCAATAACTACTTTATTAAATCGATCCGGTGTTTCACGCGACTGAGGCACCGGATGGCCACCAGATACCACCGACCCTCGCGGTGGCACGAAAACAAACTGACCGGTCATCTTCATATGCGCCAGGACGCGATGCGTGGTACCAAAATCAAAAATCATCATTTTGCCGACGCGCTCGACACCCTTCAAAGTTAACCCGGTCAAAAATTTTATAAATTTGGCTTTTGATGGCGCGATCTTTTTTACAAAATCATCACGAATGATAATCTTCGTGATTTTTTTGTTCTTCAAATATTGTTCCAGATCCCGGCGTACGGTTTCCACTTCTGGCAATTCAGGCATATTTTATATTAAAGGTTGACCACTGATATATTTAGGAATCTCGACCGACATCATCTTGAGGGCGGTCGCTGTCACGTCTGACAACAATCCGACCGGTCGGAGTAAGCTTAAATCATTACCAATCAATTGAGAATCCGGACTGCTTTTGCCCCGATACTCCTCACCAATAATTATACAGGGCACCGGATTGGTCGAGTGATCTTTGCTAATTTCTCCGGTTTGGAGATTACGACATTCTTCACAATTGCCATGATCAGCGGTAATAATGCATCGCCCGCCTTTTGACAAAATCAAATCCACCACCTGGCCCAAACAATGATCAACGGTTTCGACCGCTCGGACGCAAGCCGGAATATCTCCGGTATGACCGACCATATCGGGATTAGCATAGTTGACTACGATAAAATCATGTTTTTCTTGCATAATCACCTTGGTCAGCTTATCAGTCACCGCCAAGGCCGACATTTCCGGCATATCGGCATAGCTGGCGACGCGTGGAGAGGGAATGACATCACGATCTTCAAATTTGAACGGATCCTCCTTGCCACCATTAAAGAAAAAAGTGACGTGCGCGTATTTTTCTGTTTCAGAAATATGATATTGACTCAAACCAGACTCACTGACCGTCCTCGACAAACAAAGCTCGATAGATTCCTTTGGCATCGCCACTTCGACCGGCAAGCCTTGTTCATATTCAGTCATGGTGACAAAATAAAGATCTTGAATTTTTTCTCGTGGGAATTTATCGAATTCTTCACTGACAAAAGCCTTGGTCAATTGCCGAGCGCGATCCGAACGGTAATTCATAAAAATAATCGCATCCCCCCGGCCCACGGTGGCCGTCGGTCGGCCATTTTCACCAATGACCACTGGAATGAATTCTTCATCAAAAACTTTTTTGGCGTATGAAGCTTCCACTGCCTGGACCGGATCGGGGAAGTATTCATCACTAATCCCCTTGACCATCGCATTGTAGGTTTTCTCAATGCGCTCCCAATGATTGTCACGATCCATCGCGTAAAAACGTCCTGACACTGTGGCCACCTCGCCCAGACCGATTTCTTTCACATGACGCATAACATCGGCCAAATATTCTTTGCCACCATTGTACAAAGTATCGCGACCATCAATAAAACAATGCAAATATACATTCTTTACTTTCTGTTGCTTGGCCATTTGCAACAAAGCATAAGCATGAGTAATCATGGCATGAACCTTGCCATCGCTCATCAAACCGAAAATATGCAGCTTGGAGTTATTGGTTTTAACATGCTCCATGGCTTTGATAAACTTTTCATTCTCAAAAAAAGTGCCATCATTTATATCCCGATCTATACGCGGTAAATTTTGGAACAAAACCTTTCCCACACCGAGATTCATGTGACCGACTTCTGAATTTCCGATTTCACCCCACGACAACCCAACCGATTCACCGGAGGCGAGCAAAGTGAAAACCGGATAGTTGGCCACGTAGGAATCAAAATTTTTCTTCTTGGCCAAGGTGACACTATTGCTATCGCATGGCGGCGCGACCCCCCAGCCATCGAGGACGATCAAGGCTAATGGTTTTTTTTGAGCCATATACTATTTCTTTTTTACTTTTATCAAACTTTGTCCCTTTACTTGCCCGGGTATTCTCACTCCCAGATAATCGTAAATCGTAGGGGCAATATCTCCCAGATTACCAGGTTTTATCGATAAATTCAAAGCTTGATGGCCGACAATTATAAAGGGCACGGGATTGGTCGTATGTTCAGTGAAAATTTCACCCGTTTTTTCATCAATCATTTTTTCCGCATTGCCATGATCGGCCGTGATAAATACATTGCCTTTCTTTGATAAAACCGAGGAAATCACTGCACCCACGCAAGCATCCACAGTCTCCACCGCCTTGATGGTGGCGGCTAAATTTCCAGTATGCCCCACCATGTCAGCGTTGGCAAAATTAGCCACAATAAAATCATACTTTTTGCTGGCAATAACTTTTAGAATATTTTTTGTAATGGCCTTGGCCGACATTTCCGGTTTATCGGCATAACTATTAATGATGACTGACGGTACCCGAATACGATCCTCACCGAAAACCGGATCAGGATAACCACCATTGATAAAATAGGTGACATGAGCGAATTTTTCCGTTTCCGCGATATACAGTTGCCGATAACTATTCATCACAAATGGCATTGTCGCAATCATTTCCGCTCCCGGATATGCGGTCACCAGCTGTCGAGACAAATCCGGACCAAAATAGGTCATGGCGCAAAATAAAATGTTCTTTAAAATCTTTTTTCTTCGAAAAACGCCGGGATTGTCTTTCATGAAATTTTCCTGAACAAAACACTTCGCCAACTGTCTGGCCCGATCAGAGCGCAGGTTGAAATAAATCACCGCGTCTTTGTCGGAGATCCTCGAATTTTCAAAGCCTTCACGATGACGATCTAGAATTACCGGCTCCAAATACTCATCAGTCAAATTCTTATTATACGAATGTTCGATGGCGTCTTTATAATAACTAAACTTCAATGTTTTTTTATCCGTCCCGGTCAAACAATCATAGGCTCGCTTTGTCCGGTCCCAATTTTTACCTCGATCCATAGCATAAAAACGTCCCATCAATGAAGCCAATTCATAATTGCTTGTGCCATTTTTGAATTTCTCCAAACGTAAAAAAAGATCATGAATCAACCGTTCAGCGCAATGCTGGGGTGAATCGCGACCATCCGTAAATAAATGAATAAAAACTTTTTCCACTTTTTTTTTCTTGGCCCAATCCACCAGCGCGATCAAATGGTTGATCGAACTATGGGGGCTATCACCATCTGACAGCATACCCATCAAATGCAACCGAGAATGATTGGCTTTGACATGATCGAGGACTGATTCAAATGCAATATTAGTAAAAAAAGATTTATCCGCGATCGCGCGATTGATAATCACATTATCCTGATAGACGACCCGTCCGGCTCCAATATTCATATGACCAGCCTCGGAATTGCCGGCCTGCCCATCAGGCAAACCGACACAACTCTCGCTGGCGCACAATTGAGTATGGGGATATTTTTTCCAGACTCGATCAAAATGCGGCTTGTGAGCGATCTCCACCGCGTTGCCAGGTCCCTTTGGCGCGATCCCCCAGCCATCGAGAATCAACAAAACATTAGGTTGGTACGATTTTTTCATAATTACTTTTTCAATTCTTTTTCAATTTCCATCAAACGATTGTATTTCTCCACCCGCTCGGATCGAGACAGCGATCCGGTTTTGATAAAATCAGCATTCACGGCCACGGCCAGATCAGCAATAAACGTATCAGCGGTTTCACCGGACCGATGTGAAACGCTAACCTTATATTTATTCTTCTTCGCCAGATAAATGGCATTGATCGTTTCAGTCAAGGAACCGATCTGGTTGACTTTAATCAAAATCGCGTTGGCGACTTGATTTTCAATGCCATATTGCAACCGTTCAACGTTTGTCACGAATAAATCATCTCCAACTAACGTTACTTGATCACCGAGAAAGCCGGTTAACTTCGCCCAATTGGTCCAATCATCTTCGGCCAAAGCATCTTCCAAAGAAATAACGGGGTACTTCTGAAGCCAGGCATCCATCGTCTTGATCACGCCATCAGGAGAAATAGATTTCTTCATTTTTTTATCATTCAGGAAGTACTTTCCATCTTTGAAAAATTCACTCAAAGCCAAATCTACCCCGATAAAAGCATCCACCCCAGGTTTATATCCGGCTTTTTTGATCGCCGCGACAATAAAATCCAACCCAGCTTCATTGGATTTCAAATTTGGAGCAAAACCACCTTCATCCCCCACTAAAGTTTGAAACCCCGCTTCCTTTAATAATGATTTTAATGACTGAAATACTTCGGCGCCAATGCGCACCATTTTCTCCACAGATGAAGCCCTGGGTATGACCATCATTTCTTGGACCGTGACCGAATTGTCAGCATGCTTGCCACCATTGATAATATTCATGGTCGGTTGCGGCCAACGATATTTATTCTCTGGTAACCGATAAACTTTGCGCAGATATTGATATAAAGGCAATTTTGTTGCCAGCGCTCCAGCTCTGGCCATCGCCAGGGAGACAGAGAGAATCGCGTTCGCGCCCAACTTGGCTTTATTGGGCGTGCCATCCAGATCAATCATGATTTGATCGTTTTTTCTTTGGTCAAAAACTCTCTTGCCAATCAGCGCCTTGGCAATTTTCGTATTCACATTATTTACCGCCTTCAAGACACCAGCGCCATGATAGCGTTTTCTATCATTATCTCGCAGCTCAATGGCTTCATGCGTACCGGTCGAAGCACCGGACGGGACACTGGCCTTGGCCCGGATCCCTTTTTCCAGGTAGACAGTGGCTTCCACCGTTGGATTGCCGCGAGAATCCAAAATCTCTCGGGCGGTAATTTTTGTGATCTTCATATATATCTATTCAAGTCCTACTTAATTTATTACAACAACTCAAAAGTGATACTCACGTTGGAAGTTATTTCACTTTCACCGGTCTGAATCGATGGGGCGGGAGCCGCCGATGGCATGGCCAATTCAGAAGACTTGACGCCATAGCTATAATCAAATGGGATTGGAGTATAAGATGAATCTGAGAAATTCATTACTTTGCCCAGCTTGACGCCCAAAGTAGCAGACATTTCACTCGCCTTGGCTTTAGCATCTTTGATCGCTTCAACTTTGGCTTGTTGTTTAATCTTCTCAATATCATCTACCGTGAAAGCCAACTGACCGATATAATCAGCCTTCAGAGTGCCAATCGCGTTCAAAACATCGCTGATTTTGGCGGTATCTCTAATTTTAATATCCAAATTTTGTTCCACGCGGTAATCCTTGAAAGTACTAACATCATTAATCCAATCGTATTCCGGATAAATATTGTAGCTGGAAGTTTTCAAATCTTTTTCCGCGACACCGAGTTTTTTTAACGCCGCAATAATGCTATTCATCTTCTCAGTATTATTTTTCTGAGCAGTAGCCACATTCACATTGGTCGTCCAGGCCCCAACGGTCAGAGTCGCCACATCAGGAACGGCCATAATTTTGGCAGTACCAGAAATAGTAATCTGACTGATTGATTGTGGGTTTTGACCGATATAATCAAAGGACTTCATCTGATTGCGAGTCATAAAGACAAAAAACACTGTCACGCTGATCACGAATAAAATACCAAAGACCATACCCACGGCTCGGAGCCAGTGGCCACACTTACAACCGCATTGTTCCCCATTGTTCATCATAGATTTTGTTTTAATATTTACTTTTATTAATAATTATTTCTTCAACCAAGCACACGCTGACTCTCGATCTTGAAACAACCGATAATTTTTATTACCACCCAAGGTATAAATCGCTTTTATAATCGCGGCGCGAAAACCGGTCGCCCCCACCACCGCTGTTTTGCGGACTTTAAACGCTTTAAAATAACTGGCGTGCATTTTTCGAGCCTCCGGAGTGGCTCTTCCCGCCTGACTGACATCAACCAACAAATCAAAAGATTCAATTGGTTCATTTTTGTATTTAGTATCGGCGATTCTCAGTACGGCATCGAATAATGCCCGGGACGAATCAGCATCCTGATCACCAAACAACGCGGTATCAACAAAACCACCTTCCTCATTCCAATGTACTGAAAATTTTTTTCTGTTCTCAATCATATCAATATAAAAACTTATTTTTTATTAATGGTTTTATTCCCGCCAACGTCTTTCCTTCCAAGAACTCCAACATTGATCCGCCACCGGTCGAAATAAAATTAAATTTTTTACTTAGCTTTAATCGATCGATAACCGCGATCGTCTCGCCACCGCCGGCGATTAACAACTTTCGTTTTTTGGCGGTCACCGCTCGCATCAACTTCTCAGTCCCACCGGAAAATTCTTTCATATCGATCAAACCCATCGGACCGCCGCAGACGACCGTTTGCATTTTCAAGATAGCTTCAGAATATAATTTCACAGTTTCCGGCCCGATATCGAGAATCATCTCCCCAATGTCACAAATAGTGGTCCCATGAGCTAATTTAACATAATGCTTTTTCTTTTTAGTCGCGGCATCAGCCACGATAAAATCAACCGGAGTCATTATTTTTTTATTTTTCGCCAACCTAATCGCTTGATCAAAATATTGCGGATCATAAATCGAATCACCGATTTCATAGCCCTTGGCCTTCAAAAAGACATGAGCCACGCCACCGCCGACCAAAATCTTATCGTATTTTTTCAAAAACTTTTCAATCACGCCGAATTTAGAGTCCAGCTTAATCCCACCGATTATAGCGGCCGCCGGAGTGGGAGGCGTCAAAGATTCACTCAAAAACTTCACTTCATCGATCAAATTCAATCCCGCGTAGCTGGTCAGCAATTTTGTAATGGTGCAAAGCGAGGCAGCCTCCCGATGAATCACTCCGAAAGCATCATCCACATAAATATCAGCCAGTCCGGCCAGTAAGGCGGCAAACTGCATATCATTTTTTTCTTCGCCAAAATGAAATCTTAGATTTTCCAATAAAATCACCGAGGATTGTATTTTTCCAACCCTTGTCACCAATTGATTATCAAAACTGTCAGCAATAAATTTCACCGGGATTTTTCCCAAATATTTTTGCAATACTTTTGAAATTGGACGAAGCGACAATTTCGGATCAACCACGCCATTCGGACGCCCCAAGTGGGCCCCGATAATAACCTGGCATTTATTTTTTATCAAGAATTTAATAGTCGGCACCACGCGCTGAATCCGAAAATCTTCCAACACTTTCGTACCTTTCATGGCCACATTGAAATCCACCCGCAAGAACACTTTTTTCCCCGTCAAATTTTTCGCTTCTTTTATTGATCGCAACTTCACCGTCATATTTGTAATATTTGGATAAATTTATAATTCGTAACCACATTTTATTCACCCTGAATCGACACCAGTCGCCAATCATTACCGTCCACTTCGGTAATATTTACCACCGCCCCCTCAGCCAAAGTCTTCTGCCCCAGCATCGTGATATTAAATTTTAAATTATCGGCATTAATGGCCGCGCCATGTTCAATCACTGAACCCAATTCAATGTCAATTTGCGATACCTTGGATAATCTGTTCTTTTCGGCATATTCAATCACCAAACGATGTATCATATCCGCGACGTGAAGGTCATGCATAAGAATGAGATAATGAGTAAATGAGGGAATGAGCAAATGGGTGCCTGATGAAATGTACCCCCCATTCTCTCCTAATGTGTAGCGCATGAAATGCAAGGATCATAGGCTCGCACCAAGGTGCGGATCATGGCTTTTTGTTTTTCCTCTTGCCAATTCTTTACTTCCGGCAGCAAATGTTTCAAATCGCTTTCCAAATTGGCCAAAAACATTGCCGTGGGCGTAATAATATTACCATACACAACCACTCCATCGTTATTCAATTCGTAAAAATGAATCAACG
>Ga0233425_10008128_pt1 | contig 14168 bp, 11 predicted proteins | sample Watercolumn_Towu_2_FD_181712 | JGI IMG/M metagenome (GOLD analysis project Ga0233425, IMG submission 181712) | Freshwater microbial communities from Lake Towuti, South Sulawesi, Indonesia - Watercolumn_Towuti2014_140_MG | ecosystem: Environmental > Aquatic > Freshwater > Lake | place...
CCCGTGACCATGTTGGTCGCCCCGGGGCCGACGGACGTCGTGCAGGCGAACGTCCGCAGGCGGTTGGTCATCTTGGCGAACGCCGCGGCCGTGTGGACCATGGCCTGCTCGTTGCGGCACTGGTGGTACCGGAACGCCGGCCGCTGCTGGAGCGCCTGGCCGATCCCCGCGACGTTGCCGTGGCCGAAGATGCCGAAGCAGCCGGCGAAGAACGGCCGTGCACGGCCGTCTCGCTCCACGTGCTGGCTCGCGAGCAGCTCGACCAGCGCCTGGGCCGTGGTCAGTCTACGCGTCGTCATCCGGACACCACCCTCCCCTCGCCTCGACGAACCTCGTGACCTCGTCGAGCCGCGGCATGAAGTTGGCGCAGCCCTGGCGCGTCACCACGATGGCGCCGCACGCGTTGCCCAGCCGCGCGGCGCGACGCCAGCTCCAGCCCTGGAGATGCCCGTACACGAACCCCGCGGCGAATGCGTCGCCCGCGCCGAGGACGTTGCACACATCGACCGGGAACGGCTCGGCCTCGACGACCTCGCCGCCGCCCAGGTACACCGCCGCACCGTCGGCGCCCCGCTTGAGCGCAACGGCCCGCGGCCCTGTGGCGAGCACCAGGGCGAGCGCGTCGTCGAGGTCGCCCCCGACCGTCGGCGCCGAGACCTGCGAATGCTCGATGGACACGAGCGACCGCGCCCGCATCGTGAGCGCTTTCAGCTCCTCGCGCGTTCCGATGACGATGTCCACGAGGTGCAGGACTGAACGTAGCACCACGCCGAACGCGCGCGGGTCGTGCCACTGGTCGGCCCGGAAGTCCACGTCGAGCAGGACCTCCGCGCCCGCGCGCCGCGCCTCCTCGGCCGCGAAGACCGTGGCGCTGCGGCTCGGCTCCCGGCTGAGCCCGGTGCCGGTGATCAACAGCGCCCGGGTCGCGCGTACCGGCGCGGCGACCACGTCATCGATCGAGAGCTCGATGTCGGCGCAGCCCTCGCGGTAGAAGACGAGCGGGAACCGGTCGGGCGGCTCGATCCCGAGCACCACCGCGCTCGTCCGCCGGCCGGGCTTGCGCGGCACGAACGACGTATCCACGCCCTCGGCACCGAGGAACCGCAGCACGAAGTCGCCGACCGGGTCCTCGCCCACGGCCGTGAGCAGCGCGGTCCGCAACCCGAGCCTGGACGCGCCGACAGCGACGTTCGTCGGGCACCCGCCCACGAACGCTCCGAAGCTCGTGATCTCCGGGAACGGTGCGCCCGGGTCGTTCGAGTACAGGTCGATGGAGCTGCGCCCCATTGTGAGGAGATCGCATGAATGTCCGCTCATGGGCGGCCCTCACCCCGGCCCTCTCCCGGTTGGAGAGGGTGATTGGTTTGGCGTGACCAGCGGCACCCGCGGGTCGAGGCTGGTCCAGGTCCCCTTGATCCATGCGTGGTCCGGGTCGTCTGTGCTGGCCAGCGACTGCGCCGAGCCCGCGAGGATGTTCAGGTAGTAGCAGTCGTACCCGTACGCGGCCGCGACCGGGTGATAGCCCGCGGGCACGAGCACGACGTCGTCGGAGCGGGCGACGACCAGGGCGTCGAGGCTCCGGTCGCCCGAGTACACGCGCTGGATCGCGAAGCCGTCGGGTCGGCTCATCTTGTAGTAATAGATCTCCTCTAGATCCGCCTCGACCAGCGTGCCGTCCGGCGCAATGCGATGCTCGTCGTGCTTGTGTGGCGGGTACGAGCTCCAGTTGCCGCCGGGGGTGTAGACCTCGACGCAGACGATGCGGTGACAGTCGAAGCCGGGCGGGACGATGCCGTTGATCTGCCGCGACGCACCGTTGCCGCCGCGGAGCTCGACCGCGACGTCGGCCGGCCGCACGAGCCGTGCCGGATGGTCCTCGTCGGTCGGCACCCAGCCGTGGGCCACCTCGCAGCGCTCCGAGACACAGGTGAGCACGAAGCTCGTGCGCCGCGGGAGGTAGAGCGCGTGCGGCATGCCGGCGAACACGTCCGGACGCTCGCCGACATCGGGCCAGTCGCCCCTGTCCGAGGCGACGGCGCACCGGCCGCCGAGCACGACGAGTACAGCCTCGTGCTCGCCGGTCCGGTGGTCCCATCGTTCGTCGCGCGCGAGCCGCCGCACCTCCACGCTCAGGAGCCCCCACCCCGCGTCCGCCGCCGTGATCCGCGTCACGACCCCGGGCTCGGGCGCGTTCGGACGGCGCAGGAGGATGTCGGTGATGTATGGATCTCGCACCCTCCCTCCACCCTGGACGTGCGCCACGAGATGACCGGGACGACGATAGCCGCGGCACCCTCGATACGTCAACGAGTCACGAGTGCCGCACCAGCCGGATCTCGATGCCCAGATCGAGCTCGGCCCATGTGCGGTCGGCCGTGAGCACCGCCGCCCCTCGCTCGATCGCCAGAGCCAGACACGCGCGATCCGCCAGGGAGAGACCGAGCCCGCGCGTCTTTTCCCAAAAGGCGGGCCGCGACCTCGGCCTGCGCGGTTGTGAACGGCTCGACCACCACACCAACCTCCGTGAGCTCCTCGGCCATCCCGTCCACATCGACCCGTCGCCGGAGGGACTTCTGAACAACCTCGGACCAGTTCACGGCCGAGACGACGGCGCTGTCCAGCGCCAGCCGTACACGGTCTGATCCGGGCTCGTCGTGCAGAAAGGCCAGCAAGGCCGATGCATCCAGGACGACCATCACTCCTCGACCGCTTCGCTTTTGGCCTCCTGCCGGCGCTCGGCGATGAGCTCATCAGCCAGGCTCACCTCCCTCGGGACGTGGCGGAACCGGTCCTTGAGCCGTCGCTCGATCGCCTCGCGCCGCTCGAGGACCAAGCTGTCGCCCACCTTCCGGGCCACGAGGCGATCGCCAGGCCTCAAGTGCAATGCCTCACGTAGGCACGCCGGGATCACCAGCCGTCCCTGAGCGCCAAGCTGGACCTCGCTGACAAGATCGTGCTCTGCCACGTCAACCCTCCCGTGTCATGCGTGCTTGAGTGTGGCACGGTTGCGCGGACCTTGCCAGGTCCGCGTCGAGAGTGTCTCCATGGTATAAGCTCCCAATGAAGCTCAAGCCACTGCTCCTGACACTCGCGCTCGCCGCTCCGGCCTGTGACGACGGGTCGAGCTCGCGGTGCGCGGACGTGGTCTGCGACGGCGCCGCGATGTGCAGTGAAGACGACGGGCTCTGCCACTGCGGCGAGGGCGGGCCGGTCTGCGAGCCGCCGAACGACTTCTGCCCATCCCCAGAGGCCGGTTGCATGCCGGAGGCGTGCGCCGGCGTGGTCTGCACCGTGGAGGACACCGCCTGCGAGAGCGACGGGTTATGCCACTGCGGTCCCGGCGGCCCGGTGTGTGACACCGACGAGCGGTGCGACACCGAGGCCGGCCAGTGCGTCCCCGTGATCCCTGACCCGGTCTGCACGTCCGGACAGCGCTGGACGCCGGGCACGGCCATCTTCCGCGAAGCGACCGAGGAGTGGGGGCTCGAAGGAGTCGAGGGGACTCGCCTGAACCTCGCCGACATCGACGGCGACGGGTACGTCGACCTCCTCGTCCGGCGCGGCCCGACCGCGGCCGACGACTTCACGTCCGGCGGCGCCCGCAACACCTGGCTGCTCCGCAACGACGGCGGGACCGGGTTCATCGACATCACGCGGGAGTCCGGTCTGCTCGCCATGCGCGGCGACGACTCCGGAGACACCGGACGCCCGAACACGATCGCCGCCTTCGCCGACGTGGACAACGACGGCGACATCGACGCGTTCACCGGGACCGCCACCACCGATCCCGCGGCCTCGCTCGACGAGTCCAGCGAGGTCCTGCTCAACGACGGCGCCGGCCGCTTCGCCTTTGCCACGCCGGACGTGAACATGGAGCTCCAATGGCTCTCGTCGCCGGCCGGGGCGTCGTTCATCGACGTGGATCTCGACGGGAACGTGGACCTCTGGGTGCCGCAGGCGTCGGGTGCGATGGGACCGCTCCAGGACCGTCTACTCATCGGCGACGGCACCGGCGTGTTCACCGAGGACACGCTGGACTACGGGCTCGGCACCCGCGGGTGGTCTGACGTCGAGGTCCTCAACGAGGGACGGGCGCATACCTGGGGCTGGGGCGCCGCCGCGTGCGACCTCAACGGCGACGGGATCACCGAGCTCATGTCGCCCTCGTACGCCCGCGCTCCCAACCACCTGTGGCAAGGACAGCGCGACGAGGTCGGCAGGGTGAGCTTCATCAACCGATCCGTCGCATCGGGCTATGCGTACGACGACGACATGACGTGGCAAGACAACCAGTTCGCCGCCTGCTACTGCCAGGACAACCCGGAGGCCGAGGGGTGCGACGAGGTCGGCCCGCCCCAGGTCGTGTGCGACGACAACTGGGACCACTCCACGGACCGCGAGCCGTTCCGGCTCGGCGGCAACAGCGCCTCGACCTTCTGCGCGGACGTGGACAACGACGGGGACATCGACCTGCTGACCGGCGAGATCCGGCACTGGTGGGCCGGGGTCGGCTCGGACGGGAGCGAGCTCCTCGTCAACACCGGCGAGGAGGACGTCGTGTTCGAACGGCCCGGCGACGCGGCCACGGGCCTCGAGGCGGACCACCTCGGACGCACCGACTGGGACGAGGGGCACATGACCAACGCCGTCTTCGACTTCGACAACGACGGCTGGCTCGACGTGTACATCGGCGCCTCGGACTACCCGGGCAACCGCGGCATGCTCTACCACCAGGAGTCGCCCCGGTCCTTTGTACAGGTCGAGACCGACGACTTCTTCGAGCACAACCGCAGCCACGGCGTCGTGTTCGCGGACCTCGACCGCGACGGCGACCTCGACATCGTCGTCGGACACTCGCTCGCGCGCTGCGAGCCGGCGCTCCCCAACAACTGCTACCCGACCATGCAGGTGCGGCTGTTCGAGAACGTCATGGAGGACGGGAACTGGATCCAGCTCCAGCTCGAAGGGACCGGGGACTCGAACCGCGCCGCCATCGGCGCCCGCGTGACCGTGACGTCGGCGGGCGTCACCCAGACCCAGGAGGTCGGCGGCGGCTTCGGCCACTACGGCGCGCAGAACGACATGGTCCTCCACTTCGGGCTCGGCGAGGGCTGCGAGGCCGAGGTCACGGTCCGATGGCCCGACGCCGCGCTGACCGAGACGTCGTACACCCTCCCCGCCGGCCACCGCTTCTTCCTCATGCTGGGCACCCCCCCCCGCGTCGCACGGTGAGGAGGCACGGCGGGGGAGGGACTTTTCTGGAGAAAAGTCCCTCCCCCGGACCCCCTCTTCAAAAGACTTCGCACAGTTTTTCCGAGCAGATCATCAGGGTCTGAGAGCGTGAGCGTGAGCGTGAGCGTGAGCGTGAGCGTGAGCGAACTGCCTACCAAAGCGAGTTCAGGAACCAAAAAACTGTCGAGAGTCTTTCGGGAAGGGGGGCCGGGGGGAACACCTTTCTCCAGAAAGGGGTTCCCCCCGCTGCTCCCTCTACCACATCCTGCGCGGCGTGCCGGAGTCGAGGAGCTTGCTCCGGAGCACGTTGGCTGGGTTCTCGAAGCGGGTGAGCATCATCATGGCGGCGATGACGTACAGCTTGTGCTCGGCCTGGTGGTACTGGGGCACGCGGTAGCGATCGAACACGCTCGCCGCGACCTCGCCGTGCTCGCAGTTGACGCCGGAGATGTCCGCGGGCAGGCAGTGCATGTAGAGCGCATTCCCGCCGCGGGTCAGCTTCATCATGTCCTCGGTGCACTCCCAGTGGCGGTGAGCCTCGTGCTCCGCCAGGTCCTGCTTGTCCACGGACTTGAGGTCCGTGATCCCGCCGGCGCGGAGCTGCTCCGTGCGCTTCTGCATCACGCGGAACGGCGCCCAGCTCTTGGGGTAGACGACGTCGGCGTCGGCGAACGCCTCCTTCATGTCGTGGGACACCGTGAAGGTCCCGCCCGACGTCCTGGCGTGCTTGTGCGCCACGTCCACGAGGCCCGGGATGACGTCGTAGCCCTCGGGGTAGGCGAAGGCCACGTCCATGCCGAAGCGCGTCATGAGCGTGATGATCCCCTGGGCCACGCTCATCGGCTTGCCGTACGACGGCGAGTAGGCCCACGTCATGGCGATCTTCTTGCCCCTCAGCGCGTCGAGCGAGCCGAAGGTCTTCTTCAGGTGGAGCAGGTCGCACAGCGACTGGGTCGGGTGGTCCTGGTCGCACTGGAGGTTGATCACCGCGGGCCGCTGGGGCAGCACGCCTTCCTCGTAGCCCTGCTGCACGGACCGGGACACCTCGGCCATGTACCTGTGGCCTTCGTCGAGGAAGAGGTCGTCGCGGATGCCGATGACCTCGGTGACGAACGAGATCATGTTGGCCGTCTCGCGGACGGTCTCGCCGTGGGCGATCTGGGCCTTGCTCTCGTCGAAGTCCAGCAACGACAGGCCGAGCAGGCTCGATGCGCTGGCGAACGACATCCGGGTCCGCGTCGATTTGTCGCGGAAGTTCGAAAGGGCGAGCCCGGTGCGGAACACGCGCGTGTCGAGGTTCGCCCGGTACATGTTCTCGAGGATCTCGGCGATCAGCACCACTGCCTCGATATCGGCGTCCGTCTGCTCCCAGGTGAGCAGGAAGTCCTTCTGAAACAGGGTCGTCTCCAGCCGGCCGAGCCGGTCGATCAGTTCGCGGGTCTCTCTGACGGTCATGTTGCCTCCTCGTTCAATGTCGCGAGCCAACCGAACGTATCCGTATCACGTGCGTTTGACCAGCCCCAGAAATAGCTGTGGACTCAGGAGCCCCGCCGCAGTTAGAAAGAACACCCCGAGAGGTGCGAGCATGACCATCGAGATCAACGTGAAGCAGGAGCAGGTCGCGCGGACCGCGAAGCGGTGCCGGGACAGGAACATCATCGTCCCGACATTCGCGCAGCAGAAGGACCCGTCGCTCATCCCCGACTCGATCAAGGCCGAGCTCAAGGGCATCGGGCTCTGGGACGTCCATCCGCGGAACCTCTTCCGCATCACGTGGAAGAACGACCCGGAGACCGGCATGTTCCACGGCGTCAATTACATGGAGCTCCCGAGCGCTTTGACCGGCGTCAAGGCGCGGATCTTCGCGCTCGTCGGCAAGTTCTTCCCCACGGGCGCTCACAAGGTCGGCGCCTCCTTCGGCTGCCTCGCTCCCCGGCTCGTCACGGGGACCTTCGACCCGACGTCGCAGAAGGCCGTGTGGCCCTCGACCGGCAACTACTGCCGCGGTGGGGCGTACAACTCGTCGCTCCTCGGATGCGAGGCCGTGGCCATCCTGCCGCAAGAGATGAGCCGCGAGCGCTTCGAGTGGCTCGAGAAGACCGGCTCCGAGATCATCGCCACCCCCGGCTGCGAGTCGAACGTCAAGGAGATCTACGACAAGTGCTGGGAGCTCAAGGCCCAGCGAGGCGACGGGATCGTCGTGCTCAACCAGTTCGACGAGTTCGGCAACGGCATGTGGCACTACGAGGTCACAGCCTCCGCCATCGATGAAGTCCTGCGCGACGTCCTCGGCTCGCGCGACCGGTTCGCCGGCTACGTGTCGGCCACCGGCTCGGCGGGCACCATCGCCGCGGGCGACCGCCTCAAGGAGCTGTACCCGACGTCGAAGGTCGTGGCGTCCGAGGCGCTCCAGTGCCCGACCCTCCTGCGCAACGGCTTCGGCGGCCACAGGATCGAGGGCATCGGCGACAAGCACGTGCCCTGGATCCACAACGTGCGCAACACCGACATCGTCGTCGCCGTTGACGACTCGGACCCGATGGCGCTGCTCCGGCTGTTCAACGAGCCGGCCGGCCGCGCGGTGCTCGCGCGCCACGGAGTCCCCGAGGCGACGGTCGAGAAGCTGGACCTGCTCGGCATCTCCGGCATCGGCAACCTGCTCTCGGCGATCAAGACCGCCAAGTGGCTCGAGCTCGACGAGCACGACGCGCTGTTCACCATCTTCACCGACTCGACGGAGCTCTACGGGTCGCGGATCGCCGAGGCGCGGGAAGCCGAGGGCGAGTACACGACCACGCAGGCCGAGATCGACTTCCACGTCCACATGCTCGGCGTCAAGACCGACAACATGGTCGAGCTCGACCACTGGGGCCGACGCCGCGTCCACAACCTGAAGTACTACACGTGGGTCGAGCAGCAGCAGAAGGACTGCTCGGAGCTCGATGCTCAATGGACCGAATACAGGACGTACTGGCCCGAGCGCTGGCGCATGGCGGGCAAGTACGACGAGCTCATCGTCGCGTTCAACCGCTCGGTCGGGCTCTGAGGCTTGGAAACAACGAAAAGCAAGGGGGACCGATGAACATCCTCGATGAGAGCTTCGCCACGTTCCAGGCGCTGCCGATGGAGCGGAAGATCGACGTCTTCAAGGTCAACGGTCGGCTCTTCGACATGATCGTGTCGCAGCAGCTCGATCGCGCCTTGATCGACGTCATCTACGAGATCACGAACCAGATCCGGCACATCGCCAAGAGCAGGACCGGGTCGCGTTTCCTGCGCGGCCTGCTGGGCCACAAGCGGGCCATGCTCTATTTCACCCAGCCGTCGTCGAGGACGTTCCTGTCCTTCACCAACGCCTGCCACATCCTCGGCATGCGGACGTCGGAGATCCGCGACCCCAACGTGTCGTCCGAGGTCAAGGGCGAGAGCTTCGACGACAGCCTGCGGACGTTCTCGTCCTACACCGACCTCATCATCATGCGCCACAAGGGTCGCGACCTCGCGGAGCGGGCCGCCTGGTTGCTCAACACCCGGACCAACCGGCCAGTGCCCGTGATCAACGGCGGCTCGGGTAGCGACGAGCACCCGACCCAGGCGATCCTCGACGTATACACGCTCCAGCGATCGTTCGCCGGCCAGGGTGGGCTCGAGGGCAAGACGATCCTGATGTGCGGCGACCTCAAGCGGGGCCGGACCGTGCGCTCGCTGAGCCGGTTGATGCGCAACTTCGAGGGGGTCAAGGTGATCTACGCGGCACCCCCGGCCTTCCAGATGGAGCCCGACATCCGAGCCGACCTCGATGCGGCCCGCATCCCCTACCTGATCGAGACGGAGAGCCTGGTGAAGGTGCTCCCGCTCGCCGACGCGATCTACATGACGCGCATCCAGGACGAGCACGACGCCCAGTCCGGCGAGTCGGCCCGGGTCGACACGTCGCGGTTCAAGCTCAGCCCACGCGAGATGGAGCACGTGAAGCCGAGCGCGGTCATCCTGCACCCGTTCCCCCGCCGCGACGAGATCGATGTCGCGATCGACACGGACCCGCGTGCCATGTACTGGCGTCAGGAGCGCAACGGGATGTGGACCAGGGCGTCGTTGATCGCCTATATCTTCGACGTCCACGGCGAGATCCTGAGCTACTAGCCGCCCCGGGCTCCGCGCCGCGGATTGACGGGGGCGTGAGGTCGGTCGGACATGGACGGGAGCTACCGGCACAAGGCTGTCCTGCTCGAGGGCAAGGACATCGATCGCACGCTCAGACGGCTCGCCCGCGAGATCGTGGAACGGAACGGAGGCCTGGCCCGTGTTTGCCTCGTCGGTGTCTACACCCGCGGCGTGGACCTCGCCCGGAGGCTCCGGAAGCTGCTGTCCGAGGAGGAAGGCGCCGACGTCCCGCTCGGCACCCTCGACATCGCCCTCTACCGGGACGACGCCACGATCGAGCCCCAGGTCGGACCCACGAGCATCCCCTTCAAGGTCGAGGACCGGACGGTGGTTCTCGTGGACGACGTGCTCTACACCGGCCGCACGACCCGCGCCGCCCTCGACGCGTTGATGGACTTCGGCCGGCCGCGCGCTGTCCAGCTCCTCGTCCTCGTCGATCGGGGCCATCGTGAGCTGCCCATCCAGGCGGACTACGTGGGCCGACAGTGCCCGACGTACCCCGCGGAGCGCGTCAAGGTCGAGCTCCTCGAGATCGACGGCGTCGACCGCGTGTCGATCCTCGAGCGAGCGACTCCGGCATGAGCGGGCCGGTCGCCACGGGTCTGGACCGGATCGCCAGCGACGAGCGCCGCCTCGTTCGCGGGAAGCGCGTCGCCCTGCTGGCCCACCCGGCGAGCGTGGACCGCCACCTGCGCCCCGCGGCCGACGTCCTTGCGGAGGCTGGCGCGCGGATCGTCGTCCTGCTCGGCCCTGAGCACGGATTCGCCGGCGAGGCGCAGGACATGGAAGGAGTGCGCCACCGGACCACAGCGGACGCGCCCAGGGTCTTCTCGCTCTACGGCGATTCCGAGGCGTCCCTCCACCCGACACGGGAGATGCTCGACGGCGTCGACATGCTCGTCGTGGACCTGCAGGACATCGGCACGCGGTACTACACGTTCGCGTGGACCGCGGCGTTCTGCCTCGAGGCGTGCGCCGAGGCGGGCATGGAGGCGCTGGTCCTGGACCGTCCCGACCCGCTCGGTTGCGACCGGGTCGAGGGGCCGGGCATCCAGCCCGGATACCTGTCGTTCGTGGGGCTCCACGACGTCCCGGTGCGCCACGGGCTCACCATCGGAGAGGTGCTGCGGCTCTATGCGCGAGAGCGGCGCCTTGACCTGTCACTCGAGGTGCTCGCCATGGCCGGATACCGCCGATCGATGTCGTTCGGCGATACGGGGCTGCCGTGGGTGATGACGTCACCCAACATGCCCACTCTCGACACGGCCCTGGTCTATCCCGGCATGTGCCTGATCGAGGGGACGGACGTCAGCGAGGGGCGCGGCACCACGCGGCCCTTCGAGATCGTCGGTGCGCCGTGGGTGGACGGCCGCGAGCTGGCCCGAAGTGCGTTGCGCTCGGGCCTGCCGGGGTGCACGCTGCGGCCGCTGTCCTTCAGACCGACGTTCCACAAGCACGCGGGCCGGAGCTGCGGCGGCGTCCAGGTCCACGTGACCGATGCCCGGGCGTTTCTCCCCCTGCGCACGGGAGTGGCGTTGCTGCAGGCGCTCTGGCACACCCCGGGCAACCGGCTGAGCTGGCGCCGCGAGCCCTACGAGTTCGTCTCGGACCGGCCGGCGATCGACCTCCTCGCGGGTGGGGCCTGGCTCCGCGACGGCATCGAGTCTGATGCTCCCCTGGACGACCTCTGCGGCTGGTGGGCGAGGGACGAGCGCTCGTTCCGCGAACGATCCGAGCCAGCGTTGCTGTACCGGTGAGATCACTCGCCGCGAGGCGGAGGCTCGCTCTCTCTTGCCTTCCCCGTGCACCTGGGTTAGAAGGGCTCGTATATCGAGTTTCTTCGTGCTTCAGAACCCTTCACGTCTGACGTCGCCGCCGAGAACGAGGTCTGAACCCCTTCACCGTCCTCATCGGTGATCGTGTTGACCCTAATAGAGGAGAAGGACCATTTCTGCCAAAGTCTTTGTGGGGAACCTGAATTTCCGAACCACCCCCGCCGACCTGTCGAACCACCTGTCGCAGGCTGGCGAGATCGTGGACGTGTACCTTGCCACGGACCGTGAGACGGGCCGCTCCAGGGGGTTCGCCTTCGTCACCTTCGCCGACGAAGCCACGGCGGCCCGAGCCATCAAGATGTTCGACGGAGTCGGCCTCGACGGGCGACAGCTCAACATCAACGAGGCACGCGAGCGCGAACGCGAGCACGAGCACGATCGGGACAAGAACCGGGATCGGGACCGGGATCCCCGGCCTCCCCGGAAGCCGCGGCCCTTCATCCCCCAGGAGCCATCGTTCCTCGCCGATGCGTTGCCGGGCGAGAGCTACGACGACAACTTCCGCGCCTACGACCGGGGGGAGTTCGAGAAGGACGAGGACGCGGTGGAGGGGGACGCCGGAGGAACCGATCGGAAGGCCCGAGGCGAGCGACGCCGACCGAAGACCAAGGGCAGCCGGCGGCGACTCCGTGCACGCAAGCGGGATTTCTGAGCACTCGAAGAGCTCGTTCGCTCCAGGTCCGTACGTGGTGACGACGTGGCCGCTGCCGGCTCGTCGCCTCATACGGCAGTATCGACTCGGTCTGCCTGCACCTGCTGGAGCACGAGCTGGTGGTGCATGATGGCGCGCGCCACCTGCTCCAAAGCGCCGATGTGCTCGGAGAGGTCGGGGCGCCGGCCCGCGTGACGCGCCACGAAGCCCGCGAGGTCCTGGTATGAAGGCACGAGCCGCGCCCGCTCCGAGTTGACCTTCTCGACCTCGGTCATGATCGCCCGCTCGCGTTCGGCCACCGCGAGCCGGTGCCCGTCGATCACGCGTCCCACCTCGATGTCGAGCACGGCGATCTCGCGCTCGAGCCGCACGAACTCGGCCTGGGCGGTCACCGGGTCCTGCGTCGCGTCCGCGAGTGAGAGGCTCGTGCTCGGCTCGGAGATGAGGGCGGCCTCGCTCAGGATCGTGTCCGAGGCCGCACGCGCACCATCCCGGACGTGCTCCGGGAGCTCGATGTTGACGCTGGTGTCGATCGGCTCCTGACCCTCGACGTCCAGGAAGGACGGGGCCGTGCGCCCATCCGAGAGCATCGGACCTTCGGACCCGGCGGTCATTGCCTCTTCCAGCACGGCCCGGACGCTGCCTTGCCTCGCCGCGAGGTCGAGGCGCTCGAGGCGGAGCTCGGTCTCCGCGTCGCGGAACCGGGTATCGAGCGACACGACCTCGTCCCTGAGCACGGCGATCCTCGTCTCGGCCTCGGTGATGCGCCGCTCGCCTGCTTCGATGTCCGCCAACCAGCGCCCGACCTGGTCCGGGCGCGAGTCCGACCCCCAGAGCGCGTCCGCGACCTCGGACACGCGCCGTGCCCAGAGCTGGGCGAGGCGTCCGATCTCCGAGACGAGGTCCGACGTCTCCCACGCCGACGTCGGGGACACGGCCAGCCACGTCGTGGGCGGTTGCCGCGAGCCCCTGCCTGCCGGCTGGGGTCGTGGAGCCCCGTCCGGCAGCGCGCGCCCGCGCTCGTCGTCCCCGGACATCCCGATCTCGGCGGCGATCCGCGCGACCACGTTGAGGACTGCCTCGGCGCGGGAGAACCTGCTCTCGCGGTCCTTCGCCATCAGGGTCCGCACGAGGAACTCGAGGTCGGGGTGGACATCCGGCCGCAGGTCCCGCAGCGGTCTCGGCTCGGCCTGCAGGTGCTGGAGCATGATCTCATCGATCGTGCCGTCGAAGGGCACGACGCCGGTGAGCATCTCGTAGGTCATGACTCCCACCGAGTAGAGGTCGCAGCGGTGGTCCACCGTCTTGCCCTCGATCTGCTCTGGCGACATGTACTCGGGCGTGCCGATGGCCAGGTTCTCGGTGACTGGGCGGGCGAGGCTCTCGTCGCCGAGGATCTTGGCGATGCCGAAGTCCAGCACCTTGACGAAATCGCGGTCGCCCCGCTGCACCGTGCAGATGATGTTCTGGGGCTTGAGGTCCCGGTGGATGATGTTCTGCCGGTGCGCCTGCGCCACGGCCGCGAAGACCTGCCGGAGGAGGTGGAGCACCCTGGCCTGGTCGAACGGCCCCTCCCGGGCGATGACGTCGCTGAGGAGCCTCCCCGACACGTACTCCATCACCAGGAAGTACTGCCCCTGGGAGTCGCGGCCGAAATCGAGGACCGAGACCACGTTGGGGTGGTCGACCTTGCCCGCGGCACGCGCCTCGATCAGGAACCGCCTGACCTCCGAGAGCTCACGGCTCAACTCGGGCCGGAGGGTCTTGATGGCCACGTCTCGCCTGAGCGAGTCCTGGAACGCCCGGTAGACCGTTCCCATGGCGCCCGACCCGAGCACTTCCTGGATGCGGTACCGGCCTCCGATCAGCGTCCCGGGTTCCAGCGTCTCCTCGCGCGGCACGTGGCGCGCGAGCCCTTCCGCACGAAGCGGGATGCCATCGCGGGGGCAGAACCGCTCTCCGCCGGAGAACCGGCTGCGGCACCTGGGGCAGACTCGTGTCGTCATGCACAGCTCGGAACACCCATCCCTCGGAGACCTCCCGGTGGTTCCCGCAGTGCGGCCAAGGCCATCTTCGGGTCGAGGGGGTCGTGGGTCAAGGGGCAGTCGGAAGGGTCAGATGCACACGATGTCCGTGCAGTCGCCGAGGGACTCCCAGGTGTCGCCGTCGTGGTCCATGTCCCACATGTCCTGGCAGCAGAAGCCCGAGGCCACACAGCACTCCGCGGCGCGCGGCGAGTACCATCCGTCGATGGCGATACACTCGCCGGGGATCGCGGTGGCCTC
>Ga0233425_10008129_pt1 | contig 14168 bp, 13 predicted proteins | sample Watercolumn_Towu_2_FD_181712 | JGI IMG/M metagenome (GOLD analysis project Ga0233425, IMG submission 181712) | Freshwater microbial communities from Lake Towuti, South Sulawesi, Indonesia - Watercolumn_Towuti2014_140_MG | ecosystem: Environmental > Aquatic > Freshwater > Lake | place...
AGGGCGGCTCCATCGCCATCGGCGGCCAGGGCGCGGGCGGCGGCGACGGCGGCGACGTCACGGTGCTGAACGCCGGCCTGATCTACACCCAGGGGGTGCGTTCGCACGGCGTCTTCGCCCAGTCCATCGGCGGCGGCGGCGGCAACGGCGGCTCCGGCCTGGCGGGCGAGATCAGCGTCGGCGGCCAGGGCGGCGTGGCCGGGAACGGGGGCGACGTCACGGTCGAGAACTCCGGCGTCATCGTCACCGAAGGCTTCCTGGCGCGCGGGATCTTCGCCCAGTCGATCGGCGGCGGCGGCGGCAACGGCGGCGCCACCGACTATTCGGAAGGCGAGGACGAGAACGGCGACCCCTACACCTACCGCGAGGACTTCTCCGACCTGCTCGGGGTCAAGGGCGACATCGAGGCGGCGGTCGAGTTCGCCCAGTCGCTGCAGCAGCCCGCCTTCGGCATCGGCGTCGGCGGCATGGGCGGCTCGGCCGGCGACGGTGGCGACGTGACGGTGCTGAACACCGGCTCGATCCACACCTCCGGCGTTCTGGCCCACGGCATCTTCGCCCAGTCCGTCGGCGGCGGCGGCGGCACCGGCGGCGAAGGCGCCATCGGCCAGCTGGGCCAGGTGGTCTTCTCCGGCGTCGGCGGCTCCGGCGGCGACGGCGGCGACGTGACCGTCACCCACACCGGCGACATCGTCACCGAAGGCTTCGGGGCCTACGGCATCTTCGCCCAGTCCGTCGGCGGCGGGGGCGGCGTGGCCGGCGACGTGTCGCTGGGCATCGGCGACTTCTCGCTCAGCCTCGGCATCAATCCCTTCGCCGGAGCGGGCGGAGACGGCGGCGACGTGGTCGTCAACTCCACCGGAAACATCGTCATCAACGCCGTCGGCGGCATGGGCATCTTCGCCCAGTCGGTCGGCGGCGGCGGCGGCCTGTACGGCTCCGGCATCGGCCTCGGCTTCATCGGCTCGTTCGGCAATGACGGCGTGGCCGGAAACGTCACCGTCAACCACACGGGCGACGTCTTCGCCACCGGCAAGAACGGCGTCGCGGCGGTGTTCCAGAGCGCGGCGAAGGACGGAGTCGGCGACATCGACGCCGTGCTGAACGGCCATTTCCGCGGCGGTTCGGTCTACGGCCGCGGCGTCTTCATCGACGGCGGCGCGACCAACACCGTCGTCATCAACGGCTCGGCCTCGGCGGAGTCCGGTCTCGCCATCGAGGGCACGACCGGCGACGACACCATCATCAACAACGGTCTGGTGGTCGGGAACATCGACCTCGACGGCCGCGCCGGGATCACCCCCTTCGCCGTCCGCCCCCTGGCGGCGGAGACCAACGCCTTCGTCAACGCTCTCGACGCCGCGCTGGTCAGCCTCGACTACATCGACCTGGGCGGCGGATTGCTGACCAACCACGGCCTGATCGCCCCGGGCGACGTCCGCAACGTGCAGGTCACCGAGGTGGACGGCGACTTCCTGCAGACGGCGGGCGCGACCTTCGACCTCGATCTCGACTTCGCGCTCTCGGGCGTGACCCAGGAGACGGACCGGCTGACCCTGAACGGGTCCGCCACCGTCGCCGGCCTGTTCGACCTGCGGCCGAACAACGTCACCGAGGTCAAGCCGGGCGATTTCACCGCCGTCCTCGTCTCCGCCCCCGGCGGTCTGACCGACGCCGGCGCGGTGCTGGACGCTCCGACGTCGGCGGTGGCGCGGTTCGGGCTCGAGGCGACGGCGGACGCCCTGCTGCTCAACTACACGATCGACTTCTCGCCCGCCGACGCCAACTTCAACGACAACCGCAACAGCGTCGGGGACTACATCAACCGGGTGCAGGCGGCCGGCGGGGCGGATCCGCTGAACGACGTCATCGAGATGCTGTTCTGGATCCCCGACAACGCCCTTCTCGGCGGCGTCTACGACAGCTTCATGCCGGAGGCCTACGCCGACAACGCCGTGGCCGCGACCTACGCGGCGGGGCGCTTCAGCGACGGCATGTTCGGCTGTCCGCAGGCCTCGGGCCGCTGGAGCCCGACCGGCGACCGCTGCGTCTGGGTACGCGGCGCCGCGGCCGAGGTGGACTTCGACGAGACCTTCGACACCTGGGGCTTCGGCGAGGAATCCCGCGGCCTGCAGGGCGGCGCCGAGATGCGCGTCGGCTCGTCCCCGATCACCGTCGGCGCGGCCTTCTCGCTGGAGGACGTGCGTGGCGAACTGGAAGGCCGCGCCATCTCGGACGGCGAGCGCCGCCAGCTCGGCCTGCTGGTCCGCGGTGATTTCGGCCCGGTCGACGCCGGTCTGACCGTCACCGCCGGAGAGGCGAAGCTGGACGTCCAGCGCGGCGTCGTCACCCCCGCCGGCCCGGCCTTCGCCGCCGGGCGCCAGGAGTTCGACTTCCAGCAGGCCGCCGCGCGCCTTTCGGGAACAGTCGGAAGCTCCAGCCTCTACCTGCGCCCGGTGATGGAAGTCTCCGTGGCCCACTACGAGCAGTCCGGCTTCTCCGAGACGGGCGTCGGTCCGCTGAACCTGGTCTTCGACCAGAATGGCGAAACCACCGTCCGCATCCGGCCGCGCTTCGAGGTCGGGGGCGAGTTCGCGGCGTCGCGCGGCGTGGTCCGGCCCTACCTCTCGGTGGGCGCCAGCCATGTCGTGGACGGGGAGAATCCCGGCGTTCTCACCCGCTTCGAGGGCGCCGGCACGCTCGCCGATCCGTTCCTCACCAGCCAGCCGCTGGACCGGACCGTCTGGGAGACGGAGGCGGGCGTGCAGCTGCTCGGCGAAGGCTCCGGCCTCGGCGGCGGCGTCAGCGCGCGTCTCGGCTATTCCGGCCAGTACGGGCGGAAGCTGGAGACGCACAACGTCGGGATTCGCCTCTCGGTCTCGTTCTGACGCCGTAAGCGGCGGCGGCCCCTGCGGCCGTCGCGCCTGCCGCGCCGTCCGCCCGCCCGCCCGCCCGCCGGGGCGGCGGGCGGCCGTTCGCGGAACCTTGACCGCTGTACTTCGCTGCTTACGCGCGAGCCGCGCGGGCGCCCTTCCGGACCACGGCGCGGGCCAGACGAGGATCCGTGATGCCCCGGTTGAACCCATGAAGGCGCGGCTGCTGCGGTTCTTCGTGCAGGTGGCGAACGCCTTCTGGCTGGTTCCCGGGCTGATCGCGGTCGCCCTGGCGGGTCTGGGGCTGCTCGTGGTCCGGGTCCAGGCCCTGGACCTCCTCCCCTCCTGGCTGCCGGACTCCTGGGTCTACGGCGGCGGCGACACCGGCGCGCGCACCCTGCTCGGAGCCATCGCCTCCTCCACCATCGCCGTGGCGGGCACGCTCTTTTCCATCACCATCGCCGCCCTCACGCTCGCCTCCAGCCAGATGGGGCCGCGGTTGCTCGGCAACTTCATGCGCGACCGGGGCAACCAGACGACCCTCGGGGTGCTCCTGGGCACCTTCGGCTACGCCCTCGTCGTTCTCCGCTCGGTGCGGGGCGGCGAGGAGGAGGCCTTCGTGCCGACCCTCGGGGTGACGGTGGGCCTGGCGCTGGCCGGCGGCTGCATCGCCCTGATGATCTACTTCGTCCATCACGTCGCGAGCCGCATCAACGTCGGCACGGTGATCGACCTCGTGCACGATGACGTCGTCCGCCAGCTGCGCCGGGTGACGTCCGAAACGCCGCCACGCCCGCAAGACGACCCCGTCGACTGGAACGCCGCCGATACGGTGCGCGTGCGGGGATCCGGCTATCTGCAGCAGGTCGACGTCGCCGCGCTGGTGAACTGGGCCGACGAGCACGACTGCGTGGTGACCCTGCTCAAGCGGCCGGGCGAGTTCGTCCTGCAGGGCGCGCCCCTCGCCCTCGTCTCCCGGGCGCCGGACAGGGCCGAGGAGGCGCTGTGGAGCCGGATCGCCCTCAGCCGGCAGGCGGGCTCGCCGGCGGACCTGATCTTCCCGATCGAGCAGCTGGTGGAGGTCGCGGTTCGCGCGCTCTCCCCCGGCGTCAACGACCCGCGCACGGCCATCGCCGTGCTGGACCGGCTCGGCGCGCTCCTGGCCTGGCTGGCGGACCGCCACATCGATGACGGGGTGCGGGAGTGCGGCGGGGTCGTCCGGCTCAGACTGCGGCCCCTCGCCTATGAACACATCACCGACGCCATGTTCGACATGATCCGCGAGCACGTCGGCGGCTCCCCGTCGGTGCTGCTGCACCTGGTCGGCCTTCTGACCGAGGTCGCTCGCGTCGAGCGGGACCCGGCGCGTCTCGAGGCGCTCCGCGCCAAGGCGCGCGACGCTCACGCCCAGGGACAGGCCATGTTCGAGAACGCGCACGACCGGGAGGCGCTGGCGGCCGCCTGGTCCAGCTTTCTTTCGGTCTCCGCCGACGACGCGTCGAAGCCCGGGCCGCGCCGGGAACCCGGCGCCACGCCGCGACTTCCACGAGCATGACGCTGATCGATTTCACCCCTGAAGAGTGCCGCCGGAGAGTCGCCCGGATGATCACCCGCGCCATTCCCGAGCAGAATCCCGAGAGGCGCCGCGCCCTGCTTGAGGTCGCCGACCGGTGCGCGGACTTCCTGCGCGCCCGCCGCAGCGGGATTCCTCGCGAGCCCCGGTCCTTCGCCGACGACTGAGCCCGCGAGGGAACGGGCCCCTACAACCCGCCCCCGGTCCGCTTCCCGGGGCCGGTCGCGGGCCGGCGGCGTTCCCGCTCCACCGGACGGAGACCGCCGGAGATGTCGCGCAACACCTCGGCCGTGGCCTGCAGCCGGGCCAGCGGTTGACCGGACAGCAGGTCGGCCCTGACGTCCTGCACCCGCCGATCCAGGTCATCCAGCAGGGCGGCCCCCTTGTCCTCGAGCCGGATCAGATTGGCGCGGCGATCGCCCATCAGCGCGCCCCGGGCAATCAGCCCCTGCCGTTCGAGCGCGTCGAGGATGCCCACCAGCGTCGCGCCGCTGACGTTCAGGCGTCGCGCCAGGTCGAACTGGATCAATCCGCCTGACGCCTGGCGAAGCACCTGCAGGGTTGCGTGCCGCGCATCGGTCTGGCCGACGTCGGCCAGCGCCTCGTTCACCCGGTTTCGCCACCTGCGCGCGCTCCACGTCAGGAGACGAAAGATCTCCTCCTCGCAGGCGCGGCGGGCGGGATCGATCAGTTCGGACGGCTGGACGCTCAATCGACCAGCTCCCCGATCGCGGTGAGAAGCTCCGTGAGCTGGATGGGCTTGGCGATCACGCCATCCATGCCAGCGGCGATGTACTCCTCGATCTGATGGGCCATCGCATTGGCGGTGACGCCCAGGATGGGAATCCGCCCGCCGCCTTCCTCGGTCTCTATCGCCCGGATGGCCGCCGTCGCCGTCGGACCGTCCATGACCGGCATCTGGACGTCCATCAGGATCACATCCCACTCGCCCGCCTGCCACGCCTCCAGCGCCGCCGCGCCGTCCGGCGCGACCACGCAGTCGAGTCCGGCGGCTTCGAGCAGGCCCCGGATGACGATCTGGTTCGTGGGATTGTCCTCCGCGACGAGGATGCGAAGCGCCCGCCTCCCGGGCGCGGCGTCGGCGCGCTTCCCGTCGGACGAAGCGGCGCTGCTGACGCGCGGCGTCGGCGCCTCGACCCGGAAGACCGTCCCCCGTCCCGGCTCGCTTCGGACCTGGATCGTTCCGCCCATCAGGCGGACAAGCTCGTGACAGATGGCCAGTCCCAGCCCCGTTCCGCCGAACCGGCGCGTGGTGGAGACGTCCGCCTGTTCGAACCGGTCGAAAATCCGGCTGACGCGATCCCTGGGTATGCCGATCCCGGTGTCGCGCACCACCATCACCAGACGACCGCCGCGCCGGCTCACGGCGACCTCGACGCGCCCCTGCTCGGTGAACTTGATCGCGTTCGAGATCAGGTTGTGCAGGATCTGGCGCAGGCGCAGGGGATCGCCGCGATATCGGCCGCGCGCGCCCTCCGAGACCTTCAGCTCATAGGCGAGGCCCTTCTGGGCGGCGAGGGACGCGAAGGCGGCGCAGGCGCTCCGCAGAAGCTCCTCGATGTCGAATTCCGCCTCTTCCAGCGTCAGCTTGCCCGACTCGATCTTGGACAGGTCGAGGAGGTCGTTGAGAATCTGCAGCAGGCTCGCGCCGGAATCCCTGAGGACGGCGAGGCGTTCGCGCTGTCGCGTCGGCAGTTCGTCCTGCGCCATCGCCTGCGCCATTCCGAGGATGCCGTTCAGCGGCGTCCGGATCTCGTGGCTCATGGCCGCCAGGAAGGCGCTCTTGGCGTGACTGGCGGTGTTCGCCGCTTCCGCGGCGGCCGACAGCAGGCGTTCGGTCTCGACCCGCTCCGTCACGTCCCGCACGATGGCCGTGATGATCTCTCCCTGCGCGGCCTGCAGCCGGGACAGATCCACCTCCACCGGCTTCAGCTCGCCCGACCGGGTCAGCCCCATGGTCTGCATCCGCCCGCGCATCCTCGAGGACGTCTGCTTCCGCGACTTGAACTCGTCGACGTGATCGCGATGCTGTCGGCGGAACTCCTGCGGTATCAGGATTTCGACGGACCGCCCCAGCACCTCGTTCGCGGCATACCCGAAGATCGCCTCGGCCCCGCTGCTGAAGACGAGAATCCTCAGGTCCCCGTCTGCGACGATGACCCCCTCCGCGGTGAGGTTCAGAATGCTGGCCAGGATGTCCTCGGCGCGGTCGATCACGCCGGCGCGCGTGGTGGACGCGCGCTTCAGTCCGAAGGTCCTGTGTCGCCGTCCCGGGCTGGCGCCCGGCCGCTTTCCGGCGGCGGCATTGCCTTCAGACTCCAAGATTCGCATCCTCCGACCTGGTCACTTCGCGCCCGGCTAGCCGGTGGATCGGGGGTCGTGAACCAGAGCTCTCCCGGCAGGCGAACCGCCGCGGGTGCGGCCATGTCGCCCTCGCCGCGGGCAGGCGCCCCTGGCGCGGCAAAGGTGACGCTTGCAGGGGCGTATCGGCGCCCTTCGCGGCAGGACGTCGCAGCATCAGGCGGCAACCGCCGAGACGCGAATCGCGCAACGCTGGTCGAGGCACTCGCCGGCGAGCGGACAGGGGCTCGCCGCCGCCCCGGCGGTGCGCGGCGGCTGTACCGCAAGGCCGTAGACGGCCGTCAGCAGATCGAACAGGCCTGCGGTCGAGACCTCTTCCGGTCGGAGCCCCCGCCGCAGGTTCGGTTGCGAAACGAAGGCCGCCTCGTCGGTCTCGAAGAGCCCGCAGCAGACTCTCAGGTCCAGAAAGCTGCGGCGAACCATCGGACGGCTTCGGACGACCAGCAGATCCTGGTGCTTCAGGCTTGCGGCGACCTCGCCGAGACGCTCGAAAACGACGCTCCTCGGCCCCTCGAGGGCCTGGACGACCCGCCCGTCGTAGACGAACACGACGCCTGTCACCCCGGCCGCAACCTGCCGCGAGGCTGCGCCTGCGAGGTCGCGGATCAACGCCTGCAGATCGACGCCCGCGGCGGCCCGGCTGTGGAACACCACCTGGTGCAGCGCGGCGCGAGCGGCCACGCGGAGACCGGCGGCCGCTTCCGGCGGAGCCCCCCCGCCGCCGGATGTCGCGCGGGCGTCCATCCGGCAGACGCCTTCGCCGTCCTCGCAGTTGTCGAACATCACGCCGAGCTCTGCGAACGCGCCGAGAATCGCGTCGAGCGTCCGCGAACGGGCCCCGACGCCGCCGTGGACCCGCTCGAGCCGCTTCACCGTTTCCAGGCTGACGCCGCTGCGGCGGGCGAGTTCCGCCTGCTCGATGCGGACAAGCGCGCGGCCGGCCCGAATCTGCTCACCGGTTATTCCGGACCAGACCTTTGCCATTCAACGCCCCCGGATGTGCGTACTGTGAAGCCAAGGCGGCGGACTGCAACGGCTACGTCCGGAGGGCCGCCGCGGATGCTGGAGAACGGCCGATTGGCCGGTCGACGGCCGGATCATCGTCCGTCTCGCCGCAGGCCGGCCTCCGCGCCGGCGACAGCGTCCGGTGTCGCCTCGCTCCGCGCGCGGCGCGAGGCCTGCTCGCGATAGCGCTTCTGGCAGAGCTGGAGCTGCTCCATCAGCCGGCCGAACGCCCCCTCCGGCAGCGCCCCCGCCCTGCGGAGGCAGACGAGGTCCAGGGCCGGCCCCAGCGCGCGCTCGGGCCACCAGTCGGTCTCCGACAGGGTGTCCGCCTGCACGCCGAGCATCTGGATCGCGGCGGCCAGGTCGGTCTCGCCCAGCGGCCCGCAGAGGCTGAGCGCATGCTCTACAAGCCGGCGGATCTCGGCGAACGCCGCGGGATCCGGCCGTCCGCGGCCCGGGCCGTCGATCATGCTCCTGAGGCCCTCGAGGACCCCGTCCAGTTCGCCGGCGAGGCGATCCTCGAGGCCGGCGAGATTCGCGGCCGCCGCCTGCAGCACGTCGGCCGCCCGGCGGCCGCCCGGACTGTCGATCATCTTCTGCAGGGAGGTGAAGACGGGGCGGATGACGACGGCGCTCACAGGATCATCCTCTTGGGCGTCATGAGGTCGTCGATCTCCGACTGCGACAGGTTGGGCTGGACCGCCTCGCCCAGGTCCCCGGACAGATCTCCGCTCCGCCGACCCGCGGCGCCGAGGGGGACGCCCTCGTTCTTGAACCGCCGGTCAGGGCCGACATAGGCCGGCGCCTCGACGAACGGGCGCGCGCTTCGCCCGATCCAGACGATCCGGTCCAGCAGGACGTTGGCGCTGATCGGCTTCGCCACCATGAAGCTGGCGCCGCAGTCCCGCGCCTGTTCGACCTGGGACAGCGGCGTGTAGCCGGCGAGCACGATCGCGGGCGTGAAGCGTTTGGGTTCGGCCGGAAGGCGGCGCAGCCAGTGGACCAGCTCGTAGCCCATGCCGCCGCCGAGATTGGAGTCGAGGATGACGAGGTCGATGTGGTGCGTCTCGACATGGCGGCGGAACTCGTCAGGGGTCTGGGCCCGGATCACCCGCTGGACGCCGAATCCCATCAGGATCTGGCCGAGGATGTCGAGACCCGACTGGTTCTCGTCCGCGGTCAACACCGTGGCCGCCCGCAGATTGATGCTGGTGTCGGGGCCCGGCATCGCTCACCAGAACTCCACCACGGCGGCGGGGGCCGCCTGCTCGGCCTGGCCGGCGAGGCGGTCCGCCAGACCCTGAAGGTTGAGACCCGCCGCGGCGAGGCGACGACGGCCGTCTGCATCGGCGTCGGCCGGGAGGGGTTCTGCGGCGATGGCCGCGCAGAACCGCTCCAGCTCCCGCAGGTGCTGATGGAGGGCGTCGAGCTCCTGGAGGGTGGCGAGGTCGGACGGGTCCGCGACGCCGGTCTGCACGACCCGGCCCACCGCGCGCTCGATGCGGTCGACGGCTCCGCCCCAGCGGCCGAGCTCCCGCGACAGGACGTCGAACAGCCCGGCCATGTCGGTGGAAGCCCGCGGCGACATCAGAACAGATCCACTTCGCCGGCCGGCGCCGTCGGGGCATGGAGCGCCGGTTGCAGGGTCTCCGCCGGCGTTTCGCTGACCAGATGCTGTCGCGCCCGCCCGGTGGCGGGCCAGAACTGGATGCGGCGCGCGCTGTCGCCGCCGAGGCTGGAGCCGTGCAGGACGATCCCCTCGTGGGCCAGGAAGCGGGTCACGAAGGCGGCGTTGCGACCGCCGATGTCGGCCATGCGCCGGCTCATGCGGGCCCCGCCGAACACCTTGGCCTGCAGCCGGTCGCGCCGGGCGCCGGACTGCAGCAGACCGTTGATCAGCAGCTCCATGGCCTGGACGCCGTAGCGGCGATCGCCCGGTTCGCCGTCGGGCGCCTGCGGGAGCAGGAAATGGTTCATCCCGCCCACGCCGCCGTCGGGATCCCACACGCAGGCGGCGACGCACGACCCCAGCACCGTCGTCAGGCAGACGGCGGGGTCGCCGCTGACGGCGTGCTCGCCCTGGACCACATGAACCCGTCGGGAGGTCATGTGAGCGCCCCGTAGACCGCCTCGATCTTGCTGCGCAGGGTGGCGACGGTGAACGGCTTGACCAGGTAGTTGTTGACCCCGAACTGCACCGCCCGCTTGACCAGATCGGTGTCGGCCCGGCCGGTCAGCATGATGAAGCCGATCTGCTTCAGTTGCGGCGCCGCCCGCACGGCCCGGAGAAGGTTCAGTCCGTCCAGCTTGGGCATGTTGTAGTCGGAGATGATGAGGTTGAAGTTGCCCGCGAGCAGCTTGCGCAGGGCGTCCTCGCCGTCGACCGCGTCCTCGATGACGCTGACCCCGAGGTCCTTCAGGCTGTTGCGGATCAGCGCCCGGATGGTCTGCTGGTCGTCGACGACCAGGACCTTGAGCGAGTTGGCTGCAGGCATCAGGCGGCTCCCTGGACAGTTTTGCCGGTCGCGGAGAGGACGGCGCCGGCGATGGCTTCGAGCGGCAGTTGCTGCTGCACGGCGCCCAGCTCCCAGGCGACCCGGGGCATGCCGAACACCACGCTGGTGGCCTCATCCTGTGCGATCGTCTGGGCCCCGGCCCTGCGCATCCGCAGCAGGCCTTCGGCCCCGTCGCGACCCATCCCGGTCAGCAGGGCCCCGGCCGCGGCCGGTCCGGCGACCTCCGCGACCGAGCCGAAGAGGCGATCAACGGAGGGGCGGTGGCCCGAGGTCAGATCCCCCTCCACGAGACGGCAGACGAGGCGGCCGCCCCGGCGCTCGATCTCCAGATGGGCCTCGCCGCCCGGCGCGATGTAGACCCGCCCGATCTCGAGCGGGTCGCCGTCCCGGGCCTCGCTGACCCGGGGTGCGCAGACCCGGTCGAGGCGGGCGGCGAAGCTGGCCGTGAAGCTGGCCGGCATGTGCTGGGTGACGACGGTAGGCGGACAGTTGGCGGGGAAGCCGCCGATCACCGTCAGCAGGGCCTCCACGCCGCCGGTGGAGGCGCCGATCGCCACGAGCGAGCCCCTCGGCTGGTAGCCGGCGGCGACCTGGGGCAGCGGACGACGGGTGCGCGGACGCGCCTGCGCCGCCGCCAGCACGGTCGCGGCGAGGCTGCGGAAACGGTCCGGCGTCAGACCGGTGGGTTTGGCGATGCAGTCCACCGCGCCGAGTTCGAGCGCCGCCAGCGTCGCGTCCGCGCCCCGCTCGGTCAGGGTCGAGACCATGACCACCGGCATCGGCCGCAGACGCATGAGGCGCTCGAGGAACTCCAGCCCGTTCATGCGCGGCATCTCGACGTCGAGCGTCAGGACGTCCGGCGAAAGGGCCCGGATCGCCTCGCGCGCCTGCAGCGGATCGGCGGCCTCCCCGACCACCTGCAGCCTCGGCTCGGTGCGCAGCGCAGCCCCGATCATCGCCCGCATGGTGGCGGAATCGTCGACGATCAGAACCTTGTAGGCCTCCCCCATCAGCCGGCCCTCCGGTAGATGGTCAGGCCCTCCGTGCGGAGCATCGGCGTTTCGGCCCGCTCCGAATGGCCGATGTAGAGGCGGCCTTCGGGGGTGAGAATGGCCGCCATCCGCTCCCAGAGCCGCGCCTGGGTCGGGGCGTCGAAATAGATGGCGACGTTGCGGCAGAAGATGACGTCGAACGGCCCCGACATCGGCCACGGGGCGTGGAGGTTCAGCACCCCGAAGCGCACCAGCGCCTTGACCTCGGCGCTGATCTCGCGCTCGTCGCCGACCGTGCGGGTCCACCGCTCGCGCATCGCCGGCGCGAGCGGAGACAGATCCTCCGACCGGTAGCGCCCGGCGCCCGCCTGGCGCACCACCTGCGGGTCGATGTCGGTGGCGAGGATGCGAACGTCCAGCTCCGCCGCCTCCGGCAGCGCCTCGAGCAGCACCATGGCCATCGAGTATGGCTCATGGCCGAGCGAACAGCCGGCCGACCACAGGCGCACCCGGGCTCCGGCCCGGGCGGCGGGCGCCAGCCGGCCCTCGATCTGGCGTCGCAGGGCGTCGAAGTGGTGGGGCTCGCGAAAGAAGCGGGTGACGTTGGTCGTCAGGGCGCTGAGGAAGGCGGACCGCTCCTCCTCGGACTTCGGGTCGCGCAGCAGCGCATAGTAGTCACGAAACCGGCTGAGGCCGAGCGCGCGAAGGCGTTTGGCCAGGCGCGAATAGACGAGCGGCGCCTTGATGTCCGCCAGCTCGATGCCGGCCATGCCGTAGAGAAGACCCGCCAGGTTCCGGAAATCGGCGGCCGTGTACTCGAATTCGCCCTGGACGAGGGCCGGCTCGGCCTGCAACGCTGCGTTCAAGCGGCCATCTCCGTCGGGGTTTCCGGGAGCAGCCCGTCCAGGGCGATCAGGCTGATCATCCGGCCGTCGACCGGGATGACGCCCTTCACGAACGAGCGCACCACCTCGCAGGCGATGTCCGGCGTCGCCTGGATCATCTCGTCGGAGATGGTCAGGATGTCGGACACCGCCTCCACCAGCAGGCCCACGGTGCGCAGACCCACGCGCGCGACGATGATCACGTGCCGGGCCGAGGGTTCGGCCGTCCCGAGGGCCAGGCGGCTGCTCAGGTCGATGATCGGCAGCACGGCCCCGCGCAGGTTGATGACGCCGCGCACATAGGCCGGCGAGTGCGGCAGCGGCGTCGCCGGCGTCCAGCCGCGGATCTCCCGCACGGCGCGGATGTCGACGCAGAACTCCTGTTCACCGATCCGGAACGCGATCAGCTCTCGTCTGTCCTCGGCAGGGCTCATGGCTCAACTCGCTAGGGCTTGGGGAAGGTCACGGACCGCCGGCTGCCGCCGCCGCGCGGCGAGCAACCCGTCCACATCGAGAATGAGGGCGACGCGGCCGTCGCCGAGGATGGTGGCGGCGGCGACGCCCTCCACCTGCCGGTAGTTCTGCTCGAGGCTCTTGATCACGACCTGGCGCTGCCCCTGGATCGCGTCGACCCGCAGGGCGGCGAGGCCCCCGAGCTCGCTCTCGACCAGCAGGGTCACCCCCGCCAGGGCCCCGCTTTCGGCGGCCGCGGCGCCGAGCGAGCGGCCGACGTCGATCAGCGGCACATGGCTGCCCCGGATCGCCAGCACGGTGCCGGCGGGCCCGAGGGCGCGCACCTCGGCGGCCTTCGGCTTCAGGGTCTCGACGATCAGGCTGATGGGGACCACCAGCGTCTGGTCGCCCACGCTCACCACCATGCCGTCCAGCACCGCCAGGGTCAGCGGAAGGCTGAGAACGAAGGTCGACCCCTCCCCCGGCCGGGAGTTGATGACGATGCGGCCGCCCAGCGCCTGGATCGAGCGCTTGACCACGTCCATGCCCACGCCGCGCCCCGAGATGTCCGAGACGGAGGAGGCGGTGGAGAAGCCGGGGGCGAAGATCAGGTTGTCCACCTCCTCGTCGGTCAGGGCCGCTTCGGGGGCGATCAGGCCCTTGTCGACAGCGATCGCCCGCACCCGCTCGCGATTGATGCCGCGGCCGTCGTCCGAGACCTCGATGATGATGCGCCCGGAGCGGTGGCGGGCGCTGAGACGCACCTGCCCCTCCGGAGACTTGCCCGCCGCCAGCCGCTCCTCGGGCGTCTCCAGCCCGTGGTCGATGGCGTTGCGGATCATGTGGGTGATCGGCTCGCTGAGCCGCTCGATCACCGTCTTGTCGACCTCGGTCGCCTCGCCCTCGGTGACCAGCCGGACCTGCTTGCCGGTCGCCGCGGCGACCTCCCGGACCAGCCGGGGCATGCGCTGGAACACCGACTTCACCGGCTGGGCGCGGATGGCCATGACGCTGTCCTGGATCTCCCGGGTCAGCTGCTCCAGGTCGTCCAGTCCGAGGGCGATCGTGCTCGACCGCGCCAGTCCCGCCTCGACGACCCGCTGCGCCAGCATGGCCTGGTTGATGACCAGCTCGCCGACCAGGTCGATCAGGCGGTCGATCCGCTCTAGGTCGACGCGGATGGTGGTCTGCACGGAAGAGTCGGCGGACGCGGCGGGCGTCGGGCCGGCGGCCGGCGCGGCCGGCGCGGCCGCAGGCGCCGCGGCCGAAGGGGCGGCGGCGGGCGTTTCCGGATCCTGGATTTCGGCCAGCAGCCGGCTGAGCACCGCGTCGGGCGTCTCCTCGCCGGACTCCGCGATCGCCGCGGGTTCGGCGACAGCCGCGGGTTCGGCGACAGCCGCGGGTTCGGCGGCGAGGATCTCCAGCTCGCAGTCGCCGTCGACGAATTCGAACACGGCCCGCACGGCGTTTTCGTCCACGCCCGGTCCGGT
>Ga0233425_10008130_pt1 | contig 14165 bp, 9 predicted proteins | sample Watercolumn_Towu_2_FD_181712 | JGI IMG/M metagenome (GOLD analysis project Ga0233425, IMG submission 181712) | Freshwater microbial communities from Lake Towuti, South Sulawesi, Indonesia - Watercolumn_Towuti2014_140_MG | ecosystem: Environmental > Aquatic > Freshwater > Lake | place: Indonesia...
AGATCTTGCCGGCGCCCTTCGTCATCGCCCACCTTCAAATGGGACTGCTCCTGCAGCAACTTGGCGTGCCTCTGTCGGCCGGCAAGAAAGGACAGGGGGAGCGCGCGGCAGTGTACCTGACCAATGCCTTGACCGGCTGGGAGCCGCCCAAAGGTCCCAAACGGCAGTTGCTCTTTCCCGAGTTGGAGGAAGAGCGCGAGGCGGCCGAGCGCGTCAAGCGTCAGGTGCCCATCCTCGTGGTCCTGGGCAATCCGCCCTACAATGCCTTCGCCGGGGTCAGCCCGGCCGAGGAGCAAGGACTGGTCGAGCCGTACAAGGCAGGGCTGGTGCGCGAGTGGGGAATCAAGAAGTTCAACCTCGACGACCTCTACGTGCGGTTCTTCCGCCTTGCCGAACGGCGGATCGTCGAGGGAAAAGAAGGCCGCGGGGTGGTATGCTACATCTCCAACTTCTCCTACCTCGACGATCCGTCCTTCGTGGTGATGCGGCGGCGGTTCCTCGACGGCTTCGACGCCATGTGGTTCGACTGCATGAACGGCGACAGCCGGGAGACCGGCAAGCTGACCCCGGACGGCAAGCCTGATCCGAGCGTCTTCTCCACGGAACTGAATCGGGAAGGCATTCGCGTAGGCACGGCAATCGGGCTGATGGTGCGGCGTGGGCCTGGCGGCAAGAGGCCCAGCGTGCGGTACCGTGAGTTCTGGGGAGCGACGAAACGCGCGGACCTGGTTGAAACGCTCGACGCGAAACGATTCAATTCGCAGTACGAAACAGCGCGGCCGGCCGAGGAGAACCGCTATTCGTTCCGGCCGTATCGGGCGACAGAACAGTACCGCAGTTGGCCGCGGGTCACCGACCTGGCCGCCATCCCTCCCTTCAATGGTCCCATCGAACGGCGCGGCAATTCGCTGATCGTACTTCCGAGCGACCGCGGCAATTTGGCCCTGGTAAGCGTGTATCTCGACGCGGCGAAGACGGACGAGGAAGTGCGCATCGCGGCGCCGCGCTTCATGAAGACCTCTGGCGAGTTTGACGCCCAGGCCGCGCGCGCCGCGCTGAAGGGCGCCGTGAAGTTCGATCCGGCGAAGATCGTGCCGTATCCTTTCAAGCCCCTGGACGTGCGACTGGCCTACCTGGATGAGTGCATCGCGCCGCTGTTCTCCCGTCCCAGTCCGGGGTTGCTGCGGCAGCGTTTTCCGGGCAACGCCTTCTTCATTACGCGCGACACGGCCGACAAGTCGCCGGAAGGGCCGCCCTTCTATTTCTCGCCGCTGGTGGTGGATTACGATTGCATTTCCGGCCACGCCAGGCATTTTCCGGTCCTGCTGAAGAACGGGCAACGGCTCGACAAGAACGCCCAGCGGAGTTTGTTTGCGACACTTGGGGAAAGCGCGGAAGAGAGTTGGCCGGTGGCGAACCTCTCGAAGCGCGCTCGTAGTTACCTCCACCAGATTCGCGTGAAAGACCCGGATGCGGACCCCGACGCTGCCGCGTTGATCTGGTTGCACGCCTTGGCCATAGGCTTTTCACCGGCCTATCTGTCAGAGAATGCCGACGGAATCCGCCAGGACTGGCCGCGAGTTCCGCTTCCAGAAGCGAGAAAGGCCCTGGAACGCTCGGCCGCACTCGGGCGGCAGCTTGCCGAACTGCTGGACGCCGCGGCCACTGACGCAACCTGGGGCGCGGCCCGGCCGGAACTGAAGGCCATCGCGGTCCCGACGCGACTTGGGGGCGGGGCGCTTCAGGCGGCCGACTTCGCGCTGACCGCCGGCTGGGGCCATGCCGGCCAGGGAGGAGTGACCATGCCCGGAAAAGGACGCCTCGTCTCGCGGGATTACACGCCCGAGGAACGCCAGGCGATCCATGAAGGCGCGCGAGCGATGCGGCTGAGCGCGCGGGAGACAATGGAGCGCCTGGGCAGCGCCACGACCGACGTGTACCTCAACGACGTCGCCTACTGGCGAAACGTGCCCCAAAACGTCTGGCAGTACGTGCTCGGCGGTTATCAAGTGATCAAGAAGTGGCTATCGTACAGGGAGAAGGACTTGCTGGGGCGCGCGTTGACCATGGACGAGGTCCGCGAATTGACGGGCATGGCGCGCCGGGTCGCTGCGGTTCTTCTCCTCGGTCCGGCCCTGGACGCCAACTACCAGGCGATCCGCGATGCTGCCTTCGTTGGCCCTCAGGAGGATTAGATGCGAATTGTCGTGCTGGACGGCTACACGTTGAATCCGGGCGACTTGAGTTGGGAGGGGCTGCGGTCGTTGGGGCCTTGCGAGGTCTTTGATCGCACTCCGCCGGAACTCCTCGTACCGCGAGCGCACCAGGCAGAGATCGTGCTGACCAACAAGACCCTGCTGGACCGCGAAGCGATCGAACGCCTGCCGGACCTGCGCTACATTGGGGTCCTGGCCACGGGCTATAACATTGTGGACGTGGCGGCGGCCGGCCGGCGCGGCGTGGTGGTGACCAACGTGCCGGCCTACGGCACCGCGTCGGTGGCCCAAATGGCCCTGGCCCACCTGCTCAACCTTACCCAGCGTGTGGGACACCATGCGCAGACCGTTGCCGACGGGCGCTGGACGCGCAGCCCTGACTGGTGCTACTGGGACTTCCCACTGGTGGAACTGGAAGGGCTGGTGATGGGCATCGTCGGCCTGGGGCGCATCGGCCGGGCCATGGCGAGGCTCTGCCTGGCCTTGGGGATGCAAGTGCTGGCCTACGACGTGACGCTGCCGGCCGAGTTGCCGAATGGAGTTCGTCTGGCGGCACTCGACGAAATTTTCCGCAAGGCCGACGCCATCAGCCTCCATTGCCCACTGACCGCCGACACTCGGCACCTTGTGAATGCCCAACGCTTGGCACTGATGAAGCCCAGCGCCTTTCTGATCAACACCAGCCGCGGGCCGCTGGTGGATGAAGCGGCGCTGGCGGCTGCGCTCGACGCAGGGCAAATTGCCGGCGCGGGCCTGGACGTGCTCGCCGTGGAGCCTCCCCTGGCCGACAACCCGTTGCTCCATGCCAGGAACTGCTTCATCACCCCGCACATCGCCTGGGCGACCAGGGCCGCGCGTCAGAGGCTATTGGAAATCGCCGTGGACAATGTGCGAGCGTTCCTGGAAGGAAGGCCGGTCAACATCGTGACCTGATGTCCACGTCTTTGGTCGCGCGCGCATGTTTCCATGCGGCCAAGGCAAGCCCGCCCATCACGGCCATGGGAATGCCCAAAGGTTCAAGGGCGTGCCATACTTGCCTCAGCGCCCGAAGGACCGCTTCAGGATGCATGCTCCCTTCCTTTCCGGCAAAGCCCTTTGGCCAAGCGGAGGATCATCCGGTCGTGTTCCTCCATTTGTTCCGCGTACCACTTCCGATAGGCCGTGGGCAAATCGCCATCCGGGCCGATCTCGCGTCGCAACCCGGCCAGCAGAAATTGCTCGCAGGCATGCATCACGTCGATCCAGGCGCGAATCCCTTGTTCCGGAGTTGCGTCTTCCGGCAACGAGGGGGCCAAATCCGGCGGTGGGAGCAGTTGACCGGCCATTGGATTCACAGGAAAGGACGCCAATTGTGCTTCTGTAGTGTACCGCGCGACACAACTTGGGGGCAGGCGGGAGGATCGGGCCAAATTCGCATATCACTCCCCCAAATTGTAGGATGACCCCCAGTCCGTCCCACCCATCAGACCTCCCGGATGTCCAAGCTACGGCTTCGGCCAACATTCAGCCCTTGACACACCATTCAAGTCAGCATCTACACTATTCCGATCATCTTTGTATAATAACCAGTACCAGTCGTTAGAATACACAAGCCGGGCACATCCCATCGAACCAGGACCGACGCCATGCCTCGCGGAAAGACCTATTGCGACGTAATTGCCACCACTTTCGACACCCCTTTGGTGCAGCTCAACCGCATCGTGCCTGCCGGGGCCGCCACGGTACTGGTGAAGCTGGAGTTCTTCAACCCGCTGAATAGCGTGAAAGATCGCATCGGCCGGTCGATGATCGAGGCCGCGGAAAAGGACGGCACCCTGACCCCAGACACCCACATTATCGAACCCACCAGCGGCAACACGGGCATCGCGCTGGCCTTTGTGGCGGCGGCGCGCGGATACCAACTCACGCTGACCATGCCCGAGTCGATGAGCTTGGAGAGGCGTGCCTTGCTCCGCATGTTGGGAGCCAATCTGGTACTCACGCCGGCCAAGGACGGCATGAAAGGGGCCATCGCCACCGCTCAGGAACTTGCCTCCACAACCCCCAATAGCTGGGTTCCGCAGCAGTTCGACAACCCCTCGAACCCCGAGGTTCACGAGCGCACCACGGGCCGTGAGATCTGGGAGGACACCTCGGGCAAGGTGGACTTGTTTGTGACGGCGGTTGGGACAGGCGGCACTATCACGGGAGTGACGCGATATATTCGCACCAAGAAACCCGATTTCCAGGCCATCGCGGTCGAGCCGGCCGATTCCCCGGTCATCTCCGGCGGCAAGCCCGGGCCGCACAAGATCCAGGGCATTGGCGCCGGCTTCATTCCCAAGAACCTCGACACCAGCCTGCTCAGCGGCGTGGAAACCGTGACCAACGACGAGGCTTTCGCCTGGGCCCGGCGACTGGCCAAGGAAGAAGGTATTTTGTGCGGCATCAGCAGCGGGGCCAACGTGGCCGCGGCGATCCGCGTGGCCCAGCGGCCCGAGAACCGCAACAAGGTGATTGTCACCGTCGCCCCCAGTTTCGGTGAACGCTACCTGTCCACGGCCTTGTTCGAGGGACTGGGGTAAGGATCGCGATGGAAACAACTGTCGCAGTCCAACATAGTCGGCACACTCCGTGTGCCGGACGTCCGGTACACGGAGTGTGCCGACTACATTGAAGCGATCGGGAAGGGCGATGGGAAATCGCCCCCACGAGCTTAACATATTCCCCCGAAGACGCCCACACCACGAGAGGACCCTCGCCCATGGCTAATTGGACCTTCGACACCCTGGTCATCCACGGCGCCCAGACGCCGGAGGAGTGGAAATCCACTACCCTCGCGCCCATCTACCAGAGCGCTTCCCACCGCTTTAGCACCGCCGAAGAGCTTTCCGACGTGTTTGCCGGCAAGCAACCCGGTTTCATCTACCAGCGCCTGCGTAACCCGACCAATCAGACGCTGGAAAAGCGGATCACCTTGCTCGAAGGCGGGCTGGACGCGGTGGTCATGGGCTCGGGCATGGCCGCGATCAACGACTCGCTCTTGGCCGTTTGCCGCGCGGGCGACGAAGTCGTCACCGGCAATTCGCTGTTCATGTCCACCTTCCTCCTCTTCAATAACGTCTACAGAAAGCTGGGAATCGACGTGAAGTTTGTGGAGGCCACTGACCTGGGGGCTTGGAAGGCGGCCGTCTCGGACAAGACCAAAGCCTTGTTCGTGGAGACCATCGGCAACCCGAAGATGGACGTGCCCGACATCCGCCAATTGGCCGACCTGGCCCACGCGAACCGGGCCCCGTTGATCGTCGACAACACCCTGACCACCCCTTACCTCTTCCGACCGCTGGACCATGGGGCGGACATCGTCACGCACTCGACCACCAAGTTCCTCAACGGGCACGGCTCTGCGGTGGGCGGCATCGTCGTTGATTCCGGCAGGTTCGACTGGCCCGAAGACAAGTTCCCCGACTTCAAGACCTTCAAGGAGCGCAAGGGGAAGCTGGCCTACATCGACAAAGTGTGGCGCGAAATCCACATCAACTTCGGCACGTCGCAGTCGCCCTTCCACTCGTACCTGACCATGCTCGGGATCGACACGCTGGCCCTGCGCATGGAACGGCACCAGGCCAACGCCATGAAGGTAGCCGAGTTCCTCGACAAGCACCCCAAGGTGAAGTGGGTGGCCTTTCCCGGGCTGCCTAAGAGCCCCTCGCACCAGACCGCAAAGGCCCAGTTCGGCGGCAAGGGCTTCGGCTCGCTCATGTCCTTCGGCCTGGCGGACGAGAAGGCGTGCTTCCAGTTCATCCGCAGTCTGAAACTCATCTACCACCTGGCGAACCTCGGCGACTGCAAGACGCTGGTGATCCATCCGTGGTCGTCGCAGTACATTAGTTTCACCGAAGAGGCCCGCCGCGCCAATGGCATCACCCCGGACCTGGTCCGCGTTTCAGTAGGGATCGAGGCCATCGAGGACATCTTGGCGGACTTGGAACAGGCACTGGCGACGGTTTGACCCGGCGCCGAATCTACTCCCGGTGGGTGATGGGTGGCTGTCTCCGCTCAGCCACCCTTCGCAAAGACAGCAAGGTGCAGGCCGAAAACCGCCCGAATCGCTCTTGCACGTTGGCCGTTTTCCCGCTATCCTCCCACCGCTTATCCCTGAAATGGCGTGAAACCAGGCTTATCCCAACCGGTTCCGTTCTCCTTTCGTGATCGGGCGGTATTGCTGGCGGCTGCGGCCGGGCTACTGTCCCTGCTGTTAGGAGCGGCAGCGCTTACTCCCGATCCGAGGGGACACGGCACTCACGAACAGTTGGGGTTGCCTCCATGCACTTTTTACCTGTTGTTCGGCCGCCCCTGCCCATCCTGTGGAATGACGACCGCTTGGGCGTGGCTAATGCGCGGACACGTGATCGCGGCGTTTCGGGCCAGTGCCGGCGGGAGCTTGTTGGCTCTGGCGGCAGCGTGTGGCGTGCCCTGGCTGGCGGCCGCGGCGATCCGCGCGCGCTGGCCGGCCCCGGGCCTCAATGTCAGGATCGGGATGTGGGCCGGCATCGGCCTTGCGGCCGTGACCGTGCTGCAGTGGGGATGGCGATTGCTTTTCGGCCTCTAGTCACTACGTAGTCAGGAGAACGGACGATGGATCGTCGGGCAATGCGGTATGGATACCTTGTGGCAGTCGCAGCCGTTTTGGCCGTCCTCCCGGCCGCCGGTTGCCGGACCATGTGGACCTCGCTGGCGTACATGTTGGGCGGCACTGACCTGCCGCCCGACTTCGATGGCCTGAAAGGCAAGAAAGTGCTGGTCGTCTGCCGCCCTGTGGCCGGGCTCGACTACCGCAATGCCAGGGCCGACCAGGACCTCGCCAAACAGGTCGGCGCGCTCTTGCAGTCCAAAGTCCAAAAGATCACCGTCATCGACCAGCAAAAGGTGGCCAAGCGTCTGGACGAGAACCCGACCGAGGACTACCCCGCCATTGGAAGGGCCTTGAAGGCTGAAATGGTGGTGGCGGTCGAGATGAACAGTTTCAGCACCGTGGAAGGTCCCACGCTGTGGCGCGGCCAATCGGAATTGACCATCAAGGTCTATGACCTGGGCAAGGAGAAAAAGGGGGCGGTAGTGTGGGAAAAGGCCCTCCCGGCGAGCGTCTATCCGCCAAGCTGCGGCATCCCCATGTCGGACCAATCGGAGCGGGAGTTCCGCAAGACGTTCATTACGGTCCTGGCGGACCAGGTTGCCCGGCACTTCTACTACCACGACTCGCACGCGGACATCGGCCTTGACACCAAGGCCCTGGATTAGCCCTTGTTGACGCCTCGCTCGCGCGGGTTTACCATGAAGGGATCGGAACAGTCCCTTGAGGCCGCGAGTTCTTCCAAGTGGACCTGACAGAACTGTAGGGCGGATTGGTAATCCGTCCGGACGGATTGCCAATCCGTCCTACTGCGGCTGGTTCTGTTATGGCCCGTTAGCGAGGTGGATGATGATTTTTTCAAGCCCGGTTGTGCGATGCAGGTGGGGTCGATTCTTGCACTGGTCTTGGGCGCCGTGGTTGGTTGCCGTGTGGCTGTGTGCCGCCGTCCTGGCCGTACCCGCGACAGCGGGTGAGGACGGGGAGCCCGCGCCCGCGGCTGAGAAGACGCCCGTCAAACCCAAGGCGAAGAAGAAGGTCGAGGAGACGGAACTTCAGGAGCCGGAAGAACTCACGCTGACCACCGAGGACGGGCTGAAACTGGAGATCACATACTTCGCGGGCACGCGCGGCAAGCAGAGCATTCCGGTGGTTTGCCTGCACCCCTTCAAGGGAAGCCGCAAGGACTTCACCGAAGGGCTGGCGCCCTACCTTCAGAAGGAACTTGGCTGTGCCGTGGTCGTGCCCGACCTCCGCGGCCACGGCGAGAGCCGGGAGTTCGGGGCCGTCGGCAAGCCCGCCAAGAAAGACGCAAAGAAGGAGCCCAAGAAGGAAGCCAAGAAGGAAGACAAGGGGAAGCTCGATGCGGCGAGCATGCCCGCCAAGCACTTCCCGGCGATGATCGTCCAGGACATGCGCGCGATCAAGGACTTCCTTCTGGAGAAAAACAACGCCGGCGAGTTGAACATCAATAAGACCTGCCTGCTGGGCGTGGAACTGGGGGCGGCGGTGGCCTTGGGAAGCGCCGAGGACGACGCCGAGGGCTATGGCCAGGGCAGCCCGTGGTACGGGAACTTCGCGACGACCAAGCTGCAGCGCGGCGAGTTCGTCAAGGCCGTGGTGCTGGTTTCGCCCAAGTCGAAATCCCAGAACCTCGACGTCATGAAGTTCGTCAAGTCCCAGTACCTTCGCAGCAAAGTCTCGGTCATGATTCTGGCCGGCGAAGAAGAGGCGACCGCCGCGGCAGAGGCCAAGAAGATCCATGACAACCTGTTCAAGCTCTTCCACCGCAACGACACCGAGCGGATGCTATGGCTCGGGCGCCCCAAGACGCGCCTCCAGGGCATGAAGCTTCTCGACGAGCAGAACTCCTTGGGAATGAGCAAGATCATCGGCGACTTCATTACCGTGCGCCTGGTCGAGGCCGCCGAGGCCAAGAAGTGGAGTTGGCGCGAGATCGGCTCGAGCCAGTGATCGGCCCTGCCCAGTGCGCCTGCACCCGATGCCGGCGTCGCAGCGCTTTGGGCTAGTCATTCGTCGTCTCCTTGTATTCGCTGGAGTCCTCGGGGCGAAATAGCCAGAAGAGGAGTCCAACGAATTCCAGGAGACGACGAATGGACCGCCGCGATGCGGGTCGGCAATGCTATGATCAAGGCCATCGCGGCCTCCCCGCAAACTCACACCGGTCTGCGTATCTTTCCTTGGCAACCCATTTCAGTTCCTCGGCAGTCTTTCGCCAATCGTGCGGGATGGTCTTCATTCCGCAATAGGCTGTCAGCCGGCAAACCTAACTGTCTCATCAGTGATTGCCGCAGGCCATTGCGCGCAGTGCGACCCGTTCTCTTCAGCGAGATACAATTGTCAGGAAGATGTCCTGGAAAAGGACATCCATTTTCCCGGCACCCCCTGGCGGCACATCGCTTGTCCTGATAACCTTGAGTGTTGGGGGATGGTTGTTTCGTACCCGGAGACCCGGCCGATGAGCGTGCTGGAAACCCGCGCACTGACGAAAACTTATGGCGGAGGCGAACTCCGGGTCGAGGCGTTGCGCGGCGTGGACCTGAAGGTCGAGCAGGGCGAGTTCCTGGCGATCATGGGCCCTTCCGGCTCGGGCAAGAGCACGCTGCTGCATCTGCTGGGCGGCGTTGACGCGCCCAGCAGCGGCCAGGTGCTGCTGGTGGGCGTGGATCTGGCCGCGCTTAGCGACGACGAGCGCACCATCATCCGCCGCAAGCGGATCGGGTTCATCTTCCAGTCGTTCAACCTGCTGCCCACGCTGAGTGCCGAGGAGAACGTGTCGCTGCCGTTGGAACTGGATGGGGTGCGCAGCGGCGAGGCGCGGCGGCGCGCGATCGCCTCCTTGGAACTGGTGGCCATGTCGCACCGCCGCACGCACTTGCCCAGCACGCTTTCCGGCGGCGAGCAGCAGCGCGTGGCCATCGCTCGTGCCCTGGCCATCGAGCCCGCGCTGCTGCTGGCGGACGAGCCCACGGGAAATCTCGACAGCGCCAACGGCCGGCAGGTGACCGCGCTCTTGCGGCGATTGGTGAACGAACGTCAGCAGACGATCGTCATGGTCACGCACGACCAAGCCGTGGCGGCCCAGGCCGACCGGCTGGTGTGTCTGCGGGACGGGCTGGTGGAGAGCGACAACGAGCAGACGCCCGTACTCCCGGCCCGGCACGCCCTGGCCGAGGAACACTACCGATGACGCTCTGGAAGCTCATGGTCCGCGAGGTCGCGCGCCGGCCGGGCCGGGCCACGCTCACGCTCTTGAGCATCGCCATCGGGGTCGGGGCGTACATCGCGGTGTCGCTGGGGATCGCCACCACGCGCCAGGCCTACGAGCAGATGTACCAGATGATCTCGGGACGCGCGGCGCTGGAGATCACCTCCAAGGGCGGCGGCTTCTTCGACCAGGACCTGGCGGAGACCGTGGAACAAGTGCCCGGCGTGCGCGCCGCAGTGCCCACGGTCCAGCGGCCCGGCGTGCTGTTCTTCAATCATCCCGGCGGGCGCAAGCGGTTCGACCTGACGATCATGGGCATCGACCCCGCGAAGGACCGCGAGGCGCGCGACTACGAGGTCCGCGAGGGAGAGTTCCTCGACGCCAAGAGCGGGCGCGAAACGCTGCTGGAAGTGAGCTTTGCGGAAGGGGCCGGCATCGGCGTGGGCGACGAAGTGACCATTTTCTCGGGGCGCACGAACTACTTCACCGTCGTCGGCCTGTTGGAGCCCCGGGGCGTTGCCGCCTTCAACAAGGGAGGCATTGCCTTCATGAGCCTGCGCACGGCCCAACGCTACTTCGCACACCGCGGGCACATCACCACGATCGACCTGGTGCTCCAGCCGGGGGCCGACGAGAGCGCCGTGGCCCGGCGCGTCCAAGAAGTCCTGCCGCAGGGCCTCGACGTCCATGCGCCCGCCACGCGCACGCAATTGGCACGCGGCATGACCGCCAGCGTGGAGCAGGGGCTGAGCGTGGCCAGCGCCTTTGCCGTGGCCTTGGCGCTGTTCATCATCCTCAACGCCTTCCTGATGAACGTCAGCGAGCGCCGCCCGCAACTCGCCGTGCTCCGCGCCGTGGGCGCGACGCGCCGGCAAGTCGTCGGCCTGCTGCTGGGCGAAGGGGTGGTGCTGGGCACGTTGGGGACCGCCCTGGGGTGCCTGCTTGGCGCAGTCGGCGGCATTGGGGTCATGCGGGGCATTGCGCGGATGTTTGTCGCCACGCCGCCCCCGATCCAGTTCACTCCGTTGCCGTTCGAGTTGGCCGGTTCGCTGGGGCCGGTCTTCTCCGTGCTGGCTGCCGCGGTTCCCGCGTGGCTCACCACGCGCATCTCTCCCTTGGAGGCCATGCAGCCGTTGGTCGGTGAAGACGCACGCCGCGCGCCCCGCTGGCTGACGCTGATCGGCGGCCTGGGCTGTCTCGTGAGCGGCGTCCTGCTCTTCGGCGCCATGCGCGGCTGGGTCAATCCCCAAGCGGCCATTCCTCTGGCCGTCATCTTGCTGGCTTCGTCCGCGCTATTGATCCCGCAGTTCCTGGTGCCGCTGGACGTGCCCGTCGGCCAACTGCTCTCGCCGATTCTGCGGCACGAGGGCCGCCTGGCCCAGCGCCAGGTCCGCCGCCGGCCGGTGCGCAGCGGGTTGACCGTGGGCGTGCTGTACATTGCCGTGGCCGTGGGAGTGGGACTGGGCACCACGATCATCAACACCATCCACAGCGTCCACTCGTGGTACGACCAGACGATCCTGGGCGACTTCTTCCTGCGTGCCGCGCTGCCCAACACGGCCACGGGTGAGGGCGTGCCCGTTCCCTTGGCGGTGGCCGACGAGGTCCGCTCCCTTCCGAGCGTAGCCAGCATCGACACGGTGAACTTCTTCCCGGCGCAGGTCGACGACCGCCGTGTGTTCGTGGTCGCGCGCGAGTACAACGACCGCGAACTGCCCATGGCCTTGTACCAGGCCGACGCCAACGTCGTGCGCCGCCAGTTGCACGCCGGCGAGGTGGTCGTGGGCACGGTGCTGGCCAATCACCTGGGGCTGGTTTCCGGCCAGGAGATCACGGTGCAGACCGAGAAACAAGGGGCGAAACGGCTGACGATCGCCGCCCTGGCCGTGGACTACATGGTGGGCGGGAACATCATCTACATGCACCGACCGCTGGCCCAGCGCCTGTTCGCCCTGGAGGGCCTGAGCGCGGTCGTGGTCCGCGCTGCGCCCGGCGCGTTCCACAAGCTCCGCGCCGCCCTGGCCCCGATTGCCGAAAATCATCACCTGATGCTGCAGACCTCCGCCGACTTGCGGAGTCTGCTGGGCAACTATGTCAACGGGGTGGAAGGCAGCTTGTGGGGGATCCTTTCGCTAGGGCTGGTGGTCGCGGCCTTCGGCATCGCCAACACCCTGACCATGAACGTGCTGGAGCAGACGCGCGAAATCGCCTTGTTGCGCGTGGTGGCCATGACCCGCCGCCAGGTCCGCCGACTGGTCGTTTCCCAGGCGGCAATCATGGGCACGATCGGGCTCGGGCTGGGGATCCTCGCGGGCCTGACCACCGCGTATCTCTTCAGCCGGGCCATGCTGCGATTGCTCGGCAGTCCTGTGCCCTTCATCCTCCAGCCCTGGCTCCTGGCGGGGAGTTTTGTGATCGGCATGGTGGTGGTGCTGATGGCCGCCTACCTGCCGGCCAGGCGCGCCGCAAAGCTCGATCTGTTGATCGCGCTGCAATACGAATAGCGCGTGCCGGTCCGGAATACCGACAGGCCATCCTGCCAGCGCTCCGGCCCGGACAATTCCGGGGGCTATGCTTGGAGAACGTCGAGAGGGAAGACAAGAAGCACCGGGCGACATAGGTTGGTTTCAGAGACTGTGGCAACAGAATTGGGAAAGTCTCCGGGTTGACATCCACTCTCGCAATGGCATATACTGTCGGTTTTCGGCATCTTAGAGCAATGCTCGCCCCTGACGCTCTGTGTCTTTCGCGTCTCTGCGGTCCTTCGAGACATCGCCTGATCGCAATAGCACCACACAGGCGCGTAAGACTCAGAGGGAGTTTGCCATTTGGCTCGAGGCCAAGTTGAATCGCACCAAGGAAACGCTACCATGAGAAGGTCCCTGCTTGCCGCCCTGTTCCTGTCCGCCTGCGCAACCCTGTCGCGCGCGGCCGACGTGCCGCTCAATCCGGGCCGCAACGTCACGTTCATCTCCACCTCGGACTGCCACTACCGCACGGCCGAGAACCGCCAGAACAATGACTGGGACCGCGAAACCCTCCAGCAGATCAACGCCGTGACCGATCTCCAGTGGCCCCAGAAGCTCGGCGGCGGCCGCATCGAGAAGCCCCGCGGGGTGGTGGTGCTGGGCGACTGCATCGACGACGGCGACAAGGTCGTCCAAGGCAAGAATTGGTCCGCGGAGCAATACAAGTTTTTCGTCGCCGATTTCGGCCTCGATGGAACCGACGGGTTCCTCAAGTACCCGGTCTTCGAGGGCTGGGGCAACCATGACGGCCCGCCCGCCGGTGCGGACAAAGGCGGCTTCAGCTTCCAGGCCAACCTCAAGCAGCGCAACGCAGTCCGCAAGCAGAAGGGCCTGATCTCGAACGTCTCCCCGAACGGGCTGCACTACTCGTGGGACTGGGACGACGTGCATTTCGTGCAGCTCAACATCTACCCCGCCGACAAGCAAAACCCCAAAGTCCGCTATTCGCCCAAGTGGCACGATCCGCAAGACTCGCTGGCGTTCCTCAAGGAGGACCTGGCGAAGAACGTGGGCACGAGCGGCCGACCCGTGGTGCTGATGAGCCATTGCGGCTTCGACACCGACTGGTGGCCGCCCGAGGACCACAAGGTGGCCTACGACGCGGCCAAGCCCTACAACGTAGTCCTCTATCTCTACGGCCACAGCGGCACGGGCCTGAAGGACTGGGCGCCGGACGGCGAGAAGAAGTGGACCTGCATCAACGACGGCCAGACCACGGCCGGCTTCTTCGTGGTCCAGATCGCAGGCGACCGGCTGCGCGCGGCCTATCGCACGCGGGAGAACGCCAAGGTCAAGAAGCTCGCCGACGGGAAGACCGAGCGCGATTGGGACGGCACGTGGGGTTGGCGCTGGCTGCTGGACAAGAAGACCGTCGCCCCGTAGGGCAAGCGTCCTCGCTTGTTCACAGTCCGTACCGCGCAAGCACCTCGTCCAAGGCAGCGAGGGCCGGAGCGGTCTTCTCCGGCGACCGTGCCGAACGCATCGCCGCCTCGACCAAGGCCAGCCAAGTGGCCGGCAGCAGCGGCGCGTCGGCCTTGCGTGCCAGGAGTGCTGCGTCGCGCGCCGCACGCGCCACCGTCGGC
>Ga0233425_10008131_pt1 | contig 14161 bp, 10 predicted proteins | sample Watercolumn_Towu_2_FD_181712 | JGI IMG/M metagenome (GOLD analysis project Ga0233425, IMG submission 181712) | Freshwater microbial communities from Lake Towuti, South Sulawesi, Indonesia - Watercolumn_Towuti2014_140_MG | ecosystem: Environmental > Aquatic > Freshwater > Lake | place...
CCGGGCCACCTCGGCCAGGGCGAGGGACGTCTTGCCCGAGGACCAGGGCCCGACGATCTCCCCGAGCGTGCCCGGGGGCAGATCCCGGAGCGGGCTCCGGTCGAGCGGCGTGGCCTCCGCGGGCTCTTCATGAGGACGGGAGAGGTCGTCGGCGCGGAGCAGGGGAACCCCGCGGAGCCGGAGCTGCTCCCTGAGCTCCTCCAGCGCCAGCCCTCGCGGACGCTCCCCGCTTCGCGCGAGCGACCCGTTGCCCATACTGTACTTATGTTCAGTTATCGGGGTGCATGTCAAGGGAAAACAAAAGGAAGATGATCGCCGCTCGGGAGCCATGAGGGAAGACCCATCAGCTCGTGGTCCGTTGCAGGATCGTGTGAATACAGGCTTCCACCTCGGCGTCGAAGGTCCTGATCATGGTGGATCGCGACGAGATCGGCACCTTCCTCGAGATACTGCGGATGGCCCTGGGTGATCTGGATCGGTATCGGTCATCGATCACACGGGAGCAGCTCGACCAGGATCGCGATGTGCGACTCCTCATCGAGTACGCACTCCTCCGAGCGCTCACCGCAACCTATGACATCGCGAGGATCTGGGCTCCTCCTCCGCAATCCGAGTGGGAAGGCCGCTCGAGGTACGGAGAAGGATTCGAGGAAATGGTCAAGGCAGGGCTCTTGACACAGGATCTTAGCGTCCGCCGCGAAATAAATAGTTGGGCATGAAGCTCCGTTCAGCGTGGACGAGGTGGACGGTGTGGACACAGTGGACCAAGTGAACGATGGGGCGACGTCCACCAGGTCCACCACGTCCACCACGTCCACAGAGCCGATCTGGATATTTCGCGGCGGACGCTTAGGCGGGCTCCGAAAACGAGTCGAGCTGCTTCCTGAACCCTGTAGGCGGGCTCCGAAAACGAGTCGAGCTGCTTCCTGAACCCTGTAGGCGGGCTCCGAAAACGAGTCGAGCTGCTTCGCGAACCCCGTCGAGAGGCTCCGGAGAGCAGCCGAGCTGCTTCGCGAACCCCGTCGAGAGGCTCCGGAGAGCAGCCGCGCTGTTCCGCAAGCCCCATCGGAGGGCTCCGGAAGTGAGTTGAGCTATCCCGTGAACCCCGTCGAGAGGCTCCGGAGAGCAGCCGAGCTGTTCCGCAAGCCCCATCGGAGGGCTCCGGAAGTGAGTTGAGCTATCCCGTGAACCCCGTCGAGAGGCTCCGGAGAGCAGCCGAGCTGCTCCGAGACCCCGTTGCCGGGATCGACGAGCAGCCGTCTCGCCTTCTCGTCGATCCGTTCCGGGGTGACCAGGGTCCAGAGCCAGACGTGAGTGTCGAAAAAGATCCGCACATCAGTTCTCGAATGCCGCGAGGGCGTCCTCGGGGTGGGAGTGGGTTCCCCGGAAACGCTACCCCGTGATGACCTCGCGCAGCTTGCCGGCGATGTCCTCGACCGTGAAGGGCTTGTGGATGTAGTTGAGCTGCTGCTCGAGGATGCCGTAGCGGGCGAGGACCTCGTCCGCGTACCCGGACATGAACAGGGTCTTGACGTGCGTGTGCGCGGCCGTGAGCTGGTCCGAGAGGTCCTTGCCGTTCATCTCCGGCATGATGACATCGGTCAGCAGGACGTCGATGCGCCCCCCGCGCTCGGTGGCGAGCGCGATCGCCTGCTCGCCCCCTTCCGCCTCGAGCGCCGTGTAGCCGAGGATGGAGAGCATCCGGCAGATGCTCTTGCGCACGAGTCGGTCGTCCTCGACGACGAGGATGGTCTCGGTCCCTCTGGGGGTCGGCCCACGCTCCACCGTGGACGTGAAGAGCGGGCGCGCGCTGTCCTCGATGCGGGGGAGATAGACCGAGAAGGTGGTACCCACCCCCACCCTGGTCTCGAGCCGGACGTGGCCGCCGTGCTGCCTGACGATGCCCCAGACGGTCGGGAGCCCGAGCCCGGTGCCCTTGCCGGGCTTCTTCGTGGTGAAGAACGGCTCGAAGACCCGCGCCGCGGTCTCGGCGCTCATGCCGTGGCCCGTGTCGTTCACGGTGAGCACGGCGTGTGGTCCGAAGCGCGCCTCCGGGTGCTCCTTCAGGTCGTCCTCGGTCATCTCGATGGTCCCGACCGAGATGCTGAGCACGCCGCCGTCGGGCATCGCGTCCTGCGCGTTGAGCGAGAGGTTGGCCAGGATCTGCTCGACCTGCGACGGGTCGCACCTGATCCAAGGGGCGTCCGGCGCGAGCCGGAGCTGGATCTCGATGTCCTCCCTGAGGGTCCGCCGCAACATGACCATGAAGCCCTCGGTCAGGCCGTTCAGGTCCACCGACTGGAGCTCGAGGGCCTGCTTGTGGCCGAATGCGAGGAGCTTGCGGGTCAGGTCGCGACCCCGCTCGGTCGTCGCCACGATCTGCTGTACCGTCGTGCGACCCGGGTGGCCATCGGGCAGCTTGCGAAGGGTCATCTCGGAGAGCGCGGAGATCGCCGTGAGCTGGTTGTTGAAGTCGTGAGCGATCCCGCTCGTCAGGAGCCCGATGGCCTCCATCTTCTGCGAGTGTCGGAGCTGGAGCGTGAGGTGCTGGCGCTGCATCGACTCCCGCTCGCGCTGGAGCGCGAGGCCGATGAGGTTCGCCAGCCGCTCGACTGCCTCGACGTCGCGGCCGGTGTATCTCACCGGGGCGTTGGCGAGCGCGATCTGTCCCAGGACCGCTCCGTCTGCGACCACCGGCACGGCGAGGAAGCTCTCGATCCAGCCACGGTCCGAGCCGGGCTCGCCCGGCTCGATGTACGAATCGGGGTGGTCCGTGAAGAACGCCTCGCCCGTACGCAACGCGAGCTTCCACAGGTCTCGGTACCGATCGTCATCGCCTCCCGGCGGGGACAGATCGAGGCCATCGCGGACCGAGTCTTCGTCCGGCGGTTGCGGGTAGTCGGTCACGTCGCCCGAGTCGGGTGAGATGAGCGAGACGAGCACGTGCTCGCTGTTCGTCAGGGCGCGAGCCTGCTCTCGCACGAGGTTGGCGATCGCATCCCTCGTCAGCGCCGGATCGAGCAACGTCCGGCCGAGCTGGGCCATGGCCGACTGCACCTCGAACTCGAACGCCAGCTCGTCCTCTGCCTCCTTGCGGCGAGTGATGTCGATCCCGGCACCGACGAGCGCCACGATGTCGTCGCGCTCGTTCCGTATCGGCGTCACCGAGAGGTCAACCCAGACGTAGTGGCCGTCGCGGTGCTGATACCGCTTCTCCAGCCGGAAGGACTGCACCCTCCCCTCGAGGAGGTCGAGCAGCATCGTCCGGCTCTTGTCCCGGTCGCTCGGGTGCGTGATCTCGAGGTTGCTGCGCTGCCGGAGCTCGTCGAGCGAGTAGCCGAGGATCTGCTGGAAGCACGTGTTGCTCTGGAGCCACGCCCCCTTGACGTCGGACACGGCGATGGCGACACCGGCGAACTCGACGACCGCCTGCGAGAGCACCCTCGACGTCTCCAGCTCGGAGGTCTGCGCGTCGTAGGCGTCCCGAAGGGCCGTCTCGCTCTGTCGGGCCTCCTCGAGCTCGACCCGCAGACGCGCGACCTCGTGCTCGAGGTCCGCGAGACGTTTGGGGTCGTTCGACATCCAGATGGCAAGACTAACTCGACCCGGGCTCCAGTTCCAGCCCATCACGGTCGTCGCCCACGCGAGTTGCCATGTGCTTGCGAAAACCCGGAGTGCGGGCGACCATGTCTGGTGCATCGTGACGAGGGAGCCCAGATGATACGAGCCGGCGGCAAACAAGCTGGTGCGAGAGTGACCCCAGATTTCTTTGCCATCATGGGGTCCGCCGTCCGGAACAACGCCAGCGACATCCACATCAAGGTCGGCAAGCCGCCGATCCTGAGGCTCGACGGCCTCCTGCGAGAGCTCAATCTCCCGCCGCTCGAGGAGGCTCGGGTGACGAAGGAGCTGGCCACGCTGTGCATCGCCGCGGGGGTGGAGCCGCTGCCCGAGCAGGCCTCGCAGCTCGACTTCTCGCACCACGAGGAAGGACTGGGCCGGTTCCGGTGCCACCTCTACCGGCAGCAGGGGAGCTGGGCTGCCACGCTCCGGGTGATCCCCGAGGCGGTGCCGTCCTTCGTCGACCTCCGGCTCCCGCCCATCGCCCAGTCGATCACCGAGCTCGACCGCGGCATCGTGCTCATCACCGGCGCCACGGGGCAGGGCAAGTCCACGACCGCGGCGTCGATCCTCGCATCAATGGCGAAGTCCCGCAGCATCCACATCCTGACCATCGAGAACCCGATCGAGTTCGTCATCCCGGGCGAGGTGGCCAGCGTTTCCCAGCGGGCCGTGGGCATCGATGTGGAGAGCTACGAGCAGGCGCTCGAGGCGGCATTCCGCGAGGACCCCGACGTGCTGTTCATCGACGAGCTCCGATCCGTCAAGGCGCTGGAGGTCGCTCTCCACGCGGGCGAGTCGGGGCACCTCTGCATCAGCACCATTCACACCGCCGACGCCCTGAGCACGATCTCCCGCATCGGCTCGATGGTCGCGGAGGACCTGCGCCGGTCGATCCTGGCCAGGCTGGCGGACAGCCTGAGGGTCGTCGTCTCCCAGCGGCTCGTGCCGCTCGCCACTCCGCCCGGGAGGGTCCTGGCGGCCGAGGTGATGGTCGCGACCGCCACGGTCCGCGACGTGATCCGCGACCCGGGGAAGCACAAGAGCCTCCCCTCGGTCATCTCCAGGGAGGGGCCGGCCTCGAACGCCCAGACCTTCGACCAGGCGCTCATGACGCTCGTCCGGGCGAACCTGATCTCACTCGACTCGGCCCGCGGCGCCGCGAGCAACCCGGACGACCTGACGCGGGCCATGCGGTTGAGCTGACGCCGGGATGCGCGACAGGTGGGCCGCCGACATCTCCGCACGCGCAGCGGCGTACTGGACGCCGGAGCGCAAGCAGGCCGTCCTGGGCGACCGGAAGAACCTCCTCGTTGCGCCCGACGAGGCCGCCGTCCTGCTCCGGGCTCTGGGCCTGCTCCGGACCGACGGCTCGATGCCGCCGGACGCCGTGCGCAAGTTCATGCAGATCAACCACATGGTCGCGCTCCTCGAGCCCGTGGTGCTCGACCTGGTCCGGACGCGGCCGACATTCCGGGTGCTCGACGTCGCCTGCGGCAGCTCGTACCTGACGCTGCTCCTCGCGTGGTGCTTCGAGCACCGGTGGCATCACCCCGCGCAGGTCCTCGGCCTCGACCGGAACGACCAGGTCATCGGCACCTGTCGCCAGCGGGCGCCGCTGTGCGGGCTCGACGGGCTGCTGCGGTTCGAGACCGGGCCGATCGGCGGGCTCGACGTGCGGGCGGTCTGGCGTCGTGCCTTCGGCGGGTCGCCAGACGACGGGGAGGTCCACGCGCTCCTCGCTCTCCATGCCTGCGACACCGCGACCGACGAGGCCCTGGCGCTCGGCGTGGCGTCCGGCGTGGACCTCATCGCCGCCGCGCCCTGCTGCCAGGCCGATCTCTCGCGACGGTGGACCGGGCTCGCCGACGCCGGCGCGCGCGGGGCGTTCGCGCCCGTGTGGTCGTCGCCGCACCTCCGGCGCGAGGCGGCCGCCACGATGACCGACATGCTGCGGACCCTGCTCCTGCGCGGGTGCGGGTACGAGGTCACGCCGATGGAGTTCGTGCCGGCGGAGCACACGCCAAAGAACACGCTCATCCGCGCGGTGCGCCGGCGGAGCCCGGGATGCTTGCCATCCGAGTCGTTCGAAGCCTACGTGGCGTTGTGCGGCGCGCTCGGCGGGGTCGGGATCTACCTCGAGGACCTGCTCCCGGCGGAGCTCCAGGGCGAGCTGGACGAGGCGCGGCGGCGGGTCACGACACGCTCTTCTGGCTGAGCAGCGCATCGAGGGCCTGCCCGTGGGCCCGGCGCGCCCGGCGCTCCGCTTCCTCGGCGCTCGGCGCTCCCTCGGACGCCGCCGCCACCGGGGCCGGCTCCGACACGGCCGGCGGCGCGGCCCGGTGCCCGGACCTGTCGAGCTGCGGGAGTGCGTCCCGGAGGTCTTCCATGGCCTCGGCCTGGAACGCGAAGTCGTCGCCGTACGACCCACCGTAACCGGCCTCCCGCCCCCGGATGAGGGCGACCCCTTCGTCCAGCGCCCGCAGCGCCGCCTCGACCTGCCCCTCGCGGGCGAGGGAGATGGCCTCGACCGTGGCGACCGCGGCCTGGAGCCGGGCGGCGGCGCGCTCGACCTCCTCGTTCCGGCCGCTCGTGAGCTCCTGCTCGTCGCTCGTGGCCCGCGCGCCGAGGAAGATCCTCTGCTCGAGCCTCGCGCCGTCGGCGAGCGCGTCCTGGAACGTGACCACCGCGTCGAAGAGCTCGACGGCGGACCCGGCGTGGCGCTCCGGGGTCACGAGCTGGACCACGAGCTCGCGCTCGTCGCCGTCGGCGAGCTCGCCGAGCGACAGGGTCACCCCACGGCCGTTCGGCGTCGTCTGCTGTCCGATCACGGCCTCGATGGCGACGCCAGGGCCGGGGACCACTGTGAGCGTGCCGTCTCGCGCGATCACTCGCTGGAGCCGCAGGACCTCGTCGCGGAAGACCCCGGCGACCCTCGACGACTCCTCGACGTAGTGGAACCGGCCGCCCGAGAGCTGCGCGATCCTGCCGAGGAGGATCTCGTCGTACTCGATCCCGAGGCCGAGCGCGATGACGGGGATGCCACGCTGCCCGGCCGCGGCCGCGAGCCCCTCGAGGTTCCCCGCCTCATTCGGGACGCCGTCGCTGAGGAGCACGACCCGGTTGATACCGTTCTGGTCGAAGTGGGCCATTACCTGCTGCAGGCCCGCCTGGAGCCCGCCCTCGAGGTCGGTGGTCCCCTCGGCACGCATGGCGCCGATCCTCTCGCGCACCGCGGCGATCCCACGGCGCTTGAGCGGAGACGACGGCACGAGCACCTCGGTGCGCGAGCCGAAGGTCACGACGGACAGGCGATCGCCCGGGCTCAACATGCCGAGGAGAGCGAGGCTCGCGGCCCGCGCGTCCTCGATGGCTCGACCCTCCATCGAACCCGAGGTATCGACCACGAGCGCCAGGTTGATGGGCGGACGCCGGTCGCCCTGGGAGACGTCGCGAGCCCGGATCACGAGGCGCGCCTTGAGCGAGCCGGTCTGCCCGGCTGCCACGAACCGGTTGGACAGGGTCCCTTCGAGGGCGACCGGCCCCCTGGGCGACCCCGAGGGATCCTCCGGCCTCCGTATCGCGCCGCCGCCGCAGCCCGCGAGACCCAGACACGCACCGAGGACACACATGACGAGCCCCAGACGCTGAGCCATGACGCCACCTCCAGTTGCCGGATCGTTTCGAGTGCCGGCCCGCTTCATCGAGCACCGCGTGCCGGTGCTCCTGGGTACGCGCGGTGAGTTTCAAGGGTCTGGTCTTTTTCTGCACCACCGCGAGACGCCCGCGTCCTGTGGTACAAGAGAGCCTCGATGCTCTCCCACATCCGACCGCACCAGCTCTTCACGAGGGTCCGGACGCCGGGGTACGGGGACAGGCTGGTGTCGGTGGTGCTGCCTCACGACAGTACGCCGAAGCTGCTCGAGACCGCGGTCCTGCTGGCGCTGATCCGCGTGGTGCGGCCGCGGGCGGTGTTCGAGTTCGGGACATACCTGGGCATCCAGACCCTGAACATGGCCGCGAACGTCGACCCGGGCGCACGTGTCTACACCCTGGACCTCGATCACGAGGCGTTCCGACAGGCGAACCAGCTCCCCGCGGACCGCGACATCTCGAGGCGCCACCTCGAGCACCACGACCGCCTCGCGTTCCAGGGTACGCAGTTCGAAGACCGGGTGGAGATCCTGCTCGGCGACTCAACGACATTCGATTTCTCTCCCTATGCCGGCACGATGGACCTCATCTACATCGACGGTGGCCACGACGCCCGAACCGTCCGGTCCGACACCGAGCAGGCGTTCCTCATGCTCTCCGACGACCGGGACGCGGTGATCTGCTGGCACGACTACGGCAACCCGACCTACCCCGCCGTCACCGCGGAGATCGAGCGGGTCGCCGGGTCGCGCGACATGTTCCACATCGAGGAGACCATGATGTGCTTCCATCTCAGGGAGCCCGCGACATGAGGCGACAGGCCCTGGTGATCCTCGGCGGGAGCCACGACCAGCTCTTTCTTCTCCGCACGGCGGGCGAGATGGGGCTGGACACGATCGTCTTCGATGGGAACCCCGTGGCGCCAGGGCTGCGGTTGGCGACCCACGGCGCGCCAATCGACTTCTCCCGGGTGGACCAGGTGGTCGAGCACCTGGACGGCCTCCGTGCCCGCGGAGTCGAGGCGGCCGGCGTGACGACGATGGGCAGCGACGTCCCGCACCTGCTCACGGCCATCGGCGAGCGGTTCGGATGGGCCGTGCCCTCGCGCGAGACCTCGCGCCTGGCGACCGACAAGCTCGAGATGAAACGCCGGTTCGAGGAGCGCGGCGTCCCGGTGCCCGCGTTCGCACCGGTCGGCTCGGCCGAGGACGTCCGGCGGCGCTGGGACGAGTGGGCGTGCCGCCGGATCGTCATCAAGCCCACGGACCGGGCCGGCGCGCGCGGCGTCCGCATCCTCGATCGCCGGGACCAGGTCGAGGACGCGTTCCAGTATGCGCTGACGAGCTCCAACCGCGGATCGGTCCTCGTCGAGGAGTACGTCGAAGGCCCCCAGGTGAGCACCGAGTCCATCCTGTACGACGGCCGCGCCGCGACTCCGGGCTTCGCCGACCGGGTCTACGAGGGCATGGAGAGCTTCCTGCCGCAGGTCATGGAGAACGGCGGCTGGTACCCGTCGCACTTCGATCGGGCCGCGAGGGCGCGGGTGATCGACACCGTCGAGCGGGCGGCCCGCGCGCTCGGCGTCGAGCGCGGCGTGGCCAAGGGCGACGTCGTGGTTCACCCGGACCGGGGCCCCGTGGTCATCGAGATGGCCGCGCGGCTCAGCGGCGGCGACTTTTCCGAGGGGCTCGTGCCCCTGGGGTGCGGCGTCAATTACGTCCGCGCCGTGGTGGAGATCGCGCTGGGACGCGAGCCCGCCTGGGAGCGGCTCGAGCCCCGCTGGGAGCAGGTGGTGGTCAACCGGTACTTCTTCGGCCCGCCGGGCACGCTGGAGTCCACGGACGGGATCGACGAGGTCCGGAGCTGGCCCGGCGTGAAGAAGCTCGAGGTGTGGGTCCGCCCGGGCGACGTGATCCCGGAGATCCGGAACCACGGCCAGCGCCTGGGTGTGCTCGTCGCCGTGGGCGCGTCGCGGGCCGAGGTCGCGGACCTCGTGGCCGCGGCGTACGAGAGGATACGGTTCCACATCGACGGCCGCGGGGTCTCGGGATGCCCGGAGGGGTTCCTCGGGCACGGGAGTACGTCCACGACCGCGACCACGTCCGCGTCCACGACCACGTCCGCGTCCACGACCGCGACCACGTTCACGTCCGCGTCTATCGAACACGCTGGAGAGGTCGTGCTCGAGGTCGGCGGGTTCGCTGTCCTCGACTGCCGCGAGTGCGGGTTCAAGCACCTCGAGCCGCGACCCTCGACCGAAGAGCTCCGGCGGATCTACCGCCACGAGTACTACCAGCAGGACAAGCCGCTGTACCTCGAGCGGCACCGCCAGGACCTGGACTGGTGGAACCTCGTCCATCGCGAGCGGTACGAGGCGCTCGAGGCTCACGTGCCGCCCGGACGGCGCCGGATACTCGACGTGGGGTGCGGTCCCGGGTCCTTCCTCGCGCTCGGCGCGGAGCGGGGGTGGGAGGCCGTCGGGTTGGAGCCTTCGACGGCCGCCGCGGCGTACGCGCGCGGTCTCGGTCTCACCATCGTGGAAGAGCACCTGGACGCGGACACGGCCGGTGGACTCGGGACCTTCGACGCGGTCCACCTGAGCAATGTCCTCGAGCACGTGCACGACCCTCGCGCCACGCTGGACCTCGTCCGCGGGCTGCTCGCGCCGGGCGGGGTTGTCCTCGTGGTCGTGCCGAACGACTTCAACCCGTTCCAGCGTGCGGCGCACGAGGCTCGAGGGCTCCCGCCTTGGTGGGTGGCGCCTCCCCATCACGTCAACTACTTCGATCACGGCTCGCTGCGGCGCCTCGTCGAGCGCGCCGGGCTCGCCGTGCTCGACGCCGGGGCGAGCTTCCCGATCGACCTGTTCCTGCTGATGGGAGACCACTACATCGGCGACGACGAGCTGGGCCGTGCCTGCCACGAACGCCGGATGACGCTCGAGAAGACCCTGCATGCCGCGGGGCTCGGACCGCTCAAACACCGGCTCTACCGCGAGCTCGCCGGCCTGGGCCTCGGCCGCGAGGCCGTGGTCCTCGCGCGGCGTGACGCCTCGACCGCCTCGATGAAGGAGCGTTCATGAGCATCCACAGCCCTCGGCTCGCGGCGATCGCCACCGTGACGATCTGCTCGGCGATCGCGGGGTGCCACGGCTCTCCCGAACCCCGTGACAGGCCGCTGGAGGAGCTTGGCCGCTGCGCCGACTTCGATCCCCTGCGCCGCCCCTTCTTCGGCGACCTGCACGTGCACACTGCGTTCTCGCTCGACGCGAACCTCCAGAACACGCGGCTGATGCCCGCCGACGCCTACCGCTTCGCCCGCGGCGAGGAGATCGGCATCCAGCCATACACGGCCGAGGGCGAGGCCCTCCGGCGGATCCGGCTCGCACGTCCACTCGACTTCGTGGGGGTGACCGACCACAGCGAGTTCCTCGGCACGGTCTCGGCCTGCCAGGACCCGGAGCACCCGGCGTACGAGCACCCGAGCTGCGTCCGGTACCGGACGAACCCGATCGTGGCCTTCGTCATGATCAACGCGCTGCTCAGCGAGGCGCCGGAGGACGCGGCCTATCCGGACCTCTGCGGCCCCGACGGCGCCGCCTGCCAGGACGCCCACGAGACGGTGTGGCAGGAGGTCCAGGACGAGGCCGAGGCCGCGTACGACCGGACTCCCGCGTGCACGTTCACCTCGTTCGTGGGGTACGAATACTCCGGCGCGCCGCACCTGGCGAACCTCCACCGCAACGTGATCTTCCGCAACCACGTCGTCCCCGAGTCACCGGTCGGGTACTTCGACGCGCCCACGGCCGAGGGGCTCTGGACCGCGCTCCGCGAGCGGTGCATCGACGCCGGGTCGGGCTGCGACGCGCTGACCATCCCGCACAACTCGAACCTCAGCGAGGGGCTCATCTTCGAGCCGGAGGGAGGGAGCCCGATCTCCGCGACCTACGCCGCCGAGCGCGAGATGATGGAGCCGCTGGTCGAGGTCTTCCAGCACAAGGGCAGCTCCGAGTGCATGCCGGGCACCACGCTCTCCGACGAGCAGTGCGCGTTCGAGGCGATCCCGTACTCGAACCTGGCGGAGCCGACACTCGGGCACCGCTCGCGGCCCGAGCCGCAGAGCTTCGTGCGGCACGCGCTGGCCCGCGGCCTGTCGGTCCAGGCGACGACCGGGGCGAACCCGTTCCACTACGGGCTCATCGGCAGCACCGACACCCACATCGTCACGCCCGGCCTCGTGGACGAGAGCGCCGACTACCCGGGCCACGGCGGCGCGGGCGCCGACAACGGCGACCAGCTCCCGCCGGGTCTGACCGACGTGGTCGAGTTCAACCCGGGCGGCCTCGCCGTGCTCTGGGCCGAGGAGAACTCGCGCGAGGCGCTGTTCCTGGCCATGCGGCGCCGGGAGACGTACGCCACGAGCGGCCCGCGGATCGTCCTGCGGTTCTTCGGCGGCTGGAGCTACCCTTCGGGCCTGTGCGAGGCGGACGACCTCGCCGCGCGCGGCTACGAGAGCGGCGTGCCCATGGGCGGGACCCTGCCGCGGCGCGAGGGCGACGGCGAGCCCGTGTTCGTGATTTCGGCCCTGAGCGACCCCGGCGTCGACGGAGCACCGGGGACCCCGCTCCAGCGGATACAGATCGTGAAAGGATGGCTCGACGGCGACGAGCCCGCCGTCGCGGTGCACGACGTGGCTGGCGATCCGGACAACGGGGCCGCCGTGGACCTCGAGACCTGCGAGCCACGGGGCTCCGGCTTCGACGCGGTGTGCGCGGTCTGGACAGACCCGGATTTCACCGCGGACCAGCACGCGTTCTACTACGTCAGGGTGCTCGAGAACCCGACCTGCCGGTGGGCCACCCGGGCCTGCAACGCTGCCAGAGTGGACTGCGCCGACCCCGACACGATCACGCGGGGATTCGAGGGGTGCTGCATCGACACCTGGGAGCGATCGGTGCAGGAGCGCGCCTGGAGCTCGCCGATCTGGTACGTCCCGCCGTCCTGACTTCACGCTCCGACGTGGCGGAGCACGGCCATCGGGCCGATCCGTTCGACGGCCGCGAGCTGCGCCGTGTCCCGAACCAGCAGGGCGCCGGCGAAGCCGAGCGCGTTGATCGAGATCCCTTCGAAGCGTTCCCGGGACCGCGGGACGACCAGCATCCACCGGTCCGTCACGAGCAGGTTGTACGGCACGCGCTGTCGCGCCCCCGCCCCCGGCGACGGGTAGGCCAAGCCGAGCTCGATCACGAGCCGGAGGTAGGTCTCATGCAGGAGTCCCGCGACGTCGCTCGAGCCGCAGACCTCGTCGAGCCACGCGAGCGCGTGTTTGAAGGGCAACGAGGGGGCCACGCCAGTGCTGTCGGCGCGCGACGCCTCGAGCAGCGGCTCGATCGGCACGCCGTGCTCGCCAAGTGCGAGTGGGAGCTCGACGAGCTGCAGGTGCCTGTGCGGCTGGCTCGCACCCGCGACCTCGCCGCCGTTGTAGAACCCGAGCCCGCCCACCTCGGCCAGGCACGACCAGATGGCCGCGAAGTCGGCGCCGGTCAGCAACAGCTCCTGGTCCTCGAATGCCCGGGTGACCAGGAGGAGGTGGTGGTCCAGCACGTTGAACTTGTTGAGCAGGCAGACGTGGGTGTCCGAGACGTCGGCGACGAAGAGATCCTCATCGTACGGGAGGAACGGGTTACTCAGTTCGCGCGGCGTCGGTCCGCCACCGAGCGCCGCCCGCCTCGCCGCGTCCTTGCGCGCGAGGCTCTCGACGACGCGCACGATGAACCGCACGCCGCCGTCCTCGACAACGCGGTGAGTCGTCTCGATGGGCAGGAGCGCGCCGCGTTCGAGCGCCCTGGACGCGGCGTCCACGACCTTCTGCCGCGACACCCCCCCAGCGCGATGCATCGACGAGCTCACCACCGCGGCGCTCCTGCGACGCGGTCACGGGCGATCAGCGCCGCGCCGAGCGCGCCGACCGTGTCCGGCGACGCCGGGACGACGATGCGCGACTCCAGGACCGCTTCGAGGGCGCGGACGACGCCCGAGTTGTACGCGACCCCGCCGCTCATGGCCACGGTGAGGCCCGCGAGGTCCGGCGCGACCCGCGTGACGAGCCCCTGGACCCGACGCGCCACGGCGCGGTTCAACCCGGCGGCGATCTCGCGCACCTCGGCTCCTTCCGCGATCAGCGACACGACCTCGCTTTCGGCGAAGACCGTGCACATCGAGCTCAGCGTCAGGTTGCCCGTGGCTCCGAGGTCGAGCATCGACAGCGCGTCCAGGTCGACCTCGAGCGCGCGGGCCATGACCTCGAGGAAGCGTCCGGTCCCGGCGGCGCACTTGTCGTTCATCGCGAAATCGATCACTGCGCCGGCCGGGTCGAGGCGCATCGCCTTCGAGTCCTGGCCGCCGATGTCGATCAGCACCCTGGCCCCGGGGACCAGGGCACTGATCCCGCGGGCGTGGCAGGTGATCTCGGTCACCGCGGCGATCCGCCCGTCCACCCTGTCCCGCCCGTATCCCGTGGAGACCGTGCCCTTCAGGTCCCCTGGACCGAGCCCCGCCGCTGCGAGGACGTTCGCTCGCGCCCGCTCGATCGCCTCGCGGTTGCGCGCGCCGGTCGGCACGACCGACGACGCCAGCACCGCGCCGCCGGCGTCCACGATCACTGCATCACAGGACAAGCTGCCGATGTCGAGCCCGAGGTAGTACACGGTCACCTCGCCGGCACGAGCACGCTGAGCCCGCTCGCGCCGCGTTGCACCCCACAGGACGATGTACTAGAAAGTCACGGTCACTGTCACGGACACACACGGGTGGTCGCCGGCCGTGGCGTCGTCGACCTCGAAAGGAGAGCACCGATGAAACACGGGTTCACGCTCGTCACCTTGGCC
>Ga0233425_10008132_pt1 | contig 14160 bp, 9 predicted proteins | sample Watercolumn_Towu_2_FD_181712 | JGI IMG/M metagenome (GOLD analysis project Ga0233425, IMG submission 181712) | Freshwater microbial communities from Lake Towuti, South Sulawesi, Indonesia - Watercolumn_Towuti2014_140_MG | ecosystem: Environmental > Aquatic > Freshwater > Lake | place: Indonesia...
AGCAGGTCAGCTACGAGACCAAGCGCATCGAGCGTGTGCTCTGGGATGACATGCGCGTGATACGCAGTCAGGTCATGCGAGGTGAATGCATTGTTTCGCGCACCAATCTGATCGAATGCCTCGTTCAGTTCCTCCGCGCGCCGCGCTTTCGAACCCTTGAACATCATGTGTTCGAGGAAGTGGCTGACCCCCATCATCTCTCTCGGTTCATCGCGCGTTCCAGTGCGAACAAACATCCCCACCGCCGCGCTCGACGCGCTCGGTGTCACTTCGGCCGCTATACGAAGCCCGTTTGGAAGCCGTGTTTCTTGAAAGCGAGTGGACACTCGTGCAGTCTAGTCCTCAGGTCAGTTCGCCAAACAGGGCGAGCATCGTTGGTGGCTGCTCTCCGATTGTCTCGCGGATGAACGCTGCGAGAAGTCGATTCGCTCGATTCAGAACTTCGCGGTCGATAGTTCCCTCTGGAAGGCCACCATCCTGCTGAAGCGCCTTCAACAGTTTGATTGTTGTTGGCCGCACCTTCCACGCTAGACCATCTGTCTGCGAAACGATCTTGCCCCCATCATGCGGCGCGAACAACGCCACCTCGCCATCTTCATCAATGTCGCCAAGCGCCGGTTGCAGGCCCGCATCATGCAGAACGAGCCACTGAAACTCCAGCAACAACGACTGCGTGACCTGTTCCGACTGCCGTCCACCAATCTGTCGCAGGAGGTTCAACAGCCCGCGGTACATGACAGGGTGCGGGTCGTTTGGCGCTGCGAGACGACAGATGAGATCCGCTGCATAGAACGCAATTCGGTTTGCTGCCAGGCTGGTGCGAATCCGTGGGAAGTGATCCTGCAACTGCCACCCGGTGAGTGTGGCGAGTGCTAGGTTTGGCTTGATGAGCAGCGTCCCACGGCCTGCGGTCAGCAGATCGACACCTCCAGAAAATCCCCCGCTCTCGCGCCGCGCTCCCTTGGCGATGGCGCGTACCACCCCATGCCGCAGTGTGAGCAGTCCGACTGTCTGACTTGTTTCTGAATAGTCCCAGTGCCGAATGCAGATTGCATCATCTTCGGCCGCCGACATCGCGGTTCCAAGTTACCGGTGCGGATCACCTGGCAACTGGCGCTGTCTCTGCGGCCTTTACGCAATTCCTTCCCATCTGCTTCGCAGCGTAAAGCGCCTGATCCGCTGCACCGGACAACGACTTCGTAGTCGGCGGCTGATCGCACGCTGTGATATCGCTGATGCCAAAGCTCGCTGTGATCGTGGCGGTCGGCTGCTCTGGCCAAGTCATGGATTCGAGCTGTTGTCGATATCGATCTGTGACATCAAACGCCTCTGCCATTGTTGTGTTGGGAAGGATGACCGCAAACTCCTCGCCGCCGTATCGACACGCGATGTCGCTGACTCGGCCGCCCCCCAGAATGTTGGCAAACCTTTCGATTACCACATCGCCAAAGAGATGACCGAAGCGGTCGTTTGTCTCCTTGAAGTGGTCGAGATCGGCGAGCACGAGCGTCAGTGGTCGCCCATAGCGCACTGCCTCTGCCAACTCCGCCGTCAATCGCTGATCGAAATATGTTCTGTTCCACAGACCACTGAGCCCATCAATCTGCGCCTTCTGGGCCAGCATCGCGATGAGATGCTGGATGCGGAGTGCGGATCGGAGTCGCGCCTTCAACTCAACGATGTCGAATGGCTTGGAGATGAAGTCGACTGCACCAAGGTCGAGACCGCGCACTCGGTTTCCTGGATCGTTCGCTGCGCTGACAAAGATGACCGCGATGTCCTGCGTCTCGGGATTCGCCTTCAGGCGTGTGATCAACTCGAAACCATCCATGTGTGGCATGTCGACATCGAGCAGGATCACATCGGGCTTCAGCTCCTGCGCCATGCGAAGCCCCTCGGTTGCGGTTGTCGCCGAGTGCATCTCCATGCGCTCGTTCTGCAACCGAAGTCGAAGGAGTCGATGGATCAACTCCGAATCATCAATCGCCAACAGTTTCGGTACCGCTGGCTGCATCATCATGTGTTGTCAACCCCACTCACAGTGTTCCGTCTCGTTGCCATGTTGTGCCTGTCAGTCAATGAATACTTCCCAACTCCCCCCATTACACATGATGGAATTCCCACGCTGTGCATGCAAATGATGGTGTCTGTTTCGTTGGCCTCACCCCTGTACTATCGCCATAGCGCGTTCAGTTGAAGGACATTCGTAAGCAATCCCCCAATGATTCCGCGACAAGCCCCCCGCGACGGACAGATCGGCTTCCTGTACTTCCCGCCCATTCGGGTGCAGGGCATTTCCATCGCGGGCGAGCAAACCGCGATCTCCATTCCTGAGTACGACATCGCTTTCGACATTGGGCTTTGCCCCAGGCCTGTCCTTACCGCTCCGATTGTCGCGCTTTCACACACGCACATGGATCACATCGCGGGGCTGCCCTACTACTTCAGCCAGCGTTTTTTCCAAAAAATGGTGACGGGCACTTGTTATTGCCCTTTTGAGATGGCAGATCCAATTCGGGAAATGATGCGATCGTGGAACGCCCTCGAACGCCAGGAGACGCCTCACCAGATTGTGGGGTTGGCACCGGGTGATGAAGTGGAAATCAAGCCCGGCATTTGGCTTCGCGCCCACGCTTCGAGCCACACAATCCCAAGCCTTGGGTATGCCCTCATTGAGAAACGCAAGAAGTTGCGCCCCGATCTTCTGGGCATCTCTCAAGATGAAATCCGTGAGCGACGAAGACGCGGCGAAGAAATCACCCAGACCGTTGAGGTTCCGCTCGTTGCTTACTCCGGCGACACAGAGCCGGCGCCATTTCTCTTTCACAACGACTTCACGAAAGCGCGCATCGTCATTTGTGAGTGCACTTTCTACGACCTCGAACACCGCGATCGCGCAAAGGTTGGTAAACATCTCCATGTCGAGGATCTGCGTCCTCTCCTGAGTGCATGGACGGCCGAACACGTGGTGGTGGTGCACGCATCGCGGCGCACGCTGCTGTCGTTCGCTCGCGAGCGACTCGCTGCGGTCGCGGGTGATCGACCAGAAGATTCGGTCCATCTGTTGATGGACTTCAAGGCCAACCGCAAGAGACTCGAGCAGCAATCGCTCCAATTCGATCCGGTGGTGGTTGAAGGTGGTGACACAGAGACCACCGAATCTTCCGACGCGGGTTGACCATCTACCAATCGTGTCTTATGTTGGTCTGTCCCACTTCTGCGGGATCACTCCATGTCGAAGGCCACACCCGCTCTCCCCGAGATCAAGTCATCGATTGATGACTACCTTCGACGACACCACCCCGATATCTGCAGACATTGGTTTCACGAGATCACTGTTGCATCAGTGGCCAGTGGGTGCGTTGCGCTTCGCATTCCAGAGCGCGTGCATCGACAGTATCTACAGCGCTCTTGTTTGGCTGCATTCACAGAGGCCGCGCAGGCAGCCACCGGTAAGTTGGTTGCTGTGAAGTTTGTTGGAGATCCGAATGAGCAGCAGTCTGGTAGCGCGGCTCACCACGAGAGTGTGCCGCTCCTAGGGGAACTCGAAGAGCAACTTCCGCTTTCGCCTGACTACACATTCGAATCGTTTGTTGTTGGCCCCGGAAATCGCTTGGTTCATGCTGCGGCGATAGCCGTTGGCTCAAATCCAGGCCGTGCATACAACCCGTTGTTCATTCATGGTGGCGTAGGTCTCGGCAAGACGCATGTGCTGCAGGCCATTTGTCAGGTCATTCTTCGCCAGCGACCCGAATCGCGGATTGGCTATCTCTCCTGCCAATCATTCGCCGAGATCTTCATGGCGTGTGTGAAGGCTGGTCGCATGCAGGACTTCCGCCACCGCTTTCGCAACCTCGACATGCTTGTGGTGGATGACATCCACTTCCTCTCGAAGCGCGAGCAGAGCCAAGAGGAGTTCTTTCACACCTTCAATTCGCTCTACCAAATTGGCAAGCAAATCATCCTTTCCTCTGATGCTTCGCCGAACGACATTCCTGATCTTGAGGAGCGTCTTGTGAGTCGCTTCAACTGCGGACTCGTCGCGCGCATGGACAGGCCCTGCTATGAAACGCGTGTCGCGATTCTGAAGTCGAAGGCCGCGATGGTGGGCGCCAATGTGCCCGAGGAGATCTGTTCTTACATCGCAGCTCGCGTTGACACCAACATCCGTGAACTGGAGGGTTGCCTTACAAAGGTGCGCTGCTTCGCCCTCGCCAACAATCGTCCGATCGATCTTGATTTGACGAAGGAGGCGCTTGTCGATGACAGCTTTGGCTTGTCGTCGTCAGCGCGTCCATCGATCCAGACAATCGCCGAAGCTGTCACTCGCTATTACGACATCCGTCTTGCTGATCTTCTGTCGAAGCGGCGTCACCAGTCCATCTCTGTACCGCGACAGATGTGCATGTGGCTTGCTCGCAAGCACACGCGCTACAGTCTGGAGGAAATTGGTGGTTACTTTGGTGGTCGCGACCACACCACTGTTCTGCATGCTGTACGAAACATCGCCACCCGCAAGGAGTCCGATCCGGACATTGCGAGTGCGGTCAGCCGAATCGAGGGTGCTTTCACTCACCCCAACGCGGAGTGATCGTTCTTTTGTTTGTGAACGAGCGGTGGAAAATTTGGCTGCCGCTGTTGCCAGATTTCGCTCTCTTGGCGTTCTATGGGAAGCCGACAACAAGGTGGAAAGCCTCTTCAGTAAGGTCGTTATCACTTTGCGACCGCGAATCGACAGAGCGTTCACGGAGGGGCTTGATGCCTAAACGCCTTTATGAGAGAGGTTTACGGTGTTTGCTTTGTGTTTCTCCACATATCGTCAACACTACCACTGTGATGATGAGTGTTGTTTCTATCTATTAGGTGGTCACTTTATTCGCCGCCGTTGGCAAGTCGGGCACCACACCGACGCTCTCCCGACCAACCTTTTCCCAACAAGGGTATTGCCGCAAGTTCGGCAGGGTTCCCCCCTTCGCCCGTACACCAGATGCTCCGATTGGTACGAGCCGCTGGCACCCGATGGCGAACGGTAATCCCGCAGAGTTGTTCCGCCACCTTTGATCGCCGCCTTCATCACATCGCGAACAGACTCCGCCAAGAGCTCCACCTGCTCTCGCCTCAATGTCGATGCGATTGTTTGTGGATGCACACAAGCACGGAAGAGCGATTCATCGGCATAGATGTTTCCAATGCCAGCCACGACTTGCTGGTCAAGCAGACACGCCTTCACCGCTGTCTTTCGTGATCGCAATCGATTCAGCAAGTCTCCCGACTCGATCGAAAGCGCATCAGGCCCGAGCTTCTGCCAGTGAGCATCGAGTTCATCGCGCGTGCGACAAGGGATGACGGATCCAAACCGGCGAGCGTCGCGAAAACCAAGCGGAGTGGCAGTATCAATGGTCCACCGAATGTGAACATGATCCAGCTTGGCATCAAGCGAACGACCGAACAACATCTGCCCGCTCATTCCAAGCCGAATGATCAACCAGCGCCCACCTTGAGCCCCGATGGCAATCTGTTTTCCCTTTCGCAACACACAATCGACTACACAGTCATCAAGCAATTCATCAAGTGCCACCGCGGCAGAACGACCAGATCGCTGCCCACGAGGATGCGTCAGCGAACCAACGATGTCGTACCGCTCAACCCGATCGAGGCGCATCGATTGACCCACCAAGATGCGCTCAAGGTCGCGTCGAATGCACTCTGCTTCTGGCAGTTCCGGCATGCGCGAACCCTATACTTCCCTGACGAATCTCGCCATGCAAACAAGTTCCATCGAGAAACTACACAGCAGCAATCCACTCGAAGCCGCGGCGGCCGTGCACACCATCTCACAAGAGATCCGCCAGCGTGTGCACAAGGTCATCGTTGGCCAGGATGCGATTCTCGACCAACTACTGCTCTCGGTCTTCTGCGGCGGCCACACACTGATCGAGGGAGTGCCCGGCCTTGCGAAGACACTCATCATTTCGACGATCGCCAAAACTCTGTCGCTGGACTTCACCAGAATTCAGTTCACACCCGACCTCATGCCGAGCGATGTGACGGGCAGCGAGGTCATTCAAGAAGATCGAATGTCCGGAACCCGCGCGCTGCACTTCGTGAAAGGGCCGATCTTCTCGAATGTTGTGCTCGCCGACGAAATCAATCGGACGCCGCCGAAGACACAGGCCGCCCTTCTTGAAGCGATGCAAGAAGGTCAGGTCACCGTGGGTGGACAAACACACGAACTTCCGCGGCCATTCTTCGTCCTCGCCACACAGAACCCGATCGAGCAGGAAGGCACATACCCGCTGCCTGAGGCGCAGCTCGACCGATTCATGTTTCTTGTGCGGATCGGCTACCCATCTGAACAGCAAGAAGTCGAAATCATCAAGCGAACAACCGGCGGTGCAGTGCCTGAGCCCGACGAACTGATTGGCGCAGCCGAGTGCCTTCGCATTCAGAAGATTGTCCGGGATATCCCAGTCGCCGACCACATGATTCGCTATGCGCTTCGGTTGGTGCGCTCAACGCGGCTCGATGGATCGGCGCCGAAGTTCATCCGCGACTATGTCTCTTGGGGAGCCGGGCCGCGCGCGGGCCAGTACCTCATTTTGGCAGCGAAAGCCCAAGCGCTTCTGACTGGCGAAAGGCATGTGATGCCTCACCATCTGCACGCTGTTGTTCTTCCGGTGATGCGTCACCGAATCATGCTCAATTTCAATGCACAGGCCGACGGCATCAACACAGACCGAGTTGTCGAAGATCTCATCAAGACCATTCCGCTGGACAGTGCGGCGTGATGAATGGCAGAGACACCCGCAACTTCTCTGAGAGCTGAGCAGTATCTCGCACCCGAGACGCTCGCCCAACTCGCGCCCTTCGAACTGAGGGCAAAGCACATCGCCGAGGGATTGATGAATGGGATGCATATCTCGCCGCGCAAAGGATCGGCGACCGACTTCGCATCGCACCGCCAGTATGTGTCGGGGGACAGCATTCGACATGTGGACTGGAAGGTGTTCGCCCGCAGCGACAAGTTGCAGGTGAAGCAGTTTCAACAAGAGACCAATCTGAATGTGGTTGTCCTTGTCGACGGTTCTGCGTCCATGCAGTTTGGAACGCTCGTCACCAAGTCTGGCTGGGGAGGAACAAAGGCTCAGCGCGGAAGAAATATCTGGACGAAGTACGACCACGCAACGGCGATAGCAGCAGCCATTTCATTTCTCGCGCTTCGGCAGCGGGACCAAGTTGGACTGGGCATCTTCGCGGACGGCATTCGAAGTGGCGTGCGTCGCTCGGGCAGCAATGACCACTGGCGGTCTGTCGTGCGCTGCCTTGCGGCGGATCCGGTCGATTCGGTGGCATCGTGGGAGCGAGTAGCCGATCAAGCGGTTAGTCAGAACCCCAACCACACACTCTTCATCATCATCTCCGACTTTCTTGCCCCACCAGCCGTCATTCAGTCGGCACTATCACGGATCGGTCACCGAGGGCATGATGTGATTCTCGTCACCGTGCTCGATCACGCCGAGCGAACATTCAATCTCGATATGGATGCCGCCTTTGTTGGCCTCGAAGGCGAGCCACCACTTGAAGTCGAGACGAGGAAGATTCGAGCCGCATATCTCGCAGAGCTCGAGAAACACCTGGCCGACATCGATCGAATCGGACGGAGCTATCGGTTCGATGTCGAGGTCTTTGATTCTCACGAATCCGTCGGCCCAGTTCTTTCATCGCTGCTCGCGCGCCGCGAAGCCATCCTGCGTCGGAGGATCCGAGGATGACATTCGCATCGATTGGACTCGCCGTCGCCGCAATTGCCGGCATTGCGGCACCGATCCTGATTCATTTCTTCCTGCGGCGCAAACACAAGCCGATCGAATGGGCCGCGATGGCACTACTCAAGCGAGCGCTTGAGCGCACAGCGCGTACGCGCCGATTCGATCAGCTGGTTCTGCTTGCGGTGCGGTGCATGCTCGTGCTCGCAGCCGGACTTGCGATTGCCGGACCGCTTCTCAAGAAGTCAGCAGAGACATCCTTTGATGCCCAGTCGCGCGTCCGCGAGCGCGCGATCGTGCTCGATGATGGGATCGCGCAGCAAGCAACACGCGGTGGATCGAGTGGTTGGGAGGACGCGCGCGATCGTGCGATCAGACTGATTGACCAGTGCGCTGCAGGTGATCGTGTGGGCATTGTGCGTGCAGTAGGAGCGCGATCACTGGTGTGGCCTCCTTCGGGCGATCTTGACGCAGTTCGCTCGGAGTTGATGCTCGCAACACCATCGTTTGAGGGATCAGATCTCATGGCGGCTGTGTCAGCTGCGACGGAGGGCGGTCGTGATGTGATCGTTCTCAGTGATTTTCGCGCTGGATCCATCGGTAGTGCGTCGCGTGGATCGGGTGGCTCTCGTGCATCAAAGGGCGCACAACAGGCGAGCACAAAGCCACCCGCGATTGTGCTCCTTGACCCACAAGCGGATCAGCCACTGAATGTGCAGGCAGTCGCGGTGGAGACTCGAGCATCCGGTCCAATGCCAAGCCGCGATCTCCATCCGCTTCGCGTCAAACTTCAACGCGAAGGCACAACGCTGCCAAAGGCGACATCAACTATCGAGGTGCGTTCAGATGCTGGTCCGCCGACCACACTTCGCGTGGAGTGGGATGTGGGGCAAGCACTCGCCCAGGTGGATGGCACGGTGAGCGCGCCTCCAAGCGAACAACGCGCCGACCTCGTGGTTGAGGCGAAGGTGATAGAGGCAGATGGCCAGCCTGCCGACAACGCTGTGTATGGCGTGATCTCTGGAACAGGGGTGATCCGCGTGCTGTTGATCGACCGCGCGCTGACCGATCAACCAAGCGACAAGGAGGACACCGCCGCAACATGGTTGACACGCGCGCTGATGCCTATCGAAGGAACAGATGTCGCCGTTGAGAGCGCCGATCCAGCAGCGATTGATGCGGCGCGTCTTCGTGGAGTGCAGGCGGTCATGCTGCTTCGACCAGACAGCATGGATGCAGCGGGCTGGAATGTCCTGTCTCAAGCGGTTCGAAATGGACTGGTGGTCTGGGTATTTGCGCCCGCGAATGAGTCTGTTGTGTGGGGTGCGGACTTCCAAAGAGCATTCTCGCTCGGGTGGATTCTTGAGCGCCCCACTCCGCAAGCTGGGCAATCAGCAAGTCAAGGAGCGGCTGAACGAAGGATCGAGGCCGGGCAAACACCACATCCACTGCTTGCGCAACTCGGGTCAGAACTTGACACACTCCTGCAACCAGTCCTCGTCAACAATTCGCTCGTGGTCCGCGTTCCGGCCAACTCCGGCGAAACAGTGCTCTCGCTCAGCGACGGTTCGCCGCTGTTGGTGCGCGCTCAACCAACCGACTGCAGAGGATCTGTGTTGCTGCTATCGACCGCGCCCGTCACGGAATGGACATCGCTACCGACAAAACCACTCATGGTTCCACTGGTGCAAGAGATTGTGCGCCAATCAATCTCACGGGTCGAGCGGGCGGCAGTCGTGCAGATCGGCGGCATCGCAAGTGTCCCGGGCGCAAGCACACTTGAACCCACCCTGCACTTGTCGGGTAGGGAACTGCCGACAGCGCGCAGCATTACGCTTGACGCTGAAGGGCGAGCGACACAGCCGGTGCAAGTTCCTGGGGTGTACCGAGCAGACGATGCGCGTGGTCGGCGCGTTGCCTGGGTGATCGGGAACATCAACCTTCGTGCAGCATCCATTCGTTCAACACCGCCAGGCGAAGTCGCCGCTCTATTTGAAGGTGGCGACGCCGTTATCCCCAACCCGCCAACGCCCGAGGGAGCGATAGCCGCGGCGCCAGGCATCCCCGTGGAGCGCGGAGATGCCGCGAATCTGCCAGTGGCTGCTGCGCTCGACGGTGTGTCTCTCGCTCCATGGTTTTTCGCCGCCGCAATTGTTGTTCTCCTCGTTGAAACATGGCTTGCGCGACGAGCGTCGGCGGGTGCAACATCGCGCGCGCTGCAGGGAGTCGCCAAATGACAACAAGCAGCATGTTGCGCTGGTTGTTGGGCATCGATGTCATTCCAAACGATGCAACGGGGCTTGAGTTTGGCTGGCAACGACCACTGGAACCTTGGGTGTGGTTGATCGTGGTTGGTATCGGTGTTGCGGTGGCAGCCGTCGCGTACCGGGGACTCGTCGGCAGTAAGCGCACGCGCGTGCTTCTTGGCGCACTTCGGGCGATCACCATTGTGGTTCTTGTCGCACTGCTTTCTGGTCCACTTCTGCGACTCCCCATTGTGGAAAGCAAACCCGACTGGGTTGTTGTGCTGGTGGACCGCAGTCGAAGCCTCGGTATCGAAGACGCCCCAGCACCGAGCGGTAGTCGCCGAACACGAGAGGCGCAGTTGCGCGAGATTCTTGCGGACGAGACATGGAGTCAGGTGAGCGATGGCCGCGTGGTCGTGTGGATTGGTTTCGACGGAACCACGCGCGAGATCACACCAACTGAAATCGGGATCGCAGACGGCTGGGATACCGATTTGGGTCTTTCGATAGAGACAGCACTCGGTCGACTTGCTGGTCGCCCAGCGAGCGGGATTGTGATGATGAGCGATGGTCGCGCGACTCGCCCTCTTGATCCGAGTGTCCTGCGCCAACTGCAGGCGCGTGCGATTCCGTTGTTTGCCGTGCCACTCGGTGCCGCCGAGGCGGTGGTGGACCTTGCTGTCGCCGAAGTCGCAGCGCCAGCGAGCGCCTTTGTGCGAGACCAATTGCCGTTCACAGCAGTCATCCGGACAACGGGCGGCGAGGTGCGGGGATCGGTGCGAGTGGAGCTTGTTGACGATTCGAGCGGCGAGGTGGTTGATACGGTCGAACTCACCGATGCTGATTTCACAGACGGAAGAACCGAAGCCGTTTTGACGGCGGCAGGCCAACGAGCGGGGCCAAACACATGGCGCGTGCGAGTGCGCGGGACAGGCAGTGATTTGGTGTCAACAAACAACGAGGCGGTTGTGACCGTGGACTTTGTGGACCGCCCACTCCGCGCGCTTTACATCGAGGGTTATCCACGCTGGGAGTATCGGTATCTCAAGAACCTGCTCGTGCGCGAGCAGACGCTTGAGAGTTCGGTCATGCTCCTGTCGGCCGATCGCGACTTTGCTCAGGAGGGCAATGCTCCGCTCGAGCGGCTTCCGCGCACCCGTGAGGAGTTTTCAGATTTCGATCTCTTTGTGCTGGGCGATGTGCCCAGTGGCAGCATCTCGGATACGCAGGCCGAAGAGATTCGCTTTGCAGTTGGCGACCGCGGTGCCGGGTTGTTGTGGATTGCAGGTGAGCGCTCCACACCCGTGTCGTGGCGGGGAACGCCACTCGATGATCTGCTGCCACTGCGCTCCAATCCAGAGCGGCACGATGAGCGCATTCACATGCAACCGACGCAAGCCGCGAGTCGTGCAGGTGTCTTGCGGCTCGGGGAAGAGGCGCGGAGCCCATGGCCGGATGCACTTTCGCCAAGCGGCAGTCGCGGGCATCTTGAATGGGCGCAGCGGATCGATGGCAGCAACCTCAAGCCATCGGCGGAGGTTCTCGGTGTTGCCCGTGGCTCATCAGGAGCAACATGGCCGCTGGTGATTGCCATGCGATATGGAGCGGGTCAGGTTGTCTATGTGGGCACGGATGAAACATGGCGTTGGAGGCACGGGGTTGGCGAGTCCTATCAGGAGCGATTCTGGATTCAACTGATCCGACTGCTCTCGCGCGGCAGTGCGCCATCATCCGGAGAACCATTCCAACTCACCGTGGAACCCAAGAGCCCCGAGACTGGACTTTCGTCCATCATTCGTCTTGACGCGCGCGAGCAAATGGTTGCCGAGGCAGCAGGCGAAGCTCCGTTGGAGGCGCAGATAGAAGAACTGGATGGTTCGCGGCGCGGATCCCAGACAGTGGTTCAACTTGTGAAGGAGGGGAACACTTGGCTGGGCAGTTGGACGCCCGCCTCCGCGGGTCGATGTCGCGTTCGAGTTGAATCAGCGAGAACGGGAACGCGCGAGGTCATCGTTGATGTGGTGCGGCGAGACGTTGAACTCGGTCAACCACAAGCGGATCATGCGCTGCTCGCAGATATCGCCGCACGAACCGGCGGAACCGTGATTCAGCCGAACGATCTCGTGAAACTGAAGCAGGTGCTGCCGAAGCGCTCTTCGGTGTCGGAGCGCGCTATTGTGGATCCGCTTTGGAACAGCCCAGCGGCCATTCTTGTGTGTTTTGTGCTCATCTTCGCGGAACTTGTTGGGCGTCGCTTCTTGCGTCTTGCGTAGGATTTTCAATACTTCAGTATGTCCGAAACCACCACACTGATCCGCAGTCTTGATGCGGCGGCTCGGCGAATCAGACGCATCCGCGTTGGCGCTGCTCTGGCAGCGATGGCTCGTGCTGTGATCGCTGTCGGCTCGGGGTGTGTTCTGATCGACGCTGCGTTTCGCTTTCCATCGGCAATGCGGTGGCTGATGCTCGGAGCGCTTCTCGCATTTGGTGTTTGGCGATTTCGTCGAATGGTTGGTCCAGCGTTGTTACCCGCGCCGCACCGAGTTCAACTTGCACTCGAGCTTGAGCGTCAACTTCCCGCCACCACCGGCATCATCGCATCGGGTGTTGAGTTTGCAGATGAATCTCAGTGGAAAGGCAATCCATTTGCGCTTGCCGTTGCGAAGTCGGCGGCCATGCAAGTGCCGACAGATGCCGTGCAGGCACTGGTTCGGACGAGCCGACTCAAGAGAGAAATCCTGCTCCTCACACTATTGATTGTCGGTTGGTTGGGCGCTGCATTTATCGCGCCCCAACTCGCGACAACGGGGGCGGTTCGACTACTTGCTCCATGGATTGCGATGGAGTGGCCAGCGCGAACGGAACTGCGATCCGAGGTCGTTGCAACGCATCACCCACGGGATGTTGCGCTCCCACTGGCAGTTGAACTTGTGCGAGGCAATGTCGATCAAGATCCAGTCTGGGTGCGCCTGCGTCGTCTTCGCGGCGATACCGAGGGACCGTGGGAGCGCATTGCCATGGTGCATCAGGGTCAGCGCCGCTTCGAACGGATGGTGGAGGCAGGCGTCGATGCGGTTGAGTTTCAGTTCCTGACAGCCGAAGTGGAAACACCACTGCAGCGCATCGATCTTCGTGAAGCACCGGGAATTCAGGAAGCATCGATCGTTGTGGCACCACCCGCTTACGCGTCCTCACTCCCGGTCATTCGGCAATCACTCGGCGACTGCACGGGGCGGCAGGGTCGCCTTCTCGAACCAGTACTCGCTGGTTCGGTGTGCGAAGTGACTCTTCGTCCAACAACAACGGCACTCCTGCCGGAGAACTCTGATGATGCTCGTGCTGCCTGGTTGAAGTCTTCGCTCGAGTGCATGCTGCCGGGTGGCGGGCCGACGGGCTTTCCCGACGATCTTGAACTCACTCCCACAAAGGATGGCTGCATCATCCGCTGGACCGCCCGCGAAAGCATGATCCTCGACTGGCTGCTGCGTGATGAGCACCATGTGGCAAATGTGACGCCAATCGAGATTGCTGTTGATGTGCGAATCGATCAACCGCCCGAACCGCTCATAATGCTTCCGGAGTCGGACGAAACAGTGCTTGCAACGGCAACCATTCCACTCAAGGGCATGGCGCGCGATGATGTTGGCGTGTTTGAGCTGCATCTCGACGCTTCGCGCGGTGCGGCGTGGCAGCAGCGCTTGACGACGACGATGGGTGAAGGTCAGCGGGAAGCGGAGGCTTCGACAGTACTCGATGTGTCATCATCGGGCGCGAGGGCGGGCGATGTCATTGAGGTCGTCGCCGTTGCCGTGGACGTGTTCGAGACGGATGGGCTTCGTCGTGCGCCGGTGCAATCAAACCCCCGTCGCCTCAAGATCATCAGCGAAGAACAGTTCTCCGAGGAAACCAGGGGTGTGCTCGCGGCGATCCGTCAGGCGGCACAGCGAGCTGCTGAGCGCCAGCGCAGTCTGATTGAACGCGACGATGAGCCAGCAGCAGAAGTGCGACCGCAGGCGGAGGTCGGCGAGCGGATTGGATCGCTCTCGCGAACACTCGCCTCACTTCGCAAGAGGCTCGAGCAGAACAATGCCGATGACGATGCCACCAAGAGTCTGATTGACGCCGCGGAAGACATTACGGAAGTCGCC
>Ga0233425_10008133_pt1 | contig 14157 bp, 7 predicted proteins | sample Watercolumn_Towu_2_FD_181712 | JGI IMG/M metagenome (GOLD analysis project Ga0233425, IMG submission 181712) | Freshwater microbial communities from Lake Towuti, South Sulawesi, Indonesia - Watercolumn_Towuti2014_140_MG | ecosystem: Environmental > Aquatic > Freshwater > Lake | place: Indonesia...
GCAGTCGTTATGGATCATTGCGGGAAGCATAACCGCATTTCTTACCTCCCAGTTCATCGATGTTGTCGTATTCTGGGCTATCCGCAGGAAGACCGGTCGGCGTTTTATCTGGCTCAGAGCAACGGGGTCAACTTTGGTTTCCCAACTGATAGATACTTTCATTGTTACAGGTATTGCATTCTGGTTACCGGGAAAACTTTCACTCGTGGATTTTTTGAATACTGCCGGCACTGGTTATCTGATGAAACTCCTCATCGCCATTGCGATCACTCCCTTGATTTACCTGGGTCATGGAATTATACACAATTACCTTGGAAAACCGGCTTCGGACGACATGATCGGCAAAATGGCTAAAGATGAAGGCAGTTAAGATTTTTACCTGGCTTTATTCCTCACTTAAGCGACACCATTTCCCGCTTTGCAACAAGATTCTCAATTTTCTGGATCAGTTCGGGGAAAAGTTTGAGCTGCTCCCCGACTCCATCAAGGTCGAAAACCTCGAGGTCGCTTTTGATCCGGGATGAGTATTCTTTGAGAACGGGCACTTCATACTCAGCCGAAAGCTCATGAAGTCTGTTGCAAAATTTCTCTATCTTAAATATCACGAGTTTATTATTCAGCGACTCATATTTGCTGAATATTTCTGTTTTCAATATATTCAGCAAATCAGGCAGTTTTTCGGCTATTTCCTGATTGACTTCCATCTTTTGGCTAAAACTGTCATTACCTGCAGAAGTTCTCGTCAGTGTATGCGGCACAAATCGACTGATCTTCATCAGTATCGAATCCCTGGAGGCGGGTTTGTACAGCACATCCTCGAACAATCCTGATTCAAGGATGCGGTTGTTTTTATTGTCGATCACCGAAGCCGTAAATGCGATAAGAGGTAATTTTTTCAGTTTGGCTGATTTCTTTATTCTGGAAGCAAGTTCGAATCCGTCCATCACAGGCATCATCAAGTCGATAAGAATAACATGGGGCATGGTGTGGTTCAGGATTTCCAGGGCGATCTCGCCGTTTGCTGCCTCCAGGTAAATAACTCCCTGCTCACCGATCAAAGCTTTTGTGGCATCGATATTATGCCTTGCATCATCAACCACCATCACCACTGCATTCTGGAATTCAATGTTCCGCAGATCAACCGTTGCCGTTAACTCATGGGACTGGCTTTTTGAAATGTGCTCAGAAACCTCCACTTTGTTAAGCGTCACCGTAAACACTGATCCCTTGCCATACGAGCTTTTTACCTGAACATCACCGCTCATATTTTTGAGCAGCTTCTTAACAATCGTCAAACCAAGACCCGTTCCAGCATATTCCTTGTTCAGATAGTGACTCTGCTGTTTGAATGCCTCGAAAATTTTCTTTTGCTCGCTCTTTCTTATACCGATACCTGTATCTTCCACCTTTATCACGAGTTTTCCTCTTTTGCCTTTGTCATAATAGCCGGTAGAGATATGGATATATCCCTGGTGGGTAAACTTGATCGCATTGTTCACCAGGTTAATGAGTACCTGCCTCAGGTGGATTTCATCGACCATCAGGTAATCCGGTATTTCCGTTTCGAATACCGAGTTCAAAGCAAGTCCTTTCTTTCCCGCCGTTTCCTTGAATATGCCACAAACTTCATGGATCAGAATTTTCAGGTTCACAGGATGAAATGAAATCTCCATTTTGCCGGCTTCGATCTTTGCCATATCAAGGGTATCGTTGATGATGGAAAGGAGAACCTTGCCGCTCGACAGGATGGAACTCAGCATTTTTTTGAACTGGTTGTCCATTGTCTGATGATACAGGGATTCGCTGAACCCGAGTATTGCATTCATGGGTGTCCGGATTTCATGGCTCATGTTTGCCAGGAACTCACTTTTAGCCTGGTTGGCTTTTTCAGCCCTCTCCTTTGCCCTGATGATTTCCGACTGTGCTTTTTTCTGTTCGGTGATATTCTGCATGCTACCCTCGAGATAGCATTCGTTGGTCTGCTCATCCCTTATCATGATCGCACTGTTCCTTACCCAGATCAACTCTCCGTTGTAGCCGATGAGCTTAGCCTCAAAATCCATCAGAATCCTATTTTGGTTCACGCTTTCTATCCACCTGTTGCGTTCTTTCGGATCGAAATAAAGCTCGCTTACCTTTTGCTGAACCAGTGTTTGCTTGTCAGGATATTTAAGTATTTCCACAATTGCAGGATTCACGTCGATTATCCTCCCGTCCGTCGTCGTCCGGTAAAGCCCGATAGGGACATGGTCGAAAAGATTCTGGAATTTGCGCCGGCTTTCGTTCAGTTCAGTAAGAGTATTTTTCAGGTCTTTTTGCGATTCTTCCAATTCATAATTGCTGTCCTCTACTTCCCTCATCAAATCCGACAATTCGATGGATTTTCTCACCAGGTCGATATTTTCTTTTTTGAGCTGGGTGTGAACCTTTTCCAACTCATAGTTTTTATCCTCGAACTCTCTCCTGATGTCGGATAGCTCCAGCGACCGGTGTGTCATGATGATATTCTGGGATTTCAGGTCCGCTTCCTTAATGATCAGATCTGCATTGACTTCTTTCAGTCGCCGAAGTTCCTCCTGCAGTTCTGCTATCTTTTTCAATAAGTCATCATCATCATGCTGATTCATTAGCCTGCCAGGTTTTAGTTTACATAAAGCATGTCATTTGTCCTGCACTATTCGCCGAGGACCCAAAGCACAACGGTTTCGTTGTGAAATTTGGTAACCTTCAGGTTCTTTTTCAGTTTATCGATCGGACCGATTTCTCCATAAGTATAAAATCCGACCAGCGGGACATCATTCCCCAGAACCTTTTGTACTGCCTCGATCTCTTCCTGTGTCCTTCTGCCTAATATCAATTTTCGTCCTACACAGCTAAACATCATGATTGCTTTGGGCTTTGCACCTTCAAGACTTTCCAGTGCCTGCTTTGCAGCCAGCTCAGCCCCCTTAATAATATCGCTCCGCGACGCAGTTGTAAGGGTGATAGCGCTTCCTTCAGGAATGGAAGCTGCCAGGGTTATAGTCCCCTTTGAATGATCAACCGCCAATCCGCACCTTAACTGGAAATATTCCTTATCCCCGATGGATACTTTTTGGTCGATCAGACCAAACGGATATTCAAGTGCAATCCCCGGAAGCTTTTGAGCCCTTTCCTCCCCAAGCAGATCCTTATACATTTGAAGGGCGCTTTCTTCATCAAACTTTTCAACCACATTCCCCTTCGATGCTGAACAATAAAAGCGGTTTCCTATCGATTCAAATCCGCTCCTGACGCCCACACCGGTCCGGTATCCATTCTTACCGCATACAAGCATTCCTGGCATTGCATCCCTGTACACTTTGCCATTGTAATACTGGAAGGTGCTTTCGAACCTTTCATCATCGCCAAGGTAGCCGCCCACGATCTCGAAATCCGTTCCAAGGTGTTCCTGCAAACCTTCGAGGATTTTAACACCATCGCCACCCATTCCGTTCGGGAAAATTAATAATGACAACGCATCATTAAAATCCGTTTTCGTTTTTAAATCTTCTATCAACGACTGGCTGCACTGTGTCTCGCTTTGGCTCATATCACGACCGAGACCGCAGACAAACTTGAGTTTTTTGGAACCCATTGCCATCACGACAACCGACTTTGATGAAAATCCTTTGGTTGAAATTTCGCCGGCAGTAGTACCCCCGACCATCGGGATATTTCCGGTTACCGATCCTATACCTGCAAGAAGTTCCTTATGGTTATACTTCATGGCACAGAAAATTACCAGGACATCGGGAAATCCCTGGTAACCAATTAAAGCTTCGAGTGCAGCCTGCTTCCCTGCATCAAAGGAGTCCTCCAGAATACTGGTTCCGACCCCGACACTGATATTATTCATAAGCAATATTTAAAAAGTTAACAAATGATAGGTTTATACTTAGCCCGGAACGAATTGGTTTTAAAAAAGTTAATTTTTTTTTAATCTTTTATGGTGTAAAAAATTCCAGGAGATAATCGAGGGATAATAAATCCCGATCCAGGCGCTTTTCCGGTATAGATATCCTCAGCGTGACAAGGGTTGATGAGTCGCGAAGGCAATCAGACGGTTTTGTTCAACAATGATCGCTTGCTCAACCATTAAGGAGGCTCTTTAAATTTTGGAAAAGTATATTTTTCACCTGAAAAATTTATTAACCGCTAATAACAGGACTAAACCCGGATGATTCATAAACTTAATACAAATTATCCGTAATCATTATGCGACTAAGAAAATGTAATGCTATGCTTTATACCACCGGAAATCAAGATTGTAAAAAAGCATGCCAACAATGCGGTCTCGCGTTTCGCAAGAAAACTCACAAAGTGATGCCTTTGGCATAAACATCCGGCAATTGCCGGATTCGCAAACCTGTCAGGTTTCAGCCTAATAAACACTTCAACATTTTCTATGTCGGCATGCCCGGCGGAGTGGAAACTTCTGCACATTGGCGGGATTAATTTAACTAAATCAGATAGGTCGTTCCGAAATATCCTGACTCCCGCCGATTAATTTGGGATAACTGGTATTCAGATACAAAAGGTCGAATCCTGTACGCTGGATGACATCTGGCAGGTCTGTCAAAGGGTACTTGCGATATCCGCAACAAGGTTGGCAGTACCAGTGTAATGCAGTAAAGTTAAACCAGATCCAGCGGCATAACTGCTTCTAATAGAAAATCGCTTCGCATTTTTAATAAGAAGCAGTATAGAAAAGTCAATCAAACCTTATCTTCATGTTCCTAACCTTAGTAACAGGAAAAATCTTTAATTTGCACGACCTTATTACCTTAATATCAGAAAACACTGAAACCTAAAATAAGGGAATAAGGTTTTTAATCCTTATTTAACCATGTTCTACTAAGGTTAAAAAAATAATAAGGTTAATTGTGGATATATAATAATCTGTTTCGAATCATCCATGGCGGAGTCGGAAATTCAGACCGCACTAAACGTCAGAAGTCAGGACTCCCGCCGATTAATTTGGGATAACTGGTTTTCAGATACAAAAGTTCGAATCCTGTACGCTGGATGGCATCTGGCAGGTCTGTCAAAGGGCACTTGCGATATCCAAAACAAGCTCGGCAGTACAAGTGTAATGCAGTACGGTTACTTAGTTATCCGGTCCATTCAGGTTCCTGCAGGCAGGCTGTTGAAATCATATCCAGGTTCCAAGTGAGCAATCATGCCCATGGATAGGAGACCTGCAATTGCCGGAATTTTTCATTTTTTAATGAGCGTGTGATTGACCGGTCTACCGGATAATCAGTTTTTTTACTTCATTATTATTGCAAGTTGGCACACTGAGTAAATACATACCTTTTGAGTAACAGGAAAGATCGAGTACTGCTTTGTTTCCGTTCCAGGAGAATTCATCAAGCAATAATCCTGTCATGTCATAAATCCTGATAAAGGAATCAGGATTAATCCTGTTACCTGTGGCAGTGATGGTAACGAGTCCAATTGTCGGATTAGGTGAAACGGTCAAGTGTGATTCTACCTGATTCTTCATTCCGACAGGGATTGGATTCTGAGCAAACACTATAATATTGCAGGCAACATCGAGTGTGGGGTTGAATCCGTCATTACAATCGGAACAGGTAACGCCTGTTACACAATCGGGATGGTTAGGATGGCACAGGTCGACATATTGCTCGTAAAAAATGTATTGCATCCCGATATCCTGAGCCGAAACATAAGGAGTCATATTGTAGTCGAACCATTGTGCAATTGCACCCGGGCACCAGCCCGCACGGTTGTAATACCAGGTTCCGTTCTGCGGCTGACATGCATCCGGGTTCGGATTGCAGTCGTACCAGTTATGCTGTTCGAAGGTCTGAGACCCGTCGATCCAGATATGATGCGTCGCTTCGTAAAACTCGGCTGCATTTCCCGTGTTCAGTGTTCCCCAGCCATGACCCGTCGAAACCAGCTTAAGCGTAGAAGCAACGGCATTGTCAGGAAAATGAAATTCTGCAGGTTCCACAGGCTGAAGGTTCGCATAATCTCCGAATGGATAGATTTCGTTCCAGATTTCATAAACCGTACTGTACATATATTCCGGACTTCCGGCGGTGTAAAAGAGTGTAAGCTTGTATAAGTAACCATTGTCGAGGGTAGCACAATTAAACCTGAAGCTGATCTTACCATTCAGCACCGAAATATAATCGGTCAGGTCGATCTGATGCGAACACGGCACTCCATAAGGCGTAATGTACCGGATGATCTCGAACCATCTGCCGTCGTGTCCCTTGGCATCAACGGATGCAACGCGGTCCCACTCGCCACAACCCCCGTCAGGACAGGAAACCTCAAGTATCCCGTTAACCTGGCTGAAGGCTCCGAGAAAAGAAGGAAGTTCTGCTTCGACAACCTGTGTTACATTGTTCGGGCTTAGCCACACATTCTCAGCCGCAATAACTTCCATATCCGATGCTGTCTGAACGATATTGATTGAAACAATTTCTTCAGCCAATGATCCGAAATTATTGGCTGAAGTTATTGTAAGGTTATAGTTGCCGTAACCCGGCGGTGTCCACCAAGCGGTATAATGATCATTAAAAAAATTCTGAGCCAGGATGGTTTCGCCATCTACAGTGAATTTGACCCAGCCGACATTAAAAAGATCTGGATAGGTAATAGTTACAATGGCAGCGAGTTGTATTTCGGAAAGTACGGGAACATACACATTCCCGGCAAGGGGATGCCGCGGATCGATGTCAGGCACATGCGTTGCCGGATCGAGAACCATAAAGGTGTTGATGACCGGATCGGCAGGGTCCCACTGTGCATTGCCAGGCTGGGTGGCTTCAATGACTACTGCCCCAGCCGTTCCGGTCAGGGTAACAAGATCACCATCAACAGTCGCAGGACCCGAAATGACTTCGAAATAGACCTCGAGACCGGAGGTTGCGGTAGCTTCGATGACGAAAGGAGGATCGGAAACCAGGTGATTCGGAATCTGTGGAAATGAAATAGCCTGATATCCGGGATTAAGGGTGCCGTTAAAATTGGAAGTTTCGCCAATCATAGCAAAGTTCATCAGATCGGCATCTCTTTCCCCGTTGCCGATTTCGCATTCGAGTTTGGTGATGGAGGTGTTGTCGCCTCCGGGCACACCCTGGTTGAATTTATAATACAACTGCAAATTTTCTTCAGTCCCGGTAAGTTCATTGTTCATCATGTTCTGGATCTCGGTCTGTGATAGTGCTTTGGACCAGGCGCTGACTTCGTCGATCCTTCCGCCGAAAACAAAATTAAATCCACCAAGAATACTTTTCCCGATGGCGAAATTGACTGTGGATCCTGAAAAGACGCCCGATGCAACCGAACTTCCGATGAATATTCCGTTCACATATAGCTTGATGGCAGTACCGTCGTAAATCCATGCAAAATGCTGCCACACCTGCGGAATGGCAGTATTAGCCGGAGCCACATATTCGTGGAATCCGGCTGTGGTGACAAGCCGGCATTCCATTACTCCATTATTGAGTTGGATGAGATAAAATTCAGCATTCCCCGATCCGGCTCTGAATCCCATATATCCCTGCCCGTATGCCAGTTCATCACAGTAGAACCAGCCGGTAATCGAAAGCTGGCTCGTGCCTGAAAAATACTGTGAACCGTTTACAAGCTGGACGAAATCATCCACCTTATCAAAATGAAGGTATTGATTGGATTGAGACAGCAGAGTGACATGGATCATTAACAACAATGCTGCTACAGTGAGCCGGATGTTTTTGTATAAATATTTCATAGTGATAAAATTTTAATTTTTTAGCAATCTGAGAATTTACAAATTTAACCAATAAATATTATGAACGCAATTTAAGTTTTTTTCAGGTCAGGGAATCCACCAAATCTTGAAATCCGGGGAGTCGCCGCCCTGGTTTGCAACGGCTTCCGACCAGTGTTCAGAGTTGTATTCAGCCTCCGACACGGGATATGGAAGCCTGAAATGGTGAATGGGATCTCCCTCACGGGGAGTCAATCCCGTCCTGCGTGCGAGTGCATATACTTCCCAGGGTTGTCGGAAAGCATCAACCATCTGTTGAGTATAAATGTACATAAGTTTCTCCTGGTCGGTGGTTGCATTCCACGATCCAAACTTCATCAGCACCGACGCCGGTGACAGAGATTCAGGGATGGTGACATAATCCGGGAAAGCCATGCCTGAAACCGGCAGCTTTGAATTTTCTGCCACACCCATCCACCATTCAACGGATGAATTGATCCCGTTCATGTATTCAATGTCAGCCATATCCGGGTCGGCTGCCACTCCGATTCCCCTGAAGTACGCCTCTGCTTTAAGGAAATGAATTTCTGCACCCGTGATAATGATGACAGGCATATAATCTTCATCACGGATGAGGAAATAGTTAAATGGTGAATAATTACAATCACCCTTTATCTGATAAGCAGCCGGATTATCGCGGTGTCCTCCGTAAGGAATACCTCCCGATGATGGCGTGCCGGCATCGGGAATTTGAGGGAAAGCCTTCCATTGATCGTCCTGGTTTGTTTCGAAGAAAATGTAAGCCCTTGGATCGAAGATGCCGCTTCCATCAAGGCTGTCGTTAAAAGAAAGCTGGTGCCAGATGTTCGAACCCATCCTTAGGTTATTGTGCTCACGAAATGACCAGTTCACACTTTCATTTTTAAAACCCATGGCTGCAGGCCACAGGCAGGCGCTTTCGAGCAACGGAGTCAGAAAATCATATCCCATGAAGACAGGTCGGTTATTTTCGATTATTTCTTTTATGATGTCGCCTGCAAGAGCTGGCTCTTTTTCTGCCATCCGCATGGCATGGCGCAGGCGAAGGGAATTGGCAAGCTTCCTCCATTTCTGCATGTCACCGTTAAACAGCTTGTCGAAAACAATGAAGGTAGTAAAAGGCTCTGCTACTGCTGCCGTGTCATTGATATTTTCATCTGCCCATTTCAGGTCATCCAGGAGAGCAAGATAAATGCTTCGCTGGCTGTCGTACGCTGGATGAAGGAGGCTCAGATCCTGGAAGCCGTAACCGGCTTCAGAATAAGGGATGTCTCCGAACAAATCAGTGACCTTGAAGGTTTTCATAGCAAGGACAATCTTTAACATGGCTCTCATGTTCATGTAGCCGGGTCCGTCGCCGTAAGTGCCGAATCGCTTTTCCAGCTCTCTGATTTCAGGCAGTGTGGTATAATAATTACTCCAGATTTCCTCAGTTCCGATGGTGTAATTTCCCCACGCTTCTTTTGTCAATGCTGCCAGCTGTGTTTGTTTATACAGGATCTCGTTGTTGATATAAAACTGTTCATTCCAGCTAAGCTGCAAAGTACTGATGATGTTGTTGAACAGGCTTCCGTCGCTTGCGGTTGTAAAGCCATGAGGATTGGTGTTGATTTCCTCGAAATCTTTGGTGCAGCTTATAAACATCAACATTGCTATTGCTGTAAATAGTAAAGAATATTTTATTCTCATTGATGAAAATCCTTTTATTTGATTAATTCCATTCATGTACTTATTATTTTTAGCTCAGAGTCCACTCCAAAAATCCGGTTTCTTTCATTGCGATCCGGCGGTAGCCGGGAAAGCATTCCGTATGCAATGTAATTCACCAGCTTGATTCATTCCGCTGAAAAAGCGCGCTTCGCAATAACTGTCTTCACACTTGTCGAACTGGTACCAACTCATAACTCCAAAACGCTAAACCTGACACAGAACCTTAAACTCTGAACCGAAGGCATTCCTTTGGGAACCCATGAACCATTTCTTTAAAACCAGGCATTTATCCCCAACACAAACGACCTCGTGCCCGGATACGAAGCCCACTCGAAGCCCTGAGCATTTCCGGCACCCATAATCCCTTCGGGATTAATCTTGTCAGGAAGGGTTGAATAAAAGTAGAACAGATCACGTCCGGTAACATTCAAAGTCAGGTTCTGAAATATCTTCACTTTACCAATGAGTTTCTGCGGTAACTTAAATGAAAGGGAAATTTCCCTCATCTTAACCCATGTGTTTTCGATAATACCTGGAGTCGACAGAAAATGTCCCCACCCACCGGCGTTCGGCAGGTACTTGTAATAATAATGAACCACCGTAGTATTTGGCGTTCCGTCCTCATGAACTCCCTCAAGGATTACCCCGACATTACGGGTATTCCCATCAGGATCAGTATAGGGAATTCCGCCACCTTCCCTTTCGAGCAGGGTTTCAGGGCTTTGACCAGTTTGAAGAGCAATCACATACGAACCACAATAAATATCTCCGCCCCATTTGGTTTCAATCAGAAAACTCAGCCTGAGATTCCGGTATTTGAATTCAGTCGTCCAACCTGCGAGAAAATCGGGGGATGCATTCCCGATCGGAACACGTGTATCGGTTACCAGGTATTTTGTTCCGGCATCGTTCACGATCCTGTTTCCGTTGGCATCATACACGTAATCGTAACCGTAGATGGTCCCGTAGTCATCTCCTTCGCGAAGCGCCATTGCCGGACCGTTCAATCCCCAGATATCAGCCATCGGAAAAACCTCGGCATATTCACCAAGACTTTCGACTTTATTTCTGTTCCGGGAGAAATTGATCCCCGAGGTAATTACAATGTTCTTTTTTTGTAAGGGAACAGTATTCAGCTTCACTTCAAAACCTTTGTTTGTAAGTACACCCTCATTGATCGTTATAGAAGTGGCTCCTGATGATACAGGAATCGGAAGGCTGTGCAGAATCTGTTCGAATGAATGATTGTAATAGTATGTTAAATTCAGGTCGATCCGGTTCTCGAAAAAGCCCATGTTGAAACCACCTTCGTATGCATTCACCCTTTGCGGTTTCAGCAAATAAGGTGGTATGGTTCCGGGTAAACCTGAAGTCTGTTCTCCGCCGAACAAGCCGGTGGAATAATAAAAGTTTCTAACATAGGGATCGGTGTCCGTTGCTGTTTGAGCTGCACCGCCGCGTATCTTTAAAAAGTAAAACCAAGGCAATGACTCCTTAAAGTGAAAGGCTTCCGAAGCTATAAAACTGAGTGCAGCCGAAGGATAAAAATAGGAGTTTTCACCCGGGGGCAGGGTCGACGACCAGTCATTCCTTCCGGTAAGTTCAAGGAACAGGTATTTATTGTAGGAAATATTGAAGAAGGAATAAACCGAGTTGACCCTTTCCTTCGAGACAGACTCCCGGGGCACAACCGAACTCGCTGAATTTCCTGAGGTCTGTAAAACAGTGTTCCCGTTCTCGTCGGTGTAATATGTATTTTCAGTCAGATTGAAAAATGTGTACATGTTGGGATAGTACCAGGTGCCGGAGTGCCCGCCTATACCATAGAGCTGATGATTCCACCTTCCGGTGCCTGTAGCGAACATCAGATCGAATTTTGATCCAAGAAAGTTCTCTTTTGCTGCCGTTACCATCATATCGAAATTATCGCTGATATTCCGCGACAGGCTGTTCGAATAATATCCATTCTCAAGACCGATCACATCGGTAGGCTCATTTTTGGTTTCATACTGGTCAATCGTATAATCACGACCAACCCTTCCCATGATGTTCAGCCATGGAGTCGCATCGTAAGTCAGGGTGAGAGCGCCAAGATATTTGTCACGTTCAAGTGAGGTATTATTCTTATAATAATTCCACCAAAGGTACTTGTCCACATAATTGTAAGGGTAATTATCCAAATCATTGCGGGAACCATCCAGGAGTTCGTAGTTCGACCTGTCTTCGCCCTGATAACTTGTCGGCCAAGAATACAGCAAGCCTTTATTAAAGGAGTTCCAGTCTTCGCCGACTATCGGACTGTTCAGCCTGTGAAAATTGATATAATTAAAAGCAAAATCGGCTTTCACTTTATCCGAAACTTTGAGATTTACACCGGTATTGATGGTTGTCCTGTTGAAATTGCTGTTATCGATGATCGGGCTGTGATCCTGTCGCGTGAGGGAAACCCTCATTGTACCTTTTTCACTGCCTCCGGAGGCTGAAATGTTATGAGTAATGGTGTACCCATCGTGGTAAGGCATTTGCTGGTAATCGGGGTAAGGTGAATAAGATCTCATCACTCCGTCCCACCATTTCACCATCTGACCTTCCATTTTAGGTCCCCATGAAACTCCTCCCCCGTAATAACCGAACTCTCCGATGGATGTAGAAGTAGCTCCTGAAGTATCGATGATTAGGTTTTGAGTTTCATAAATCCCGGGATACCCGAGAACAGTGTCACCGTTCATCGTATCGGATGGAAAGACCGGCGGTGTAAACGAAATCGGTCCGCCTGCGCCGTAAACATCCTGTACTTCCCTGAACCTGTACGGTGTCGTGATCTTATATTCGAAATTGTAATTCACACCGATCCCCTTTTGCCTGAAACCACGCTTGGTTGTGAGGTATATCACGCCGTTAGCACCACGCGATCCATACAGCGCAGAAGCTTTGCCGCCGTATAGCACGGTCATGCTTTCCATGTCGTACGTGTTCAGGTCGTTGATTGCACTTCCCCAGTCCACACCTCTGCCGACATCGGTGAGACCGGGAACATTTTCCATCGGTACGCCGTCGATGACAAAAAGAGGCTGATTATCCACCGAGATGTTGTTATTCCCTCTGATAATTATCCGGGTAGTACCTCCTTCCGCACCGTCTGCCTGCGAAATCTGCACGCCAGGTGCCCTGCCCGAAATGGCATTCACTATATTCTGAGCTCCTGACCGGGTTACGGCTTCCACATCGATTATTTCTGCCGTATAGCCTATTTCCCTTTCCTGCCGCTTGATACCGAGGGCTGTTACAACCACGCCATCTATTTCTTTGGTGCTTACCGCTAACTTCACATCGATCACCACCTTTTTACCTGCAATGACCTCTTCCTGTACAAAACCTACAGAGCTGAAAACAAGTACCGACTCATCCGTCAACACCGGGAGCTCGTATTTCCCGTCCAGATCGGTGATGGTTCCGGTTGTAGTTCCTTTCAGGTGTACCGATACGCCCGGAAGCGTAGTATTATCATCAGCCGAGGTAACCGTTCCTTTTATTGTTCTTTGCTGTGCGAACAGAACGTGGCTTAAGATCAACAGGAGAAAGACGGGTAAATTTTTTTTCATGTTGTAAATTATCTTGAGAACAAATTAATTTTTCTAATTGTAATTTCCCGCGAGGTAAAAGTAAAACAAATCCTGATTTTCATTTGAACTGTCATGGAGTGCCAAGTGAAACCGGAATAATTTTACCATTCATGAATTTTCCTGAAACCGATGCAAAGTCAGCAATGAATTCTGCCATTTGTGAAGCCGGCAACATAGCCTTGCTTCCCGGGAATGCCTTGCTGAACATTTCAGTTTGCGCCGAACCCAACGCCAGACAGTTCACTGTAATTTCTTTGTCTTTGAGTTCCTCAGCCATGCATTCCGTAAGAACTGCGAGAGCTCCTTTGCTCGCGCTGTAAAGTGATAATCCCCTGAATTTAGAGCTGCCCTGAAATCCTCCCATGCTTCCGATATTCACGATGTGGCTTCCGGGTTTGAAGAAAGGCATCAGTTCCTGTATTAACCGGAAAACACTTTTAACATTGACGCTGAAAATCCGGTCGAAATCTTCAGGCGTAAACTTTTCGAATGCGCTATTCACCAGCAAACCGGCGCAATTAATTAAAATATCAACTGAAGAAAAAAATTCACGAATCCTTACCGGCAATTTTTTTATCTGACCCTCATCCATCAGGTCGCAGGGTAAAATCGTTACTTCACTGCCTGCTTGCTTACTGCTGCACTCCGATCTGAGCTTATCGAGCAATTCCAGGTTTCGTGCTATGGCAATTATGTTATTGCCGGGATTTGAAGCAAAAATTTTCACAGTTTCGTAACCGATACCTTTGCTTGCTCCTGTGATGATCACATTCATAAAAACTAAACTTTGCTATCGTTAAAAAAAAACAGAAGACGGTGATCGCAAAATTAATAAAATCAAAAGGGATAGATTGTCTGGATTGACGGAATATCTTAACCGGCAACTCTACATAATATAAGCGATGCATTCAACTATAACCACCGATAAGGATATACGGAGTGAGATGATCTTACTTTTATTAATTTTGTGGCTTAAGACAAATTGTACTGAATGTGAGTCAGAAGGGAAAGTAAATTGTTTTTTTCAAAAAAATG
>Ga0233425_10008134_pt1 | contig 14157 bp, 14 predicted proteins | sample Watercolumn_Towu_2_FD_181712 | JGI IMG/M metagenome (GOLD analysis project Ga0233425, IMG submission 181712) | Freshwater microbial communities from Lake Towuti, South Sulawesi, Indonesia - Watercolumn_Towuti2014_140_MG | ecosystem: Environmental > Aquatic > Freshwater > Lake | place...
TTACCGGAAAGCGACCGGAAATCTGAAGCTGTAAAAACTCTGGCGGATATAGGGCATGTGTCAGACCGGGATAAAAAAATCATCCTGCTTGAAGAAGGAAAGGAATATGCCAAAAGCATCGTAAGAAGACACAGGCTGGCTGAAAGACTTCTAACTGATGTTGTTATGGTAAAAGAGGAATCCGTTCATAACACTTCCTGCCAGTTTGAGCATATTATAAATAAAGAAGTGGAAGAAAATATCTGCATACTGCTTGGTCATCCGAAATTCTGCCCCCATGGCAAACCAATACCTCCGGGCAGATGCTGTGTCCAGAGCAAGTGGATAGTGGAGTCCAATATCAAACCATTGTCTGCCCTCAGGCAGGGTCAGAAAGGGAAAGTTGTTTACATTCACACTTCAAATGAAAGTAAATTACAAAAAATAATGGTGCTTGGAATACTGCCCGGAAGGGAAATTACACTGCTTCACAACTTTCCATCTATTGTATTTCAGATAGGTTTTACACAAATTGCTGTCGACAATGAGATGGCTGACTCCATTTATATTTTATTGGAGAAAAATAAATGATTTTGAAAGGACATGGTAACAATTGATAAAAGATTTAAGCCAGAGTCTCGAAGACTATATTGAAGCAATCTTAATAATTGGACTTAAAAAGAAAGTAGTAAGGATTAAAGAAATTTCAGATTTCCTTGGCGTCAGCACACCCTCAGCCGTTGATGCAGTATCAAAATTGAAAATCAAAGGCCTCGTCTCACATGAAAAATACGGTTATCTGAATCTTACAAAAAAGGGCATTGAAACTGCAAGGATCATATATAAAAAACATGAGAAAGTCTATGAGTTTCTTTCTCAGTTCCTGATGCTTGATGAAAAAACAGCGGAAAAAGATGCCTGTAAAATAGAGCATTATATAAGCAAGGCAACACTTGACAGAATAATAAAGCTTATGGAATTTACAGAAAAAAAATCCGGTGAATTTTCAATCTGGCATAAAGCTTTCAGTGAACATGCCGGCATCGGCAGCCACCCGCCTGCCGGTAATTAAAAACACAGGTTTTGCGCTCAAGTCTTCCTGTGTCTTTAATACTGAGATTGGTTTTTTTAAGTTTATGATTTCATCATCAAATCAGGTACCCCGGATCTGTTTCAGAATTGCTGACCATAATAAGCATTTTTGCCATGTTTTCTGTAAAAATGCTTTTCAAGCAGTTTTTTATCGATATTTTTGACGTCAGGATTAATTTGTACGGTATTAAACGACATAAAGGCAATCTCTTCAAGTACAGTGGCATAATGCACAGAATCCAGCGGATCGCTTCCCCAGCAAAAAGTGCCGTGGCCATTTACAAGGACAGCAGGAATCATCATTGGGTCTAAATTCGAAAAAGTTTCAACTATCACCATTCCGGTATTATATTCATAATCATCTGATATTTCCTCGAATTTCATTTTTCTTGTACACGGAATTTCTCCGTTAAAGTTGTCTGCGTGAGTTGTTCCGAGAACCGGAATATTCATGCCTGCCTGGGCCCATATCGTGGCCCACCTGGAATGAGTGTGTACCACACCTCCGACCTTATCAAAGTTCCGGTAAATAACCAGATGAGTTGATGTATCAGTCGAGGGCCTTAGCTCCCCTTCAACCACTTTGCCGTTTAAATCCAAAGTTACAAGATGCTCAACCTTTAACTTTTTATAAGATACTCCGCTCGGTTTGATAACAGCAATATTATTTTCCCTGTCAATACCGCTGACATTGCCCCAGGTTTCAATTACGAGCCCGTTTGCAGGAAGCATAAGATTTGCCTCCAGCACCTTTTCCTTCAACTCTTTGACTGCTTTTACCTTTTCAAATTTTTTTGTTTTCATAGAACCTCATTGCTTTCATTCCGGCGTTTAATGCAGCTTCGATGCCCACTTCAGAATCTTCAATTACAATACAATGCTCCGGAGGAACTCCCAGCCATTCTGCGGCTTTTAGAAAAAGATCCGGATGCGGTTTTCCCCTGCTTATGTCAGCAGAGGTTACCACGGCATCGGCTCTTATACCAAAGCGCTCCATAACCGGATCTATTGACTTATGTGAGCTTCCGGATGCAATTGCAACCGGATAGCCCTTTTCGCGCAGGATTTGCAGAAGGTGGAAATTTTCTTCGATCAGTGTTGCCTTTTCAATATAATGCTCGTACAATTCGCCTTTTCTCCGGTATACTTTCTCTATATCCACGGACTTGCCTGCCTTGCTAGCAAAATAACTGATTTGCTCTCGGCCAGTCATTCCAGCCTGGAAAAAAAACTGTGCCTTATCTATTGGAACACCTTCTTCAGCAAGTGCCTGCTGATTACATGCAAAATGCGCTTCCATTGTATTTACAAGCACGCCGTCAAAATCAAAAATATAGGCTGTTCTCATTCCCATACTCCTGAATAGTTCTCAAAATCAATCCTTTACAAATCGATGCTGCAATTTTAATGCATGTTTTCAATTGCTTTTATTATAGAATCTTCGTCAATACCAAAAAGTTTCTGAATATTCTTTCTCCCGTAGGCATACATATATTTATTCAGACCAAACCGTTTTAATCTAACCGGAAGATTTTCGTCTATAATAATCTCGGCAAGAATACTTCCCAATCCGCCGTCAAGCAGATGTTCTTCCATCGAAATAATAACTTTATACTCCATTATGGCTTTTTTAAAATCATCTCCGACTGGTTTCAGGCGCAGCAGGTCTATCACTCCAATCTTTCTGCCCTTTGATGCAAAGTGGTTGCTGATGGAAAGTGCATTGTGAACCATATTTGCCGTTGCTACAATGCAAATATCATTTCCGGATCTTAATTCTTTAAAACCTGACTCGAAGGATTCACCGTTTGAATAAATTTCAGGAACAACCTGTCTGTCCAGCCTGACATAAGCGGGGCCTGAAGATTTATAAGTCAAATCTGCGCATGCTGCTGCGGCAATGCTATCGCAGGGACTGAAAATTTGCATATTTGGCAGCACCCTCATAATTGATATGTCTTCAGTCGTGTAGTGGGTCGGTCCGTCAGCGTCATAGCTGAAGCCCGCCCCGACTCCTATTATTGTAACAGGCAGATTCATAAGAACGATATCAACTTTTGTAAATTCAAAACAGCGGGCAGTTGCAAAAGGTCCGATTGAAAAAGTAAAAACTTTTTTTCCTGCCAATGCCAGGCCTGCGGCAATCATGATCATATCCTGTTCCGCAACCCCCACATTTACATACTGGCTGCTTAGATCCCTTCTGTATACCTCAAGACCCGGAGCGCCCATATCGGCAGAAACAAATATAATATTTCTATCCTTCTTGGCAAAGTCATACAACTTACCTATGAAAGCATCACGCATTGCAACCATCTCACTCATGACAAACTCCCTTCACTGTTCTTATTTCATTCCTCCATACTTCAGCATCTTCTATTTTTGGTACCCTTGCATGCCATGCCGGTTTATTTTCCGAGAGATTGACCCCCTTGCCTTTTACAGTATCGGCAATTATCACAAAGGGGGTCATTCTTCTGAAAGACCTTATTCCTTCAAAACAGCTCAATATTTCACTTATTGAGTGCCCTTTTATCTTTTTCACTTCCCATCCGAATGCTTCAAACTTCTTATCAAGCGGAGTCAGACCAACGCTGTTTTCCGTAAAATCTGTTGCAGTCATATAATTACGGTCAACAATAGCGATAAGGTTGTTTAGCCTGTGATGGCCCGCAAACATAGCAGCTTCCCAGATTGATCCTTCGCAGCATTCCCCATCACTTAAAAGAACGAATGAGTAATAATCTTTTCTATCCATTTTCGCACCCAGAGCCATGCCTGCCGCTACACCCAGCCCATGGCCCAATGACCCGACAGTATTTTCCACTCCGGGAACATTGGATTGCAGATGGACGCCAAGCTTATCGGTTTTACAGAAATCCTCAAGATAATCCGCCGGAATAAAACCAAGGTCCTTAAGAATAGAATATAATAACGGGCTCGCATGACCTTTGCTGATAAAAAGTCTGTCCCTGTCTTCCCATTTGGGCTTTTTCGGATCATACCTGAGCACCTTTCCATAATATAATGCAGTTAACAGCTCTGCGCATGAAAATGCAGAAGTAAGGTGTCCCTTTTGTGCACCGACACACAGATCCAGAGTTGCAAGGCGGAGCATATCCGCTTTATTTTGTAATTCATCTACTTCAATTGGCTCCATGCTTTCTCCTTTGAATAATTACATTAATTATATTTTAAACATGTTTGTTTTAACTATTAAGGCTAATTTCGATAAAGCCGATTTTATAATCACCATAAAAAAATGCTTATTTTTTCAGGCCCATGTAATATAACGCCCCTCCGTCTGCGACTATATCGGCTCCGCAAATATATCCTGATTTGTCCGAGGCCAAAAACAATGCTATGTTTGCAATATCGGAAGGCAGACCTATCCTGCCTATCGGGGTTCTCTTTGCAAGCATTTCATTGACTTCCGGGGTATCGGGATATCTTTTCCTCAGCATTGGCGTATCTATAATATGCGGGGTTATAATATTTGTCCTTATACCCCTGGATAAAAGCTCATATGATAATCCTTTAAGCAGACCATATTGTGCAACTTTTGAAGCTGCATAATGCAGGCCCCCGCCGCTTCCCGTCACAGATGTTGCAGACCCTATCAATATGATATTTGCACCTTTTTGTTTTAACATCTGCGAAAGAAGACTCTTTACAATGTAGAATATGCCATTGACATTGATATCAAAAGATTTTTTCCATTCCTCAATGGTAAGCTGTTCTATATCTACTTTGGAACCATAACCGGCGGCGCAGACAAGATTATCGACTCTCTTAAAATTATCAAGAATTAATACAGCAGTGTCTTTTACCGAATTATAATCAGATATGTCACAATGAAAATATTTCGCCTCAACTTTATATTTTCCTTTTATTTCATCTGCTGTTTTCCGGCCTTCATCATTTACATCCAGTATTGCAACATTTGAACCGTGCCCGGCAAAAGTCAATGCTATCTGCCTGCCAATACCGCTTGAGCCCCCGGTTATAACCGTAAATTTTCCGTTTAAATTAAAATCTTCCATAATGTGAATAATCCTTTTTTTATTTGTAAGCAATTTTAAGAGAATCCTCAAGCTTGGAAAGTATTTCATCCGCCTGCTCTCTGGTGGTGATAAGCGGCGGTTTTATTTTTATTACATTTTTACCTTTACCGGAACCGCCCACTCCAAAAATAATGCCTTTTGTAAAACCTGCATTTCTTATCCCTGAACATCCATCATAATCAGCTTCATGCGTATCTGGATCTTTAACCATATCCAGACCAATATGAAATCCGAGGGCCCTCACTTCTCCGATCTGCGGCCAGTCTTTTTGAAGCCCGATAAGGTTGTCTTTAAGGTAGCCGCCTGTTTTTTTAACGTTTTCGAGTATGTTATCGCGTTCGATTATTTCTATCTGTTTGAGTGCCGCTACCTGGGCAATCTGGTTATTGCCGAAAGTATGCAGATCTATGGCATCCATTTTCACTCCCTGCAGCCTGTCGCTTATTACGATGCAGTTTATTGGAAAACCTGCACCCATCGATTTTCCGCATACCATAATATCCGGCGTTACCCCATAATGGTTTGCAGCGCTCCAGTCTCCGATTCTTCCAAATGCCGTCTGGATACAGTCCCAAATAAGAATTATAGAATGCCTGCTGCAAATATCTCTTACGCCCTGAAGGTAATTCTTCGAAAATATTACCTGACCACCTGCTGCCTGAAGAGGTTCCATAACCATTGCACAAACAGGCCCCGTCGAACCATACTTTATTTGCATCTCAAGAGCTTCCAGACATTTTCTGTCAACCTCATCTCTGTCATTTTTATCGCAAACTTCAAAATATGGCCTGTAATAATAAGGAGCCGGCACCCTTATGAAGTTATATGAATAATGCGACAGGCCCGCACCACCATGGTATTTATCATATGCGAAAGTACTTGTAAGGGACGCTCCGTTTGTCATAAATGAAGTGCCGTGATAACCTCCATAAAGCGCAATAAAATTATGGGCATCCGGCCTGTTTATTATTGCCACTTTAAGAGCCGCCTCGATTGAAACCCCGCCTCCAATGGTAAACATTACCCTGTTCATTGTTTCGGGAAAAAGCTCCGTTATCTTTTTGGCAAGTATGTATCTAGGTATTGTATAAAAACCTGAATGAAAATGTATGGAATACTCCAATTGCTCTTTTACTGCCTGATTTATTTCAGGATGGGAATAACCCATATGAAGGGCCCAGGACTGACTGGTGCAATCTATATATTTATTGCCCTCCATGTCATAAACATACACCCCCTTGCCCCGGACAAGATTGGGTCCCGGTGTGCCGCCGCCAAGCATCAGGGTTTTCTCATATTGAGGTATATCCTCTTTTTTGAATTCCATTATTTTCTTAATTATCGAGTCCATTTATCTCCCTTCCGGTCATTATGTAAAGAGCCTATTTTAACAAATCATTAAATTATAAAAATATTTCGGTCATGGTCAATAAAAACCAAATTCATATGCTGCATCAAACATTGCAATAATATTTTCCGGGGGAACATCCGACATAATATTATGTTGCTGCGCAAAAATCATACCGCCTTCTTCTCCCAATATTGATATATTCCTCTTAACGTCTTCTCTGACTTCTAAAACTGTGCCATAAGGCAGGACCCTTCGTGTATCACATCCGCCACCCCAAAAAACAATATCTTTTACAAACTCTCTCTTGAGCTTTTCCGGCTCCATATTTTTGGCTATCAACGACTTCAAGCATAACTTCCCTGAATTTTTTTTCTTCGGCAAAACTGATTGCTCTTTTGATAAGAGCGGTCCCGATCCCCCGGCTTCGATTGTCCTTCAGGTGTTATGGTTTTTTGATTTTTTCAATTATTGCATCTGTCATCTGGCTTGTGCCTACTGCGCCTGCGTCGTCAGGGTAAGGTTTCAGGTCATAAGTCACATATTTTCCCTCTTTTATGACTTCGGCAATAGCAGTTTCCATGACTTCAGCAGCACGATTTTCGTCCAGGTGGCGGAGCATCAGGACTGCGGAAAGCATCTGTGCGGTAGGATTGACTTTATTTAATCCCTTATATTTTGGTGCGCTTCCATGGGTCGGCTCAAAAAGTGCCATGTCCCTGCCTATATTTGCCCCGGGCGCAACACCTAACCCTCCCACAAGACCTGCTGCCAGATCAGAGATAATATCGCCATAAAGGTTCGGCAGAACCAGGACATCATAGAGCTCTGGTTTCTGCACCAGCTGCATGCACATATTATCAACTATCCTGTCCTCTGACTCAACATCCGGGTAATCAGCGGCAATTCTTCTGAAGACATCAAGATAAAGCCCATCGGTATATTTCATTATATTTGCCTTGTGCACACCTGTGACTTTTTTTCTGTTGTGTTTGATGGCATACTCAAAAGCAAAACGGATTATCCTTTCCGAGCCTGAAATTGAAATGGGTTTTATTGAAATGCCGCTGTCCTTTCTTATCTTTGACTCACTCAATGACTGGATAAACTCTATAAGATCGGCAGTTTTTTTGTCTCCCTGCTCAAATTCAATTCCCGCATAAAGATCTTCGGTGTTTTCTCTGATAATCACTATGTCTATATTCTCATACCTGCTTCTTACTCCCTGGTAGCTTTTACATGGCCTGACACATGCAAAAAGGTCAAATATTTTTCTCATTGCAACGTTTACACTTCGAAACCCGGTGCCAACCGGTGTGGTTATTGGACCCTTAAGGCCAATCCTGTTCTTCTTCAGTGACTGAAGCACATTTTCAGGCAGCACAGTGCCCTGTTCCCTGTAAACATCCGCTCCGGCTTGCACAATTTCCCATTCAATATTAGCACCTGTTGCCTCTACAACTCTCTTTGTAGCCTCTGTTATTTCATGCCCTGTACCGTCTCCCGGTATGAGAGTAACAGTATGCTTCTTCATATTCTGACCCCTTTCTAAGTGATAAACAGGATATATTTACAGGCATGAAACGCCGCTAAAGGTTAAAACCCCTGTTTCTCGTGATATGGTTCACGAGACCGCCATCATTTAATATTTTTATCATTACCTCGGGTAGAGGATTAAAACCCGTCAGGGCATTTCTGGTAATGTTCCTGACAGTTCCTTTCCTTAAATCAACTTCAAGAATATCGCCATTGTCCATTCCGCTTGTATCGCATACCAGTGAGGGAAGTCCCACATTTATGCTGTTTCTGAAAAATATTCTGGCAAATGATTTTGCAAGAACTGCGCCTGCACCTGCCAGTTTTATAATTGCGGGCGCATGCTCCCTTGACGAGCCAAGGCCAAAGTTTCTTCCGGCGACAACAAAATCACCCGGACTGACTTTGGATGCAAATTCAGGATCGGCATCTTCAAGCACATGTTTTGCAAGCTCGGGCAGGTTAGATCTTAAATGAAAATACCTGCCTGGTGCAATTAAATCTGTTGAAATGTCATCCCCGAATTTAAAAACCCTGCCCCTGAGAATACCTGAACCGGCGGAATTTATCCCGTTATCGCCGGTTTTAGTGCCGGCAACATCCATATCTTTATCCTTTTTCCCACTCTTGCCATTTACCATTTATTCCATAACCTCCCTCGGGTCGGAAATATAACCTTTTAATGCAGATGCTGCCGCAGTGGCAGGTGAGGAAAGGTAGACATATGCATCAGGGTTTCCCATTCTGCCCTTGAAATTCCTGTTCTGTGTCGACAGGCAAACCTCACCATCCGCAAGTGCCCCCTGGTGAACACCAACACATGGTCCGCAGCCGGGATTAATAACTGTTGCCCCGCTTTCAATAAATTTTTCTATGATCCCCTCCCTGATTGCATCCAGGTACACATCCTTTGATGCCGGGACCACAATGAGTCTTGTTCCTGCAGCTATTTTTTTTCCTGAAAGTATTTTTGCGGCAATCCTCAAATCAGATATTCTTCCGTTTGTACATGTGCCTATTAAAACCTGGTCAACCTTTGTTTTATCAATCTGCTCAACCGTGACTGTGTTGTCCACCGCATGCGGCATGGAGACCATAGGCACAATTTTGCTGCAGTCAATGTCCACAACCTTTTCATAAACTGCATCGGCATCCGGAAAAATTTCCCTGAAACATCCCTGCCTGTTCCGGCTGTCAAGATAACTTTCTGTTTTGGAATCCGATGCAAAAAGTCCTGTTTTGGCTCCTGCTTCAACCGCCATATTTGAGATTGTAAAGCGGTCATCCATTTCAAGAGCATTGCTCAATTCCCCGCCAAATTCAAGCGCCTTATAAGTGGCACCGTCTGCTGTGATTTTGCCTATGAGATAAATTATAAGGTCTTTGGCGTAAACGCCCGCGCCGGTGCTCCCGTTAAAATTTACTTTTATGGTTTGGGGAACCATCATCCAGGTTTTTGCCAGAGCAATTCCCACTGCAATGTCTGTGGAACCCATTCCTGTGGCAAATGCACACAGCGCCCCCGCCGTACATGTGTGGGAATCGGCCCCGATAACGACATTTCCCGGACACACAAACTTTTCAGCCAGAATCTGGTGACACACTCCCTGGTTAATATCGCTCAGCACAGCTCCGCTCGACGAAGCAAACTCTCTCAGCACCTTATGTGAGTCAGAAAGTTCCCTCCTTGGGCTTGGAGCAGCATGATCAATGAAAAAAATCGATCTTTCCGGGTTAGCAACTGTGCTAAAACCCATTTTTTTCAACTGTGAAACAGCAAGGGGCCCGGTACCATCCTGGGCCATCGCAACATCAACATCAACCACTGCAATGTCGCCGGCTCTCAGGTCCCTGCCTGCATGTTCGCCCAATATTTTTTCAGCGATAGTTTTTCCCATCAGTCTTCATCTCCTGTACCGGATGCTGTCTTTTTTTCCTCATAGTCCTTGTATATATACATTAGCTCCTTTTCAAATAACGGCCTCTTTAAATCAACAGACATCGACCTTGCCAATGAAAGCAGGTCATTGGCCTCATTAGCCGTAAGGTCAATCCCAAACTCCTTGAATTTATGCAGTATGGTGTGTGAACCGGAATGCTTCCCAACTACAAGCTGTCTTGTGAGCCCCACTTCTCCGGGTTCAAAGACTTCATAATTGCGCGGATTTTTTAAAACACCGTCCGCATGGATCCCGGATTCATGGGCAAAAACATTTGTTCCCACAATTGCCTTCCATACCGGTATTGCCCGGGCTGACGCTTTTGCCACATACTCTGATATTTCCCTGAATTTAGATGTGTTTATGCCAAGGTCAATCTCTTCAAGATATTTCAGGGCCATGACTATTTCTTCCAGGGCCGCATTTCCGGTGCCCTCCCCGATTCCATTTATGCTTGTAACCAGGCTCACTGCCCCTGCCCTCACGGAGGCCATTGCATTTGCAGTCGCCATTCCAAAATCGTTATGGTTATATACTTCTATTGGAAAATCAATATTGTTAAGTATTGTGCTGATCAGTAGAAAGGTCCGGAAGGGATCAAGCCTCGAAACAGTATCGCAGATTCTGAACCTGTATGCCCTGTTTTTCTGGGCAATGTGAAGAACCTTAAGGAGAAACTCAAGGTCTGTTCTTGTGGCATCTTCTGCGCTTATTATAAAGTTCAGCCCGTTGTTTTTAGCTTCACTTATTGTTTCCCTGAGCTGATTTAATACCCATGTTTTTGTTTTATTATATTTCTCGCTGATGTGCAGGTCAGATGTCGAAATATTTATAATTATATTTTTGACTCCGCATTCGACTGCAGAACCGATATTTTCCGGACTAGCCTCACAATAAGTGAAAAGCCTGCTTTTTAAATTGGATTTTACAATTTCCTTTATAATATCCCTCTCCAGCGGACCGAGTGTCGGTGTTCCTATCTCAATTTCAGGAATTCCAATCTCATCAAGCATTTTTGCTATCCGGATTTTTTCGTGCTTTGAAAAAACTACACCAGCCGCCTGTTCACCATTTCTCAGCGTTGTGTCTATTATATTTATGTGTCTTTTTTCTTTTACTTCTGCTGCCATTAGTTCCTCCCGTAAAAAATTATATCAAAAGCCCATAAAAAATTTAAACGTACGGTTCAATATTTATCTGCACATGTATGATTTGTAAGCATCTACAATTTCACTGTCAAATAGTGAACGTTTCAGCGCCAGGGATTTTTCCCTGATTATTTCAGAAAGCTCCTCTGCCTGTTTTTCATCTATCTGGTGGCCGAGTTCTTTTAATTTAATTGTAAGGGTTTTTATCCCCGAGCTTTTCCCTATAATGATTTTCCTTTCAAGACCGACATCATCCGGTTTAAAAAGCTCAAAAGTAAGAGGATTCTGATATACGGTAGATGCCCTCAGTTCACTTTCATAAACAAAAAGGTTTGCGCCCACAACCGGTTTCCAGGCTGGAATAAACCTGCCGGATGCCGTGGCGACATATTCTGACAGTTCCCTGAACAGACGGGTGTCTATTCCAAGGTCAACCTTTTCAAGGTACTTAAGGGCCATTACAAATTCCTCGAATGATGCATTTCCCGCCCTTTCGCCAAGTCCGTTTATAGTTGTATTTATATATGTGGCCCCGGCTTTCACCCCTGCTATTGCATTGGCTATGGCCATTCCAAAATCATTGTGGGTATGCATCTCGATATCCAGCCCGACAATATCAATTATGGTTTTAACACGCATAAATGTTTCGAAGGGATCAAGAATTCCCAGAGTGTCGCAGTATCTCAGTCTGTCAGCACCTACTTCTTTTGCCGTTCTGGCAAACTGCAGCATAAATTCCATATCAGCCCTTGAGGCATCTTCCGCATTAACCGATACATAAAGATTAAATTTTTTTGCATAGTCAACTGCCGTTCTTACACTCTCGAGCACCCATTCCCTGCTCTTTCTTAATTTATGCTCTATATGGATGTCAGAGGCTGAGATTGATATGGCGACTGCATCGACCCCGCATTGTATTGAGTCATCTATATCAGATACAACTGCCCTGTTCCACCCAAGGACACTGCAGTTGAGTCCAAGTGCGGAAATTGCTTTTATTGCATCTTTCTCGTCTCCGCCCATTGTGGGTATGCCTGCTTCAATCTGATGCACTCCTATTTTATCAAGCATCTTTGCAATGTGGATCTTTTCATCGTTCGCAAATACAACCCCTGCAGTCTGTTCCCCGTCTCTTAAGGTTGTATCATCAATTTTAATATTTTTTGGTTCAATTTTAGTTCCGGCTTTTTTTGAAAATTCAGTAAACAGATCAAGGCCTCGCATTGACATCAACTCCTTATATAAAAATTTTATTGGTTAAAATACTGAAATTTAAAACTTCATGTTAAATTTTACACTCTTTTAAAAAAAAATCCATAAAATTGCCATAAATTTAAAAATATTAACATAAAATTAACCAAACTCAAAAAAATGTTATTTTATAAAGCAAAATTTAAAAATATTTATAAAATATCAGGCTAAAAAATACAAAATAGGATTAATTTTTTGATGACAGTATATTTTCAGTAAAAAATATTTGAGGGACTTGATGCAGACACAGTATAAGGAGACCTGCTAAAATGAGCCGGCTGATGATGGCGCCGCCGCTTTTAAAAATTTCTAATACCGGATTACCCTTTAATTACCCCCAGCGGTTCAAGCTTTGCAACTTTTTTTGAAATTCCTGCATTATGGGCAATCTCTATTACTTTTTCGGCATCTTTGTATGCCTGGGGCGCCTCTTCTGCCAGGCTCGAATAACTGTCAGCCAGGACAACTATGCCCTTTTTTTTAAAAAGATCTCTTTTCAGATCAGATGCATTTATGTTCTTTTTTGCCTTTGCCCTGCTCATCAGCCGGCCGGCGCCATGACATGTTGAACCGAAGCAGTCACTTACCGCTTTTGCTGTTCCTGCCATTACAAATGAATACCTGCCCATATCTCCGGGTATTATTACCGGCTGGCCGATATTTCTGTACTGTGAAGGAATTTTCATACTTCCGGGGCCGAATGCTCTTGTTGCGCCTTTTCTATGGACACAGAGGTTAACTTTTTTTCCGTTTATTTCATACTCTTCAAATTTTGCAATATTGTGTGAAACATCATATACAAGATCCATTCCAAGGTTCTGCCATGTTTTTGAAAAGAGCTTCTGAAATGCAAGCCTTACCCAGTGTGCAAGGCAGTGCCTGTTGACTATTGCATAATTAACGGCACATACCATGGCCCCAAAATATTTTTTTCCTTCCGGTGAAGACAATGGTGCGCAGGCAAGCTGCCTGTCAGGAAGCTGTAAACTGTTAAAATAACCTGTCTTCTGCATCTCCTTTAAGTAATCACTGCAGATCTGGTGCCCGAGTCCCCTTGAACCTGAATGTATCATAACCGTTACCTGACCCACATGCAGGCCCATGGCACCCGCTGCTTTATTATCATAAATTTCAGTAACCTTCTGCACTTCAAGAAAATGGTTTCCCGAACCGAGGCTTCCAACCTGGTCGTTACCGCGGTCATATGCCTGTTTGCTCACATAGCCGGGGTTTGCCCCCTCCATGCACCCCTCCTCTTCAGCAAAATACCTGTCAGGCTCGTCACCATATCCGTTTTTTACTGCCCATTTTGCTCCAAGGGTAAAAATTTTTTCCATTTCCTGCCTTGAGGTTTTAATTCTTCCCTTGCTACCCAGTCCTTTTGGAACCGCAGAAAACAGCGCGTATATGATTTCCTCCATTCTGTTTTTTATATCATTGAAAGAAATATCTGTTCTTAAAAGCCTCACACCGCATGATATGTCAAAACCAACTCCGCCCGGAGAGATTACTCCACCGTCCGGGTCAAATGCGGCAACCCCGCCAATCGGAAATCCGTAGCCGAAATGTATGTCAGGCATAGCAAAGGATGCGCGGACAATTCCCGGGAGGTTTGCAACATTTACAACCTGAGCAATTGTATTTTCGGCTTTTGCATACTCCAGAATTTCACAGTCGGCGTAAATAATGCCGGGAACAAGCATGCCGGCGCTTCTATCCTGCCCTATCTCATATTTGAATTTCTCAAGTTGATTTATCCGGTAATCTGCCACTTTTCGCCCCCTTTATACTACCAGTCA
>Ga0233425_10008135_pt1 | contig 14155 bp, 7 predicted proteins | sample Watercolumn_Towu_2_FD_181712 | JGI IMG/M metagenome (GOLD analysis project Ga0233425, IMG submission 181712) | Freshwater microbial communities from Lake Towuti, South Sulawesi, Indonesia - Watercolumn_Towuti2014_140_MG | ecosystem: Environmental > Aquatic > Freshwater > Lake | place: Indonesia...
GAACGGCAGGAACAGCGCGAGCAACTGGCGGCGCTACAGCAGCGGGTCGCGGCCGCTGTAGTCCCGGTGCTTGCCTTCAACGAAGAACTGGAAACCCTACTGTGTGCGCGCCTGCTGGGCGCGGGCTACCACACGCATCGAGGTGAATGGCGGAGGAGACAGTATGCCAAACCGAAACGAGCACAGTGACACCGCCGCGCGAGACGCCTTTCGGGCGCTGGTCAAGCAGGCCAACGCGGGGGACGAAACTGCCCTGGCCGAACTGCGGCAGACCTTGAGCGACAATCCGCAGATCTGGCAGGCGGTCGGCAATCTGGCCCTGCACGCCCGCATGGTCCTGGCACGGGCGATTGCGGGCGGCGATCAGTTCGTTCTGGATTCACTGCTGCGGTACGCGAACGAACTGGAGTCAAGCCTGGTCGCGCCGCAATCTGGCCCACTGGAGCGGCTCGCGGTGCAGCGGATCGTGGCCGCATGGTTGGAGTGCAATTACGCGGCCCTGCAAGGCGCCGAGCCGCATGGGGAGACGCTGAAGCACGCCAAGTTCGCCCTGGAAATCCGCGAGTCCGCCGATAAGCGCTTCCACGCCGCCATCAGGAGCTTGGCACTTGTGCGGCAGATGTTGCCCGGCAACGCCAGCGTCGATCACAGTCGACATGCCGCGCTGGCCCAGAAGCCGATCAACGGCAACGGCGATCATCATGCTGTCCCTGCGCACTTGCAGGTTCTATTCGGCGAGGACGGCCAGAGCCATGCTCCCGTCAATCGCATCGCCAAGCACCTTGCCGCTCGAAGCAACGGCCACGCGAGGCGCCTTCAGGTCGTGGGCGAAGAAACGGCTGCACCCGGGCCGGCCACAAAGTAGTCTGCGAACCGGTCTGCCCTGCAAGAGACGCAGCCAGAAGTCCAGATGCCCGGACAATTGAGCTCCGCTCATGCGGCCGAGCAGCAGCGCACGACGGTTTCCGGCACGCGCAACCCAATTATCGACAATAAGATCGTGCATTGCCTGGGATGGGCCGGGCTGCATTGCAACGACACACCACGATTGGCAATGCAGTTCTGCACGGCCTCCTCGCGGCGTTCCGAATCGAGGAGGCGGAAGGAGATGCGTGCGTGCAGACAGATGGCCGGCAACATCGACAGAGAGCCCTCATGCCAGGCGGCAACTCCCGCCTCTACTTCGGTTGAGAACTGAAACGCCGGCAAACTACGTGCCCAACGCAACGCGAAAGCGGGGCATCGCAGCCGCCCGGACAATCCCCACTGCCCCGCTGTTGAGGGGGAAAAGTGCAAGGGCGTATCTTCGGCTCCGGATCGGCAGGGGCTAATTGACGCCACCATCGGATGCTAGCCATAATGGGGCCATTCGCGGTTGGGTCTGCACTCTGACACGAAAGGGGATCGCTCATGGGCGTTCGTGTCGTTAGACGTGTAGGAGGGCGTTCTGATCGCCCTTCTCCTGACGCCCAGCCGCTTGGCCGGACACTCATGCCCGGCTTCCGCAGGCTGGTGTTTGAGCCGCTGGAAAACCGGCGCCTGCACCACAGGGCAAACTCCTGCCGCGACGTTCTACCGCCGGCCGCAGGTCGTTCTTTGGGTTCGGACTTGGGCCACGTCGTTCGCGGTCGATTCGGGGGCGTTGACGCGCAGCGAGAGCCGTGTAGAATAAACTACGTAGGGTTGGTACTTCCTAACCAACTCACGCAAAAAAACTGCAGCCCGTCGGGAAACTCCCCTGCAACTCTTTCTCGGCCAGCCCACCGCACTGAGCGGCGGCCGCTCTTTCGTCGCGTGGTGGATGTGACGCCGCCTTCGCTGATAGTCTTTCTCGGCGGATGCTCAATGTCGCGGCCGATGCGCGGATCATCCAACTCGTCAGCACCTCGTTTGCTGAGAGCCGCAGGCAGGCAACCGTCAGAATGAAGGAGACAAACCCATGTCGCTGATTCAATCGCATCGCTCTACAGTCCTTGCTCATCTTGAACGCCTCCGGTGCCGGTGTCTGCTTGTCGCCCTCTTTGGGATGGTCATGGTGGCAGCCGGCACTGTGCAAGCCGAGGACTGGTCGCCGATCTGGACCACCGCGACCCTGTCTAAGGCGCGATATTTCCTCTCGGCCACTTCCGCGGGCAACAAGGTGTTGTTCGCTGGCGGGTGTGGGAGCAGTAAGGAAACCAACGCCGTGGATATCTACGACGCGGCCAGCGGCACGTGGTCCACCGCCACATTGTCGCAGGCACGATTTCATCTTTCGGCTGCCTCGGCGGGCGGAAAGGCCTTTTTCGCTGGGGGTTACTACGCCGACGGTGCTCGCAGCAGCGTTGTCGATATCTACGATGCGGCCAGCAACTCTTGGTCTACCGCGACGCTCCCCCACGCCCGCTATTGTCTCGCGGCGGCGTCCGCGGCCGGTAAGGTCTTCTTCGCTGGCGGGTTTGGCGACGAGGGCGAAACAGATGTAGTAGACATCTACGACACGGCAAGCGGCGCTTGGTCCACGGCAACGTTGTCACAGGCGCGTTGGGGCCTATCTGCCGCGGCGGTAGGCACTAAAATCTACTTTGCGGGCGGCAAGCCAACCGAGTATACCAAGAGCGATCGCGTAGATATCTATGATACAGTCGCCGGTACATGGTCCACCGCCACACTGTCGCAGGCGCGATCCACGCCAGCCGCCGCGTCCGCGGGCGACAAGGTCGTTTTCGGCGGCGGGTATCGATACGAGTCGTACGACGTCGCCAGCAGCGTAGCAGATATCTTCACTGCAACGACTGGCACGCGGTCCACCGCCGCGCTGACAGAGGCACGATCGCTGCTCTCGGCAGCGTCCGCGGGCGACAAAATCCTATTTGCAGGGGGGGCTGGCCCTACAAACGCCTCCGGCAGCACTGTAGACGTTTATGACACTACTCAGGAAACATGGTCCACGGCCACCCTATCGCAACCGCGCTCCGGCCTCGCGGCTGCATCCGTCGGCGACAGAGCGTTTTTCGGCGGGGGCTATTGGGACAGCTACAGCAGCGTTGTGGACATCTACCACTACATGTCCCAGAATTACGGCACGATCACCTCATCCAAAGTGTTCACCCTGCAGGATCACGCGACCGTTGCCGGATTGATGCACCTCACCGCGCCAGGTAGTCTTAGCCTGGCCACTTACAGCCTGACCGTCGGTTCCATGAGCGGCGACGCCCCAATCAACCTGGGCAGCAGCACACTCACGGTCGGCAGCGACAATACCCCCATCGCAACCTATTCCGGGGTCATCAGTGGCAGCGGACGAATGGTGAAGACCGGGACCGGTACGCTGGTTCTTGCTGGCAACAACACCTACTCTGGCGCTACGGACTTCAACGGCGGGGTCATCCAGGCATCGGCTCTCGCTAATCTGGGAGTCGGCGGCGCCCTGAACTTCAACGGCGGCGGGCTGCAATGGGCACCATCGGCTACCTTCGATCCTTCGGTCCGTACCATGACCTTTACCGGCGGCGCCACGTTCGATATTGGTGGCAACACGGTTACACTGGCCAACGCGATCGGCAACAACGGCCCTGGCGGCTTAACGAAGAGTGGCAGCGGAACGCTCATTTTGCGCGGACCCGCCGCGTACTCTGGTGGCACAACCATCAATGCTGGCCGATTGTCGGCTGGAAGCGGCTCGACGCTTAGTGGAAACCTCGCGGTCGCCGCCTCGGCCCAATTCGAGAACAGCGGCGGCAACGTCCACCTAGCCAACCTGTCCAACGGTGGCACGTTTCTAGGCAACGCGCGCATCAGCGGCACTTTCTCCAACCAGTCCACCGGCAGCGTGCGGATCGCCGCCGGCCAGACCGTGTTTATCGACGGCACCACCGCCACGCATACCAATGTTGGGCTCATCGAGGTCATCAGCAACCCCAACGTGCTCGGCGGTCAGGCAGAGTTCACCTGCCTCGGCCCGTTGACAAATGCCGCCGGCACAGGCTTGATCACCGGCAAGAACGCCATGCTGCGATTCGAGGGCGGCCTGACGAACCAGGGTTCGATCGGTCTGAGCTACGGCAACAACGACGTGTACGGCAAGATCAACAACACAGGCAGGATCGCAATCGGCGGAAACACGGCCGTCACCTTCTATGATGATCTGGTCCAGAACGGAACGCTAACCGTCAGCGCTGCCGGCAGCACGCGAGCCAGCGCCGTCTTCTTCGGGGCAGTCACCGGGTCCGGCGGGTTCGCCGGCGGCGGCGATGTCATGCTCCTTGGTGATCTGCGTCCTGGTAATAGCCCCGGCAACGTGGTGTTCGACGCCAACGTGTACCTCTCGCCTTCGACCACGACCGTGATGGAACTCGGCGGCCTCAGCCCGGGGACTCAATACGATAGAATCGACGTGGGCGGCAGCCTTTCTTTGGGCGGCACTCTGGACGTGGTGCTGATCGGCAACTTCGCTCCCAGCCCTGGCGACCGATTCGACCTGCTTGACGGAAATGTTTCCGGGACGTTTGACGCGGTGGCGCTGCCGCCCCTGGGCCCCGGCCTGAGTTGGGACGCGAGCAACCTGTACACCAGCGGGACCATCACGGTGGTCCCAGAGCCGGGCACGCTCGTGCTGCTCTTGATGGGTGCGGCGGGCGTGCTGGCATGGATCGCCGGGTTCCGTCGCGGACGTATCGCCAGGGCGTAAACATGCGGGGGTTTAGACCATGTGGCGGACCCTTATAAAGAAGTTCGGCTCGCTGGTCGGCATTCCGACCGCCGCGCGGAAAAGCAACCGCCGCCTGCGGGACTATCACCGCCGGCTGGGCTACGAACCGCTCGAATACCGCCGACTGCTGTCTACCCAAGAGTTGATCATCAATGGAGCGTTCGCGGGCGACGTATCGACGTCCGATTGGCCACGCACCGGCTACTTCCAGGCCGATTCGAGATTCTACAACCATCACAATGCGTTGGGGTACGCCTATCTTTCGGGTACCAACGGGCAACCCCGCGATAATCTCTGGGGTGAACTTTCCCAACAGTTCACGATCCCCTCCAACGCAACGCAAGTCACGCTCAGCTATTGGATCAATGTCTCGTCGGTCGACACCGGTTCCGTGGCGCACGACTTCCTTACCGCCTCGATAGAGACTGCTTCCGGCACCTACCTGACGAGCGTGGGCTTTTTTACCAATCGTGACGCTCGCGCTCCCGGAGACTATGTTAACCCGTGTTACGACCTGACCTCCTATAAGGGCCAGACCGTCAGGCTTCACTTCATCGGCACGACCGACGCGAGTCTTCCAACCGTGTTCCGGATCGACGATGTAAGCGTAACCGCGGAAATGCCCTCGACCGCCATCACGACCACCATGTACGTCCATTACGGAAGCGAGACTGGGCCGCTACTGCCGGGCACGCGTGTGATGGGCACGGACGGCGCGGGGCAGAGTTTCGACCAGTTGACCAACGCCAGCGGATACGTGACGCTGCCGGGTTCGCCGGGCACCTGGCAGTTCACCATCCAGAAGGCGGGCTATGCCGACAACTCCTGGAGCCAGCCGATTACGCAGTCCCAGGCGCGGCACGCGTACTTCACTGCGGAGCAGACGACGCCCACCACGGGGCTGATTCGCAACGGAACCTTCTCGGGTACGGTGTCCATGTCCGATTGGTCGCGCACCGGCTACTTCCAGGCCGATTCGAGGTTCTCCAACTACCACGATTCAGCCGGTTACGCATACCTGTCGGGTTTGGACGGGCAGCCCACCAACAACCTCTGGGGTGAGCTCTCCCAACAGTTCACGATTCCTTCCAGCGCAAGCTTGGTGACGCTCAGTTACTGGGTCAACGTCGAGTCCGATGATACCGGGTCGACTGTCCATGACGTTCTCACTGCTACGCTGGAGACCTCATCGGGTGGATTTCTGGCGGGCGTGGGCTCCTACTCGAATCTGAACCGTCGCGCTGCCGGAAACTACGTCAACGTGACCTACGACCTGACGGCCTACAAGGGCCAGACAGTCAGACTCCACTTCATCGGCACCACCGACGCGACTCTTCCCACGGTCTTCCGCATCGACGACGTAAGCGTCACGTCACAGACCACTTCCAATGCGGACGTGACGGCCACCGTCTGGGTGCGCTACGGCAGCGCGAGCGGCCCGGTGCTTGCGGGGGCGCGAGTGACGGGTACCGACGGGGCTGGACGGAGTTTTGACCAGACCACGGACGCTGGCGGCTACGTGGCGGTGGTAGGCACGCCCGGGGCGTGGCAGTTCAGCATCCACAAGGACGGCTATCAGGGGAAGTCATGGTACGAGGCAGTTACCGGTTCTGGTACCTGGTGCCGATGGTTTGACGCCCAGCAGAACCCCTGTGCAGACTACCCGGACGCGCTTTGGGTCTCCGGCGTTCCTGCGGGCAACTACACGCCCGCGTCGCGCACTGCTGGCGACATTCGCTGGATCGTGATCCACACGAGCGATGGCACGGCAAATTCGGCTATCAACTGGTTCAAGGATCCGGCCGCGCGCTTCATTACCCACTACCTGGTTGCTCGCGACGGCACGGTGTATCAGTTTGTGCGCAACCACGATATTACCTACCATGCCGGCAACAACCCGTATAGCGAGCGCAGCATCGGCATCGAGCACGCGCAGTACGGTGACGAGGTGCCCACCGAGGCGCAGTATGCGGCGTCGGCCAAGCTGGTCAAGTGGCTTTGTGCTCAGTACGGCATCGCGCTTGTGCTGCCTGGCGGCATCGCCCCAGCCGACCCGGCCAGCGGGAGCGGGATCATCGGCCACAACCAGATCCCGCACCCAACCATGCCAAGCGTCGGCGGCGGCATCAGTCGCCATACTGACCCGGTCAACTGGGATTGGCCACATTTCAATGCCTTGATTGCGTCACCGACAGCTTCGCGGCCCGGCGCGCCGCAAACCCTCACGGCCAAAGCAACGTCTCCCACGAGGATCGAATTGTCGTGGTTCGCGGGCGCCGGCAGCGCGGACGGGTATCGAATCGACTACAAGCTCGCTACCGCCTCGGCTTGGGACCACTTTGGTGACGTGGCGGCGGGAGTGACGACTTTTGCGCGCGACGTTTGGGAGGGAGTGAAGAGCGTCGTCTTTCGCGTTTTTGGATGGAATCAAGGTGGCGGCTCGGAGCCGTCGAACGTGTCGACCGTCCCAACAACCCCTTCCCAGCAGCCTGTGGGATCTCGCGTGGAGTTCCAACGCGATGCGTTCTTCAGAGAGTACCAGACTCGGTTTGGATGGCTTAGCTCAACCGCAAGAACGAACCTGGACGGGTTATTGCGGTTCATGGAAACGGATCCAAACCTCGACCTGACGAGTTCCCAGAACAGGTCGAGTTCCCAGCAGAGGTGTTGGGCGGCCTACATACTTGCCACGGCAAAACGCGAGACGAGGGAGTTCTCACCTGAGCCGGAATGGGCGGGCTTCGAGTGGGAGAATTACGCCGAAGATGGATTCATTGAAGCGGACTACTTCAACTGGCGGTACGGAATTGAGACTACCGCTCACGATGGTCGCGACTGGCCATTGGACAAACCGCGCAACAAATATGGCAGGCTCTACTGCGAGGACCTAGGGAACACGGAGCCGGGAGATGGCTACAAGTACCGCGGGCGAGGCTATATTCAGGTTACGGGGCGCTACAACTATGGCAAACTCGGTCAAACCCTGTTCCCGGACATGTTAAGCGATCCGAATGACCTCCTGAACAATCCGGATCGGCTGTCAGAGCCTACGTCCGCCTACGCGTTCTCTTCGTACTGGATGCTTGTGAAAAGCATGAAGAACGGGGGGAACTTGAGTTGGTACATTCGCAACGACAGCCCGACCGAAGACGATTACATCGACGCTCGTGAACTCGTCGCAAATTATAATGCTGGTCCCGTCGCACATGACGCACAGGACTTTGCGAAGATTATCACGAGTGACGGAGTCCTGAGCTATGTCCCGAATGGTAGCTTCGCGGGAGGCTCCTTGGCACGCTGGGGCGTGGACGGCAACGGCTCCGTGAACCCCGTTCAGAGGCCGAGTGATGGCACCTATGCAGCGAGTGTTTTGTCTGCGTCACCTGTAACGCTCTACCAGACGATTCTCACGCCTCCGGATGCATTTGACTTGAGTTTCGATTATCAGTTCCAGACAACCACGGGAACGCTTGATGTTATCCTGAACTCAGCAGTTGTTGCAACCATCGACGCGCCGCAGACGGTGCCGAGTATGCCATCGACGCACACGCTCACGGTGACCGATCCTGCATTACTAAACCAGCCGGACGCAGTTCTCCAGTTCCGCCTTGACGGCCCATCCGGTTCGCAGGTCTTGTTGAGCAGCATTGTCGGCGGTGCGCTCGTGCCCTTGACCACCGAGACTGAGTGGACATCCGCAATCAACGCAAACTGGAATGACGGTGCTAATTGGGGCGGCCCGATACCCAGTGGCCTGGGCAACGCCGTCAAGTTCGGCACGGCGATCGGCGACAACGCGGCAACCGTGACGCTAGATGTCGGCCCGACGATCAGCCAACTGACGTTCGACAATCCAGACGGCGGCAGCTATAGCATCGTCGGCACCAATGCGCTGACGTTGGACAAGGGCGGCAGTCCCGTGCCGATCACCGTGGTCGCGGGCAACCACAGTATTGATACCCCGGTGGTTCTGCAAAGCGACGTGGCCATCAGTACGGCCGCCGGTGCCAACCTGACCATCTCCGACGTGATCAGCGGTCCCGGCAAGTCGCTCACCAAACGTGACGCCGGCACACTGGTCCTCACCGGCAGTAATATCTATTCCGGTGGCACGAATCTCAGCGGCGGTCTGATCCAGGCCGTGTCCCTCGATAATCTGGGGACAGGTACTGTCCTGGATTTTGACGGTGGTGGGCTGCAATGGGCGCCTTCGAGCATATTCGACCCCTCGTCACGTACTATGTCGTTCACGGGCGATGCTACGCTGGACGTCAACGGCAATACGGTTACGCTGGCCAACTCGTTCGGGAACGGCGGGCCGGGGGCGATGACAAAGCTGGGCACCGGCACGCTCATAGTACAGGGCGTCGCGGATTACACGGGCGGTACGAGTGTCAACGCTGGCCGACTGGTGGCCGGCAGCGGTTCGACTCTGAAGGGGAACCTCGACGTTGCCGCCGGGGCTCAGTTTGAGAATAGCGGCGGTAACGTTCACCTTACGGATCTCTCCAACAACGGCACGGTTCTTGGCGGCGCGCAGGTCACCGGCACCTTCTCCAATCAATCCGGCGGCAGCGTGCGGCTGGCCGCTGGGCAGAACATGTCGATCGACAACAGCACCGCCAGCCATGCCAACGCGGGGCTCATCGAGGCGATCGGCAATCCCAACGTACCAGACGGCCAAGCAGAGTTCGTCTGCCTTGCTCCGTTGACGAACGCCGCCGGGACGGGTCTGATTACGGGCCGAAATGCCACGCTGCGCTTCGATGGTGGCTTGACCAACCAAGGCTCAATCGGCCTGACCTACGGCACCAGCGACGTGTACGGCCAGGTCAACAACACAGGCAAGATCGCCATCGGCGGGAACACATTGGCAACCTTCTACAATGATGTCGTGCAGAATGGTACGCTGATCGTCAGTGCCGCTGGAAGCACGCACGCGAGTGCGACCTTCTTGGGAGCACTGAGGCAGGGCGGTGGCTCGCTCTCCGTCGGAGATGGCGCGACCCTCACAGCCGACACGATTGAGATTTCTGGCGGTACCATCTCCGCCAGCGGCCCCGCTGCCGTGGTCACTGCCAGCCTTGCCTACACAAGCCCGACCAGCAGCACCTTCCAGGGCATCTTGGCCGGTAGCGGCAAGACGCTGACGCTCGATAACCCCGCGGCCACTCTCACGCTCAGCGGTAACAACACCTACACGGGCGGCACCACGATCCTGGCGGGCACACTGATCGTCGGCAGTTCCAATGCCCTGCCTGCCGATGGGAACCTGATAATCCGCGGCAACGGCACCGTCGATCTGGGCGGGCACACGGTAACCGTCCGCTCACTGACGCTGGAATCAGGCAGCCTGACCAACGGCACCTTGAACGCCACCTCGTACACGATCAAAGGCGGCACGGTCAGTGCGACGCTGGGGTCGGGTCCGATCATCAAGCAGACGACGGGGCCGGCAACCGTTACCACCCCCATCAACGCCACAACCGTCGACGTGCAGGCCGGCCAACTCACGGCCACCAGCATCGTGGCCGACACGTTGGTAATCGGTGCCGGCTGCTCGGTCGTGATTGCAGAGACCGTGCCGGGAACCAGTGTCGCATCCCAAGCAGCGACAACTATCACGACGGCAGCCACCGAATCGACAACAGCAACCACGAGCCTAACGACGATCCAGACTCCCCTCGAGCCGGTGCCCGTAGATCCGCTTCCCGTGACGCCCGTTTCGCAACCGGCCACCTCGCCGACCGAGAATCCCCAGCCGTTGTCGGCACTCACGCCGTCGCCGGCCGCCGCAGACGCCGTGTTGGCATTGGCAGTGCAAGCCATACCCGAAGTCATCGCGATTGCTCCGGTTGCCCTCATTGCCCAGCCAGCGCCCCAGGCCGTTCCGACCGTGGCGATTCCGACATCCGGTCGCCGCGTTGATTCGGCGGCCCTCGATCACTTGGCGCTGCTGGTGGCCTGGGAGCGTTCCGCGACCGAGCTTTCGGCCCAGCGGCACCTGCGGGCGCTCGACACACTGATGGCCGAGGGTAGATCGTTCCTTGCCGAATCGCCCGACATGTTTGCTACTGCCAGGCCTGTGCGAAGGAGGATGGGAGTGGGATCCGTCAGCGTTTGATCGCTGCGGAAGCGGACTTTGAAGCGCCGCCAATGGGCACTGGATAGGGCCCTCGCACGCTGGCGCCCGAGTTTCCGCCGCACCCGACCGCTCGCTACCTCCCGCCCTGACCCCGCAATCTGCCGGCACTTCGAGCCGCATCATCTGGCGCGCTCTACCGCCAGATGATTTTGGAGGGGGTCTACTTGACACCCGGGACCGCGGGACTAGGCTGATAGATGCTGCCCGGCACTGGGCCGGGGGTGTGTTTCGGCCAATAGAGGAGTAACAACGACGGCCGCCTGACGGCCTGAAACGACAATTTGAACGACGCGTACGCGTCAGGCTATTGCTTCCCGCAAAACGACCAACCTGAGCCGCAAGGCTCTTGAAGTAGAGAAGCAGTGCTTGGCCCGAGCGCTCCCTGCCAAAGGGAGCGTCGGCCTTGTGCTGTTCTCTACTGCCCCTTGGTCGGGGTTGCGGGAGCGGCCTTGGTTCGGCGCTCCTTTTTTGTTGCTGGGGCACGATCCTCCGGTTTGTTCGTGAGACGCCCGTTTGATCGCCGCGGTCGCTTTTCCGTACGAGGTGAAGCATGGCTTCTCTTGAAGTCTTCTGTCCATTGGGGCATTGTCTCCAGGTAACCGAGGCCCAGTTCCACCGGACAGTAAACTGCCCAACGTGCAACACGCCGTTTGTCGTCCCCGACCTCAGCACGGCCCAGCGTACGCTCCCGGCGCCATTGCCTGGCCGCGTCCCGGCTAAATCGGAGGGTTGGCGTGCAATATGGGAATGGCTGACGGTCAAGGACGAGCCGAAAGTCCGTGCTTGGCGTGTTGGCGGTGCTGCCCTTCTGTTGGTGTTGCTCCTGATCTTCTTGGTGTCGCGGTGCTCCAAGTCACACCCGACCCCAGGGAGCTCGGATTCAGGTAGTGCTTCTTCTCAGAAGTATGCCGCCGCCATTGAAGAAGTACTTCGACAGGATCGTGAGAACAGCCAGCGAATGCAGTCGAGACACAGTGATAAGGCGGCTGTTCAAGAGTACGTGCAGGCGTTTGACCGGATTGACCTGCGTGCTTGTCCGCCAGAGTTTCAGCAGGCGTTTCTCAAACACAAAGACGCATGGAGTGCAACTCTGCCCATTATCGAGAAGTATGAAGGCTTCTCGGGAGGACTGCTTGCGCTTCTTGAGGGCATGAGCAAGGTGGAAGACAGCGTTAAGGAAGTGGACGGACGCATTCGAGAGACGTGGCGTGAGTGCCAGCTGATCGCTCTGCGGCATGGCGTGAAGATTTCCAACTGACCGTTATGCCGAGGCGATGTGAATGGAAAAAGGGATAAAGAGGCCGGGAGTCTCTTGTCGTCCGTTGCGGACATGAACGAAAGACACCCGCGCTGTTCGTGCCGCCGGTACTCTGCGGCGCAACTTGGATCGAGGGAGAAGGTCGGCCGCCATATTAGATAGCGGAGAGTTCGCAAGAGACAAGTATGGAGAGGTTCCCGGGCCGGGCCGATGGAACCGCGTTTCAGCTTCCGTTCAGGTCACTTTCAGTGTTCTCTGACCATTGGGGCGTCAAGAACTATGCTGAGGAGAGGGTTTATGAAAACGCTATTTGTAGTGCTGTCCGTGCTTGTGTGTGGATGTTTGATTAGCTGTGGTGGGGTTGGAAAGGTCACAGAGGGAGTTAAGAAGGCAGTGCGGTGCAAAGAGTGCCAAGGCACTGGCGAGTGCCAGCAGTGTGGCGGATACGGTGCTACTGGACTTCTCGGTCTTGGGGGAACGTGTAAGAACTGTAAAGGATCTGGAAGATGCCCCAACTGCAAAGGGGCTGGTTGGTAGGGTACATGCACAAGGGCATAGTATTTCTGGACGTCGGTCTACAGTCGCACTTACGGATGAAGCCTGCAAGGTGAACCGGCATTAGAGGCTCTTGCTCATCATTTTCTGACAGCTAAGGAGAAGGGCCCGGCACTTGGCCGTCGTCGGACGGCCATGCACCGGGCGTAGCAAACAGTATTTCGCAGCCATCTCTCGCAGAATCCTACGCCGCCATCGTCTCATCCCCGACGAACGCGCGCCACGACTCGGCCAGCTCGCGACGAAGCTGCGACACGCGGCCCTCGCTGACCTCGAACTTCCGGGCCGCTTCGCTCGTGCGATCACCCATCGCCAGCGACTCGGCGATGCGGCAATCGCGTCGAGGCAGACTCGCAAGCCAGGCGGCGAAATCGCAGCGAAACGCAACGACATCGGGCACTGGCGACGAGCGAGTATCCACGATCACCGCCTCTCGCCAGCCGTTCTCTTCGTCGTCGAAGTGGTCGATCGACTCCACCTTGACGTTCTTCCGCTGCTGGCAGTAGGGGCTCAGCACGTCGTTGATGTTCAAGGAGCAGCCGACCTTTCGCCCATCCTTCACCTGGCTGACGGCGAAGTGTGCCAAAACGCTCGGGTAGGCCAGATCGAGTTTCTGCAATTCGGCCAGGCGGGCCACGGCACGACAGGCGTTGCAGACCGCTTCCTGCACGGCCTCCTCCTGTGCCTCTGGGTCAAGCTGGCGGAACGCGATGCGGGCATGGGTTTCGATTGCCGGCAGCATGCGAAGAAATGCCTGGTGCCACGCAGGAGCAACCGACGTCGGAGCAGAAGCAACACGTACCATGAGAGCGACCTCCGGAAAAGGGAATGGCCGCCGTGTGAGGCGGCCGTGTTGAGAAACACGTAACCGCCCCGCACGCGCGAGGCACGAAGAGAAAGCCGACAGCCGACCAGTGCGGCCGATCAGCGGGACTCAGATCGAAGGCACGAAGTCCTGATAGCTAAGCAGCGGAGCCGAACCTGCGATGCCGGGAAACGGCCGCTGTTCGCTCTCGGGCCGCCTCTGCACGCCGGAATCGGGCCTTCGCAAGGATAATCCCCGCGTCTCAGCTTATAATGCCCTGTGAATGGTCCCTTTTTCACCAGTTGCGGACGCCGCGGGCCTGCAAGAAAGCCGTAGAGCCCTCCAGCGCGCGCCTGAGGCGCTCGGAGCAGTCGATGAGCCCAAAATGCCATTTTCGGCAAGAGGCGCTCAGACAGCGCGCTACGCGCTGCAGCGGCGTGGCGGGGATATTCTGGAAATAATCGACAATCAAATGCCGCAGGCAGAGATTTTGATCAGCTGATCAAAATCACCAAGGGACCGGCGGATTGTTCGCGGGCACTCGATCGGCCCCAGAAAACGGATTTCCAGAGCTAAGCAGGCGTCCGCAGCCCGAAATGCGTCGAAGAACAACCACGATACGCACGGCAACCACGACGACCATGCCGAACACAACGCCCACAACGACCCGACGCACACGGTCGGAACAGAGTGGAACTTGGC
>Ga0233425_10008136_pt1 | contig 14155 bp, 12 predicted proteins | sample Watercolumn_Towu_2_FD_181712 | JGI IMG/M metagenome (GOLD analysis project Ga0233425, IMG submission 181712) | Freshwater microbial communities from Lake Towuti, South Sulawesi, Indonesia - Watercolumn_Towuti2014_140_MG | ecosystem: Environmental > Aquatic > Freshwater > Lake | place...
CCGCCTCGGGCCCGTCGCGGGCGTCATGTCGCGCAAGCCGATCCATCTGCTCACCGAGGAGGAGCGGAAGCAGGTTCCCAAGATGAAGGACCTGTGGATCGACATCGGCGCCGAGAACAAGGCCGACTGCGAGAGCGTCGTCCGCGTCGGCGATGCCGTCACGCTCGAGCTCGAAGTGCGTGAGTTGCGCCGCAACCTCGCCTGCTCCGTCGCCATGGACGACAAGGTGGGCCTGTGGGTGGTGCTCGAGGCGTTTCGCCGGGCGGTGGCGGCGGGCCCGCTGCCGTGCAGCCTGTACGTGGCCTCCACGGTGCAGGAGGAGATCGGCCTCCGCGGCGCGCAGACGAGCTCGTATGGCGTCGATCCCACCGTGGCCATCGCGGTGGACGTGACCCACGCGACCGACTGCCCCACGATCGACAAGAAGGCCGAAGGGGACGTGGCCCTCGGCAAGGGGCCGGTCGTGTTCCGCGGGCCCAACATGAACCCGCACGTGGTGAGCCGCCTTCTGGCGGCGGCGCAGGCACGGTCGATCCCGGTCCAACTCGCGGCCAGCGGCCGGGCCACGCCGACCGATGCGAACGTGCTGCAGACCACGCGGGCCGGCGTGGCGACGGGCCTCGTGAGCGTGCCCAACCGCTACATGCATTCGGCGGTCGAGACGATCTCGCTCGACGACGCCGACCGCACGGCCGACCTTCTCGCCGCGTTCGTTCGCGGCCTCGAAGGTCCGATCTCCTGGGCGCCGTAGTCACCGCACGTCGGCCCCTGCCAAATCGGCACCGGGCCGTGCTGACGCGGGGCCGGGCGCGCCTGCCGCAACGCCGCGAACCCGCGGAAAACGCGAAAAACCGCCCGGGCTCGGTCGCGATGGCACGAGGGTTGCTTTCCTGAGGGGCGTCCCGACGATGGGCTGCCAATCCGTCACCTGTACCTGACACACAGTCGAGAGGAGTCTTCCGTGGCCAAACAGATGGTGTTCGATGACGAGGCCCGTCAGCCGCTGCTCGCCGGTGTTTCCAAGCTCGCCCGCGCGGTGAAGAGCACGCTCGGCCCCCGCGGCCGCAACGCCGTGCTCGACAAGGGCTGGGGTTCGCCCAAGGTCACCAAGGACGGCGTGACCGTCGCCGAGGACATCGACCTCGAGGATCCCTACGAGAATCTCGGCGCCCAGCTCGTGAAGGAGGCCGCCAGCAAGACCAACGACGTCGCCGGTGACGGCACCACGACGGCCACCGTGCTCGCCGAGGCCATCTTCCGCGAGGGGATCAAGATGATCGCCGCGGGCGCCGACCCGATGGCGCTCTCCCGCGGCATTCACAAGGCCGTCGAGGCCGTGTCGAAGGCCGTGCTCGCGATGGCCACGCCGATCGACGAGAAGAACAAGAAGGAGCTCATGCAGATCGCCACGATCGCGGGCAACAACGATCCCACGATCGGCAACGTCCTCTCCGAGGCGTTCCTCAAGGTCGGCAAGGACGGCGTGATCACGGTCGAGGAAGGCAAGCAGTCGGAGACCTCGGTGGACGTGGTCGAGGGCATGCAGTTCGACCGCGGCTTCCTCTCGCCTCACTTCGTGACCGACGCCGAGAGCCAGGTCTGCGAGCTCGAAAACCCCTACATCCTCGTCTATGAGGACAAGATCTCGAGCGCCAAGAACCTCGTGCCGCTGCTCGAGGCGATCAGCAAGTCGGGCAAGCCGCTCGTGGTGATCGCCGAGGACGTGGAGGGCGAGGCGCTCGCCACGCTCGTCGTCAACAAGCTCCGCGGCATCGTGCAGTCGGTGGCGGTGAAGGCCCCCGGCTACGGCGACCGCCGCAAGGCGATCCTCGGCGACATCGCCGTGCTCACCGGCGCCCAGGCCATCTTCAAGGACCTCGGCATCGCGCTCGACGGCGTGAAGCTCACCGACCTCGGCCGGGCCAAGAAGGTGATCATCGAGGCCGAGAACACCACGATCGTGAGCGGTGCCGGCGCCAAGGCGGCGATCGAGGGCCGCGTGGCCCAGATCCGTGACGAGATCACGAAGACCACGAGCGACTATGACCGCGAGAAGCTCCAGGAGCGGCTCGCGAAGCTCGCCGGCGGCGTGGCCCAGATCAACGTGGGCGCGGCCACCGAGACCGAGATGAAGGAGCGGAAGGCCCTCATCGACGACGCCAAGAGCGCCGTGCAGGCCGCCCTCACCGAGGGCATCGTCCCCGGCGGCGGCGTGGCCCTCCTCCGCAGCGAGAAGGCCCTCGAGAAGCTCGACGTCGATGGCGACGAGAAGATGGGCGTGTCGATCGTGAAGAACGCCCTGCGGTATCCGCTCGAGGCGATCGCCGAGAACGCGGGCACCGACGGGTCGGTCGTCGTCAATCGCGTCCGTCACATGAAGGGCAAGAACGACGGCTACGACGCCGACAAGGGCGAGTACTGCGACCTCGTGAGCGCGGGTGTGATCGATCCCGCGAAGGTCGTGCGGACGGCCCTGCAGAACGCTGCCAGCGTGGCGGCGCTCCTGCTCACCACTGACTCGCTCATCACCGAGATCCCGAAGGAGGAGGAGCCGGCCGGCGGCGACCACCACGACCACGGGATGGGCGGCGGCATGCCGGGCATGGGTGGCATGGGGGGCATGGGCGGCATGCCCGGGATGATGTGATCGAGCACCCGGCCCATGCGTGAGAACGACCAACGGACCCTTTTTCCACTCGAACCGGAGACCTGTGACATGGCTGCCAAGAACCTGAAGATCCGTCCCCTCGACGACCGCGTGGTGGTGGAGCCTGTGGAGGCCGAGGAGCGCACCGCCGGCGGCATCGTGCTGCCCGACTCTGCCAAGGAAAAGCCGCAGCGTGGCCATGTGGTGGCGCTCGGCCCCGGCAAACTGCTCGAGAACGGCCAGCGGGCCTCGCTCTCGGTTTCGGTCGGCGACGAGGTCATCTACGGCAAGTACTCGGGCAGCGACATCGAGGTCGACGGCCACGACGTGAAGATCCTCCGCGAGAGCGAGATCCTCGCGAAGGTGCTGGCTTGATCGCGAAGGGGCCATTCGTGGCCCGCTTCGCTCGGCCGGCCGCGGGGAACGCCTGACGTTCCCGGGCCGGCGGGTACCGCCCCTGGCGGTGCCTCGATGACACCAACCCCTGAATCACCATCACGCACCCCCTGAAGTCCACGAAGGAGATCGTCCCGTGCCCAAGCAACTGATGTTCGACGACAGCGCCCGCGCGAAGCTGCTCAAGGGCGTCGAGAAGCTGGCCGGCGCCGTCGCCGTCACGATGGGGCCGACCGGCCGCAACGTGATCATCGACAAGTCGTACGGCGGGCCGACGGTCACCAAGGACGGCGTGACGGTGAGCAAGGAGGTGGACCTCGAGGACGCCTTCGAGAACATGGGTGCGAAGCTCGTCAACGAGGTGGCCTCGAAGACGTCGGATCTCGCCGGCGACGGCACGACCACGGCGACCGTGCTCGCGCGGGCGATCTTCCGCGAGGGCACGCGGAACGTGGCCGCCGGCTCGAACCCCACGGCCGTGCGCCGCGGGATCGAGAAGGGCGTCGCGGCCGCCGTGCAGCGGCTCATGGAACTCGCCCGCAAGGTCGAACGTCCGGAGGAGATCGCCCAGGTCGGCGCGATCAGCGCGAACAACGATCGGGCCATCGGCGACCTGCTCGCCGAGGCGCTCCAGAAGGTCGGCAAGGACGGCGTGATCACGGTCGAGGAAGGCAAGACGACCGAGACCACCGTGCGGTTCGTGGACGGCATGCAGTTCGACAAGGGCTTCGTGTCGCCCTACTTCATCAACAAGCCGGCCGAGATGGAGTGCCAGCTCGACGACGCCCTGATCCTCATCCACGAGAAGAAGATCTCGAACCTGCGGGATCTCCTCCCGCTGCTCGAGAAGGTGGCCCAGTCGGGCAAGCCGCTGCTGATCATCGCCGAGGACGTCGATGGCGACGCGCTGACCGCGTTGGTCGTCAACAAGCTCCGCGGCGTGCTCAACGTCTGTGCCTCGAAGGCCCCGGGCTTCGGCGACCGCCGCAAGGCGATGCTCGGCGACATCGCCACGCTCACCGGTGGCACGCTCATCAGCGAGGACCTGGGCCTCAAGCTCGAGAACCTCGATCTCTCGCACCTCGGCAAGGCGAAGAGCATCACGGTGGACAAGAACGAGACCACGATCGTGCAGGGTGCCGGCAAGCAGGCCGACGTCCAGGCCCGCGTGCAGCAGATCCGCCAGCAGATCGAGAACACGGAGAGCGAGTACGACCGCGAGAAGCTTCAGGAGCGGCTCGCGAAGCTCACCGGCGGCGTGGCCATCGTGTCGGTCGGTGCGGGCACCGAGGCCGAGATGAAGCAGAAGAAGGCCCGCGTCGAGGACGCCCTGCACGCCACGCGGGCGGCCGTCGAGGAAGGCATCGTCCCGGGCGGTGGCGTGGCCCTGCTCCGCTGCCGTGAGGCGGTCGAGAAGGCCCGTTCGCAGGCCAAGGGCGACGAGAAGATCGGTGTGGACATCATCCTCCACGCCCTCGAGGCCCCGATCCGGCAGATCGCCGAGAACGGCGGCATCGACGGCGCCGTGGTGGCCGACGAGGTCGCCGGCAAGGACCTCACCGTGGGCTTCGACGCCAACAAGGGTGAGTACGTCGACATGCTCAAGGCGGGCATCATCGACCCGGTGAAGGTGGTCCGCGTGGCCCTCACGAACGCGGCGAGCATCTCGGGGCTGCTGCTCACGACGGAGGCGCTCGTCACGAACCTGGACAAGGACGAGGCCAAGAAGCGGAAGATCGAGGGCAGCGTCCGCTGACCCACGCGTCCGCGGTGACGGGCCGCTGATCCCCGAGCCGAGCCGGCGCCCCGTTTCCGGGGGCGTCCGGCCCGGTGCCTGCCGAGGTGCGGTCCATGGTTGACCAGCGCGATTTCTACGAGGTGCTCGGGGTCGAGCGGAGGGCGTCGTCCGCGCAGATCACCGAGGCGTATCGCAAGCTCGCGATCCGCTATCACCCCGACAAGAACCCGGGCAACGATGAGGCGGCCTCGCGGTTCAAGGAGGCGGCGCGGGCGTTCGAGGTGCTCTCCGACGCCGATCTCCGCTCGCGGTACGACCGCTTCGGCCATGCCGGGCTGCAGGGAGGTCGCCAGCACGACTTCAACGACCTCTCGGACATCTTCGACGCCTTCGGCGACCTGTTCGGCGGCGGCATGTTCGGCGAGGCGTTCGGCGGCCGCGGCCGCTCTGGGCAACGCGGTCGCAAGGGCCGCGACGTGTTCTGTCAGGTGTCGCTCACGCTCGTCGAGGCGGCCCGGGGCGTCACGAAGACGGTGGAGTTCTCGCGTCATGAGCTCTGCGGGACGTGCGACGGCTCCGGCGCGAAGAAGGGCACGAAGCCGCAGCCGTGTGACTACTGCGGCGGCAAGGGCCAGGTGATCCAGTCGGCGGGCGTGTTCCGCCTGCAGACGACCTGTCCCGCGTGCCGCGGTGCCGGCAGCGTGATCCGCGAGCGCTGCCCCGACTGCGGCGGCGACGGCGTGACCGAAGAGCACGTGGAACGGAAGGTGACGATTCCCGCCGGTGTCGATCGCGACGTGCGCGTGCGGCTTGCCGGCGAAGGCGAGCCCGGGGCCCACGGCGGCCCGCCGGGCGACTGCTACTGCGTGATCGAGATCGAGGAGCATCCCTTCCTCACGCGTGACGGCCGCGATCTCCACTGCGAGGTGCCGGTGAGCTTCACGCAGGCGGCGCTCGGGGCCACGGTCGAGGTGCCGACGCTCGACGGCCCCAAGCCCCTGCAGATCGCCCGCGGCACCCAGAGCGGCGACGTGATCCGCGTCCGCGGGCTCGGCATGCCCGAGGTGCGGGGACGCGGCCTCGGTGACCTCCACGTGCATGTCCACGTGGAGGTGCCCAAGTCGCTCTCGCCCAGGGCCGAGGCGCTCCTCCGCGAACTCGCCGAGGAGGAGCATGCCGCCGTGAGCCCGCGGCGATCGTCGTTCTTCAGCCGGCTTGCCGAATACTTCCAGGGCAAGGACACTGAGCGCGACACCGAGGAGAGTGAACGATGACGGAGGACGAACACGATCCGGGAGACGCCGAGGCTGGCGCGACCGCGGCGGCCGATGGCGGCGAGGCCTCCGCCGACGAGCGGGTGGCCGACCTCCAGGAGCGGCTGCTCCGGGTCCAGGCCGAGCTCGAGAACTTCCGCAAGCGGTCGCGTCGCGAATACGAGGATGCGCAGCGCTACCGCGAGATCGACGTGCTCCGCGACCTGCTTCCCGTGCTCGACAACGTGCTGCGGGCGATCGACGCCTCCGAGAAGACGGCCGACGTCGAGAGCCTGCGGTCGGGCTTTCGGATGACGGCCCAGCAGCTCGAGAAGCTGCTCACGAGCCACGGCTGTCAGACGATCGAGACCGACGGCAGCGCCTTCGACCCGAACGTGCATGACGCGATCCTCCAGCAGGAGGTTCCCGGTGCGGCGGCCGGCACGATCGTGGGGACCGCGAGCCGGGGCTATCGGCTGCACGACCGGGTGGTGCGACCGGCGCAGGTGATCGTCGCGAAGGGAGGGTGAGCGATGCCGACCTACGACTATGTGTGCGACGGCTGCGGACACGCCTTCGAGCTGTTCCAGTCGATGACCGACGCGGTGAAGAAGACCTGCCCGAAGTGTGGCAAGAAGAAGCTGCGGCGGCTGATCGGCGCCGGCGGCGCGATCGTGTTCAAGGGCTCGGGCTTCTACAAGACCGACTACCGCAGCGAGTCGTACAAGAAGGGTGCCGCGGCCGACTCGGGCGGCGGTGCGAGCAAGAAGTCGGATTCGGGCCCGAAGAAGTCGGGCTCGGGCGAGGGCTGATCGATGCCCCGCTGCCCGGTGTGCGATGCCGCCGTTGACCTCACGACGACGCCCACGGTGCCGTTCTGCAGCGACCGCTGCCGGCTCGTCGATCTGGGGCGTTGGCTCGACGAGGCCTACGCCGTGCCCGCGCCGCGGAAGCCGGACGACGAAGCCGGGGATGAACCGGCTGACGGCGATGCCGAAGGCTGACGGCGCGCGGGCTTCGCGCCGCGTATACTCCCGGCGCTCGATCGTGGCGTTCCACGTCGTCGATGCGACGTTCGCCGATCTCTCGAGGGATTGTTCATGACCCATGCCGCCGATCCGTCCGGCACCGTCGTCCACGAGGTTCGCTGGAGCGACGCCTTTTCCTGGTGGTTGCTCTTCCGTGCGGCGGGCGCCGCCTTCTCGCCCACGGTGATCATCCTCGCGCTGTTGGGGGCGGTGGCGACCTGGGCCGGCTGGTCGGTGGCCGACCAGGTGGGGCTTGCGCCGGTCGTGGGGCCGGCCGACGGCGGGCTCGTGCTCCCCGCGTCGGACGCCGCGCCGTCGGCGCTGCCCGCGCCCAGCCGCGCGGCACTGCCATGGATTCACTCGCTCCTCGCCGCCCTGCCGCGGCCGGTCGCCGACGTCTCCGCCGCGGTTGCCCTCCCCTTTCGGCCCACGGCCACGCTCGAGCAGGTGGGAGGGGCGCTCGCCCGGATCGGGTGGTTCGTGCTCGTGTGGTCGATCTTCGGTAGCGGCATCACCCGACACGTGGCCCTGCGACTTGTCGGCGAGGAGGCGCCCGGGCCCGTCGGCGCCACCCTCTTCGGCTCGCGCAAATGGCTCTCGGCCTTCAACTCCGTGCTCTTCGTGCTCGCCGGCATCGCGGCCCTGAGCATCCCGGGGGCGCTTCTCGGCCTCGCGATGCGGACGGAGTGGGGCCTTGCCGTCGCGGGCGCGATCTGGCCGCTCGTGCTCTTCGGCGCCGTCGTGCTGACGATCCTCGCCGTGGGCGTCGTGGCCGGCTGGCCGCTCATGGTGGCGGCGGTGGGCGTCGAGCGGGGCGACAGTTTTCAGGCGATCTCGACCGCCTTCTCCTACCTCTATCAGCGGCCGCTGCATTACGCCTTCTACGCGCTCGTGGCGCTCATCGTGGCCGTGCCGACGCTCGCGGTCGCGGGGCTGTTCGCCGACGCCACGGGCACGCTTGCGATGTGGGCCGCCAGTTTCGGCATGGGGCACGAACGGACCGCCGCGATCGTGGACGGGCTCGCCGGCACGGGCAGCGCGGCGTCCGACTGGGGCGTGAACGCGATCCGGTTCTGGAGCCGCGGCCTGGCCACGGTTGTCGCGTCGTTCGGCTGGGGTTACTTCTGGTCGATCGCGACCGCCGCCTACCTGCTCCTGCGGCAGGACGTGGACGGCACGGAACTCGACGAGGTCGTGCTCGACGAGCCCGGCGGCGACGGCTGAGCGGTCAGCGCGGCGCGACGCGGGCGAGCAGACTCGCGAAGTCTTCCATCACGGTGCCGCGGCTCACGGCGAGGTCGGCGCCGGCCGCGACCGCGGCGTCGAGCCGCTCCTTCCAGACGTGCGGCCCGAAGGCCACCACCTTCGCCGCGGCACCCCCGAGCGCGCGGCCGCGGGCGACGTGGGCGGTAACGTCTCGCGCAAGCGACTGGAGGTCGAGGAGGACGATGTCGAACGCCGTCCCGCGCGGCGTGCCCATCGGGCCCGCCAGCGTCTCGACGTCGGCGCCCGTCGCGCGGGCGATGCCGGCCAGACGGCTCGAGGCCATGAGATCGGTGGAGACGAGCAGGACCCGCACGGGCGTGGCGTCGGTCATGGGGTGCCTCACATCGCCTCGGGGCCGCGGACCTCGCGGTAGAGCTGGACCGCGTCGAGCACCGGAAGCGTGAACAGCCGCGGGGCCCCGTCGTCACCGCCCGCGGCGAGCACGGTCTCGACGGCGGCGAGCGTGCGCTCGAGAAAGTCGTCGTTCACGGCGATCTCGATGAGCGCCTCCTGCGCGAGCGAGTCGGCCGCGGCGAGATCGTAGGCATGCGCGTCGCAGACGGTCATCCGCGTCACCTGGACCGCCGCCAGCGCGGCCCGCACGGTCTCCACCTGTGCCGGCCGGACCACCGCCATCACGAGCCGCATGGATCCTCCCCGCTCCTACGGCCGCGGCAGCTCGACGCTGGAATCGAGCACCTTGCGGATCCGCGCCGCGAGGTCGGCGAGGTGGGCCCGCGAATAGTCGTCGAGCTTCACGTCGCCCTTCGCGAGCAGGGCGTCGATCCGGCCGGCGAGATCGCGGAGCCGGTCGGCAGCCACGGCACGGGCGTCGGCAGAGGCGTTGGTCGTTCCCAGGGCGATGGCCGAGAGCCGCGAGACGTACGACCGCTGCAGCCCGCGCCGCAGGCTGGCGATCGCCGGCTTGCGGTTCGTGTACTCGCCCGGCGGCGTGCCATCGACCTCCGCCATGATCGCCTTCGTGAGCCGATCGAGCAGCTCGGCGGTCGTGAACGCGTCCTGATCCGGGGGAACCTTCAGTTCGCCATCGCTGATCCGCTCGAGCGTGAGCGGGTCGAGCAGCCGGCCGAGCACGCGGTCCTGCCACATCAGGATCACGTCGTGCACGGGATAGTCGTCGCGGTCGCCGCCGCCGCTGCCCCAGTGCTGCCAACGGGTCGCCACCATCTGGTTGTAGAGCTCGGGCGGGAACGTGAACGGCCCGGCCGCGAACATCTGCTTCTCGAGGAGATCGAGCGCCTCGCGCTGCTTCTTCGCGGGCACCACCTCGAACGGCGGCCGCGCGGCCGCGTCGCCCTTGTGGCTGCGCGACGTCGCCAGGCCGCCCACCAGCCGCGAGGCCGTGTACATCGCCTGGCCGTGCGAGGCGAGCAGCACGCCGAACGCCTGCCGCACCCGCTCGTAGCCACCCCCCTTCCCATCCTTGTCCTTCTGCGTCATCCGCTCGGCGATCATCGGCATCACCTGCGCGACGAGCTCCGCCCGCGTGCGGGCGAACTCGAGCGGGTCGTCGCCGAGGTCGAAGCGGTTCGACGCGGGATCGGGATCGCCCCAGTCGGTGTCCTCGTCGGTGGCGTAGGCCAGACCCGGCTCGCCGCTGCGGCTCGCGATCTTTTCGAGTTCGGCCCGTTCGGCCTCCGGGCTGCCGCCGCCGAGCGGCTTGTAGCCGTACTCGATCGCCCACAGGTCGTAGGGGCCGAGCTTGGCGGCGTAGTAGTCGCCCTGCGTGCGGCCCTTGGGGACGATGTTCACGGGGATGTAGTCCATGACGCTCGCGCTGCCACCCGACGCCGACGTCTTGGTCACGTCGTTGAAGTCGGCGAGCGAGCGGAACGCGCTGCCCTTGAAGTTGTGCCGCAGGCCGAGCGTGTGGCCCACCTCGTGCATGGCGACGAGCTTGATCCCCTGCATCACGAGCTTCTCCTTCTGCTCCTCGGAGAGCCCGCCCGGGGCGCCGGCCGCCAGCGCCGTGGCCGCCAGGGCCGTCTCCCGCGCGTGGCCGTCGAAGAGGCGGCACGAGGCGCACTCCGGCCCGCCGTGGGCCGCGGCCGCGTGGCCGCCCGTGAGCAGCGCCACCGACTGCGGCGTGAACGTCTCGTACTCCCGCCGCCAGAACTGGAGGAAGTCGCCGTCGAAGATGATGTCGGCGTCGAGGATCTGTCCGGTCCGCGGGTTCACCCGCGACGGCCCCATGGCGAAGCTCTGGCCCGCCGTGATCCAGCGGAACGTGTTGTAGTTGACGTCTTCGGGATCCCAGTCGGTGACGTCGGGCTGCTGACGGACTTCGATGGCGGTCGCGAAGCCGGCCTTCTGGAAGGCCTCGTTCCAGGCCTCGATCCCCTCGCGGATCGGCTGCCGGTAGCGGAAGGGCACCGTCTTCTCGATCCAGAACACGATCGGCTTCTTGGGGGGCGACACGGGCGCCGACGGGTCGGCCTTCTCGAGCTGCCAGCGGTTGATGTAGCGCACGAAGCGGTCTTCATCCACGTTCTGGGAGAAGTCCTTGAGCGCCGTCACGAAGTAGCCCACGCGGTCGTCGGCGAGCCGCGGCTTGTAGGAGTTCTGCGGGAGGAGGCTGATCGAGTAGTGGACGTTCACCGTCGCGCCGCGCGAATCGGGCACCGTGTCGATCTCCGCGGAGCCGCCCGAGCCATACGTGGCGGCCACCTGGAGCTCGACGTTGTCGGGGAATCCCTTCACGCTCGCCCACGTGGATCGGTCGGAGGCGAACGAGAAGCCCGGCAGCTCGCGGGCGAGCTGGGGCAGGTCGGTGAGGAAGATGCGGCCGAGATCGACGACGTGGCCGCCCGCGGGGCCCGTGGTCACGATCGGCAGGCTGAAGAGCACGCTGTCGGTGTAGGCGAGACCCACCGCCTTCTCCTCGGGGCTGCCCTTGTCGGCGAAGAAGCGGACGTTCTTGCGGACCACGTGGATGGCGTCGTCCACCTTGCGGAACTGCCACACCCAGTCGTCGCCGAAGCCCACGCTCATGCCGCCGAGGATGAACCCGTCGCCGATGCCCTTGGCGATCGAGATGAGCACGAAGAACTCCTTGCCGAGGAGCGAGTCGGTGAGTTCGGCGTACACCTTGTCGTCCTTGCGCCACAGCGGAATCAGGCCGTTGACGCGCGTGGCGTCCTTGAGCACGACGGCGAACGCGGGCTTGCCCGGCTTCGCATCGCCCGACCCCTCCTTGGCCGGAGCGGCCGGCGGCGGCGTTGCGGGAGCCTCGGCCTTCACGGCGTCGCCCTTCGGCGATTCGGCCTTGGCCGGCTCCGCCTTGGCCGGTTCCTCCGCACGGACGGTCAGCGGCGCCCCCATCAGGGCCGCCACGAGTCCCAGCCACACGGCTCGCGTTCGAATCCCGTTTCCAGCCGCTCGATGCATGCTCGCCCCTCCTGAAAAACGCCGCGACATCGTCGACGCGACGTCCTCTCGAAGCGTAGCATCGCCGCGGAAGTGCGACCAATTTCGGGTATGGCGGCGTCACGATGACCGATTTCGATCGGCGGGAGCGGCGGCTCCGCGACGTGTGTACGGCGTGGCTGGGATCACGGCCGGTCGTGATCGAGCCGCTCGCTTCGGAAGGCTTCAGTGGCGCCAGCATCGCCCGCGTGCGCGGCATCGACGAAGCGGATGCCTGGGTGCTCAAGTCGTTTCCGCGTTCCCGTGTCGAGCATGTCGGATGGGTGCACTCTCTCATGCGGCATGTGCGCGGGGCAGGCGCGGCCGAAGTGCCTGACGTGGCCGTGACATCCGCCGGCGCGAGCATGATCGTCGATCCGGACGGGGACGCATGGGAGCTCGTGGCGTTCGTCGCGGGCGCATCGACGGCCACGCCGACGGTGGCGCAGACGGCGGCCGCGGCGACGTGCCTCGCGCGGATCCACCTCGCGGCGGCGACGCTGCCGGGTGCGGAACCCTCGCGCGCCGTGCCCGGGGCCATCACGCGCCGCATCGCGCATGCGGCACAGCTCCTCGACGCGCCCTGGAGCGGCCGGCGCGTGCAGCGGCCAGCCGGCCCGCGGGCATGGCACGACGATCTCCTCGCGCGGCGCGACCGCGCTCGAGCGATCTTCGCGGCAACCCACGGCGCGCGGGCGCTCGAGCGAGTGGCGGCACGTGTGCCCAGCCCCGCGCGGGTGCAGGCCGTCCTCCGCGACGTCACCAGTGACCACGTGCTGTATCGTCAGGCCGACTCCGCCGTCGTGGCGGGCGTGATCGATTTCCACGCCGCCGCGATCGACACGCCGGCCACCGATCTCGCGAGGCTCCTTGGCAGCTGGCGGCCCGCGTGCGACCACGGGCGGTGGGAGGCGGCGCTGGCGGCGTATGAGGCGGTGCGGCCGCTCGAGGTGTCGGAGCGGTTGGACGTGGCCTGGCTGGATGCCACCGGGGTGATCTTCGGCCTCGATCACTGGTTTCGCTGGACGCTCGACGAGGCGAGGCCGTTCCGCGAGCCCGTCGCGGTGCTCGCCCGGATCGACGCTCTGCTCGAGCGGCTGGAAGAGAGTGTCGCCGACCTGCACGACGGCGGCGGGCACGCGGTTTGACCCTGCGAAAGTACAGTCGGTAGACTTTACCGTCGAAATACCCGAGGGATCTTTGGGTGGGCCGGGCCGCCGTGGGGCGGAATCCGGGGCATCGTCACTCTCGCCGACGGATCGCATGACGCTCCTTTCGCGTGTTTTCCTGGGGGCGACGGCGTTGGCCCTCGTCGCGGCGGGGCTCTCGGCCCCGGTCGCCGCGGAGGACATTGCCGGCAGGCTCGGGACCGTGGGCGCGGGCCTGCCGAACCCGCTGGCCGACATCACGGCCGCCCTGGGAGACCCGATCAAGGTTTCGGCGGCCGTCGAGCCCGGGGCCGGTGGCGCGCCGGACGTTCTCGTCGTAACTGCCGTCCTCGAAGAGGGTTGGCATCTCTACGCCACCACGCAAAAGCCCGGTGGGCCGATTGCGACCGCGATCACCGTGGCCGCCGACTCGCCTCGCCGCCTCGCCGGCTCGTTCACGGCCGACACCCCGCCCCACGAGCGCACCGTGGACGATGTGCCGGCCTGGAAGGGGCTCGTGATCCAGGAGCACTCGGGCACCGTCACGTGGCGGGCACCCCTTGCCGCGGGGGCGGGCGCCGTGCGGGGGCAGGTGCGGGTCCAGCTGTGTCAGGACACGACCTGCCTGCCGCCGCAATCCATCGACTTCACCACCGAGTCCGCGGCGGGGGCGACGGCCACGGCTGCCGCCCCGCTTGCCGGCGCCGCGGAGCACATCCCGGCCCGCACGCATGCCAAGGTTCGCGCGGCCTTCAGCCCGGTCGCCGGCGGCGCGACCGGCCGCACGCTCGTCGTCGAACTCCTGCCGGACGATGGCTGGCATCTCTATGGCCCGGCCGACTCCGCGAAGAGCGACGTGGGGGCCGGCAAGCCGACGATCGTGGCGACAGGCTCCGCGTCGGTCACCGCGGTCGAGCGGGTGACCGTCGCCACCGCGCTGCCGACCACTCACGCGGACCTCGTGGCCTCGGGCGCGGTCGACGGCCCGGTCGTGCTCGAGCTGACGATCGCGTCCGGCGCGGCCGCCGACGTCCTCGTGGGTTTCCAGACGTGCAGCGAGCGGTCGTGTGATCCGCCCACCGCCGTGCGACTCGCGATCGCGGCCCCGGGGGCCGACGGCACCGCGCCCTCGATCACGCTGAGTGACGCCCGCTACGGGGAAGCCGCGAAGGCGCCGATCGCGCTGGCGATGAAGACCCAGACGTCGCCCGCCGCCGCCGAACCCTCCGCGGCCCAGCCCGCGATCGGCGCGG